>Ga0193738_1000694_pt1 | contig 15620 bp, 17 predicted proteins | sample L2a1metaG_FD_144927 | JGI IMG/M metagenome (GOLD analysis project Ga0193738, IMG submission 144927) | Soil microbial communities from a riparian zone of the East river system, Colorado, United States - L2a1 | ecosystem: Environmental > Terrestrial > Soil > Riparian zone | place: USA: East River...
AAGAAACTTCGGTATTGCCGCACATATTGATGCTGGCAAAACCACTACTACAGAACGTATCCTCCGTTATACGGGAATGATCCATAAAATTGGTGAGGTGCATGATGGTGCAGCTACTACTGACTGGATGGAACAGGAAAAAGAAAGAGGTATCACAATTACTTCAGCAGCTGTTAGCTGTCAGTGGAATTTTCCTACTGTAAAAGGAAAGGTAGATGCTAATACAAAAAAATATTCTTTTAATATTATCGATACTCCGGGTCACGTTGATTTTACTGTAGAAGTAGAACGTTCAATGAGAGTACTGGATGGATTGATTGCATTGTTCTCTGCTGTAGATGGTGTAGAGCCACAGTCTGAAACTGTATGGCGCCAGGCAAATCGCTACAATGTTCCGCGTATTGGGTTTGTAAATAAAATGGATCGTTCAGGTGCTGACTTTTTGAATGTGGTAAAACAGGTTCGCGAGATGCTTGGTTCTAAAGCTGTGCCTTTGCAACTTCCTATCGGCGCCGAAGATGATTTTAAAGGTGTGGTTGACCTGGTAAAAATGAAGGGCATTGTATGGCATATGGAAACAGAAGGAATGACTTTTGATGAAATTGAAGTACCTGCTGATATGTTGGAAGAAGCAAAAGAATGGAGAGCACAGTTAGTAGAAGCTGTTGCTGAGTATGATGATAAATTATTAGAAAAGTTTTTCGATAGTCCTGATTCAATTAGTGAGGATGAAATACATGAAGCTATACGCAAAGCAACAATTGATTTGAGCATCGTACCTATGATGTGCGGTTCTTCATTTAAAAATAAAGGAGTACAAACTGCGCTTGATGCGGTTTGTAGATATTTGCCTGGCCCGTTAGACATTGAACCTGTTAGTGGAGTGAATCCTGATACTGGCGAAACAGAAACACGCAAGCCAGATGCAAAAGAACCATTTGCTGCTCTGGCATTTAAAATCATGACGGATCCATTTGTTGGTCGTCTAGCTTTCTTTCGTGTCTATTCTGGTCATTTAGATGCAGGCTCTTATGTTCTTAATGTAAGAAGCGGTAAAAAAGAACGTATCAGCCGTATCATGAAAATGTTTGCCAACAAACAAAATCCTATTGATTTTATTGAAGCCGGTGATATTGGTGCTGCGGTTGGATTCAAAGAGATAAAGACAGGAGATACGCTGTGCCAGGAAGATCATCCAATCACTTTAGAAAACATGTTTATTCCTGAGCCTGTTATTTCTGTAGCAATTGAACCCAAAACACAGGCGGACGTTGATAAAATGGGATTAGCAATTTCAAAATTGATAGAAGAAGATCCAACACTCCGTGTAAAGACAGACGAAGAAACTGGTCAAACTATCCTGAGCGGTATGGGCGAACTTCACCTGGAGATCATTGTTGATCGTATGCGCAGAGAATTTAAAGTAGAAGTAAACCAGGGTGCACCGCAGGTTGCTTACAAAGAAGCATTCCAGGCCACAGTCGAACATCGTGAGACATTGAAAAAACAAACCGGTGGTCGTGGTAAGTTCGCAGATATAGTATTTGAATTAGGACCAATTGATGCAGAATGGAAAGCTGAGAATCCTGATAAGCAATATCAATTCGTAAACGATCTGTTTGGTGGATCTATTCCTCGTGAATTTGTTCCTGCTATTCAGAAAGGTTTCGAACAAGCAATGACTACAGGTGTATTGGCAAGCTATCCGGTTGATAATATGAAGATCCGTGTATTCGACGGAAGCTTCCATGCTGTTGACTCGGATTCTATGTCATTTGAACTTTGTGCCAAAGCAGGTTTCCGTGAAGCAGCAAGAAAAGCAAAACCAGTTTTGCTTGAGCCAATAATGAAGATAGAAGTAGTAACTCCTGATCAATACATGGGTGATGTTACAGGTGATTTGAATAGAAGAAGGGGAATGTTAGAAGGAATGGATAACCGTGCAGGAGCACAGGTTATTAAAGCTAAAGTTCCATTGAGTGAAATGTTTGGTTATGTTACACAGCTTCGTTCATTAAGTTCCGGTCGTGCATCATCAACAATGGAGTTCAGTCATTATTCACCAGCTCCATCAGGAATTGCTGAAGAAGTAATTGCAAAGGTGAAAGGCAAAGTGAATGCATAATTCATTTGAAAAATAAATTATAATTAAACCCGACAGTAATGTCGGGTTTTTTGTTTGGTTCGTAAATGTACTTGCATGAGATTTTGTTGATACAGATCATAAGCATACATCTTTTTTATAAATCAATTAAACCTTTAACGATTTGTATGTGTCTTATATAGTTGCTTGATGAAAGACCCCCATGGGCCTTTTTATTTTGGCACTAATCTTGATTTATGCGTACTACTAAAAAACAAAATATGAGAACTAGATTGATCATTTCCGTACTAATCCTATCCCTTGTTTCACTAACCGTACTTAATTCATGTAAAAAAAATGGAGCCAGTAATGGCAATGCAAGACTCCAGGTTTATTTGACTGATGATCCCGGCGATTACGAAGCTGTTTACATTGATGTAAAAGATGTACAGATCAATGTGACAGGTGATAGTTCAAATGGATGGCAAAGTCTGCAAAGTGTGAATGCAGCCGTTTATGATGTATTGAAACTGGTGAATGATGATGATACATTGCTTGCTGATGCAAATATTCCTTCTGGAAAATTGCATCAAATGAGATTGGTTCTCGGTACTGAAAACTATGTAAAGGTTGAGGGAACTTCACAGCTAATAAAACTTGAAACTCCCAGCGCACAACAAAGCGGTTTAAAGTTAAATATACAGCAGGATGTTGTGGATGGAATTCTTTATACTATCACACTCGATTTTGATGTGGCAAAATCTATCGTGAAGACAGGAAATGGTAAGTACATTCTTAAACCAACGATCAGAACTATTCTGAATGCAGCAGGGGGAAGTATTAAAGGTGTGGTGATGCCAAAAGATTTTCAATCTGCAGTTTACGCGGTACAGGGTGTTGACACAGTTGCAAGCACATTTACTGATCCAGATGGTGGTTACTTGCTTCGTGGATTAGCAGCAGGTACTTACGGTGTGTTTTATAAACCTACTGATGTTACCTACAAAGACTCATTAAGAACAAATATTTCGGTTTCAACTAATGCCATAACAAAAATCGATACTACTTTCCTTCATCAATAAATTGATCTATGAAAATACATAAGCCATTCCTTTAGGGATGGCTTTTTAGTTTTAACTAATAGCTTTCCTTATCCTTATTAATTTTTCCAGGAGCGCAGCAAGCAAATCAAGTTTGAGCATATTAGCGCCATCGCTTTTTGCCACAGCAGGATTTGGATGTGTTTCAATAAATAATCCATCGGCACCTGTAGCAATAGCAGCCTTTGCAATTGTTTCTATCATTTGAGGATTACCACCCGTGATACCGGCGGATTGATTTGGTTGTTGAAGACTATGGGTGCAATCCATCACAACTGGAACACCGTGTGATCGCATAATAGGGATGCTTCTGTAATCAACAACAAGATCATGGTAACCGAATGTAGTACCTCTTTCAGTCAAAATGATCTTATCGTTTCCTGCTTTTCTAATTTTATCAACCGCAAACTTCATCGCTTCTCCACTTACAAATTGACCCTTCTTTACATTAACGATCTTTCCTGTTTTTGCTGCTGCTTCTAAGAGATCTGTTTGACGACATAAAAAAGCAGGGATTTGTAAAATGTCAACATGCTGTCCTGCTAATACCGCTTCTTCTTTTGCATGTATATCAGTTGTGGCAGGTAAGAGAAATTTTTTCTTTACGTGATTGATCATTCCCAATGCAAGATCATCTCCAAGACCAGTAAATGAAGAACCACTTGTACGATTTGCTTTTCTATATGATGCTTTAAAAATATAAGGGATACCGAGATTTTTACAGATCGAATAAACTTTATCCGCTATTTCCATGATCAGTTCTTCACTTTCAACAACACAAGGCCCGGCGATCAGAAAGAAATTCTTTTCATCATAGGATTGATTTGTAAACAGGTCTTTTAGAAATTTTTCCATAGCGGCAAAGGTAAGGAACACCGGACTGGATTATGATTGGTAATTTTAAAAACAAAAACAATTGGAACCATGCCAATTGCTTTTGCAATAATTTTCTAGACTGCTATGCCAATATTCTGGTATAGCACTACTGCAACAAACTATAAACGTACTGCTTATTGTTTGAATGAGTCCGAACCAAGTCAGAAAATTATCTTTATTTTACTACTCAAATCAAATTTATGAAACTGCTTTTTGCATCTCTTGTGCTCATCTTTTTTTCTTGCAAGAATAAAGTAAGCATCCCTGAAGATTTCGATTATGGGAAAATAGATAATGGTGTTTATGTAAATGATTATTTTGACTTTGAAATACCTGTTCCTGGCGAATGGCATGTTCAGAATAAAGAACAAATAGAAAGAATAAGACAGGCAGGAGGTGAGATGATTGCAGAAAAAAACAAAGAATTGGCAGAACAAGTGAAAGCGAGTGCAGTCAATTCAGCTATTCTTTTGGCTGCATACAAGTACAAATTAGATTCCGCTGTTCAGGGATACAATCCTTCTTTTTCGATAATAGTAGAAAATTTAGGTTCCATGTCAGGTGTTAGTACGGGGAGGGAATATATGAGTTATGTAAAAAAAATAATGGCTAACTCAGGGATCGAATATAGATCCGTGTCAGAGTTTTATTCAGAACCCTTGGGGAATAAGAAATTTGACGTTATGGAGAATATAATGAGCGTAAAAGGATTTGACATTAACCAAAAGTATTATGCAGCTATTGAGAGAAACTTTGCATTTGTCGTTATCGCTTCCTTCATTAGGAGTGATCAAAAGAAAGAGCTGGTAAATATTATAGATAAGATAAAATTTAATTGAAAATTTTAAAATAAGATGGTAAAGGAAAAGATCCTCGTCATTGGCGCATCAGGACAAATAGGAGTGGAGTTGACCCTGGCCCTGCGAAAAATCTATGGCAATAGCAACGTAGTCGCTTCCGATCTGCGGGAGCAAAATCCTTTGCTTGAAGGTACAGGGCCCTATGTTTCATTGGATGTAATGAATAAGGAAATGCTGCATGTACAAGTTATCCGTCAAAACTTTACACAAATCTATTTACTTGCCGCTATTCTTTCTGCAACAGGTGAAAAAAACCCAAATCTCGCCTGGCATTTGAATATGCAGGGCTTATTGAATGTTCTTGATATTGCAAGAGAAGAAAAGCTTCATAAAGTTTACTGGCCATCTTCAATAGCAGTGTTTGGCCCTACAAGCCCGAAGAAAAATTGTCCACAGCAGACTATCATTGAACCTACAACTGTGTATGGAATCAGTAAATATGCAGGAGAATTTTGGTGCAACTATTTTTATCAGCGGTTTGGAGTTGATGTTCGCAGCCTTCGTTATCCAGGTTTGATCTCTTATAAATCTCCTCCCGGTGGCGGCACGACTGATTATGCGATCGAGATATTTCATGAAGCATTAGAAGAAAAAAAGTATGAATGTTTTTTAGATGAGAATACTTATTTGCCAATGATGTATATGCCAGATGCAATTCGGGCAACCATAGAATTGATGGAAGCTCCCGCAGATAAAATTTCAATCAGAACTTCTTACAATATTTCAGGTATGAGTTTTTCGCCGAAAGAAATTGGCGCTGAAGTAAAAAAACATGTTCCTGATTTTAAAATATCATATAAGCCTGATTACCGGCAGGCAATTGCCAATAGCTGGCCGCAAAGTATAGATGATTCTGTGGCAAGAAAGGATTGGGGCTGGAAAGAAGAGTACGATCTTTCAGCAATGACAAAAGATATGTTCGATAATCTTTAAAAAGGAGCTTTTTTCTTTAAGGAATTGTAAACAGACTGTACAAAAAATATTTTATCAAAACCTGTCTTAAACTCTTTGGTCGGGTCTGAACTTATTATTTGATCTACCGTTTTACCTGCTTTGATCCCATCAGCGATCCTGTTTCTTATAGTTTGCAGCAGGTTTTTATATTCCTGCAGTTCTTTTTTGCTGCAAATCTGTCCGTGACCGGGAATGATCTTTGTTTCATCATTGATCATTTTCAACATTTGCTCCGCCCCGCTTATCATACCATCGATCGTTCCTCCTCCGCCATCATCAATAAATGGTAAGCCATACCTGACAAACGCATCTCCTGTGTGAATCACATTTGCTTCTTTGAAATAAATAGCGGCATCACCATCTGTATGTGCATTTTTAATGTGGATCACCTGGACAGTTTCTCCATTCATATTGAACGTAAGTGATTCAGCAAATGTTATTTTTGGCAACCCTTCATAGCTTAACGCCTTTTGTTCCTGCTTAAAAGCTTCAAAAATGTAATCTGTACTCAATCTTTTCCGTGCATTCTCGTGGGCAACAATGATCGACCCTTCGCTACCGAAAACTTTATTTCCGTCGGAGTGATCCCCATGAAAATGTGTGTTAACGATAAACTTGACCGGTTTGTCGCTAATTGCTGATATTGCCTTTTTTATTTTTTCCGCTAAAGGTGCAAATTGATCATCTACGAGTATCACGCCATCATTCCCAATCAATACACCAATATTTCCACCTGAGCCTTCAAGCATATATACTGAACCAGCTACTTTAGTGGTCTTTATGGTTACTGAATCGAAATTTTGGGCAGTAACAGCCAGGCAAGAAGCAAAAAGTAGAACTACGATAATGAAGTTTCTCATAACAGTTTTTTTAGAGATGATATTAAAGCTAAGGTTTTTTAGTAATTTGTATCCTGCAAATGAGACAGAAGGTATCAACCATATTAATTCTTGTAGTTTTTTTTAGCCTGCAGTACGGAAAGATCGCTAATTATATTTATTGTAAATGGCAGGCTGAAATGGTGCAGAACCAACCTGATTGCGGTTGTGAGGATCATCTTACTGCTATGTTTGATCATAATGATGATGACTCTGCTGGTAATTCATTGGCAAAAAATACATTGACAGAAAAGTTGAATGAGTTTACACCAAAAACAACAATTGAAGTTCCACAGATCAATCTTTCATCTTCCGATGACTTTACAGAATACAATTCTGATCTGAGTAAAAGCTTTACAGGCACTCCTTTTCATCCGCCTATTGTTTAAGCAATAATTTTTTATTATTCATTATTGGTTGTGCATGTATGCATACATGTACTGGTTTGCATTTTATATTATTTCATTTTTAAACTTTCAATCATGAAAACATATTTCATTATAATAATTATTTCAGTATTTACAATTTCATCCTGTTCCGTTTCCAGGAATTCATCGTCGCCGGTTTTAGTAAATCAAATAAGTAAAGACCCCCGGGGCAATGATATGCTATTAGGTAAATGCACAAGGGCTGCATTATTACAAGCACCATTTGCTGATTGGTTCAAAGCAAACTATGATTCTTATGTGGTAGATTCTTTTACATGCAATTTTATCAGGCCGCTGCTTGCAGGTAAATCAATAACCATTTTTATGGGAACCTGGTGCGGTGATAGCAAGAGAGAAGTACCAAGAGTATTGAAGATGCTTGATTGTTGTGACTTTCCAATGAATGAGCTTAAACTTGTGATGGTAGGTAACAATGACAGTCTGTATAAAAAGAGCCCACAGCATGAAGAAACCGGTAAAAATATAGTCAGGGTACCAACAGTAATTGTTGAACAAAAAGGTGCTGAGATAGGCCGGATCATTGAATTTCCAATAACCAGTTTAGAAAAAGACTTGCTTGCAATACTCCGAAAAGAAAAATATCAGCCTAATTATCATCAATTAAAGACTGATTCAAGATAAGTAATTGCTATTCTGTAAAGTATTTAACGGGCCTGCCAACTTTTTGGCAGGCTTTTTTGTCTTTTACCGATATTGCATCATCAAAAACAATTCAATGAGAGTATTTGTTTTAATAGGTTGTTTTGGACTTACTTTTTTACCAGCTATCGGGCAAAAAGAATTAGCGACTAATTACAGGGCTTATGTTGTAAGATCTGACAGTAATACCGTGGTCTTTAATATGCAAGTGAGTAAAGAAAAGGCTGGAACCTTTTTTTATATAATCAATGCAGATGAAAAAATAAAAGTTGGACCTGTTTCCGTCACAAATGATTCTGTGAATTTTGCTATGCCTGTTTTTGAATCATCTTTTAAAACAAAAAGAAATGCTGACGGAAGTTTCCAGGGTATTTGGAACAAGGGAACAACCGGTGAATTTCAGAATTGGCCGTTCTATGCATATCCTAACCAGCTCTACCGCTTCGCAAAAAACCAGGGAAGCGCTGTACATAATATCACTGGCAAATGGGATGTTACGCTCACAAGACCAAATGGCACGCCAAGAAAAGCATTAGCAGAGTTTGAACAAACAGGTGATAAACTTACAGGAAGTTTCATAACTCCTTCTGGCGATTATCGTTTTCTGGAAGGGATCGTTACCGGCGATTCATTAAAGCTATCAACTTTTGATGGTTCACATGCTTATACTTTTTATGCAAAGATCGCAAGTGCTCAAAAGATCACCGGTGGGGTTTATTTAGCTGGCTATAGTGGTAAAGAAACATGGTCTGCTGTGAAAGATAATAATGTAAAGGAGCCGGTGCAGGATCAGCCAACCAAGTTAAAGCCGGGAGAAAGCAAACTTAATTTTACTTTTAATGACCTTGAGGGTAAACCTGTTTCAATAAATGATGAAAGATTTAAGAATAAAGTTGTGATCGTGCAGTTGATGGGCAGCTGGTGTCCTAACTGCATGGATGAAACAAAATTCCTAAGCGAGTTTTATAATAAATATCGTAGCAGGGGAGTGGAGATAGTTTCACTGGCTTATGAATACTCAACAGATATTGAGCGTTCAAGAAAAAGCCTGGGTAAGTTTCAGAAGCTATTTAATGTGCAATATCCCATGCTGATTACCGGTGTTACTTCAAGTGATGAGCAAAAAACAGAGAAGACCTTGCCCCAGATTACTCCTATACGTTCTTTCCCTACAAGTATTTTTCTTGACCGGAAAGGAAATGTAAGAGATATCCATGGTGTCTTTTATGGACCGGGCACCAAACAATATTTTGAAGAGTATAAAAAGATCTTCACTGGTATTGTAGAAGGATTATTAAAAGAAAACTAAAACGATCTTGACTTTTCTAAAAGTTTGAGATCCGTTTTTATAATGTCCTTAGTCAGCCAATTATTACCAAGCATAACTCCAGCTATCTTCTTAGTGTTTTCAATATTTTCAAGCGGGTTAGCATCTAACAAAACCATATCAGAAACATAACCAGTTTTTATCATTCCTGTGTTAGTAAGATTGAAATATTTCGCAACATTCACTGTGCCGCTTTGTAATGCCTGGAAAGGTGTAAGGCCTGCATCAACCATATATTTTAATTCATGATGAACTGAAAAACCAGGAACATTAAAAACCTGTGGGCCATCACTTCCCAGCAATAATCCTACTTCGTTACGTTGGCATTCATAAATAAGCTTCCTTCTTATTGCAACAAATTTTTTTATGTCCTCAGGCTTATAGTTTGGATTTGCCATAATATTTTTCTTGCTGGTGATCCAGTTTTTTAACGTTTCTTCTTTCATGTAGATCATTTCCGGCTCACTGGCAAAAGCGTCAGCATCTTTATCCGGATTAAACCAACGTTCGGCCAGGGCTTGCGTAGGCACTACCCAAATATTTTTTTCTTTCAGCCCTTTCATCAATGCAGGAATTCTTTTTTCATCTGCATTTTTTGCAATATACATAGCGAATGCGCCTGTCTGTTGTTCTTTTATTGTGTCCATGCCCGGGACAAGACTTTCTATAAAACCATCAAGATGATCAATAGAAGCATAGCCAGCTTCAATAGCCCTCCATACACCTACGTCAAAAGATACATGCCCTGCAAAAGGAATGTTTACTTCTTTTGCAGTTTTTGTAACCGCAGCGAAATTTTCTTTAGTAAGACCGGGATGCAGTTTCAAAAAATCATAACCTGTTTGTTTTTGATTTCTCGCCATCTCTGAGCCGGCTTCAGGAGTTTTTACACTGTTTCCATTGAACGATGGCCCCGAGGTATAAAAATGTGGTCCAACGATCTCTCCACTTTGAATTTTACTGCGAAGCTCTAAATGACGTGGATGTCCCAACATGCCACGAATAGTAGTGATGCCATTGCATAAAAAAAGCGTTAACACTTCTTTCATTGGTTCAATGTCATCAACCGGAGGGACATGTGCATGCATTTCTGCAAGACCTGGCATTAAATATTTTCCATTAGCATCAATAACACGGGCATTTTTATCATACTTCACTTTGCCTGATTCGCCAATTGCTTTTATGATACCATTTTGTACAACAACATCCTGGTTTTTTATAACCTTCTCATCATTCATCGTGATCACGTTCACTTTCGTGAAAACTGTTTCCTGGTTAGGTGATTGTGCAGTACAGGAAAGTAGTGCAAACAAAAACGACAGAATGAAAAACGATTTCATAAAAGATATTTTTGAAATTATAATTCTCTTATCCAAATATTGCGAAAGCTGCTAAGATGAGAATGATCCTGTAACATGATTGATTCTTTTGCAGCATGCTTTTCATAAGTGGGTGAGCCGATATAGACAGTACTGCCCCAAAGCGTGGTATTATTTTGTACTAACACACCATTCTGCATCACAGTAATGCGGGCCGGGGAGATCACCGAACCATTATCACTGAATCGTGGCGCAGTAAATACAATATCATAAGTCTGCCATTCGCCGGCAGCTTTACACACATTTACCAGCGGTGGAGTTTGTTTATACAAACTTCCTGCCTGGCCATTTACATAGGTTTTATTTATATTGTTGTAATTGTCGAGCACCTGCACTTCGTAACGGCCCATGAGGAAAATGCCGCTGTTGCCACGGTCCTGTCCTTCGCCTTTTACATTTTTGTCAATCCGCCATTCTATATGCAACTGGCAGTCACCAAATTTTTGTTTTGTCTGAACGCCACCTGTGCCGGGTTTTACCGTCAGCGCATTGTCAGCAACCGTCCATTTTGCTTCATCACCATTTGCATGCTGCCAACCGTTGGCAGTTGTACCATTAAAAAGTATAACAGCATCAGAAGGTGCATCGGTATTGGTTTTTCCGGCAGTAACCACTTTCACTTCGGGTTTCCATACTTCGGTTGTTGGTGCATCTTTTTGTGCAAAAAGATTGGTAGTTGCAATGATGGTTGCGCAAATAATAACAGATCGTTGTAGCTGCATAAAATGATTTTAGAATGGGAAGATAAATATTTAAATAGTTCAATCGCTTGAATTTTTCAAACTAAGTTCCCAGTGTCTTACAGCCTGTTCATCCGGATCGTTAAAAAATTCTTTAAGGTCTGCGTCCCAGGCCCGCAAGGAAAATGATAATGCCAAGCCCTATGTGTAAATAATTATCAGCCTTGTTTACATGCAGGAAACCTAATAGCTTTTGCGTTTCAGCCGAGCCCATAGTAGCCATTCCATAAATTCCCAGACCTAAATAAACTATCCCAAAGATCTTTAAAAAAGTAGATGCAGAACCCGGGGCAGCTAATGCAATAAGTAAAAACAAAGCACCACTGACGATATGTACAATATTATGCACTTTGTCCGTATGAAAAATTGCATCATGTGATGTTCCTACAACTGGATTAGATACAAATCCTAATAAGCCAATCGCCAGGAAAGCGAGGCCTATTACAATGGCAGCAGTTTTGGTATTCATAATTATAGTTTTGGTTTAGCGCTTATTAAGGTACAAAACTTTTGTTGTTCATTCTGAGGAGCATTAAAAAGCAGCGGGGTTGTTATTTTTTATCGTTCTGTAAGAGTATTTTTTTTATCAGCACAATTTGCCCTAAATGATAATGAGTATGTTCAATGATGCCGTGAATATTTCTATAGTAGTTTCCGTATTTTTCATCTGAAAAAATATCTCCGAGTTTGCTCTCTGGCAATTGCTCTATCAAGAGAGCAAAATTTTCAGCATCGCTCCATGTCTTGTTCAATAATTTTTCCCAATCCTCCTGGTTTTGAATAGGTGGAAGATCAAAACTATACTTATCATGTGCAGTAAGTGGTGCTCCCTGTAAAACTTTCGTGACAGCACTCACATAATAATTTATATGAAAAACGAGAGTTGCAATTGTGTTTAGTGAATAAATTTTTGTTGTGGCTTGTTGCCAGGTGACATCAGTCAGTGTTTCTTTGAGATTTACTGATGTCCAATTCCCTCCAAAATGAACATCTCTGAAGTGTTTTGCTATTTGAGCTGGCAGGTTCATGTTGTGAAAATATTGTTGATGCAATTTTATCAATCATCCAATCCCTTTCCATTGAGAATTTGCTTAATATATTTTTTAACTCTTGCTTCACGGGTTTTAGATTGTTTGGCTTGAGAAAAATAGAAAATATATGCTCTTTGCCGTCCCGATGTTAATACTTCAAAAGCTTTTTTCAAAGCAGTGTTTTTATCTAATCTTTTTTGAAATTCTTCGGGAGTTTTGAATTCTGAAGTCTTTTTTAATTTCACTTTTAAACCAGCTCTTTCAACTTCAATGGCTTCGTAAACATAAGCCTTCAAGATTTTTTCCATCTTCACTATTTCCCGAACATTAGTGAACCTGATCTGTCGAGCTGATTGAACATTCTTCGTTTGCTGGATCAAAATACCATTGGGATCATTAAGCAAGGCACCTTTAAAAAACAAAAGAGCACAGTATTCTTTAAACCCATGTATTAATACAACGTTTGTGTTCTCAAACGTGTAGCATGGACAGCCCCATTTCAATTCTTCGATCAATCCGCAATCGAGAATGATCTTTCTTAATTTCTCATATTCTTTCTGCCACTTTGTGTCTTTGCTAAAAAACCAATCAACTTTAGGATTCATTTCACTCATTGTCATAGTATATTATTTTGTTACACTTTTAATGAGCCGCGGAAACCCCTTGCAGCATAGTAAGAGTCTGCACAATTATGATATAAGAAAACAGTATCGTAGCGACGATCACAAAAAACGGCGCCACCGAGTTTTCTGATCTCAGAAGGTGTTTTTATCCAGCTCGATGTTTTCGTATCAAATTTTCCAAGTTTCTGCAACTCTCTGTATTCTTCTTCTGATAAAATTTCAATACCCATGTCAGCTGCCATATTAATGGCACTGTCTTTTGGTTTATGCTCTTTTCTCTTCTCCAAAGCTTCATCATCGTAACAAACACTTCTGCGATCTTTGGGACTTTCCGCTGAACAATCATAAAAAATGTATTCACCAGTTTTTTTATCATTACCAACTACATCCGGTTCGCCGCCGGTTTCTTCCATTGCATTGAGCGACCAAAGTTTTTCAGTATTAGCTTGCAGCTTTGCATGCAATTTGGCCCATTCAATACCTTTATGACGGCTCATGTTTTTCTCAAAACGGGCTTTTAAAGTGTTGAGTAGTTCTTCACGTTGTTTTGCTGACAATTCTTTTTTCATTCTATTCATTTATTAAAATTAACTGAAATGAGTTTTCTATCCGCAGGTCTGAAATACCAGGATGCCACAGTCAGGATTATTAATAATATTGGCCCAAAAAGTTCTTTGGCAGCATCTCCAATGACTAGATGAGAAATGACAGCACCTGACATGAGAAAGAAAAAACCTGCATAGGCCCATTCCTTTAGTAATGGAAATTTAGGAATAAGTATAGCTACAACTCCCAATATTTTCCAAACACCGATTATCGTTAGAAAATAAACAGGATAACCCAAACGTATCATCATACCTACCTCTTCTTTCATTTTCATTAATTGCACTATTGCCGTTGATACCATTCCTAATGCAAGCCAGATAGTAGCGATCCAATAGATAATTTTATTTCTCTTTGTCATGGTATGTTATTTTAATTTGCTTAGAATTTCTTCTATTCTATTATGTGCCATATTGATGCCTTGAGCAAAAGGTAGCTTCAGCAATTCGTCTCTGACTGCAACTGATCTATAAATTACATGCATATTGAGTTTGCTTGTGTCTTCAGTGAGTTTTTCAAACTCCAGGAATTCAAGCTGAACGCCGAAAGATGAATTCTCCATTTCAAATGTTCTTGTGATCTTTTGGTTCGGAACAAACTCATGTATCGTACCATTGAACCCGTGTTTGTTTCCTTTAGGGTCGGTTGTTACAAATTGGTAACCTCCGTGTTTTTTATTTTCAAGCTTCAGCACTTTTGTTCCCATCCATTGCTCAACTATTTCAGGTTCTACATACGCTGTAAAAAGTAATTCCAATGGCAGATCAAATTCTCTTGTGATCGTTAATTCCTGTTTGCCGTCTTCGGCATGGATCTTTGTTTTTTGTTCCATATTATTATTATTTCATTTGTCACCCTGAGCGCAGTCGAAGGGTTACTTTTTTGCTTTGTATTTTTTCATTACTAATTCCAGTTTATTAAACCTGTCATCCCACAGTTTGCGGAATGCCTCAATAAAGTCGGCTAATTCTTTCATTTTTTTGGGGTTGACATGATAGTAAACTTCTCTGCCGTTATACTCTTGTTCTAGTAATTCGCATTCTGTGAGTATTTGCAAGTGTTTTGAAACAGTTGGTCTTGCTGTGTCAAAGTTTGCCGCTATTGCACCAGCTGTCAGGGATTGTGAAGCAACTAATAGAAGTATAGCCCTTCTTGTCGGGTCTGCTATCGCTTGAAATACGTCTCGTCTTAAATTCATTGTGTAGCTATTTGACTACAAAACTACATGAAGTCATTTAACTACACAAATATTTTTTTGCGATTTTTTTTTAGCCTAAAAGAAAAGGTATTATATACCTGTATCATTCAGGAAGATTTATCTTTAGCATCTCATGAATTTATTCACTGATAAAGCGGTTATTATTATTACTTGTCCCAAACGGCTGGCACCTTACCTGGAGCTGGAAGTAAAGGATCTTGGATTTATACCCGAAGAAACATTTGTAACAGGGGTACGTATTTATGGCACTATAAACGATTGTATAAAATTAAACCTGAATCTTCGTTGTGCCAGCCAGGTACTTTATAGCCTGAAAAAATTTGAAGCAGAAAATGCGGATGACATTTATAATGATCTTATTGATTATCCGTGGGAAAATATTTTACCCGATCCGGGTTATTTTTCCATTACCAGCAATGTAAATAATCCTACGATTAATAACAGCATGTTTGCAAACCTTCGAGTAAAAGATGCAATAGTGGACAGGTTGCGTGAAAAAAGAGGCACACGTCCATCAACGGGTTCGGCGCTTACCGGTGCTGTCATCAACCTGTTTTGGAAAAATGAAAATGCAGAAATATTTATTGATACATCAGGCGATTCTTTAGGCAGGCATGGTTACCGGAAAATACCGGGCCAGGCTCCTATGCTGGAAGCATTAGCTGCAGCAACTATTTATGCTACACAATGGGATAAAAGATCACCATTTGTAAATCCTATGTGCGGGTCGGGAACTGTGGCCATCGAAGCAGCCATGATCGCCACCAACAGGCGACCGGGATTATTCAGAACCAATTATGCTTTTATGCATTTGCAGGGATATGATGAATCGGTTTATTTGCAGGAAGATGCTTTATTG
>Ga0193738_1000695_pt1 | contig 15592 bp, 16 predicted proteins | sample L2a1metaG_FD_144927 | JGI IMG/M metagenome (GOLD analysis project Ga0193738, IMG submission 144927) | Soil microbial communities from a riparian zone of the East river system, Colorado, United States - L2a1 | ecosystem: Environmental > Terrestrial > Soil > Riparian zone | place: USA: East River...
AATCCCAACCACGTACGATGCCTAGTCTAAAACCTACAGGGTTAATCTTCTGTCCCATTATGCCTTTATTTCTTTTTCGGTCGTTGTTACTTCAGTGTTAGGTACCCTCAGGCTGTCTACGATCAACGTCACGTGATTCGAGCGTTTTCTCACCCGATGCGCTCTGCCCTGAGGTGCAGGTCTCAATCTCTTAAGGATACGACCACCGTCTACAAAGATCTCCTTTACATAAAGGTCTGCTTCCTCAAGCTTAACATCCTGGTGTTTAGCTTCCCATCCCGAAATAGCGGACAACAAAAGCTTTTCGAGCTTAGGTGCACCAACCTTAGGTTCATACTTTAAAATATTAAGCGCCTTGCTTACCCTTTCACCACGGATCAGATCCGCTACCAACCTCATCTTACGTGGAGAGGTAGGAACGTTTTTCAACTTGGCAACAGAAGCGCCTTGCTTTGCCGCCTCTTTTCTGGCGTCGCGTTTTTCACGCTTCACCACTGATCTTTTCGTTTTTTTCGCTACAGGTTCCATTGTTACTAAGCGTTATCTTTCTTGTTACCTGAATGTCCGCGGAACGTACGTGTCGGAGCGAACTCGCCCAACTTGTGTCCTACCATATTTTCGGTCACATAAACCGGAATGAACTTATTTCCATTGTGAACGGCGAACGTATGACCGATCATTTCAGGTGTTATAGTTGATCTTCTTGACCATGTCTTGATCACTGACTTCTTGCCAGATTTCTCTGCAGCTTCCACTTTCTTCAATACGCGGTGGTCGCAGTATGGTCCTTTTTTTATCGAGCGTCCCATTATTTTTTCCTCCTAGATATGATTAGGCGATCAGAATATTTCTTCGGATGACGAGTCTTCTTTCCTTTTGAATAAAGACCGTTACGTGACCTCGGGTGTCCACCAGAAGCACGACCTTCACCACCACCCATCGGGTGATCAACAGGGTTCATGGCTACGGGACGTGTACGAGGGCGCTTACCTCTCCAACGGCTACGACCTGCCTTACCAACACTTTCGTTCATGTGGTCAGCATTGGAAGCAGCACCAACGGTTGCCATACACACTTCCGGAACATTGCGCATTTCACCGGAAGGCATCTTCAAAGTCGCCATTCCGCTTTCACGTGCAAGCAATTGAACAAAACATCCTGCGCTCCTTGCGATTGCTCCACCCTTACCAGGTTTCATTTCAACGTTGTGAACGATAGTACCCAGAGGAATCTTCGCCAATGGAAGAGCATTTCCTACTTCAGGTGCAACATCTGCACCTGATACTACCTGCTGCCCAACTTTCAAACCTTCGGGAGAGATAATATATGTCTTGGTTCCGTCCGCATAAAACAGAAGAGCTACGCGGGCTGAACGTGTTGGATCGTATTCAATTGAATTTACTGTTGCAGGTACACCAAGCTTGTTGCGTTTGAAGTCGATCTCTCTAACCTTCTGCTTATGACCGCCACCGATGTAGCGCATGGTCATTCGGCCGTTGCTATTACGACCACCTGACTTCTTCAGGGTAGTTAAGAGTGATTTCTCAGGAGTCGACGATGTGATATCATCAAACGACGTAGCCAGTCTGTGTCTCGTTCCTGGTGTTATAGGTTTAAGTTTCTTCAGCGCCATCGGTCAATAATTAAACGTTGCTATAAAAATCTATTACTTCACCCGCAGCCAACGTCACGATTGCTTTCTTGTAGCTAGGCTTACGTCCTGCTAAAACTCCAGCTTTTGTATAACGGGTCTTCTTCTTGCCCATTACCAACATCGTGTTCACGCGTTCTACGTTTACACCGTATTGCTTTTCAACGGCCTTCTTGATTTCAACTTTGTTCGCGTCGGCATCAACAATAAAACCGTACTTTCCCTTTTCGTTCAAAGCAGAAACTTTCTCCGTAACCAGTGGTTTCTTGAGGATACTCATTATCGTTTATTTAATAAGTTTTCAATTTTGCTGATTGAACTCTCTACAAAAATCAGGTTATCAGCATTCATCAAATCATAAGTATTGATCTGATCTGCAGTAGTAACTTTTGAATTCTGTACGTTTCTGCCTGACAACACCACATTCTTATTTGATTCAGGAAGAATGAATAGAGTCTTCTTGTCGCCCAATGAAAGAGCCTTCAGAAGTGCCAGGTACTGCTTTGTCTTCGGTTTGTCGAAGTTGAAGTCTTCCAACACTGCTATTGAATTATCTTTAGCCTTATATGTAAGTGCTGATTTACGGGCGAGATCCTTTACTTTCTTATTTAACTTGAAAGAGTAATCGCGCGGAACTGGACCAAATACACGTCCACCACCTTTGAACTGAGGGTTCTTGATGTTACCCGCACGGGCACCACCAGTACCTTTCTGTTTCTTTAATTTCTTTGATGAGCCCGAGATCTCATTACGCTGCTTTGACTTATGCGTACCCTGACGCTGATTAGCCAGGAAGCTCTTTACATCAAGGTAAATTGCGTGGTCGTTTGGCTCTATGCCAAATATCTCGTCGGAAAGATTTACTTTCTTCGATGTCTTTTCGCCACTCGATTTTAGTACTGCTACTTCCATTACTTCTGAAGAATTACAGTTGAATTTTTTGCACCTGGCAAAGAACCGCTCAGGATAATTAGATTTTGTTCAGGCATGATCTTTAACACCTGAAGGTTTGTAACCTTCACGCGATCACCGCCCATACGTCCCGCAAGACGTTTTCCTTTTGGAACACGGGAAGCGAATGATGCATTACCCATAGAACCTGGAGCACGGAGCCTGTTGTGCTGACCGTGAGTCTGACCACCAACACCAGCAAAGCCGTGACGTTTAACAACGCCCTGGAAACCTTTACCCTTGGAAGTTCCTACTGCATCAACGAAGTCACCTTCAACAAAAACATCCTGAATACGGATCTCTTTGCCAAGCTCGACCATTCCATCATATTCCTTCCGGAAGTCACGGAACTCTACAATATTTCTTTTGGGAGTTGTGTTTGCTTTCTTGAAGTGACCAATAGCCGCCTTAGGCGTATTCTTCTCCTTCTTTTCGCCAAACGAGAGCTGAACAGCCCGATAGCCGTCAGATTCCTCATTTTTTACTTGTGTTACTACACAAGGACCAGCTTCTATAACCGTGCAAGCGATGTTAACGCCCTCTGCTCCGAAGATGCTGGTCATTCCTATTTTCTTTCCTATTATTCCAGGCATGTTATTGACCTTTTGATGCTGTTTTTCAGGATCTTTTCCCTTCTTTCTTCAAAAAGGACTGCAAAGATAGGAACTAAAGGATAGTTACCAAATGCAGGTTCAAAAATTTTAGCGGATATAGGCCTCCAAGGCCCTTTCCCGCGATATATCAAAATGCCGTATCATTGTTCCTTCGGCCAGCAAAACATGGAATTCACAGCCCGCAAGCGTTTGATTGTTCTTCCTTTACTACTCGTTGTATTGTTTGTCCTTAACATCTCGCTCGGAAGTGTGCTTATTCCATTTGGAGACGTCCTCTCAATTCTTGCAGGCAAAGAGGGGAATAACCCCGTGTGGTTCGATATTGTTTGGGATTTCCGGATGACCAAGGGTCTGACCTGCGTGCTGGCCGGATCCGCGCTGGCGATTGCCGGACTCCTCATGCAAACGCTCTTTCGAAATGCTCTCGCAGGACCCGACGTACTCGGACTGAGTTCAGGGGCAAGTCTTGCCGTGTCCCTAATATTTATGAGCCAGGCCAGCGGCTTACAATTAATCTCCTCCCCGTCGCCATGGGCCGTTGTAACCGCAGCTAGTATTGGGTGTGGTCTTGTCTTTATTATAGTACTAGGTATTTCGCACCGCCTGAATGACAATACTTCGCTGTTAATTATTGGGTTAATGATTGGTGCCACGGCGTCTTCACTGGTCAGTGTGCTTGAATACCTGAGCAAAGCGGAGGATCAACAGTCATTTCTGATGTGGACATTTGGAAGCCTTGGCGGGCTGAACTGGAAAGAACTTCAGGTCCTGGCAATCGCTTTGATTATAGCCGGGGCACTGGCAATATCCCTAACCAAGTCGCTCAACGCTTGGTTTCTCGGAGAAAATTATTCACGAAGTCTGGGCGTGAATACGCGTTTATCCAGAGTGCTTATTATCCTCTCGGCGTGCCTGCTCACCGGTGCTGTCACTGCATTTTGTGGTCCAATAGCTTTTGTTGGTCTCGCGGTCCCGCACCTAACCAAGCTTCTTATTAAAACAAACAACCATCGGGTTCTCATCCCCGCGGTTACCGTAGCTGGAGCGGCACTCATGCTCTTTTGCGATATCATCGCGCAATTGCCAGGTAGCAGTTACATCCTGCCGATTAATGCAATTACGGCGCTAATCGGTGCGCCGGTGGTGATCTCTATTATCATTAAGGCCAAAAGGATTACCGTGTGATGAATACCACCGTTCTCAGTACTCATAAGTTAACCGTTGGATATGGCCGGCATATCCTGTTTCAGGACCTTGACTTGAAACTGGAAAAGGGCAAGTTGGTATGTTTTATGGGACCCAATGGAGTAGGCAAATCAAGTCTGATCCGAACCCTCGCAGGACTGCAAAAATCTTCTTCGGGAGAAGTAACTCTATTTTCAAAGGACGAAATACACCGACAGTTAGCTGTTGTGTTGACCGACCGTGTCGTTGGCTCAAACATGAAAGTTGGTGAGCTCATTTCCATAGGACGATACCCCCATTTGAACTGGACGGCACAATTGACCGATGCAGATAAGGCAGCTGTTACAGATGCAATTAATAAGGTGCATTTATCTGCGCTGCTTGATAAGGATATTAATGAGCTGAGCGATGGGCAGCTGCAAATGGCGATGATAGCTAGAGCGCTGGCCCAGGATACGCCCGTAATACTTATGGATGAACCTACGGCACATCTTGATCTAAACAACCGCCTGGAGATAATGAAGGTGTTGCTTCAGCTTACGCGGACCATGAACAAGGCCATCCTCGTTTCTACACACGAACTGGATCTTGCGCTTCAAACTGCGGACGAGATTTGGTTAGCGGGAAATAATAAAAGTATCCTCAGGGGAATACCTGAAGACCTTGTTTTGAATGGCGCTTTTGACGATGTTTTTCGATTCAAGGGCTTTGATTTGAGGACAGGAAAAGTCCAACATGAAGTAAGACACTCTATTGACATAGAGCTAATAGGTCAAGGTCATGAGCTTCTATGGACAAAAAACGCATTGGAAAGAAATGGATATGCCGTCAGAAATGACCAAAGCTCTCATCGCATAGTAATTAAGGTATCGGAGGGTAGAACGCAATGGCATGTTGATGATTTGGTGACGTTCTCTTCTATAAAGGAGGTGCTTGAGCATTTTGCACCTGCAGTATCACATTAGTTAACTTTTTTTAATGAACAGGAATTGAAGTTCAATCGATTGCAATTTACCTTGTAAGATTAGATACATAGGTTGTGCATTTCTATTGCGCCACTTTTCTTAGGTTTGAGATCTGTTCAGATAACACTTATTAAATATGTTCAACCTTTCGGAAGTTTTTCCTTACAAGTTCGATAAGAAATATTCGAAGCCAGTTGCTTACTTCTCGATGGAGTTTGCCGTTGATCAGCCGCTAAAGATCTATAGTGGAGGCTTGGGTTTTCTCGCCGGTTCCCACCTGCGCAGCGCCTATGAATTAAAACAGAATCTTATTGGTATCGGGATCCTGTGGAAGAAAGGGTATTATGATCAAGAAAGAAATCAGGATCAATCATTGAAAGTAAGTTTCCGTGATAAGGATTACTTTTTCTTAACCGATACGAATATCATATACCCTATTACAATACACGGGTCAAAGGTTTTTGTAAAAGCATACTTGTTGAAACCAACAGTATTCAATTCTGCTCCACTGTTCCTGTTAAGCACAGACATTCCCGAAAACGACTTTCTCGCTCAAACAATTAGCCATCGTTTGTACGATCCAAATGAAACTACCCGGATTGCACAATCCATTTTACTGGGAATTGGCGGGGCAAAACTGTTGGACGTATTGGAACATAAGCCGGAGATCTATCACATGAACGAAGGGCATGCACTTCCGATGTGTTTTTATTTGCTCGATAAGTATAAGGACATAAAGGAGGTCCAGAAGCGTGTCGTATTCACTACGCACACTCCAGAAAAAGCGGGCAACGAAGAACATAGCCTTCCGCTTCTGCACAGCATGAGCTTCTTCAACGGGCTAACACCCAAGCAGGTCGAAGAATACGTTACTCCTGAGAACGGGACGTTGAACTATACACTTACGGCGCTCCGCCTTTCCAAAAAAGCAAACGGGGTTTCGAAGTTACACGGTGAAGTCGCTCGGAAGATGTGGGGTGACTATAAGGGAATATGTGAGATCACTTCTATTACCAATGCGCAAAACAAGACTTACTGGAGTGATCCTGAATTGGACAAGGCATTAAAGAAGAATGACGACGAAGCGCTGGTTGAACGTAAGAAAGAATTGAAGCGCAAGCTTTTCCGTGTGGTTGCAAATCAAACCGGAAAACTGTTTGATGAAAACGTGCTTACCATTGTATGGGCCAGGAGATTTGCTGCATACAAGCGCGCCAATCTTTTGCTATCCGATTTCAACCGTTTCCTCAAACTAGCTGTGTCGAAGGAGCAGCCCATACAGATTATTTGGGCCGGCAAACCCTATCCTGAAGACTACAATGCCATTAATATTTTCAACGAGATCTATTGGAAGACCAAAGATTTGCCAAACTGTACAGTCGTTACCGGCTACGAGCTTTGGTTGTCTGCTCACTTAAAAAGAGGCTCAGACATTTGGCTGAACAGTCCCAGACTATATCATGAGGCCAGCGGCACATCTGGAATGACCGCGGCGATGAATGCATCAGTGAATCTCTCCATCCCGGATGGATGGGTTCCTGAATTCGCGAAACACGGTAAGAACTCATTCATCATAAATCCTGCCGACGATTCACTAAGCCCTGAAGCACGCGATAAGATTGAAGCAAAGAACCTTCTGACGGTTCTGGAGACAGAGATCCTTCCAATGTACTACACTAAACCTGAAAAATGGGTAAGCATTGTTAAGGCAGGCATGAACGACGTAGCCACCGAGTTCGATTCGGGTCGTATGGCTAAAGAATACTACGAAGAACTTTATCTTTAAGCCCGTGCATTAGCACTGAGTTAAATTCCACCGATTAATCTTCATTGAACTTCACGCGTTAAGGACATTCTATTATTCTTGGTAACTTGGTTTGCAATCAAGTGTTGAGAATAGTGAAACACATCGTCATTATTGGTAATGGAATCTCCGGCACAACTGCCGCTCGTCACATCCGGAAACAATGTGATCATCGAATTTCTATAATCTCATCCGAGACTCAGCATTTTTATTCTCGAACTGCTCTCATGTACGTGTACATGGGACATCTGAAATTTGATCACACAAAACCCTATGAAGATTCCTTCTGGAAGAAGAACAAGATAGATCTCCTTTTTGACCACACACAAAACATAGAAGTCCAATCAAAAAAGATAAACCTCAAGTCAGGAAACTCCATCACATATGACATCCTGGTCATAGCTACCGGATCCATATCAAATGCACTTAACACTCCGGGCATCAATCTGACGGGTGTTCAATCTCTGTATAGCTACCAGGATCTGCAATTGATGGAGAAAAATACGAACAGTATTCGCCGGGCGGTGGTTGTTGGCGGAGGATTGATTGGAATCGAAATGGTCGAAATGCTAAAATCACGGAATATCGACGTTACCTTTCTGGTCCGCGAAAAGGAGTTTTGGAGTATAGCATTACCGTTAGGCGAGGCATCAATGATAAGTCGTCACATCCGTTCGCACGGAGTGGAATTGAAATTGGAAACACAATTGAAGACAATAAAAGGCGATGCTGCGGGCAGAGTAACATCAATTATCACCAGTAATGAAGAAAAGATTGAATGCGAATTCGTTGGTATCACTGTCGGAGTCACACCGAACATCGGCTGCATTGCGGGCACGGGTATCGCGACAAAGAGCGGAGTACTCGTGAATGAATATCTCCAAACAAACATCCAGGATGTGTATGCCATTGGTGATTGTGTCGAACGGCAATACGACCTGCGGGGTAGGAAAAAGATTGAACAGGTGTGGTACACCGGCAGAATGATGGGTGAAGTGGTTGCGCAAACCATATGTGGCAAGCCAACAAAGTATGATCCGGGACCGTGGTTCAATTCAGCAAAGTTTTTCGATATCGAATATCAGACCTATGGCAATGTCAGTCCATTGCCACAACAGGGCGAACAAGATTTTTATTGGGAACATTCTTCCGGATTGAAAGCGATGCACCTGGTGTGGAATACACAAACACTTGAATTCATTGGAGTAAACGTCTTCGGAATCAGGCTCCGGCATGAATCCTTTGACAAATGGCTGCAGCAAAGGAAAGATATCCGGTTCGTCGTTGAGAATTTGAGGCTCGCAAATTTTGACCCCGAATTTTTTGAGCGGCATGAAGAAGAAATTGCGCTGCAATTCCTCGCAAAGTATCCGAATCTATTGAAGTTAACTCACGCCTGAATCGAACATGAAGATCTTGAAAACATCTGGTTTGGCATTGTTCCTGTTTGGATTCCTTCTCTTCAACGCCTTGATTTTTTTCGGCACGTATCAGCTTCGGCAAAAAATTGTGAACGAAAAAATTACGGACACACTTAAAAGGGAATTGTTTATTAAAAGCTCTCACGATCTTATTGGAAGAACCTTCACATCCCAGTTTGCATTTGTCTCCAATTTGAAATCCGTCTTTCGCACCATAAACGAAAGCCAGTTCAAGCGATATCGAATACGTCAAGGTGAAATTGATACCTTGATTTCTTTGAATCATGGAACATTTTCCATTAAAACCATCGACTCTGTTTTTAATTCGGGAAGCGATATCACGATTTTCAAAAGCAAAATGCTTAAGCAACATGCAAGTTCCCTTGAAGGTCAGTCGCTTGATTCACAACAGTTAAGAAGTGAGCTTCAGGGATTCGCAGAAACCATCGAAAAATACAATACCATCAATCAGGTCGGGTTTGATCGGTACCAGATAAATGACCTGGGATATTCATTTACCAAAGCGTCTGCACTTAACCCTATTGGTAATAGCCCAATATTATTCCTTCTTATTACGTTCGGCTGTTGTATTGCTGGCTCCATGTTATACATCCTGCCAAAACTCAAGCTGCAGCCTGGTATTAAGAACAATGGGATATTCTTCAGTGTGATGAAAAACACCGGATGGCTGGGGATTCTCACCGGCACATGGCTCATCCTGTTTTATCTCTTATTATACTTTTATCCTGAATACATCACAAACTGGGTAATGTTGGTCGATCCGATAAGTAAAGCTATCAGTGGCCATGAAGCAGGCAGATTTTTTCTCTATGGATTCATCTACACGTTGTGCGTAATTGTTATGGGAGTAAGAATGATGATTCATTACCGCCATTCGAAATATCAACTTCTGCGCACTGTTTCCGTGATGTTCTTTCAACTATGTTTTGCGTTTCTTATACCTGAGATATTAATACGTCTCAACAAACCATACTTCGATTTCAAGAATATCTGGCCATTGGACTATACATTTTTCTTTGACTACCGATTGAACGAATTGATCGCTAGCGGAGGTCTTGGAGTTTTTATGTTAGGTTGGGGTATCGCGTTAACCATTGTGGCCGTTCCCGTGATGGTATATTTTTTCGGAAAGAGATGGTACTGCTCGTGGGTATGTGGATGTGGTGGCCTTGCTGAAACGTTAGGTGATCCATTCCGACACCTATCTAACAAATCGTTAAAAGCCTGGAAAATTGAGCGATGGATGGTTCATGGCGTCCTTGCATTGGCAGTCCTGATGACGGCCGGTGTACTTTACACTTTTTTCACAGGAGCATCATGGTTTCTTTTTTTCGACAGCTATGTTCTCAGGGAAATATATGGCGTCGCTATTGGATCCATCTTTGCCGGCGTTGTTGGCACCGGATTTTATCCTCTTATGGGCAATCGGGTGTGGTGTCGTTTCGGATGTCCTCTGGCAGCTTACCTCGGTTTGATACAACGTTTTAAATCGCGTTTCAGAATAACAACAAACGGTGGACAATGTATTTCCTGTGGTAACTGTTCAACCTATTGCGAAATGGGAATAGATGTTCGTTGGTATGCTCAACGCGGACAGAACATCGTTCGCTCATCCTGCGTGGGATGCGGAGTTTGTTCTTCGGTGTGTCCGCGAGGTGTTCTCAACCTGGAAGTAAAAGATGAGGAAGGAAGATTTGGCAAACCGGTCCTGATCGGTAACAACAAAATCTCGCTGCCGGACCAAAACCAGTTCTGAACTATTGTGCGAAAAATCATCAAAGTTATTATTCCCGCCTTCAACGAAGAAAACGGCGTCGGCCAGGTAATAAGTGAAATTCCTTCAGATCTGATTCACGAAATAATTGTCATTAACAATGCAAGCACAGATGCTACTGAAGTTATAGCGCTTAAGTTCGGAGCAACAGTGCTCCGCGAGCCAGTTCCTGGCTACGGAAGAGCATGCCTTAAAGGGATAGATTACCTGAAAAGCTCTGTCCCTGTTCCTGACATAGTAGTATTCCTCGATGCCGATCACTCCGACTATCCTGAACAAATGAACAAGCTCGTAAAACCGATCATCGATGGAGATGCCGATCTCGTAATTGGATCACGTGCGCTGGGTTCCAGAGAAAGAGGGTCAATGACCATTCAACAATTATTTGGCAATTGGTTAGCAACGAGGCTGATCAGAATGTTTTACAACGCCAGGTTCACGGACCTGGGACCGTTCCGTGCCATAAAGTTTTCGTCATTGCTGGAACTTGAAATGGGGGATAAGACATATGGATGGACTGTCGAAATGCAGCTAAAAGCCGCTCGCAAAAATTTCAGGTGTATAGAAGTGCCGGTTGGCTATCGAAAGCGTATTGGGTTCTCAAAAATATCCGGAACTTTAAAGGGAACTTTAATGGCTGGTTATAAGATTATAGCTACGATATTTAGATACCTGTAAAACCGGGTCAATTGATGGAGATGCTGGTCACGATAGTTTACCTTATTTGTATGCTCTACATCTTTCTGTTCAGCATAAGCCAGCTCTACCTCACATGGGTGTACGTCCGCACGAAACGCGACCCGCAAATCCAACTAACAAACGCGGACTTTGATCCACCAATAACGGTACAGCTACCTATATTCAATGAAAAATATGTTGTTGAAAGGTTGATCGACGCCGTCACCGGTCTCGACTATCCAAAGGACAAACTTGAGATTCAGATCCTTGATGACTCCACGGATGAGACGTCACAAATTATTCTTAATAAGATTGCTTCCCTTCGTCCACTAGGACTGAATATAAAGTTTATTCATCGTGAAGATCGCAGTGGCTTTAAGGCTGGCGCATTGGAGTATGGTCTTAAACTTGCAACGGGCGAATTCATCGCTATTTTCGATGCCGACTTTCTTCCTGCACCTGACTTCCTGAAAAACACCATTAAACATTTTTCAGACCCTGACATCGGCGTAGTGCAAACACGATGGACACACCTTAACAGTGAATATTCATTACTTACCAAACTCCAGGCCTTTGCTCTCGATGCACATTTTTCGATTGAACAAAGCGCAAGGAATTCTGTGGGGAGCTTTATGAACTTTAATGGAACGGGAGGAATTTGGAGGAAGGAGTGCATTGAAAATTCAGGCGGTTGGGCATTCGATACGCTGACTGAAGATCTCGACCTGAGTTATCGAGCGCAACTAAAAGGTTGGAAGTTTAAGTACCTACAAGACATCACCACGCCGGCAGAGCTCCCGGTTGTTATGCAAGCAGTAAAGTCGCAGCAGTTCCGATGGAGCAAAGGCGCTGCTGAAACGGCGCGTAAACTTTTTGGCACTGTCTTGCACTCCAACATGTCGCCAGGCAAAAAAATCCTGGCATTCTTTCACCTGTTCAACAGTTCTATTTTTGTCAGCGTGTTTATTGCTGCCCTGTTGAGCGTGCCGGTGCTTTACATCAAAGACCGACACCCTGAGGCTGGATGGCTTGTTAATCTAAGTGTTATATTTTTTATAGGCTTTCTTTCAATCTCGTTATTCTATTGGGTTGCCACCAAACAATTCAATAACAACCCATGGCGCGTCTTTCTCATCCGCTTCCCTGGTTTCCTCATCGTGTCCATGGGCCTGTCACTACACAATGGAATAGCGGTCATTGAAGGTCTGCTTGGAATAAAAACACCCTTCGTACGTACGCCTAAGTTTGACATTCGCAAACAAGAAGATACCTGGAGAGGCAAAGTATATCTGAGGCCCTCAATTACTCTCGTCACTATTCTTGAGGGATTGCTAACCATATACTTTTTATTCGCAATTGGTGCTGGGATTTACCTTAGTGACTTTATCCTCATCGCCTTCCATGTTATGCTGACCATGGGATTTGGGACAGTGTTTTATTTTTCGCTGAAACCTCTTACACATGCATAAGCCGAAGGCTATCGAATATTTTTTATTCGTTGCATTTCTTAGTCTCTACATCTATATCGGATATGAAGTAAGCAGGCACGAAACAGGCCTGCTATTTTCGGCTTACTTTGCCGCGTTTGCCGTCTATGTTTATTTAACTCTCGTAAGTCCGCGAGAATCAAGCGTCGATTTCTGGTTTTACGGATCCATCGTGCTTCGTGCGTTGTTTCTTTTCTCGATCCCGAATCTTTCTGATGACATTTACCGATTTATCTGGGACGGCAGACTGCTGGCATCCGGCAATCATCCTTTCGCACAACTCCCGATTTTTTACATCGACAACAACGTTTCAATTCAAGGCATTGACGAAGATCTCTTCACCAAATTGAATTCACCGGAATACTTTACGGTTTACCCAGCACTGTCACAATATGTTTTTTGGCTTGCCGCTTCACTTTCTCCAAATAATGTCAATGGCAGCGTGCTTGTCATCAAGATAGTAATGTTCACGGCTGAAATAGGCTCGCTGTTTCTCATTAGAAGACTGGTCAGTAACTTCAACCTGCCGCCGTCGCGCGTATTGCTTTATGCTCTTAATCCACTTATAATAATTGAACTGGTCGGAAACTCTCATCTGGAGGCTCTGATGATTTTTTTTGTATTGCTGGCAATTGTATCCCTCAACAATAACCGGGATGTCCTTTCAGCCGTCGGGTACGCAGCTGCTATATGTGTGAAGATCATCCCAGTGATTTTTCTTCCCGTGTTGATCCAACGACTGGGCTGGCGTAAGGGTTGGAAATTTTGCATTATCACCGGCATCACCGCTTTAGTGATATTTATACCTCTTTTTGATCAACAAATTATATCAGGGTTCTACCAAAGCATCGGCTACTATTTCAATCGATTTGAGTTCAATGCAAGTCTTTATTATATCGTTCGATGGCTGGGCTGGATAATTTTCGGTTTCAACATCATTCAGTATGCTGGAATTATGCTCGCTTGTCTTGCCCTCCTTCTAATAATTCGGATTGCGTCGCACACTAAACAAGCGTCATCGGCCTCTGAATCAATCGTGGATCAAGACGTTATTACACAATTGATGATTGTTCAGCTGATCTATTTACTTTTTACTACGACAGTTCATCCTTGGTATCTGTCCATGCTGCTCATGTTAGCGGTGTTAACAGAGTTCAAATTTGTCCTTCTTTGGACTGCCATGATCTACGTCACTTATGCCGGCTACACTACAGACGCTTTTCGCGAAAATTTATGGCTCACGGCCATAGAATACGCTGTCGTTCTTGGCTACCTTGCCTATGAAATAATATGGGAAAGAAAATACTTCCGTTTGTCGCTGCGTTAGTAGGTTTCGTTTATTCTGCAGCCTTTGGTCAAAGTGATTTTGACAGGAAACTTCAGTCCCTCTATAAAAACACAGTTCCTCTCATACGGAGCGAGGCATTGCTTGCAGAAATTTCAAAACCGGACGTAACTATCCTTGATACACGATCGGCCGAAGAATTCCAGATCAGCCATATTTCTGGTGCGCTTTTTTTGGATTACGATTCTTTCAAGCCCAAGGATATCGAAAACTTCGATAAGAATTCGAAGGTTATAGTCTACTGTAGCGTTGGTTATCGAAGCGAGCGTATTGGTGAACAGCTAATAAAGCTCGGCTTCAAAGACGTAAGTAACCTTTACGGAGGGATCTTTGATTGGATAAACAACGGCAAACCGGTCGTTAACACTTCGGGTATAAGCACAGATTCTGTGCATACCTATAACAAGGACTGGTCGAGGTGGGTTAAGAGAGGCGTCAAGATCTACTGATTATGAAACGTCGGTTTGATGCGCCTTCCAAACAATTGCTGATCATATTTTATCGAAATCCACAACTGGGCAAAGTAAAGACGAGGCTGGCCGCCGAACTGGGTGATTCCCAAGCGCTGGCTATTTATCTCTACTTAGCCTCTTATACCCGAACCATTACCGAAACTATTACCGTCGACAAGGTTGTGTTCTATTCAGATTATATCGACAACGAAGACAATTGGAGCAATAGCGGTTATCTGAAACATATTCAGGAAGGGTCCGACCTTGGAGACAAAATGCGCAATGCATTTAAATACGGATTTGATAAGGGATACAACTCCATCTGTATCATTGGGACGGATTGTTTTGAACTTTCGTCCTCAATTATTTCAAATGCCTTTGAAGCCTTAACCGTTTCAGATGCGGTTATTGGCCCCGCTAAAGATGGTGGGTACTACTTGCTGGGTATGAATTCACTGCACGAGCAATTATTCAGGAACAAATCCTGGAGTACCAATTCCGTATTTAAAGATACCCTCGGCGACTTCAAAGCGGCAGCAATCAAATTTTATGAACTACCAGAGCTATCGGATATAGACAAGGCGTCAGATCTGCCGCGAGAGTTACGTCACCTTTCGCAATGATGCTTCATTTCGTTCTACACTTCTGCAGGATATTCTCCTTGAACTTTTGATCACTCTTCAGAGTTGCAAAGAATTCATCCGAATATTTTTTAATGGATGTAAACTCCTTAGGATCAAAATAACTTTCATATAGGCCGATAATATCGTTCATTTTTGGCTCCAGGGCGATATACTCCTTTCTCACGTGTTGAACCAATGGTTCGGGTCTGCAAAAACCCCGGTACACGCGGGTTCGTGACTCAGTCGTACCAAGTTCGGCACTACCTTTCGCGTAGGGGGCATTCACAAAACCCGCCATATCGAAATCATACGGAATGGGAATGTGCTTCCCTTGTTCAGTGCGTATGAGTTTCATGTTATGATAATAAACAGAAGACCAGTCGGTGTTGGAGATCCAGTACTCAAAGAGGTCATGCCGCACTGCACTCGTATCTTGAAGCGCCAAAGGATGCACCTTAATGCTGTCAACCGCTTTTGCGTGAAAGCGATCTGCAACAAGGTCGTCGTCTTCAATAAAGAATGCTTTCATTTCATGAGTCTTTTTCTTATCGACATCCTCCAGTGTAATGTTCAACAACCTGGTGTTAAAAAAATAAGGAGTAGCCGGCTCGTATAGCTGGT
>Ga0193738_1000696_pt1 | contig 15579 bp, 19 predicted proteins | sample L2a1metaG_FD_144927 | JGI IMG/M metagenome (GOLD analysis project Ga0193738, IMG submission 144927) | Soil microbial communities from a riparian zone of the East river system, Colorado, United States - L2a1 | ecosystem: Environmental > Terrestrial > Soil > Riparian zone | place: USA: East River...
ATCCCGTCAGTCGACGAGCCTCAAAGAATTATCATAAGCAACGAGCGCGCCGCGACGATCGCGGCCGACGATCGCGACGAAACCGGGACGGTGCAGCCGGTGACACCGCTGACACTCACCCATACCTGACACGGCGAGCGGACCGTCATCGCACGTACAGCACCCGTGCGCTTCGAGTCCCTGACCGCCTCGGACCTGTCCGTACCACGGTGTGAGCTGTGAGATGTGGACCGGGTCGGGGATCGTCACGCCGGGATCGTGAGTTGTTCGTACCGGTAGCCACCCGGCGACGTGTGTACCACAGCCGGGTACCGGTGACGGTACAGACGCTGGTACTCGCGGTTCGCACTAGTGCACCGCGAGCACTTGCACCCGGACTGATAGCGGCGGCGTTCACCGTGATCGGCGGTTGTAGCCATATCCACAGTCTTGTGTAACGGTGTCACGCCGTCACGCGATACTGGACAGGTGGCGCACCCGGCGTACCGCGGTCGACAGTGGATCGACGTGCGCCTCGCGATACTGGAACGGGACGGGTGGTCGTGCCAGCTCTGCGGGCGACCCATCGACCGTGACCTACCACCCGGCACCCACGACACCGCCGGCACCGCCGACCACATCGTGACCGTGAACGCCGGTGGCGCGTGGTGGGACCCGTCGAACCTGCGGGCCGCACACGTACGGTGCAACCGTTCACGTGCGAACCGGACCCGTCACGATCGACGTGTCAGGTATCCGACACCGCGCCGATGGTGACCCGGTCACCCGGTCTGTCTCCGAGCCTCAGAGAGAATCCGTTCACGGTCAGCACGTGTGAGCTTCGGTTCGTCAACCGGTGGCGCCGCTTTGTATTGATCCGTGTACAGATCCATGTACGCGTCGCGTGACGCGACAGGGGGTGTCGCGTCACGCGACAGGTGTGTCGCGTCACGCGACAGGTCCGAAACCCTCAACGTGTCGCGTGACGCGACAGGTTGTGCATAGGCAGTGGATAACGCGACGACCGACGCGCGACCCTTGCGGCGGGTGACCACGACGACGCCGGCGTATTCCAGATCGGCCAGGACCCGCCACACCGTCGCACGTGAACACCGGGACCGGCGTTCGAGCGCGCCACCGGTGTACGTGACCCCGGTTTCGTGGTTCACGCGGTACGCGATCGCCTGCAACACCGCAGAATGCGCCGGCCCGAACCCGTACCGGTCATCGGCCAGGACGACGTCGACGGCGTCGAGCGCTTGCCAGCTCACGACGCGCGCCGGTTTCGGGTACGTTCACTGCGCCGGTTTCTGGCACGTGCGATATCGGCGACGTTCGAGCCGGCCCGGATCCGTTCGCATTTCGTCGGCCACATATTCGACGGCTGATAGTGCAACACCGCGGCGACCGCGCCGACGAGCACGGCGCCGCACAGTTCGCACCGTGACGCGCTCACCGGTGCCACCGCGGCGGGCCTTGCCGGTCCAGTTCGCGGCGTAGGCGGCGCCGTGAGTCGAGTTCGTGGGCGGTGTCGCGGCGGTCACGTGCCCCGGCGACGAGACCCCACATGATGACGAGTGCCAGCCCGAGGAAGACGACCGACACGACCAACGTCTGGCCGGGTGTGAGCGTGACCACGGTTCACCGCTGACCTGCGGCGTCATCGAAGCATCTACTTCTGAGGTCGTCCACGTCCAGGTCGAGAACATCGGCGAGCGCGTCGATATCGCGTTCACGTGGTCGGGTCCGGTCGCATTCCCAATTGAGAACCGTGCCGTGCGCGACCTTCAGTTGTCGGGCGAGCGCTTTCGCGGTGAGTGATTGCCGGCGACGTGCGATCAGTAGGCATTCGCCGAGTGTGAGTGAGTCTTCCATGTACACGATGTTAGTCAGGGTTGAATGACAGACGTGGGATTTGGCACTAATAGCAATCATGGGAAATATTGTTGCGTTATACGCTGACGCGGTGCGTCGGTCACCGCGCCGGTACGCGCCGGGCACGATCCACGCGAAGCTTCGAGAAGCGCGGTGGTGGGTCGAGCTGGTCGGTGACCCGTGGTCGGCGACGGTGCATGACGTCGAGCGTGCCGTGTCGGATCGTCGCCTGTCGGCGTCGGGGTCGCGGGACGTCGTGACCCATGTCCGGGCGTTCTACCGGTGGGCGATCCGCAACGGGCACACGGCGACCGATCCGACCGCGACCGTCGATCTGGCACCGGTCCCGCGGCGCCTCCCACGGCCGGCGCGTGACGTCGCGATCGGTGTCGCGATCGGGGCGGCGTCGCCGGCGGTGTGTGCCATGCTCGCATTGATGGCGGGCGCCGGGTTGCGGTGCGTTGAGGTCTCGCGGTTGCGGTGGTGCGACGTCGATCTGATCGGCGGCGTCATCCACGTCACCGGGAAAGGCAACCGGGAACGGGTACTGGAAATCGCGGCGCCGGTGCGCCGCGCGCTCGCCGCGATCGACGCGGACACGGTGCACGTGTTCACGTCACCGACCAGCGGGGCGCCGTACCGGGCGTGCCGGGTGTCGCAAATCGTGAACCGGCATTTGTCGGGGTGCGCCGCCGGGTGCACCGCCCATCAGCTACGGCACCGGTTCGCGACCGCCGCGCTCGCCGCGTCGGGCGGTGACTTGTCGATCGTGCGCGACCTACTCGGACATTCAACGGTGGCGGTGACAGAGATCTACGCGGCGGTGACGCCGGGCGTTGCCGGCCGGGTCGCACGGTCGGTGCCGGTGCCGGGATTGTGATCCTCATGGGCGCGACGTACGGGACATTGTGGTTCGTGTTTCCACCACCGGTTAGAGCGACCGTACGCGGCGGACGCGCCGCACAACGGAACGCATCGGGGTACGTCGGTCACACCACGAAACGTTAGTAGATCTTGACGACGATCAGCACCGCCATGATGGCGGTCACGATGTTCGCGATCGTGTTGAGGTTTGCGTTATCCATGATTCAAGTATGTACTTCTGTCGCGCACCAGGTCACGACCGTCCCCGTTCGTCGCGATCGTCGGCGAGATATTGCAGCAGATAACGCGTGATCCGAATGGTCGCGACGACGCCGGCGGTCGCGCCGACCACGAACGCGCCGGCGAGCGCGGCGTCCGACCAGGTCACACCTGACCGAGAGCGTTCAACGTGTACGCGTCGACCGCGGCGCCGACGTCGCCCCAATCGTTCACGGGTGCGCCGGACACGTTCACGAAACGACCGATCGCACCCCACACCAGCACATACCGAAAGAACGTATCTTCGTTCGGGATGCCGATCCGGGTGATCCCGTTGCCCACCCACGCGGTGCCGTTTTTGTCGAGAGCCACAACTAGCATTTCGTCATCTCCTGGTGTCGGGATCGGGTCGGGGCCGGGTGCCGGCCACGGATCGGGCGGCGTCGGTGTGCCGGGGTCGGGTGGTGTCGGACCCGGTGTGATCGCGCCGACGTCGGCGCGAAACGTCGCCATGTTCCACGACGCCGAACCGACCGCATAATCGGACGGCCCGGCCGGGTCGATCTTGCGGCTAGGCGCCCACTCGAAATGGGCGTGGATCTGGGCGACGGCGATCCCGTACGCGTCGCACAACGACGCGCACAACGCCCGGTACGCGGCTTGCTGCAACGCCGGCCACGCCTCACCGGTCCCGTTGTTCGCGGCTTCGATCCCGACCGCGTGCGAGTTCATGGAGTCGTCAGGGGTGATCCCGCACGGGTCACGGCCGGACCCGTTCGTGTTCGTCGCGCCGGCGGCGCACACGTAGATCTCCGGCACCCGCGACAAATACAGGTTGCACAACGGCGCCGCGTCGTCGCCGAACGTGCAATAGTTCACGTCCGGCCACCCGTCCGACCCCGGCCCCGACGCCGTGTGATGCACCATCACATGGTTGGGGCGACCCGCGTCGTAGCCGCCCGACCCACGGCCCCGAGTCTGCCACCCGTCGACTTCGATCACCGGATACCCGGTGCGCCGACACACGTCGGCGAGATCCGTCAGATAGCGGGCGCCCATCACGCCACTTCCAGCAGATCCCGCAACCGCAACAACCGCCCGGCGACGTCGTCTTCCAGATTGAACAACACCCGCAACGCGTCCGCCCGGCGTAACGGTGCGTCGAGTTCGGCCAGCTCTTCGGCGACACGTTCCAACACCGCTAACCGCACGTCGAGCGGGTCGCCGGCGTCGTAGACGTCTTCGGGGGCGGCGTCACCAATCACGGCGCGGGTGCCGGTTCGTCGACGTCGTCGGGTGGGAGTGCTTGCACCGCGGACAGAATCATGGCGTCGGAAATCACCGATTCGTCGGCGCCCGGTCGCGGGATCTCGGCGGCGAGCGCTGACGCGTAGGCGTCGGCGAACCCGGGGGCGGCGGCGATCTCCCAAATGTGGGCGTCGGCCCACGCCGTGGCTTGCTGGTCGGTGTCGATCTCGACCGCGGCGCACGCCGCGATCCGGTTCCGAAAATCACCGTCTTGTGAGAGTTGCGATTGAGAGTTGTAGGACACGGTTTCTCCTGATCAGCCGGTGAGCGGTGGTGTTACTTGAGTGCCGGGCAAGGTGGCCGGCCACGGTTGCGACGTCGGGAACGAAAAGATGTTCGTGATCGCCTCCGTCAACGGACGGTTGATGTTCACGGTGCCGTTCGTTTGGATGTAGACGAGATTTCCCGTGGCGACCCAATCGAACATTTTCACGTCGATCATCGGCCAGAAATTGGCGGGCAACGTGTAGATCGTCGGCGACGTCGCGGCGTCGTCGCCCGATATCAGAGCGTCGATACTGACGAACACCATCGTTCCGACCCGGCGCACCCGGATGCCGTCGCGGACAGTCCACCCGTTCTCGGGTGCCACCTGACGCCAACCGGTGTTGCCCATCTCGACACCGCCGATCGCGAGCCGACCGGTCGACGCGTCGGCCACATACGACGGCGACGTGTTGGCGTTGAGATTTCCGATCGTCATAGTGGTACCCCCGGAAGGGTGGACGGCCACCCGTTGTCGGTCGTGAACGTGACACCGAACCGGCAGTAACTTTGATTCGGTGCCATCGCCTCCCACACCGAGAACACCCGCCCGTCAGTCGTGAGAATGCGATACCACTGAGCCTTCGATTCGTCGGGTTCATTCCGCAACAGAAACCCGACCGTGAACGCGCCGGTCGAGATCGGCCAGAAACCGGCGGGGAGCGTGATCATTGTTGCCGCCGGCGTCGCGCCCGTACTGACATCGCCACCGAAGAACACCGTTCGACCGGTTCGGTGTAGCACGAGCGGCCCGGTCGCCGTCCACCCCGCGCCGAGCAGACCGGCCACGTTGCGGAACCCGGTGTCGCCGAGTTCGTGACCGCCGATGACAAGCCGGCCGGTCGCCGGGTTTGATGTGACCAACGCGCCGACGGCGGCGGCGGTGTCGACTGCGTACTGGGTGAGTTGTTGCGCCCACGCCGATTTGACGTCGTCGCCGGGTGCGGGCACGTTCGAGAACGGTGGGATGGTTACCGGCATCGGGTCCCCCTTTCGTTAGTCATGGACGAGTACTCGTATGTTGCAACCGCCGGCGACGACGTCGACGTAGCCGGTTGTGGTCATGCGACCGACGAATGAGTGGGCGCCGGCGGCGAGGTCGACGATGGTCGAATATTGGGCGCCGTTCTCGACGTTGACCGGTCCGCCGATGTGGTAAAGGTCGTTTCCGATGTTGCCACCGGCGGCGCTGTCCCACACGTTGAGGATTCCGAGTTGGCCGTTACCGGTTCGCGGAACGAACCGGTAGGTGACGACGATTTGTGCGAACCCGGCGCGTTGCATTGTGACCGGGACTGCGGCGGTGACTGTCAACGCGCCGGCCGTGTTGGTGTGGCCGATGCCGCCGCCGGACAAGAATCGCGGCGGGCGTAGCGTGCCGGCGCCACGGTTGGCACCCGCTTGGGTACGGTCAATGATCCCGTCCGAATCGATGATGACCGAACCGCCACCCGCCGCAAGGATCTTGTTGTGCGGTCCCAGTATTTGGTAGCGATCCTGCGTCGCGTCCAGATCGAAAACCACGGCGTCGACGGACGACTGCAACGCGACCGGCCACCAATCGCCGCCACGGCGGACGTACAGGATCTGGACGTCGGACGCGTACGCGAGCGAACCGTTCCCCGCCGCCCACGCCGTGACCGCCGCTTGAGTCGGGAAGCGGTGCACGATCCGGTGCGCCACTTCCTGGTGAAACTGTGCGTTGACGGGTGATTCGGGTGCGGGTACGTCGACGAGTTCGCCGACGGTGATCGGTGGGTTTGGCATCAGTATCCGTACCCTTCCCCGGTGTCGTACAGAATGCCGGTGTCGTAGAAGATCGGTTCGGTGAACGCGCGTGCTTTCGCGGTGGACACGATCATGGTCCAACCTTCCGGTGTGACCTGGTGAATGATGCCGTCAAGAACGGTGGTCACGTCGACGCGTACCGTTCCACCGATGACGCGTTGATCGTGCAGAAATCGGAGATGGTCGACGCGGCGCCAATCAACCGCCGCCCAAATGTCGGGTTGGTTCGGGTCGTTCAGGTACAGCGAGAATTCTTCGATCGACATTTGGCGCGGTTCTTGCTGGTCGAGATACAACGCGGCCAATATGTCGCCTTCGGTTTGCGTCGTCCACTGCTGGTCGGTGAGCGCGATCGTGTACCCCGACGCGGCGCCGGCCGTCGCGACCAACCCGGCGACGTTCTCCAAGATGACCCGGTCGGCCAGATTGTCGTCGTTCGTCGAGATGACCGCATCCCACACGATGACCGGGGCGGTACAGACGTTGTCCGATGTGATCGGGACGGTCACCTGGTCGGCACGCCCGGCGGTCCATGTCCGGTCGATGAACATCACGGCGCCGTCGACGTCGACGAATATGAGTCCGCCATCGGAGAGGGCGACGGCTTGCATTTCTTCGATCGGGGCGGCGTCGGTTTCTTGTGCGGTGAGCGCGGCGATACCGGTCGCGAACCGGGTCGGCATCGTCGTTTCGCCGGCGGCGGTCAGGATCGCGGTCAGCCGGGCGCCGGCGAGCTGGCCGTTCGTGCCGGGCGTATAGGTGCCGACCGGTTGGGCGAGATCTGACAGGGCGTCGAACGCTTCAATCTCGATCGTGTCGTCAGCGCGTTGGTCGTAGCGGGCAACGAACCCGTTGAACAACCACCAATCCCCGGTCGCGTTGTGTGCCCACACGGCGAGCGCCGTGCCCGGCCCGTACCGGTTGATCGTGCCGTCAGCGTTCAACGTCGACCATGCACCATCGGCGTTGTCGAGTTGCACAACACACCGCGACGACGGGAACAGATTCGCGGTGTCCGGTTCGCCGTGTTCGATCTCCATCCCGGTAAACGCACACGTCGCGTCAATGAACCCGCCATCCCACACCGTACCGGGCGTGTCCCATTTCGCCGCGGGTGTCGAGTCCCATTCCGCGAGGGCTTGCCCGGAGTCGATCGCGATCACGGGACGCACCGGCCACCCGGCCAGCATCGGCACCGCGTCCAATGTGACGTTCGGTAGCGGGCGGTCATCGACGCGCATAGTGCACCACCGGAACCCCGTAGCGGCGACCCGACCGGCGGGCCGTACCGGCGACTTGTTTCACGACGTCGACCCCACGTGACCCGGCCGGCATATTGATATTCACGTACATCGGCGCCGCGGTCGCCGTCGCGCCGGCGGCGTCACGCGGCGCGGTCGACCCGAACCCGGGCGGTACGTACGGGCGCAACGGGATAAAGATCCCACGCTTCAGATTGTTCAAGAACGCTTCGACCTGATCTTTCGTGTATTCGTCGATGTGCATCACGACATCGGTCACGACGCTCTCGGGAATGTTGTCGACTTCGACCGAGTACAACGCGAGCTCACGTTTCAGATCCCGGACCGATTGTTGGTGGATCTTCTGTTTCGCGGTGGCGTCGTCGGCGCCTTCGGCGGTCGCGGTCCATGCCTCTTCGGCGGCGGTTTGCATATCGGCCCACGCCTGTTCGAGATCCGCGATCCGATCTTCTCGGGCGATGCCGGCTAACAGATCGTTGTATTCGCGTAGCGCTTGTTTCGTGTCGTCCCACGCGGCCGGGCCGGTGTCGCCAAGATCGTCGTATTCGGCGTTGACGTCTCGGAGCGCGTCGAAATGGCGGTCCACTTGGGCGGTGTGGCGGACCTGTTCGGCGCGGGCGGCGGCTTGCGCGGCGGTCACGTCGGCGTACCGGTCGCCTTGCTGTTCCAACAGTTCGACGTAGCGTTCTTGTTGAGTGTTCGCGGCGGCGAGTTTCGTCGGGTCGAACACCGATTGGAATTCTTCGCGGGCGCCTTTCGCGTCGTCGTACGCTTTTCGTTCTTGTTCTAGGTAGCCGATGATCAGGACCGCTTCGTCACGGGTGATCCGCCCGGCGCGTTGCGCCGCGTCGATCCCGGCGTTGAACCGTTCGTACGCGGCGGCGCCACCGGTCACCGCTTCGGCGACGTCGCGGGTATTGATGCCGGCTTTCACGAATTCGTCGTTCAAGTTCTCGACCGTCTTGCGACCGTTGTCGAAGATGTTGAAAAACCGTTTCCATTCCCAATCTTTCTGGACCGCGCCGAACGAGAGATCGTCAAGTTTGGTGATGTCGACGGTGATGTCTCGGATCTCGCCGAGCGCCGTCACCCATTGGTCGGCGGCGTCCGGGCCGGATTCGAGCGCCGTGACCCATCGTTCTTGTTGGTCGGCGGCGAGCTTGTTCAACTCGGTTTGTCCCTTGACGGCTTTGTTGATCGCGGCGACGGCGAGCGCCATCGCCGCCATTGGGCCGGCGACTTTCGCCATGTTCCCGAGCGCCGACCCCAACCGTTCCCCGTCAAGGGCGGCGTCGGCGGCGTACTCGCCGATCTGGCCGATCGCGACACCGGCCGATCCGGCGATCCCGGACATTGCGCCCAAATCTTGGGACGTGTTGCCGATCATGTTCGCGAGCGCGGACCGCGACGACCCGGCCGATTTTCCGATCTCGTCGATTTGACCGCGGGCCGTTCCGAGGTTGGCGCCCATCCGCCCACCGACGTCGGTGTCGGAAACCTCGCGGAGTTTCGCGCCGAGCTTGTCGGCGTCCGCGATGATCTCTTCAATGGTCAGCCCGGCACGTTGGAGATCTTGCACGATGCTGGTCGTGTCGGCTTTCGCGGCCAGCTCCGGGCCGAGCGCCTGACCGAGCGCGTCCGCCGCGGTCTGCACCCGTTTCGTTTCGGCCACCACATCGTCGAGCGCGCCGATCACCTGGTCGATCTTCGCGGTGACTTCGACGACCGGTTCCAGATCGTCGATCTTTTCGGCGTCGGCCAACGCCTCTTTCGCCTCTTTGTCGTCGTACGTCGTGACGATCGGAATCTGGATCTTGTTGTCAGGCACCGGCGATCACCCGCCGAATGTGTTGCTCGACCATTTCGGGGACGACCGTCGCGGCACGTTTGCGGACGTTGTCCCACGCGCCACGGCCCGACGCGCCCGGGTGCCGGAGTTGGGTGCGTTGCACCGGGTGACGTAGACCGCCGGCCATCGGCCGCGGTCGGGCTTTCGTCGGTGGCCGTTTCGGGATCAGGTGGGCGTCGGTGCCGGTCGTCTTCCACACCCAGAAACCGGTCGGGATGCCGTACACCGTCGCCGTGATCGTCGTCCCGCGGGACTGTATGCGGGTGATCGCTTTCAGCTTGTACGTGCGTTTGTTGCGGCCGACGCGCACGAATCCGCCTTCGGACGCGGCGAACTGTTCGACCGCTTTACACGCCGCGCGGAGAGCCGGTTCGGGAACGTCAGCAAGTCGGGCGAGCGTGCGTCGGAGTTCGACGACGCTCACGCCGCATTCTTGGCGTCGTCAGATTGTGCGGCGGTCGCCGTCAGGACCGGTGTCGCGATCGTCGGTTTGTCGAGACACGGCCACGTCGACGTCGTCGCCGCCGCCGATCCGTCACCGAACGTGCCACCGAACCCGCCGGCCACGACGTAGCACTGACCGGTTGCTTTCACCGCCGGTTGCGACGCGTCCGGTACGAGTTCAAACCATTTCGACGTGCCGTCGTTCTCGTATGCGTAGCCGGACAGACCGCCACCCGCCGCGGTCCAATCCTGCAGCCATGCGAGTTCGAGCTGGTAGCCGGTCCGGCCCGGTGAGTTCGTCGCCGGGGCGCACCCGGTCGCCGGGATCGTGTTGAACGTCGGTTGTGGCGCGATGACCGCTTGGGTCAGTTGGCATTCGTAGGCGGTGCCGGCCGACAAACCGGCTTCGGTGTCGGACAGTTTGAACGTCGGGTTATTGAGAGTGATGACGGTACGGGGCATGACGGTTCTCCTATGGACATAGATCTACATCGGCGACGAATGAGATCGGGATGGTTCTCGCGAGGGCGGGCGGTTCGCCGGTCCCGTCACCACCGGTGGTGGTGAACGAGAACGTGCCGTCGAACCGCGCAGTGGACGGGACTAGGGATGACACGACGATCGTTTCGAGTTCGGTGAGTTGTTCGTACTGTTCGGGTTGGTTGTACCGGGGCGTTGTCACGGTCACGTCGAACCCGTAGCGCAGCGTCCGGCCGTTCTCCAACGCGTTGTCGGCCGGTGCGAGCACGACGCACGGCATGACAGAGATCGGGGTGCCGGGGGCGACGACGGGCACCTTCGTTTTTCCGGCGAGATCCAACGCGTCGCGGATCAGTTTCGTGAGTTCGGCGACGTTCACGCGACGCCCCATGACACGGCGAGATGATCGAAAAAGTGGTGCACGTGGGCGTACAGGTTTTCGGGTTGGTAGACCGGTTGGAACGTCGGGTCGGTGTACGCGTTCGACACACCGCCCGGTGATGTGCCGTCGAGATAGATCCGGGTGGAGAACACGACGAGTCCGTTGACGGTGAGTTCGTCGGCGGGTAACCCGGTGTCGATCAGTCCGTTGTGGACGATGACGTACCCGATGGCGGCTTGCACCGCGGACGACACCCACACGTCGTCGGCGGCGGCGTGGAGATTCTGGCGGACCCGGTCGACGATCTCGTCGACCCGCGCGGCGATGTCGCCGGGGTCAGCCGGCCACATCGTCGCGTCCCATCGGGCCATCGGGTTTACTCGGACTTTCCGCCGCGGCGGGTCGTCACGATGCCGTCACCGATCGACCGGATGCCGTTCGGCAGGTACGCGGCGAACGCGCCCATTCCCCACACGGCGACGTTCTGGCCGAGTTTTTCGACGTCTTCGGCGGTGACCGTGAACGGACCTTCGGCGTGCCACGACGCCGCGTCGGAGTTCGACACCAGGAGTGTCCCGGCGGGCAGCATCGGGTCGTGGATGATCGTCAGCCCGGCGACTTCGACCCGCAGTGTCGACGCGTCCGAGGTGCCGGCGACGTTGTTCGTGCCGTACGGTCGGGCGGCGACGACGGCGAGACCGCCGGCGGCCATGAACACATCTGACGCGGCGAGCGCGAACGTCGCCGGTGCACCCGTCGCCGTCTGCACCTCGGCCGATGCGGTGAAAAGGGCGGTCGCCAACTCTTCGAGCGTGCCGGTAGCCGGCACCCACACCGCGGTCGACGGGACGGCGGCGGCGACGGCGGCGTCGCCGGCGGCGTTGTTCGTCACCGCCGCATACGCGGCGGTCATGATCCGCAGATACGTCGCCATGTAGGACGGCGACGACCGGCGAATGAGTTGATACGAGATATCGGATCCGCCGGCGTACGTGACAATGTCCTCGGTGCCTTTCTTGAGATCGACCCGTACCGATGTGATCGGCGTTTTTTCGGCGGCTTGGACACCGACGAGGGCGAGGAGATCACCATCGAAATACGGCCAGTTGATATCCATCCCGGAATCCGGGAGCGGGTCACGACCGAACGCCATGATTGTCGGGTTACCACGGTCGACGATCCCGTGGACCGTTTGCACCCAACCGGGCGGCACAACACCGGGGTTGTTCACGGTGATCTGATCGGCGAGGGCGCGCCGCAGAATCGGATTCGACGGGTCGTTCCATACCGCTTCGGCGTACTCGCCGATCGAACGGAACCGCAAACCGGCGAATGGGTCGTCCGGCATGATGGCACGTTCGGCGATGAACGTGCGGGTCAGGTCGTCGCGCAGTTCGCCGATGGATCGTTCGAGTACCGCCACCGACACGGCGGCGGGTTCGGGCGGCGCCGGCGGCGTCTCGGTCAGGGTGTCGGTCATCGGTTGTACTCCATTCACTTGGTCGCGTGTTGCGAGGATCGGGGCGTCATGTGCGGGACGGAAGGCGAGGGCGACACCGTGGACGCGGTTACGGGTGCGCCACACGACACCGTCACGGGTGACCGCTTCGAGCGGTTCGAGTTCCATCGACACCGCCCGGATGACGCCGGCGTCAATCAGGGCGAGGGCGTCGTTTCCGGCCGATGTGCGGGCCAACACCATTTCGACGGTTGGGCCGTCGTCGCCGGCGATGAACGTCGCCGGGTCGGCACGGCCGATCAGGTCGCCGTGATGGTGGTCGACCACGTGGACGTCGGCGGCGAGATCGACCGAACCGGGCGGGTACGCTTCGCGGTATTCGGCGGCGTCGGGGCGGTCCCGTACCGGTCGCGGATCGTTCCAGCGGCACAACCGGACGGTGACGCGGCGGGTGTCGGTGTCGACGGCGACGACCGGGGCGAGCGTTTCACGAGTCAACATTTACAGGCCTTCCACGTTCGGTGACACGGGGACGGGCGCCGGGTTGGGCGCCGCCGGTAGACCTTCGAGCGCGCGAACCTCGGGCAACGTGTGGATGCCGGCGGCGAGCGATGTGGCGTACGTGTTGATCCGGCCGGCGAAATCCATGCGGGTCAGGTTCGACGTGTCGAACACCGCCGTTTGCCCGCGGGGTAGCAGATCGGTGAACGCCGCTTCGATGCGTGACAGAAACATCGGGTACAGACCGACCGCTAACCACGACTGGAATTGTTGTTGTGTCGTCGAATACGTCAGTGACGAGTGCGCTTCGACGTTGAGCATTGACGGCGGGATCAACATCACCCGTGCGACTGTCGCGTCGAGATAGTTGATCGCGTCGAGCAACATTGCGTCTGCGGCGGTTTGCGCCTGGTACGTCTGCAACGTGATCCCACCGGACAGGACCGCCGGGCGGCGTTCGGCCCGTGCCGTCAACCATTGGTCGGCCAACAGTTCCGCTTGGGGTTTCGTGAGTCGGGTCGGGTGCACCACCGCATACGGCGGGACTTGGGCGGTGTGCGTGTAGTAGCCGGCCGAATACCGGTAGATCGCGGAGAGTTGTTCGAGTGCTAGCCGTATGTCTTCGAGCGGTGACGTTCCGAGCGGGTCACGGTCGACGCGCATCGGGATGTGAACCAAGCGCCGCCGGTCGACCGGTTCGCCGTCGATCGTCGCGCCGGTGATCCGCCCGGCCGGGTCAATCGTCGCGTTCACCCGGGCGTCATCGACGACCGACACGGCGAGCGGGTAGCCGTTCGAGCCGTCCGCGTCGACGTGTAGCCAGGCGCGGCCGTGACGGGTCATCCCGTTGACGATGCGTTCAAGTGTGCGCCGGTACGGTTCGCCGGGGTCGGGGCGGCGTAGCACGGCCGGCGTCGGGTCGATCCGGGCGCCGGCGGCGACCGCGACCATTGACAACATCGCGGTTGTGTCGGCGACGAGTTGGCGGGCGGCGACGACCGGCGGCAGATCCCACGGGTCGAGCATTGCGAGATCCGCTTCGAGTTCGGCGGTCATTCGGGCGTGCGTTGAGAGCGGTTCGCCGGCGAGCGGGTCGGTCGGGTCGTAGAACAGATCGGGCCACAAGATCCGTTTCCACCACGACACACCGACGACGTGCGTGTAACGGGCGCCGAATAGCAACCCCACTACCCGCTGTGTTGCGTTCTAAGCGACGAAACGGGGTCGGGTGGTATGTCGGGTGCGGGCGTTTCTAGCGGATCATGGGGGACGGGGCGTTGTGGACCGCCGGGTGGCACCATCGGGCGAACGCGGCGGCTTCGACCGGTGACACGTCGACGTCGGCGCCGCGCCGGTCGAACGCCCACGCGCCACCCGGTAGCAGACGGCGCCGCGCGCCGGCGACCGCGGCAGTGAACGCCGGATGTGGGACGTGTCGGACGGTGCCGGCGACGACGGCGGCGACCAAATCCGCCGCGGATCCGGTGACGTCGGCGAGACCGAACCGGGTGACCGGGATCCCGGCGGCGTCGAACGGGCGTGCAAGCACCGCCGCCGGGGACTGGCCGGCCGGGTCGAACCCGACCGTAGCAACATCCCACCGGTCCACGAGTTCGGTCACCCGGCCGACGACCCACGAATAGCCGGGGCGGTGGTCGACGAGCTCCACCACCGCGCCGGCGGGGCCGTGGTGGCAGGCGACGACCGCGGCCGACGTTTGATCGGGTGCGACCGACACACCGAACGCGACGAGATCGCGGGGCGGGGCGTCGGCGGCGAGGGCGTCCCACACGACCGGGTCAATCGGCGTCGACGTCGTGCCGGTGCGGTCGGTCACGTTCAGATAGGACCGGGCAAACTGTTCGGGGTCGCGGGTGTACTGGTCACGGAGAAACGCGAGGTCGATCACGCCGGTCGGGTTGTCGGCGGTGCGTATCGCCGGGTGCGCCGCAATCCATACCGCCTCATCGTCCCACGTGTACGGGTCCGTGCCGTCCGCGGTCCATTCGATGTGACAATGTCCGCCGCCGGTGTCGGCGAGGGCGGCGGACCGGCCGGCGTCCAACCACGCCGCCCACCACGTCGACGTCACGTCACCGGCGGCGGAGATGATCCACACCTGCGCGCCGGGCCGGGTCGCGGTCAACGGGAACGCCGCGATCTCCAACTCCCTCCCACGGTCGACGTCGAACGCCCACGCCTCGTCGAACACGATCAGGTCGGCGGCGTCGCCGTGGAGCGCTTTCGGGATCGGGGCGAACACCCGCATATACGACGCCGTGTCACGATCGGTCAACGTTTCGGTGCCGTTCGTCAACCGCGGTTTGATCCGGTCGGTCAGGATCGGCGCCGCCGCGATCAGCGGCACCCAATCATTGCGGAACCGTTCGGCGCCGGCTTTCCCGTTCTGCGCGGTGTAGAACGCGAACCGGCGGCGGTGCGCGGTGATCGTCGCCAAGATCTGCGCCAAGATCAGGACCGTTTTCCCGGCCCGGCGCCCGACCGACACCGTCACGATCCGGTAGGCGTGCACGAGGTCGCCGGTGTCGTCGTGGCGGACGAGTTCGCCGGCGACGTCGAGCGTGGCGCGTTGCCACGGTTGCAACGCGACGCCGCAAAGGTTCGCGAGTACCGCCGCGGGTGCGCCGGTCGTCGGCCGGTCAGGGCGACGCGGAGTCGCGTAACGCGGCGGCGAGAGCATCGGCGAGCGGATCGGTCGGACGGGTGTCGGGTAGCCGGCCGGTCAGGTCGCGGCGCAGATCGGCGTACGTGCGCGACACCAGCGCGAACGTGTGCGCCGAATGTTCCGGGTCGCGTTCGAGCCGGTCGAGTTCGTCAGCCAGACCGCGCAACGTCGCGAGTTCGTCGGCGAGCACATCGGCGGCGGTTCCGAGTGAACCGCGGC
>Ga0193738_1000697_pt1 | contig 15533 bp, 7 predicted proteins | sample L2a1metaG_FD_144927 | JGI IMG/M metagenome (GOLD analysis project Ga0193738, IMG submission 144927) | Soil microbial communities from a riparian zone of the East river system, Colorado, United States - L2a1 | ecosystem: Environmental > Terrestrial > Soil > Riparian zone | place: USA: East River...
AAAAGCTTTCGACCAGCCATTGAATCAAATGTGTTTAAAAAAAATTCTCTTGGTGCATAGTTCCCATCATGACTTACAGGATGGTTAAGTAAGAACATATCTAAATCACTATCCCCATCGTAATCAAAAAAAACGGATTGGGTGCTGAAACCTGTAAAATCCAATCCATATTCTTTTGCTTCGTCTTTATAAAATGGTATCCCCTGTTTATTAATTCCTCCGCAAACCAGCAACTGATTTTTACTTCTCCCTGATTTGTTATAATCAACTTTACAAACATATATATCAAGCAGGCCATCATTGTTAATGTCTACAACTGACACGCCTGTATTCCATCCTCCATCTTGTGGTATGGAAGCTGCATCTGTTGCATCCTCAAACTTTAAATTTCCTTTATTCAGAAATAATTTATTGTCGCCCTGGTTGGCAGAAAAAAACAAATCAATTAATCCATCATTATTAAAATCTCCCGATCCAATGCCAGCGCCATTATAATAATACATATAAGAAAACAGGTTGAACAGGGGTGTAGGTTTCAATTGATTTACAAAATCAATCCCTGTTATTTTACTATCAACCGCTCTGAACATCGGCGATTTAATTTTCCCTTTTTCGGAACATGAAAAAAAGAAAATGGATACAGCGCATATCAATAAGCTACAAGCTAAAAATGCATTTGCCCTGCTAACCCTTTTTGGGTGTAATAAACCGGGTTTTATAACCCTGGCAGATAATGTAAATAATACACTCATAATTCTAAATCCTTCTCACTGTGATTTCATTTTATATAAGACGGGGTAATCATTGTTTTCCAAAAAAAGAATATAATCCTCGTTTTTATGTTTAAATAAAACTATATCTCTTGTCTGTCCATTTACGCTTATTCCTGTTTTTGCAGAAGGCAAGTCAAAATAATTACCCTTTTTATCATTTATTAAAATATGTCCATAGCTGGCATCAAGCCTGCAGAATTGGGGCAGTAAATCAAAACAATTACCCCCTGCTACAATATCCGGGTATCCATCTTTATTAATATCAATTACTTTTATCGCGTTAATAGATGAAAGTTGAACCTCAACTGGAAGTTTTTTGATTGCGAACTGTCCCTTGCCATCATTATAAGCAATACAGGATGCAGGATAATTTACTTTTTTAACTATTGCATTTTCAATTTCATTTCCAAAAAGCTGTTGAATTGTTTTTACAGCATACTCATGGTGTTTCAGGTTTAATTTTTTCAACGATGGAATTTGATCCGTAATTTCTCTTTTTGTAAAAACAGGGACCTCTTTATTGTCAACAGTCCGCGTAAAAATTTTGTCTGCTGTTCCATTTTTATCAAAGTCCTTCATCCATATTTTAACTGGGTTATTATAATCGGGTTCTAAATAAAAATTTTCACCGAGATTACCTAATATCAGGTCCTGGTCACCATCCAGGTCTGCATCAGTTACTGCAATTGATTGCCACCAACCGTATAAATTTTCAAGCCCTGATTTAATTTCTTCAAAACTTTTTCCATTATACGAAAAAATATGAGGATACATCCATTCACCTGTTATGATTAATTCCTTTTTCCCATCGCCATTTATATCATGATATGCTGCCGCTGTTACCATACCTACAGTTGATAATGACGGGGCTACTGAACTGGTAACATCTGTGAAATCACCGTTTCCTTTGTTATGCAATATAAAACTATGCGGGTCCGTACCATAATTTTGCGGCACACTCCTGCTGCCAGTAAATAAATCCATATTACCGTCTTCATCATAATCAAATGGAACAACTGCGCCGCAATTGGTATTGCTGATCGGTATCGCTCCTCTTTTTAATGTAAAATATCCTCTGCCATCATTTATATAGATTAGGTTTTGAAAACTGCCTGAAGATTCTGAGGCAAAATTTCCGCCTCCGCCGGTAAACAGATCTAAATCACCATCTTTGTCACAGTCAAAAAACAATGCAGTAGTTACATCGGCAAATACATAGGTTTTAAAATCAGGGCTTTCTTTTTTAATAAAGCCAGCACCTGTTTGCAAGTATAACTGGCCTGGCTGATTATTGGCACCACCAATGTAAATATCTTCTAACCCATCTCCATTTACATCACCCGAGGCTGCTTTAGGTCCCTGTTTTGATAACATAAAAGGGATGTTTCTTTCAAAGTAAAAATCAACATAATCATCTTCTTTATGCTTATCAAAAATATTTTGTGTTTTTTCAAATAGTGGAGCCTGCATAATGCTCAACTCTTCAAATGGTTTTTTTGAAACAGAAGAATAATCAATACTATGCAGTTTATTTATTGCTGGTTTAGTTATTGAGGATATTGTTCTGTCTGGCCAGGTAATAGTCATTGAGTCTGCTTCCAGTTTTCCTAAGCCAATCGTTTGTTTATAATCAACGGAAGATTGAAAACCCCGACTGGGCATAATTTCGCGGCTGATAATTTGATTACCCTGGTATATTTTAATTGTACTGCCAACAGCAAAGCTATTCTGAGATTTATACTTTAATGATACCGTTATATAATTATTTTTATTGTGCTCCTGGCTATTGTTTTGGTAAACCATTGCCACTTCATTCACGTTATTGATAACTAAATCCAAATCACCATCATTATCCAAATCAGCATAAGCTGCCCCACTTGAAAAAGAAGGTTTATCAAAACCCCAATCATCACCCGCGTTTTTAAACCGAAGATTTCCTGAATTTTGAAAGGCATTATTTTTTATTGGATTGGATGGCATTTTATTAATAACCATACTTACATCTTCCTTTTTACCGGTAACTGCCATTTGCTGAATAATATCATTTGCAAAAAAATCAATAAAGTCCTGGTCGGTTACATCCCGGTAAATCCCGTTGCAAACATAAATATCCGATAACCCGTCATTATCTGCATCAAATAGCAATGCACCCCAACTCCAGTCACTCGCAGCAACCCCGCTATAAAAACCGCTTTCTTTAAATTTTCCATTCCCGTCATTTATTTGCAGTGCATTTTGAGTAAACTGGTTATAAAATCCCTGGTTTTGTTTTAAAGTAACCACATCATAATTTTCAAATGAAGTATTTGCCTTTAACCGGTATTCATCATCGGGAAGCATATCAGTTGTAAAAATATCATGGTAACCATCATTATTTATATCCTGTATATCGGCACCCATCGAGGAAAGGCTTACATGTTGTGTCCGCTGATCCAGTTCATCAATAAATTTTCCATTCTTTTGATTCATGTATAAATAGTCCCTCTCGAAAAAATCATTGGATACATAAACGTCAGGATATCCATCCATATTAATATCGCTTACTGAAACACCTAACCCAAGACTTATTAAACTTCCATGTATTCCCACTTCTTTTGTAACCTCAGTAAATCTTCCATTATCATTACGGTAAAAGTGATCTCCTCCGCCTTTTAAAAAATCAGCAACATCCCATTCCTCCGATGGCAACTCCCTTTTATTAGCATAGTTCAATGTGGTTACAGGAATAGGACTATTATTCACCATAAAACAATCTAAATCTCCATCCAAATCATAATCAAAAAAAGAAACCTGCGTGGTATAACCGTTATTATCCAATCCATAGATTTTAGCACTCTCTGTAAAAGTTAGATTACGATTATTGATAAATAATTGGTTTCTTCTTAATTCAGGCTCCATCATATGGCCTGCATTACACACATAAATATCCAGCCAACCGTCTGCATTTACATCGGCAAATACAACACCCGTGCTCCATTGTTTTTTTTCAGTAAAGCCGGCCTTTACAGAAATATCTTCAAATTTAAAATTGCCTTTATTTAAATAGAGTTTGTTGCTTCTCTGGTTGGCTGTAAAAAAAACATCCGCCAAACCATCGTTATTTAGATCTCCCGTGGCTACACCGGCTCCATTATAAAAATTGCGGTACCTGAAAACATTAAACTCTTTCGTTTCTGTTAATTTGTTTTCAAATTTAATTCCGCTGTTTTCAACTAAACTAAACAGTTTCTTTTCTGTTTTTTGTTTACAGGAAAAAAAAATTAACCAAAAAAGAATTGGAGAGAACCTTACAATATTCATTATTAAAAATAAAAAAAGGCCATTAAATAAAATGGCCTTTAATAAAATATTCCTGTATTAATTTAATATCCCGGATTTTGTGTTAGGTTCGGGTTAGATGCCAAAGATGCGTTTGGAATAGGAAATAACAATCTCTTTGGATCCGATTGTGCCTTTTCCTGCCATGCTTGTAAAAATTTACCAAAACGGATTAAATCATTACGGCGATGGCCTTCCCAATAAAATTCCCTACCACGTTCATCAAAGGAGTTAAACCCGCTCTTGCACGTACAAGGTTTACCAAAGCTGCAGCAGCAGCTGGAGTTCCTGTTCCACCTCTTAAAATAGCTTCGGCTTTCATCAGTAGAACATCTGCATATCGATAAAAAACCCAATCCTGTGATGTAGGAAATTGGTCGCCATAATCCGGAACATATTTTACAACACGGATACCGTTTAATTCTATTGCTATAGGATCGGTTTCCAAAGCATGAACTTCCCTTTTAAATATCAGATTATTACCTTTTCTGTCCTTTAATATTGCGCCGTTTGGTCCAAACTGCTGACCAACAAGAAGACCAACCTTTATACCATGTACATCAGTAACACCCGGGTAACTCGCTTCCCTTCTTTTATCCGTAGCACTGAATTTATCATAGAAATCAGAAAGCGTGGTAAAGCCATTCCAACCTCCACCATTTGCAACAGGGCTGTTGTAATGGAGGGACTGGTGATAATTAAACATTACTCCATTACCATTACGGCCGGCCGCGGGGGCTGCCGGGTCTCTATTTCCAAGCGTAAAGATATTTTCTGTTGAAATCTGATCGTTAGTAGCTGCAAAATTGTCAAAATAATTAGCTGTCAAACTATATTTATTCTGTGCAATAATGTTATCTGCCAAAGAAATTACCAAATCCATGTCAGCTTTGGCAAATGCAGGGGTTGCCCTGTTTGCATAAACACCTTTGTTTAAATAGCATTTCATCAATAATACACGGGCAGCATTTTTAGATGCTTTGAAAGTTCTTGGATTATCTGGAAGATTTGGTAAAATTTCATTTAACTCTTTAATAATATAGTCTAAAGACTCTATTCCTTTACGCACTTTTGGAACCTCGTTTGGATCGGCTGTATTTTCCCGGTAAGGCACCTGATCCCAATTATCTAGTACAAAATAATTAGTAAATGCTCTTAAAAATCTTGCTTCAGCAGCTATTTGGGTATTGGGGTTAAAACGTAATATATCCGTTGTATTGAATGATGTTTTCAAGAGATCACTAAAAGCCCTTTTGATCATTTGATGGTTGGCATCCCATTGATGGGCATGGAGTACACGCCAATCACCACCATCATCCCAGTCGCCACCTCTTGTAGGCCCGATCAATTCGTCGGTGGGGTGCTCTTGCAAAGCGAATATATTGTCCTGGTTGGACCAGGGGCCGTACATCGTAATGTAAGCAGCATTCATTAGTGAGGTAAAATCAGGAGTACCAGTTCCTCCTCCCGTGAGAGCGATAAACTCAGCTTCGGTTAATTGCCCATTCAACTTTTCATCAAGTTTAGAGCAACCAAACACACTGCTGGTTGCAATGGCAATCAAAATCAATTTTATTTTGTATGTCATATAAATTCGTTTTAATTAAAATGAAAAATTTACACCAAATGTAATCGACCTTGCCGAAGGGTAAGGGGTGTACTCAATTCCAAATGATGGAAGGTCCTGGAATGTTTTATCTGTGTTTACTTCAGGGTCAAATCCACTGTATTTAGTAATCACAAAAAGATTTTGTCCGGTAATAAAGATACTGGCGCCTTTTACAAAACGTACATTACCCAAACGATAACTCAGGGTGGCATTAGCCAATTTTATATAGTTACCCTTTTCAAGATACCGGGTTGAAGCTGCAATCGGACTGGCAAGAGATTCATATTTACTTCAAGAGCAAATTTTCCACGAGTGGCTCTTGTACTGATACCTAATAAAAGATTAGGATTAGGATCTCCTACAAAAGACTTTTCATCGGGAACAATGCCAATACCATTGGTTTTATCTATCCCCTGGAAAGTTTTTAAATAGAACACGTTTAATGGTTGGCCGGTTGCAAACAACTGGCTCTTTACACCTGAAAGGCCTTGTCCATGAATTTCTCCTGTTTCGAGCGGTGCTCCAAAATTTTTCAACTCATTTTTAAGCCATGTCGCATTTACTCCAAAATCCCAGGTAAAAGTTGTCGTATTAATAATATTTGTATTCAGACTTAGTTCTACGCCGGTATTAAATACTTCACCTGGCAGGTTAACCCATTTTTTTCCACCGCCAATTACTGGATCTGCGGCATCTTTAAGGAATAAAATATCCTCGGTCTTTTTTCGGAAATAATCGATAGACCCGGATATTTTGTTTCTCAGAATTGTGAAATCCAGACCAGCATTACTGGTTGTGGAAGTTTCCCATTTTAATTCAGCATTCTCTAATTGGTCGGGGGAAACGCTACCAAAGCCTACATTGTATCGGCGTTGAGAAGCCCCTGCCGGAAACTCCTGGTTGCCTGTTTTACCCCAGCCTGCACGAAATTTTAAATTGCTGGCAAAATCATTTTTGAAAAAATCTTCTTTTGAGATATTCCATGCCCCTGCAAATGATGGGAAGTATCCATATTTATTGTCCTTACCAAATTTACTTGAACCATCAGCTCTCATGGTAGCCGTTAATAAGTATTTGTCTTTAAAGTTAAACATTGCTCTTCCAAAGTACGATTGTAATTCAGTAGTTGGTGAAACATAAAAGTCATGTCTTATTTGAGTTGGGTCAGTAGACTGAAAATAATCATAGTAGGGATATGGAACGTTCGGGAAACCTACTGCATTAACAGCACTGTTCCTGTTATTATATTTTAAATACTCAGTACCTATTACCGCATTTAAACTTAAATCCGTCGTAATATTCTTACTATAACTTAATGTGTTTGTTATTTGCGAACCAACTGTTTCATTATTTGCAAGCCGTGCGTAACCTCCTAAATTAGTAGCTGTTCTTTGTATTGGCCGGGGATCATTAAAGTTCATAAAATTAGCAATCCATGTTTTCCTGTTACCCGTTCCATAATTAATACTGGCGATAAGTTTATATTCAAGATCGTTTGTGATCTTAAATGAAGGGGCTATGCTGGCTAATATAGTTGTTACCTTACTTAAATCATTGGTAGCTTCACTGGCGGCTAATGGGTTATATTCATCACCACCAACATTGACATTTAAAGAACCATCAGTTTTTCTGAGTGGCTTAGTGGGATTCCATTGTAATGCCTGGCCAATTAAACTTCCTCTAAAACCTGAGTTAGTACTAATCGGGGCTGCATTATCCAACGCCTGGGAGGTAATTATGTTTACATCCAATCCTAATTTTTTACTTTCTAAAAATCGGAAACTTGCACTCAGGTTTGCAGTATATTTTTTAAAATCTGTTTTACGAACAATTCCCTCCTGGTTGAGATAACCTAGCGATATTCTGTATCGTGCGCCATCACCACCTGCACCTACCGCTATATTATAATTTTGCGTTAGTGCTGTACGGGTTATTGCATCAAATGCATCTACATTATCTTTAAAATCATTATTAGTACCTAAATTATATTGCTGTAAAGCTGCTCTGAATTCATTCCCATCTAATACTTCCAGTCTTTTCATCACGTTACTTACTCCAACAGAAGCATTAAATTCAATTTTCGCAGCTCCGCTTTGTCCTTTTTTTGTAGTTATCAAAACTACACCGTTAGAACCTCTTGAACCGAATATAGCAGTTGCAGATGCATCTTTCAATACATCTATACTGGCAATATCATTAGGATTAATAAAGTTCAATGGGTTCGCTCCTTGAGCACCGCCACCAACACCAATATCACCCGCACCACCAGGTCGTGCACTACTATTATCCAAAGGCACACCATCTACTACAAACAGAGGTTGGTTACCAGCCCTGATTGAAGATGCACCCCTGATACGTATAGTTGTGGATCCGCCTGGCATACCGCTATTGTTTATAACCTGTACCCCAGCTATTTTACCTTGTATTAATTGGTCTGGCGCTGTTTGAATTCCTTTATTAAAATCTCTTGCATTTACAGATCCTATTGACCCTGTTAAGTCCTTTCTTCTGGCAGTACCATAACCTGTTACCACCACTTCATTCAAAGCAGCACCGGCATTAGCCTTCATGCTTGCATCACCAGTTGTTGTACCGGCAATATTAATTTCAATTGCATCATATCCAACCGATGTGATAACAAGTGTAGTTACACCCGATCCTACACCGATACTGTATGAACCGTCGGCAGCTGTCGACGTTCCTTTTGAAGTGCCTTTAGGAATTACGGAAGCACCGGCAACTGGTGATCCGTCTTTTGAATCAGTTACCTTTCCGGTAACGGTTCTGTCCTGGCCAAATGATTGCTGGGCAATCAATAACATAGCAGGAAGAACTACCATGTTGAGTAGTTTTTTGAAAGACATAAGCATTAGCATTAAGTAGCGTTAATAAATAGTAACTATGTAGAAATAAACAGTATATAAATGTATCTACTTAGTTTAGTTGGTTTTAACAATATTTCAACATTATATTTGCAAACGTTTGCGAACAAGTTTGCGAAAAGGATTTCTGTTGATAAATTTGATTTCGATTAACGATTAATGCTGTATGTCTGCTGGTGCAACACTAAAAAATATCGCCAAGGCGCTTAATATTAGCATCTCTACTGTGTCAAGAGCCCTAAAGAATCATCCTGATATTTCAGATGAAACTAAAAGAAAAGTAACTGAAACAGCAGCCATGCTGGAGTATGAGCCAAATGCATATGCTATCAGTTTACGTACAAATAAAAGCCGGTTAATTGGAATCATCATTCCCTATATATCTTATTATTTCTATCATTCTTTTATTACTGCTGCCGAAGAAGAAGCAAAAAAAACTAATTATTCATTGCTCATCCTTCAGTCTAGTGATAATCCTGAATCAGAGCTGGAAAATTTAAAAGTATGCCGTATTAATAAGGTGGCTGCTGTTTTCATTTCAATCTCACCACATACGAAAGATATAAAGCCTTTCCTGCGGTTAACAGAAGATAATACGCCAGTTATATTTTTTGATCGTGTGCCTGATTATGAAGCTTGTGATAAAGTGCGAATCAATGATGAAGAAGCTGCAACGCTTGCAGCAAATAAAATCATCAGTAGCGGTTATAAAAAAGTACTGGCAATATTCGGCAACCCGGAATTGTCTATCACAAGGAAAAGAGAGCAAACATTTAATAAAATACTTGGAGATAAACTTTTATCAAATAACCTTACCGAAGTAAATGCCGTCTCATCAAAGGAAGCACAGGAAAGAACAACGGAAGCATTGGAATCAAAAAATAAACCGGAAGTAATTTTTTGTATGAGTGATGAAGTTTTGACTGGTGTTATGAAAAGTATTCAGAAATTAAAATTGAACATACCTGAGGATATTGCTGTTATTTCCATCAGCAATGATGATTTTATTCCCACACTCTATGAACCGGAAATTACATATATAGAAACAAGTGGTTATGACCTGGGTAAACTCGCTTTTAAAAGAATGCTGGATTATATGGCAGGCAAAACGTTTATACAGGAAGTATTGTTACCGCCAAAATTAATGGAAGGAAGATCGCTTTAATTTTTCCCGCTATTTCACTGCTATAAATTTTACTGCTCCAAATCCTTCTGTTGTAATAATCTTTACAAAATAACCTGCTCCTGTTTTCAAGTAATTAGTTGAATTAAAAAGTGGAATAGTTTGCCGGCCCTTTGCAAGTACGCCGTTATAAACTGAATTTATTTTTTGTCCGCTGTAATTGAATAAATCTATCTGCACATTGGTTCTTTTTTCAAGTGTAAATTCAATAAATGAATTATTGCTTACCGGGTTTGGATAAACAACAGGTTGTAATAAATTATTTATCAAAGGAAGATTTGAAACTCCTGTTGGTACTACGTTCACTACATTGCGGTTAACATACACATGATATTCTCCTGGTTGTAATGCAACAGCCTGAGCAGCTCCAGTTGCAGTAATTGTAGCACCTGTAAGATAATCATACCAGGTACCTGCATTTTGAAATGTAATTGATACGGGCAAAGCTACCACATCAAAATTTCCAACCACAAGTATATTAGATGTATCAGTAGTAAGTTTCATCCATTTCACAGGATCAGTTAAACTCTGGGTAACACGGTTACTGGTAAAATTATTTTTAAATAAAGGATGTGCTCTTAATTTATTCAGGCTGCTGAAAACATTATACAATCTCTTCCGATACAGATCCTGCAAATAATCCCATTTGATGGGTTTCGGGTCAAGCCTGCAGGTTGTATTTACAGTTCCGTTTGTACAATAATTAATAGAATAATCATAACCCAACTCACCAAACTGCCAAATCATTTTTGGCCCGGGCATAGTAAGAAAAAATGCTGCACATTCTTCTACCCGTTTTAAAGCTGTTGTTATATCTCTTGTATTGTATGAGCCCGACGAATTTCCAAACTGTACATTTTTATATATTAATCTTTCTTCATCATGACTTTCCATAAAGCCAACTAAATGTGGCTGAGCCCAGGTTCTGGCTGTAAATAAGTTTCCTTCAAAATTTGAATTGGGAATATATCCCATTGCAGCTTCCTGGAAATTAAATGTATTATTTCCCCATAACAGCATTCCATAGTTGGATAACTCTATCTCTTCACTATTAGCAGCAAAATGTTCGAGTATGGCAATGGAACCCGGAGATTTTAACTGCATTGTATCATAATATCTTTTCCAGATAGCAATACGGCTCGCATCATATGCACTCCATGCATTCACATCACTGCCGCTATTTACCTGTGTAAATCCTTTTGACAAATCAAATCTGAAACCATCAATTTTATATTGTGTAAGCCAATGTTCAATCACACGGCTTGAAAAGTATCGTGTAGCCAGACTTTGATGATTGAAATCGTTGAATACATTAAACGGGTGCCTTGCTGTTTCATTAAACCATGGATTATTTGCTGCAGGATTATTGGTTGCACTATTCCAGTATAACGCAGCCAATGGACATGCTCCCGTTGCATGATTCAGTGCTATATCCATAATTACAGCAATGCCCCTGCTGTGACAGGTATCAATAAATCTTTTCAATGAATTTTTTGTACCATAATATTTATCCGGTGCTAAAAAGAATTCAGGATTGTAACCCCAACCTTCATTACCACCAAATTCATTCAATGGCATTATTTCAATTGCGTTGATACCGAGATTTTGTAAGTAATTCAATGAATCTCTTAACGTATTCCAGTCATGTGCCGCAATTAAGTCCCGCATCAGCAATTCATAAATCACCAATGATTTTTTATCGGGTCTGTTGAAAGTATTGTTCCGCCATGTATAAGATGGTTCTGCTGTTTGCAATACACTTATTATTCCAGATTGGCCGGGGGGATATGTTTTCAATCCCGGATACGTAACAGGAGAAATAAAAGCATCGTCTACCGGATGAAGAATTTTTTCTGAATAAGGATCGGCAATTTTTAGATTCCCATCTACGAGGTATTGGAACGCATATTCGTTGGCTGGCGTCAGCCCACTCAATGTTATCCACCAGTAATTTCCATCGGGTGTTTTATTTAGTTGATATGCTGACTGCTCTGTCCAGTTATTACTCGCTACTTCTCCAATAACAGCAACACGGCTTTTTCCCGGTGCATATAAAACCAGTGTGACAGATGTGTTATTCGCATGATAGTTTATACCATCTCTTACTCCTGCTGGCAATGGCGCAACTACCGGAGCATTCGAAACAAAAAAACGAAGTGTGTCATACTTAGTTACACTACCAGCAAAAGCCTCGGCTACTATTTCCTGGCTACCAGTTAAAGTTAAAGCCGGGTTTGCAGAAATAGTTGTAACACCTGTTGCTGATTGTATTTGGGTTCCGTTAAGATATAATTTCATATCAGCACTTATGTTGCTTATCGCCGTTACGCTAATATTATCACCCACCTGTTTATTGATTGGTTCGGGTACCGGAGTATATAGCGGTTGAAAAAATGGTTCACTGAAACGTACAGCAACAGTTGTACTATAAACAGGCACATACATATCAGCCGCATTTGCGTTGCGCTGCACTACTCCGCCATTTGCGCTGCGGAACAGGATAGCAATTCTTAAGATTGTTTCTCCTGCCGGTACACCATAATAGCTGCGAATATTAGTTATAGGAAAAGAATATTTATTATTTCCAAGCGAAGTTGCCTTTAGCTGGGCAATAGCAGTATTAAAAACCTGGTTATCCGGAGTACCAAAATTTCTTGTATATCTCCAGTTAGTAGCGGAAGTGCTCAGGTTCGTTATAACACCAGTATGAACATATACTTTTGAAAAAGAAAACAAGATTACCAATAATGACACAAGCAGCCTTCTCATAATCCTTTGCATTTTTTGAGTTAACTAAGGTACGGGGTTGTATTGGAAAGAATTAAAATCATCTAAAAAAGTAGCTGAGCATGCGGTGGTTACTTAACTTTAGATTTCAAATTTGTATTTATGTATTCTACCGATAATACCCGGCAATTACAACAACTTACGCAGCAGTTTATAAAAAAAAATAAGGCTGGCTCTGTTACAATAAAAGAATTGGGAGATTTAAGAAATGTATTGCGATTTCATGAATATCGTTATTATATTCAGAACGACCCGCTTATTTCTGATTTTGAATATGACCAGCTTTATAAAGCACTTGAAAAAATTGAAAACGAAAATCCTAAATTGATTACAACGGATTCCCCCACACAAAGAGTAGCGAAGGGTTTAACCAAAGATTTTCCGGCAGCTTATCATTTAGTCCCAATGCTGTCATTAAATAATTCATATAAGAACGATGACTTAATAGATTTTGACAGAAAGGCTAGGGATCTTACCGGGAAAGATAAAATAGAGTATTGTGTAGAGCCGAAATTTGATGGGGGAAGTATTTCATTGATTTATGAAAATGATATGCTGGTTCGCGGTGCGACAAGAGGCGATGGTGTGCAGGGTGATGAGGTGACTGCAAATGTTAAACAGATAAAATCAATTCCGCTTTCAGCAAAATTTTCTGAGTATGGGTTAGAGCAGGTGGAAATAAGGGGCGAAGTGCTGATCAATAAAACTAATTTTAAAAAATATAACGAAGGATTAGTGGAACAGGGATATGCCCCGTTAGCAAATCCAAGAAATGCTGCAAGCGGCACATTAAGAATTAAAGATCCAGCCGAAGCGGGAAGAAGAAATCTTGAAGCATTTACTTACCATATAAGCTACTATACTTTATTAAAGGGGGAAAAAATTCCTGAAGAGTTAAAACATCATTCTACTTCCATTGAATTATTATGGGATTGTGGTTTCCGAAGCCCGAAGAAAGAAATGAAAGTGGTAAAAGGAATAGAAGGTGTTATAAAATACTGTAAGGAGTTTGAGGAAAAACGCGACAACCTTCCTTATGAGATTGATGGTATGGTGATAAAAGTAAATGATCTTGAGCTGCAGGATAAAATGGGAATGACATCACATCACCCCCGCTGGGCTATTGCATGTAAATTTAAAGCGAGACAAGGCACCAGCAAATTATTAAATGTAGAGTTCCAGGTTGGAAGAACAGGTTCCATTACTCCCGTTGCCAAGATAGAACCTACACCGATCGGCGGTGTTACTGTTTCATCTATTTCGTTATTTAATGAAGAAGTAATTAAAGAAAAAGATTTAATGATCGGTGATAGCGTACTGGTCGAAAGGGCAGGAGACGTGATACCATATATAGTTAAGTCCTTAGCAGAAGTGAGGACTGGCAAAGAAAAGAAAATACAATTTCCAAAAACATGTCCCGTGTGCGACAGCAAATTATTTAAGGAAGAAGGAGAAGCTGTTTGGCGCTGTGTAAATATTGATTGTCCTGCGCAGGTGGTTGAACGCATCATCCATTTTGTAAGCAAGGATGCGATGGATATCCGTGGTTTTGGCGATGCCAATGTGAGAAAATTTTATGATATGGGTTTATTAAACGAAATACCCGGAATTTATAATCTTGATTTTAAAAAAATTGGAGAGATGGAAGGCTTTGGCGAAAAATCTATTACCAAACTGAAAGAAGCAATTGAAAATTCCAAAACACAACCATTACAACGCTTAATATTCGCCCTTGGTATCCGGTTTGTTGGAGAAACGACAGCGAAAACATTGGCGAGAGCTGTTAACCATTTAATGGATTTTAAAAAATTCTCCCTGGAAGATTTACAGAACCTTGAAGACGTTGGGCCCAAAGTCGGCGGGAGTATTTATCATTTCTTCAGCAACAAAGAAAATCTTCATTTGCTTGAGGAGTTGGGAAAAATAGGCCTACAGTTAAAAAATAAAAAGAAAGAATTAAGCGAAGCTGGAAATCTTGCAGGACAATCATTTTTATTTACCGGCACATTACCCACCCTAAAAAGAAGCGATGCTGAAGCCATGGTGGAAAAAAATGGCGGACAAATTTTAGGTGGGGTTAGTGCAAAATTAAATTACCTGGTGGTAGGTGAAGATGCAGGGAGTAAATTAGATAAGGCTAAAAAAATGAATACGGTGAAAATAATTTCAGAAGAAGAATTTTTAAAAATGATAAAATAAAAAATATGCTGCAGCCTTCGACGTTAAAATTTTTAAAGGATCTAAAGAAGAATAACAATAAACCATGGTTTGATGCTAACCGAAAAAGATATGAAGAAGCTAAAACTGATTTTGCAAATTTCATTCAGCAGGTAATTGATCTCTATGGGAAAAAAGATAAATCAATTGCATCTTTAAAAGCAAAAGACTGTATGTTTCGTATCAATCGTGATGTTCGTTTCAGTAAAGACAAATCACCGTATAAAACAAATTTTGGTGCAAGTATCAACAAGGGTGGGAAAAAAGCAATGAACACTGCAGGTTATTATTTTCATCTGGAACCCGGGCAGTTATTTGTCGGTGGTGGTCTGTATCAGCCTATGCCACCTGAACTGAGTAAAGTAAGGCAAGAGGTTGATTATTGTTTTGATGAGTTCAAAAAAATAGCAAGTTCTAAGAAATTTAAATCAGTTTATAAAGATTTGGACAAGAGTAAAGAGTTTACATTAAGCCGTGTGCCCAAAGGATATGAAGCAGATAATCCTGCTGCTGACTACCTGAAATTAAAATCATTTATTGCTTTCAGGCTGTTGAGAGATAAAGATGCTGCTTCAAAAACATTGCTGAAAATAACTGTTGATTCATTTGAAGCATTATCACCCCTGATAAATTTTCTTAACCGTGCAACGGAAGGATAATAAGAGTAAATAAAAATGCCACGGAGACAAAGAATACCCGGTTTGTATTTCCCGTATTAGCTCTGCTTCCGTGGCAAAAATCTTTCTTGATTTACAACAGTCCTT
>Ga0193738_1000698_pt1 | contig 15526 bp, 13 predicted proteins | sample L2a1metaG_FD_144927 | JGI IMG/M metagenome (GOLD analysis project Ga0193738, IMG submission 144927) | Soil microbial communities from a riparian zone of the East river system, Colorado, United States - L2a1 | ecosystem: Environmental > Terrestrial > Soil > Riparian zone | place: USA: East River...
AGGCTGAATCCGGGGACCTGCCGGAGTTGGTCGTCGAGACGCAGAGCCGGGGCCGTCGCGATGCTGGACCGATCGATCGACGTGACGCTGCTGTCGATGGAAAGCCGCGCCGCCGCTGATTCGGCCGAGACCGTGATTTGCTCCGCGATCCGCTCGGGCCGCAGCTCGGTCTTCAGCTCTGCATTCAGCGCGCGTTCCTTCGACAGGACGACCGCGAAGCCTGGGGCCGAGACGCGGACGGCGATTTCGTCCGCGGCCGCTGGCAGCGTGACCGTCCAGCGGCCGTCTGCCGCCGTCGTCGTGCTGACGGAACGATCGTTGGCCGTGACCGTGACGGCCGCGGCGGCGACCGGCGCGCCGGTAGAATCCAGCACGACCCCCCTGACGGCGGGGCCCTGGAACATCAGCGCAGTGAGAAGCAGTGCAAGCATCATTCAGGACTCGAGATGAAGCGGTAGCCAACGCCGCGCACCGTCACCAGGTGCTTCGGCCGCGCGGGTTCGCGCTCGATGTAGCGGCGGAGCCGCACGATGAAGTTGTCTATCGCGCGCGTGTCGGTATCCTCGTGCAGGCCCCACACCTGCTCGAGCATCGTCCTTCGCGGCACGACTTTCCCTTCGTGATCGATCAAGTAACGCAGCAGGTTCGCCTCCATGAGCGTCAACTGCAAGACACGGTCGCCGACGGAGAGTTCGAGGGTATCAAAGTCTATCGTCTTACCGGCGAAGGTGAAGCGATCGTGACGGGGCTCGGGACGGGAGTCCTTTTTCGTCCATGAGCTTCGGCGGAGCAGGCCGCCGATCCTGGCGAGCAGGATCGAGAGTTCGGCCGGTTTGGCCAGGTAATCGTCGGCTCCGGCGGCGAACCCTTTCAGCACGTCCTCCGGCCGGCCCCGCGCCGTCAACATCAAGACCGGCACGAAGTTCTGGCGCTGTCGCAGCTCGCTGGCGACCGCGAAGCCGTCGATATCGGGCAGCATGACATCGAGGACGACGAGGTCCACGTGTCTGGCGGCGTCGGACAGGCGGTCGAGCGCGCCGCGCCCTGTCTCCACGACCTCGGCCTTGAAGCCTTCCGCCTCGAGGTTGAACCTCAGGCCCTCGGCGAGGTGGAGCTCGTCTTCGACGATCAGGACGTGTTGCATGCGCTATGCGGTGGCCGCCGGCAGCAGCAGGGTGAAGGTGCTCCCTTGCCCTGGTCCTGCGCTCTGGGCGTAAGCGCGGCCGCCGTGCTTGCGTGCCACGGAGCGGACGATGAAGAGGCCGAGGCCGCTGCCCTTGGTGCGGACCGCGACGGTCGCTGGAATCCGATAGAAGCGCTTGAAGATGCGTTTCAGTTCGGCCGGGGAAATGCCCACGCCGTTGTCAGTGACCCGTACCGCGACGCGGTTGTTGTGCATTTCATCGAGCTCGACGACGATCTTCGGCTCTCCTTGCGAGTACTTCACCGCGTTGTCGAGCAGGTTCCAGACCGCCGCCTTCAGCTCTTCGCTGTCGCCAAGGACGATGGCGTTGTCGGTGTGCTGGACGAACTCCAACGCGTTGGGACCCAGGTGGAACCGGGTCCGCGCCAACTCGACGCACTCGCGGGCAATCTGCGCCAGGTCGAGTCGCACGCGCGCGCTCCGGCGCAGGATCGATCCGGTTGCGCCGGCGCGCAGGACCTGGTCCACGGTGTGCAACAACCGGTCGCTGTCCTCCAGCATGATTCGGTAGAACTCGCGCCGCTTCGCTTCGTCGAGATCGCGTGACTGCAGGGTTTCCAGGTAGAGACGAATGGACGCAATCGGCGTCTTGAGCTCGTGCGTCACGGCGTTGATGAAGGAGTCGTGCTGCTCGTTCCGGCGGATCTCCCGGACCAGGAAGATCGTATTGACGACGCCGAGGGCGATGATGACGAGGAAGAAGATCGAGCCGAACACGAGCACCAGCCCCTCGCGCCAGTTGAGCACGAGCCAGCTGACGTTCAGCGTCACCGCCGCACCCACCAGGCAGGTGCCGAGGATGGTGAAGGTGATCGCCTTCCGTTTCCGGCCGGAAATCATGGCCACAGAATGCCACGGAAAGCAGCACCACGGATGAACGCAGGCCACGGATCACGCGGAAAACGCGGGTAGGGGCCGCGGATCACGCGGAAAACGCGGATAGGCTAGAGCGATGACGCGCAGACACATGTCGATGCTCCGGTCATACACACCCGCCGATGCCCTGACCATCGGGAACGCGGCGTGCGGAACGATTGCCATCTTCCTGTGCCTGAACTACCTGGCAGAGGGCGAGCGCCGGTTTCTCTGGACCGCCTTCCTGCTGCTGCCACTGGCGCTGATCTTCGACGTGCTCGACGGCTACGTCGCGCGGCTGAACCGGAAGCGGCAATCGGTGCTCGGCGCGGACCTGGATTCTCTCGCCGACGTCATCTCGTTCGGGGTGGCGCCCGCGGTCCTCGGCTTCACGCTGGGGATGCGGGGCGGGTGGGACATGGTGATCCTGGCCTACTTCGTCGTCTGCGGCGTGAGCAGGCTGGCGCGGTTCAACGTCACGGCGGCGGCCCTGGCCGACGAGGCGACCGGGAAAGTGAAGTACTTCGAGGGGACGCCGATACCGACCAGCATCCTGCTGGTGGCGCTGCTCGGTGTGGCGTTCTACGTGGGGGCGATCGATGAGCGCCTGTGGTTCGGCGCGGTACGGATAGGGTTTGCAACCCTGCATCCGCTCGCGCTGATCTTCGGCGCGAGCGGCAGCGCGATGATCAGCGCGACGCTCCGGATACCGAAGCCGTAGCCGTGGTCACGACAGGACGTTGTCGGCCTCGGCAATCAGATCGGCCGGCAGTACCAGACCCAGCGCCGCCGCCGCCTTCTTATTCAGATGCAGTAGATAAGGTTCAGGATGCCGGACCGGAATATCGCCTGGCTTCTTGCCTTTGAGCATCTGATCCGCGTAGCGCGCGCCCAGACGGTACTGATCGCGTTGATCCGGCGCCCACGCCATGAGTCCTCCCGACTCGACGAAAAACAGCGACTGATACACGGCCGGCATTCGTTGAGCCGCGACGACATCGACGATGACTTGCCGGTTCCCCAGTGAAAGACCCCCCTGGAAATTCAACAACCCGTTCATCCGATCGCTGCGCATCGCCTCGAGGGCCGTGGTGATCTCTCCGAGCGAGGTGGCGCGATACACCTTCATGCTGAAGCCCAGGTCTCGCGCGGCTTGCTCAGCGTCCGCCAGTTGCGTCTCGTGACCGCCCCGTCCTGGCGTGGTCGACAGCAGCGCGACACGGGAGACCGACGGCGCCGCGCGTTTCAAGAGTTGCAACCGCTTCCGCGTGACGCCCGGTGGCAGTTCGTCCAGGCCCGTGTAAATGCCGCCTGGTCGCTCGAGACTCTCAGCGAATCCGTTACTCACCATGCCGGGACACGTCAGGATCACCATCGGCATTCTGGGGTTCGCCTGCCGCATCGCCAGGGCTTGCGGCAACGCGCCGACGACGACGAAGTCGAGGTCCATCGCACCGAGTTCAGCTGCGTGAGCAGCCGTGTCGCTCGTATTCAACCGGGCAACTCGGATCTCGATGTGAATGTTCTGTCCGGGGGCATAACCCAGCTTCCGCATTTCGTCTTCGAACGACGAGATGAGTGAGGGCTCGGCACCGCTCATGAATCCGATGCGCGGCATGCGCGGTTGCGCCGCGTCGCGAGACCAATCGATGAGCGGAAGCGCCGCGGTGAACCGGGCCATCTCGGCCAGGAACGTGCGGCGGATCATCGCGCGCATGGTCACTACTTTGGCGTGGCCGGCTTGTCCTTTTCCAGGAAGGGTACGCCCTCGGTCAGCCACTTCGGCGCCGGCGCGCCCTTCAGGTAGTGGTCGAAGAACTCGAAGAAACGGACGGTCAGGTCCTTTCGGTTCGCGACGCCGCGAAGCCCGTGGCCTTCACCCGGATACGCCAGCAGCACGGCCTTCTTGTTGTTGAAGCGGAGCGCGTTGTACATCGCGAGGCCGTTGGTGAACGGCACGGTCGGATCCGCCGCGCCGTGCATGATCAGGAACGGCGCCGTCACTTCCGGCGCGTGCGAGAGCGCCGACTCGAACATGTACATCTCGGGATCGGCCCACGGTGAGACCCCTTCGCGCCCCTGGCTATAGAGGTAGTAGTCGAAGGCGTTGTTGCCGCCGCCGTTGCCGCCCGGCACCGAGTACGACCATCCCCAGTTCTGGTTGAAGTCGAAATAGAGATCGACGACGCCGGCGCCCATGCCGATCGCGGCGAACATCCGCGAGCGCGTGCCGATGAAGGCGGCGCCTTCGCCGCCGTAGCTGTGGCCGGTCACGCCAATCTTCTTCGGATCGGCGTACCCCATCTCGATGACCTTGCGCGTCGCCGCTTCGACGGCCTCCAGCTGATCGCTGTGCGAGGCGCCCGTGCGGTAATACACGTCGGGCATCATCGTCAGGTAGCCCTTGCTCACCGCTTCCATCGGCGAGCCGCCCATCCCGGTGAGGTACGACGGCGCGTTGTAGCGATGCATGTTCTGCGAGCTCTTCTCGTAGAACGTGACGATCATCGGCCGCTTCTCGCCCGCCTTGTAGTCGTCGGGAATCGCGAGAATGCCCTGGGCGCGGATGCCGTCCTTCAGCTTGTAGTCGAAGAGGACCCGGCGGCCCCACATGTAGTCTTTCTGCTGCGGGTTCGCGTCACTGATCTTCACACCGTCCTTGAAACCGTAGCCTCCGACGCGAACGTCCGGATACTCGGCGAAGGTCTGGCGCGTGAACATGTACTTGTCGGCCTTCGCGGCCTTCACCGGATTGCTGAACGCGGCGTCCTCGTAGACGAGCTCCTTCAGCTGGCCGTTGGCCAGCTCGTAGAAGCCGGCCCTCTTCGTGTACTCGCCGTACGCCGAGACCAGGATCGGTTTCGAGAGATCGATCGTCGCGCGCGCCGCCGCGTTGCCGCCACGTCCGCCGCCGCCTGGGCCGCCGCCCCCCGGACCGCCGGCACCGCCGCCGGCGAGGTTGCCGAGGTTCGGTTCGAGCGGCTCCGTTCGCACGTAACGGAATCGGATCTCGCCCTTCGTTCCCGCCCCGTTGGTCAGGTTGCGGCCCGCGGATCCATCGAGCGGCATCTCCCACAGGTCGTAGCGGTGCGACACGATCACGGACTTCTTGTCCGTCGTGTAACCGGTCACGGCGTAGGCCGGCTTCGGGCCCGGATGGTCGAACTCGAGATCGATGAAGCTGGGCGCGGTGGCGCCGCCCAGGGTCTTCGTCGTAGCCCCGTCGAGATCGTAGGCCTGGAACTTGTTGTCCTTCCAATAGAGGTAGAAGCGGCCGTCGGGCGAGATGCCGAACACGTGGCTGCCGGTGGACGTGTTCGTGATCTGCGCTTTGAGCATGAGCGTCCGCTCGCCCGTCGTCGTGCTCACGCGGTAGATGTCCGCCGCGGGACGCTTGTAGTCGTGAATGAACCCGCGCGGATCGCGGCCGACCGCCCAGCGCCCGTCCGGCGCGACGTCGAGATCGCGCATGGTCTCGTCAGCAAGCTTGACGAACTTGCCGGCGGCCGCGTCGAACGCCTGCCGGAACGTGAAATTGCGATCCTGATCGGCGCGCGTGATCTGCAGCGACTGCACCCGCTCGTCCGCCGTGTTCCAGACGTCCACGTTCGCGAGTTCGTCCGTGCTCTTACGCGGACCCGGATCGGGCGCCGGCACCTGGGGCTTGGCGCCGAAGAAGACGCGCTTGTTGTCGTCGCTCCAGTCGAGCGCGGCGCGATCGCTGACGACCCATCCCTTCGGGAACCCGGACGCCTTCGCGGGATCCAGCAGCGCCGGCGCCGCCTCGATGTCGGACAGCGCCGCCTGCACGCTCGTGAATGCGATCACCACGTTGTCGCGCTCGCGCATCTTCTCGACGTCAGAGCCCTTGAGCGCGGCCAGCGCCGTCCCGTCGTCGCTCCACGTGAGCCGGCTGTAGACCTTGGCGTCGTTGTCGAGCGTGTTCAGCCGGTTCGTCTTCAGATCGATGACGAACAGGCCGTTGCCGTCCTTGACCGCCGAATCGATCGTATAGGCGAGCAACTCGCCCGACTTGTTGAAGGCGATGTCGGCGATGCTGCCGAGGAACTGATCGCGCCCGGACACGAGGTTGTGAATGATGACGTCGGTGCCGCGCGGTCCTTGCGCGGCATTCGCGCCGGCGCCAGCGGCCGGGCCTCCTGCCGGCGCCGCCGGCGTGTCGCCACCGGCCGCACCGCGGCCCGCTGCTCCCCCTCCGCCGCCCGGCGCGCGCCGCTTCAGGACGAGATGCGTCGAGTTGGCGTTGAACGCGAACGACTGAATGTCCTGCCAGGACTTGATCGCCCCGGTCGCGAGGTTCCGCAGCTCGACGCGCGTCGGCTGTGCCGGCGGCGTGGCGCCGCCGGCGCGTCCACCTGGCGCCTGGTTGGCCGGCGTCACCTCTGGCGTTGCGGGAGGTGTCGCCGGCGCGGGCTGCTGTGGCGGCGTCGGCGCGGGTGTCGGCGTCGTGGGCTGCGTCGGCTGCGATGGCGGCTGTGTCGGCGACGTCGGCGGATTCTGTCCCGGCGGCGTGGTCGTCTGCGCGGGGTTGGCCGGCGGAGCCACACCAGGCGCCGAGGGCGGTACCGCGGTATCACCGCTGGGCGACGGCGCGTTGGCGTTGCCGCGGGCGCCGCGACCTCCACGTCCGCCGGTCGGATCGACCTGGTAGGCAATCCACTTGGAGTCAGCCGAGAACACACCGCCGGTGGCGTTCGGCACTTCGGCGTGCTGGTTGCCCTCGACCCGGACGATGTGGAGGACCGGCCTGGCTTCGGTGGTCACGGTGTTGGTGAGCGACTGCCCGTAGCTGACCCAGTTACCGTCGCCTGAGATCTCCTGGCCGGAGATCGTGCGCCACTTGGCGTAGTCGTCGAAGCCGATGACCTTCTTCGCGGGTGCGGACGCCTGCTGTCCCTCGACGCTACTCAGGACGGTCCTGAGCCCGTCAAAGGGCTGTGCGCTCGGCAGCGCGTAGCTGCTCAAGAGGGCCACAGCGCAGATCAGCGGAAGCGCTTTGCGGTACTTCACAGAGTCTCCTCGTTCTTCAACGAACAGCGTGAGCGGCGGCGTCTGGCCGCGAGTGACGACGGTAATGATAGAGAACCAGCGCGGCGAACCCGGCGAGCGCGACAGCGCTGCAGCAGATCGCCCGCATGGAGATCTCGGCGGGTCTGACGCCGGGGCTAATCCAGACCATCTGGAACAACCAGGCCGAGGCGATCAATGAGGGCAGACGTCCGCGCGAAATCAGCGCGGCGACCCAGCTCGCCACCACCGCCGCGGCCGTCCACGTCAGGACAATGATCAATTGCGCGACGACGGACAGATCGAGCGGGGATGGAGCAAAGCCGTCGCCAAACGCGAGCTGCCGGCCGCCCGCCAGGACCCACGTACTCGCCAGCAATCCGACGACGACCCCGGCGAAGCCGCGCACGACGCGCCCGGCTTTTTCCATGGGGCGGATGATACACCGGCAAGGATGCCAGAATGCGCCGTGGCTCCCTGGACCTGCCCCACGTGTCGCGAGGCGCAAAGCACGACGTTCTGCCCCCGATGCGGCGAACAGCCCCTCGACGCGCGGTCGCTGACCCTGACCGGATTGGCAGGACAACTGTTCGCCGCGCTGACCAGCATCGACGGGCGGCTCCTGCGAAGTTTCCGATACCTTGTCGGACGGCCAGGCGCCCTGACCAGCGCGTTCCTTAGGGGACGCCGGCGAGGTTTCATCGGACCGGTCTCGCTGTTTCTCGTCGCCAACGTCCTCTACTTTGCCGCGGAGTCGCTGACCGACGGGCTGGTGTTCACGACGCCGCTGCAGTCGCATCTGAACAACCAGCCGTGGAGCGGCTGGGCGCGGACGCTGGCGGCGAGCCGTTTCTCGAACGACCAGGCCGCGCTGCTGGACTATGCGACTCGATTCGACAATCAGATCGCGCTGAACGCGCGGTCGTTGATCCTGATGATGGTCGTCGCGTTCACGCCGCTCGCGGCGCTCGTGTTCAGAAAGGCCAAGCGGCCGTTCGCCGCACATGCGGTGTTCTCCCTGCATCTCTACGCGTTCATGCTGCTGCTTTTCAGTATCGCGACCGCGATCCCGGCGGCGACGGTCCTGTCTGGAGCGGTGCGCTCGACCTCTCGTCTGCTCGACGCAGTGCTGTCGATCGGGTTGCTGCTGGCGTGCGCGGTCTACGTCTACGTCGGCAGCGCTGCCGTGTATGGCGGCTCGCGCGGCCGCCGGATCGTGCAGGCGACAGTCCTCGCGATCGGCATGGGCGCAATCGTCCTCGCCTATCGGTTCGTGCTGCTGCTCATCACGTGGTCCACGACGTCATAGCGCCGCGTTCGCGAGCTCGCGTGACCGCGTTCCGTCGCGCCGAGGAGCCCGTGACCTGCGCGCGGACGTTCCTCTGAGCGACCCGCGTCCAGCCGAAAAAACGCCGCGTAGGGGCGGAAATCCGCGTGGGGTGACGCAGTGGGGCCCCGCGCTTCAGCCGACAAGTCCCCGAAGCGGCGTTTTATCGGGTCGATCATCGGAACGTCAGCGGGCAGGTCACGGGCTGTTCGGCGGTCACGCGGCACGGGCGGAACAGTCGTGGTCTACTTCCTCCCCGACAGGTAATCGACAATCACCAGACTCATCGCCTTGATGCCAACGGGAATAGAGCCGTCGTCGGCGAGGAAGGTCGGCGTGTGGTGATCGCCCGTGGTCGTGCCCGGCTTGACCTGCCCGAGACGAAAGTAGAAGCCCGGGACCTCGTTCGCGAAGAACGAGAAGTCCTCCGATCCCATCGCGGGCGGTATGCGCGTCACGCGGTTCTTGCCGACAGCGCGCTCGAGAGACGGGACGCTGCGCCGCGTCAGGGCGTCGTGGTTGATCGTTGCCGGGGCGCCGCGTTCGTAGCGGACGACTTCCCCCTTCGCGCCGGCCGCCTCGGTGACTCCCTTCAGGATCGCGCGCAAACGCGCTTCCGCGAGTTGACTCATCTCGGGCCGGAAGCTTCGGATCGTCCCGGTCAGCGTGACCTCCGCAGGAATGATGTTGTGCCGCTGGCCGCCGTGAATCGTGCCGATCGTCACGACACCAGGTTCGTGTCCGGAGAACGTGCGCGACCGGATCGTTTGCGCCGCCTGGACGAACTGCGCGGCCGTGACGATCGGGTCGATCGAGAGCTCCGGCCTGGCGCCATGCGCCTGGCGCCCGGTGATCTTCACCTCCCACGTGTCCGCGGCTGACAGCGCGGGACCTTCGGAATACCCGATCTCGCCGACCTGCATCTCCGAGAACGCGTGCAGCCCGAAGATGGCCTCGGGCCGGGGGCCCTGGAGCACGCCCTCCTTCACCATCAGCGACGCGCCGCCCTGTTCACCCGGAGGCACGCCCTCCTCGGCCGGCTGGAAGATGAACTTCACCGTCCCTGGCAAGTTCGCCTTCATCGAGGTCAGGACGCTCGCGACGCCAAGCTGCACCGCGGTGTGGATGTCGTGCCCGCACGCGTGCATGACGCCGACCTCCTGTCCCAGGTACGTCGCGCGCACCTTCGACGCGAACGGCAGGTTCGTGTCCTCTGTCACCGGCAGCGCGTCCATGTCGGCGCGCACCGCGACGACGGGTCCCGGCAGGCCGCCCTTCAGGATCGCGACGACACCAGTGTGGGCGACCCCGGTCTGAACCTCGAGCCCGAGCTTGCGCAGGTAGTCCGCGACAAGGGCTGCCGTCTTCACCTCACGGTTGGACAGCTCCGGGTTCTGGTGCAGCTGATGCCGGCTCTCGGTGACCGCGGGAGACACCTTCGCGATCTCCTGATCGATCCGGGAGGCGGGGTCCTGCGCGGACAAGGAGACGACCGCGAGCGCAACGATCAGGCTGATGAACGTCTTCATGGCGGCCTCAGATTACACTAGCGCCATGAAGCGCTTCCTCCTGTCGTGCCTGCTCGTCACGGTAGCAGGGACCGTGGCGCTGACCTCGCAATCAGACGGGCGTCGTCCTACGGTCGTCGTGGACGCCGTGGCCCTCGACAAGAACGGCGCGCCCGTGACCGACCTGAAACCGTCTGACGTGGAGGTCTGGATCGGCCGGTTCCAGGTGCCGATCGACAAGCTCGAACTCGTGACGCACGACAGGGAGGGGGCGGGGCGGATCATTATCCTGCTCATGGACGACATGACGGTGCAGCTGTCGATGATCGCGCGCGCACAGGAGGCGGCGCGCCGCTTCGTGACGAGCATGCTCCCAGGCGATCGCGCCGCTGTCGTGATGCTCAGCGATCCGAGCTTCGAGACCACGAGCGACATGGCGAAGCTGCGCCGCGCCGTCGAGAGTTACACGGTCCGCGCGACCGGTGTGATGCGGCAGGAAGACGTGGGCGCCCATGTGCTGAAGACGGTGGCTGGCATCGCTGGCGCGCTGCTCGAAGCGGGCGAGGGCCGCAAGGCAATCGTCGGCATCGGGTCCGGGTGGGTCTACGATCGCCCGATTCCGCCGCCGCAGGTGTCTACTTTGAATCCGCTCCCGGACTGGATCGACGCGATGCGCGCGATGTCACGCTCGCGCACGGCCTTCTACGTCATCGATCCAGGCGGCCTCGGAAACAACCGCGCCGAAGGTGGTGACAGCGGGTTCGCGCGCGAAACGGGCGGGCACGCGTATCTCAACGTCAACGACCTGGAGCTGGCCGCGGACAGGATCCGGCGCGAGACGTCCAGCTACTACATGATCACGACCGGCAATCCGCCTGTCGGTGGAAGCGGACTGCGCCAGCTCGACGTGAAGTCCCTGCGCAGCGGCGTCACGGTCCGTACTCGCCGCGCCGTGCATTAGTTCTCCGAGGGGCTTCGCCCCTCTCTTCGCTCGCTCGCGTACCTCACCTCGACGCCAACGACACGATCTCGCGGGGCGCCAGCGGCGCGCGCTCGATGCGGACCCCGGTCACGCGAAAACGATCGCGCGCGTCATGGACGACGATCTCTCCCTTCGCCATCGAGGCGGCCGTCTGCAGGTCGCCCGCGCGCCGCAGGCCCGGAATGTAGGCGCGCTCGAGAAACGCCGCGTCGTCTGACCCATCGAATCCGTTCACGTCCACGATCGCGCGGCGAACCGGCACGACAGCCGCCGCCAGCAGCGCCGGTACTGCCGCGTCGCCGGCGGCGACGAGGACGGCGCCGGGCGATCGCCGCAGAGCGGCAACGATGTCGTTCACCCGCTGGCTTGCTTCGGTGCGGTTGTAGGTATCGAAGTGGCGGATCTTCCCTGCGGCCTCGGCATCGAGCGCAGTGAAAGTGACCGGCCTCACTTCGAAGCCGGCTGCCTTCAACGCCCCTTCGACATCCGGTTCGACCGACGCGGCGACGATGACGCGCGAAGCCTTCGCGGGCTGCGTTGCCCCGGGCGCTTCCTCGCCAAAGCCGAGCGCGTGGCGCAGCGACGCTTGCAGCGTGCTGGCGTCGGTCCGGGCTAACTGTGCCTTCGCCGCGTCAATCCACTGCTCAGTGAGTTGTTCCGCGGTTACGGCAGTGTCCGGACGTGGCCGGCCGTAGAAGACGAGCAGATCGGTGAGCGGATCAGGAACGAAGGATTTCTCCGGGCGCTTCACGTCGCCAGCCCCGTTCTGCATCCAGCGGGCCATCCACGCGTACATCGCCTCGCGGCTGTCTTTGTTGTAGTTGTGTTCGGCCGCGAAGCGAACCGCGTTGACCTTCGCTTCCGCGCCGAAGAGCGCGTAGGCGGCGCGCACGGCGGGGAACTCACGCTCGAGCGTTTCCGCGGTCCAGTCACCGGTCGCCGACACCATCAGCAGCGGCCGCGGCGCGAAGACGGCGGCGATCTCCACGTTGTTCGTATCAAGGCGGAGCCCCGGCATGTTCTCGCACAGGCAGCCTCCCTGCATCGTCAGCGAGATCATGTTGACCGGGACTGCGACCGACACGCGATCGTCCACCGCGCCGAGCAGGAACGTCTGCGTGCCGCCGCCGGACTCCCCCGTCATCCCGAAGCCGTCGCGCCGGACGTACGGCAGCGTCTCGAGAAAGTCCAGCGCGCGCATCGCGTTCCAGAGCTGCAGTCCGCCAAGACTCAGCCCCCACAGGTTCTCGCGCCGGCCGCCGAAGGTGTGGGTGAGCTGGCGGCTGTCGTTGTAGCCGATCATGTCGTGCGTGAACACGACGAACCCCTGGCGGGCGAGGCCGATCGCTCGACCGGGGCCGGAGTTGATCGCCGTGTGTTCGAGCCGGCCGTTCGTCCAGTGGCCGTGCGCCGAAAGGATCGCGGGAAACGGCCCGGTGCCGACCGGGCGATAGAGATTACCCGTGACGAAGAAGCCCGGCAGGCTTTCGAAGAAAACTTTCTCGACGATGTAGTCGGGGTGGCGCACTTCGCCGAAGACGACCGGGTTCAGCGGCGTCCGCGCCGGCAGCGGCAGCAATCCGGCCGACGCCAGGATGTGCTGTCGAAGGTAGGCCGCGCGCGCGTTCCACTTGTCGAGTGAGGTGAATCGCGGCGGCTCGTGGCGATCGTTGTGCGTCCTGTACTGGGCCGCCGTCGACACCACGCCGGCCGCAACGATCGCCGCGACGAGAGCGCGCATTACTCGGACTCCGTTTCGTACCAGTCGGCGTGGAGCGACCACTCGTGACACTGGAGGCACGAGGTCCACGTCCACTGGTGCGCGCATCCCGGGCACTTGCCCGCGGTCTCGAAGGTGTTCCAGGTCGTCCCGCACCAGAGGAACGGCGGCTCGGGCGAGTCGTCGCGCCCCTGGATGCAGGTCCAGGCGCTCGCCGGCGACGGACGCCATGCGCACCGCGGGCAGCGGATCTTCTCAGACCTCGTGGCGTCGTCATCGATGATGGCGGGAAGGACGATCGAATCCGGCTTACCGTCGGCCCGTTTCAGCAGTTCCATCGCGTGCTCCACTCGTCTGTTATAGCGCGACGGCAAGAAAAAAGGGCGGTGGTCCGAAGACGCACCGCCCGAACAGCTGGAAGCCGGAAGCTGGAAGCTGGAAGCTGGAAGCTGGAAGCTGGAAGCTGGAAGCTGGAAGCTGGAAGCTGGAAGCTGGAAGCTGACGTTACGCCGCCTCTTCCACCGGCATCGGCTCGCGCACCTTGGCCACCTTGAGGTCGCTGACCACGCCCATCGCGTTGAACAGCTTCAGCGTGATCCACGAGATGTCGAACTCGTACCAGGCGAGGCCGTGACGCGCCGACACCGGGTGCGCATGGTGGTTGTTGTGCCAGCCCTCACCGAAGGTGAGAAGAGCGACCCACCAGCTGTTGCGCGAATCGTCGCGGGTCTCGAAGCGGCGCGACCCCCACATGTGGGTGGCCGAGTTCACCAGCCAGGTCGCATGCAGGCCGAACACCACACGGAAGAACACGCCCCACAGGACCATCCCCCAGCCGCCAACCGCGAGGAGGATCAGGCTCAGCCAGTGATAGGAATTCAGCCAGCGGTAGAACTGATCGCGGCCGAGATCGGGCGCGTACTTGCCCATCATCTCGGTGTTGTTGTGGTGGGTGTCGCCGAACAGGATCCAGCCGATGTGGGCCCAGAACCCGCCGTCGCGCGGCGAGTGCGGATCGCCTTCCTGGTCCGACAGCTGGTGATGCTGGCGGTGGGTGGCGACCCAGAAGATCGGCCCGCCCTCGAGCGTCAGCGTGCCGCAGACGGCGAGGAAGTACTCGAACGCCCGCGACGTCTTGAAGCCGCGATGCGTGTGCAGCCGGTGGTAGCCGAGGCTGATGCCAAATCCAACCGCGAGCCAGTGCAGCCCGATCGCGACGGCCAGGTTCGTCCACGAGAACGACCAGAAGGCGGCGATGGCCAGCACGTGGAACACGACCATGAACCCGGCGGTGACCCAGTTCACGGTGGACAGTGAATACGCGGAACGAACGGCAGCGCGAATTGTCGTCAAAAATGACTCCTCGAAACGATTACGGAGTCATCACGATAGCAAGCCTCGCGGGCCGGGATTGTAAGACTTGTGTACCCGGCTAAACCCAAAGGGTTCAACGGGTTCAAGGGGTTCAACGGGTTCAACGGGTTCGGGTTCTGGGTTCGGGCTATCCGTTCTTTCGCTCGAACTCCTGCATGAACTGGACGAGGGCGTCCACGCCGGCCTCGGGGAAGGCGTTGTAGATGGAGGCGCGCATGCCGCCGACGGAGCGGTGGCCCTTGAGGCCGTCCAGGCCGGCCGCGGTGGCTTCCTTCGCGAACTTCTTCTCCAGATCCTCGCTGCGAAGCTTGAAGGTGACGTTCATGCGCGAGCGGCAGTCCTTGTGCGCGTGGCCGGTGTAATAGCCCGTGCGATCGATCTCGGCGTAAAGCTTGTCGGCTTTGCGCGCGTTGGATTTGTCCGCGGCCTCGAGCCCGCCGTTCTTCAGCAGCCAGGTCATCACCAGCCGCATCACGTAGATCGCGAAGACCGGCGGCGTGTTGTAAAGCGACTGGTTCTCGGCGTGCACCGAGTAGTTCAACATCGTGTGCAGGCTCGACGGCGACCGCTTCAGCATGTCCTCGCGGATGATCACCAGCGTCACGCCGGCCGGCGCGAGGTTCTTCTGCGCGCCGGCGTAGATCAGCGCGTGCTTCGCGACGTCGATCGGGCGGCTGAAGATATCGGACGACATGTCGGACATGAGCGGCACGGCGCCGACGTCGGGCAGCCAGTGGAACTCGGTCCCGAAGATCGTGTTGTTCGACGTCATGTGGACGTAAGCCGCGTTCGGATCGAGCTTCAGCTCGTCCTGCGCCGGCAGGCGCGTGAAGTTGTCGGATTCCGTTGACGCCGCGATCTTCACGCCGCCGACCTTCTTCGCTTCCTTCACCGCCTTCTGGCCCCACGCGCCGGTCACGATGTAGTCCGCGGACCCGCCGGCCGGCAGCAGGTTCATCGGCACCATCGAGAACTGCAGGCTCGCGCCTCCCTGCAGGAACAGGATCTTGTAGTCGGCGGAAATCCCGGCGAGCGTGCGCATGTCCGCTTCGCAGCCCTGGATGATGTCGTCGAAGGTCTTCGACCGGTGGCTGATCTCCAGGATCGACATGCCGACGCCGGGCAGCATCAGCAGATCGCGCTGCGCCTCCTCGAGCACTTCGACGGGGAGCACTGCAGGGCCAGCGGAAAAATTGAATACGCGCGTCATTTTGCTTGTCTCTCTACAGGAGGCCAGGAGTTCAGGAGCACAAAAACTTGAATTCTCCTGTCTCCTGATCTCCTGTTAATGAATTACAGCGTCACAAGTTGTAGATCGAGAATATCTGGATTCTCACTTTTGATCTGTGAACAGAGCCCGGCTGAGGGCACCCCATCAAGGTTGATCCGCGCCACGGCGGCCTCCGCCCCTTCGAAGACGATGTTCTCAGTCTCCTGCACGTTGAGGTTGGCGCGGCGAAGGTGTTCGAACACGTGCGCGAGGACGCCGGGGCGATCGCGATGGCGCACCACGAGCATGTGAGTGGCC
>Ga0193738_1000699_pt1 | contig 15490 bp, 8 predicted proteins | sample L2a1metaG_FD_144927 | JGI IMG/M metagenome (GOLD analysis project Ga0193738, IMG submission 144927) | Soil microbial communities from a riparian zone of the East river system, Colorado, United States - L2a1 | ecosystem: Environmental > Terrestrial > Soil > Riparian zone | place: USA: East River...
ACCATTTTCACTTATACTCAAAGAAGATTTTTTAATTAATGCCTTTCCCATATTTTTTAATTAACGAGATTTAAATAAGGTAATAAACCATGCAACCCACCTTCTCTTCCATAACCGCTTTCTTTATAACCTCCAAACGGCGAACTAGGATCGAACTTATTAAATGTATTTGCCCAGATAACTCCAGCTCTCATTCGTTTTGTCAAATTAAAGATCTTAGAACCTTTATCTGTCCACACACCTGCACTTAATCCGTAAGGCGAGTTATTTGCTTTTTCAATTACCTCATCGTCTGTTCTGAAAGTAAGAATAGCTAACACAGGTCCAAAAATTTCTTCTTGTGCTATACGGTTACTCTGGGCCACATTTGTAAACAAAGTTGGCCGGCACCAAAAACCTTTACCGGGTAATTGGCAATTGCTCTGATACATTTCACTTCCTTCTGCTTCTCCGATTTTTATATACTTATGAATTGTCTCCAATTGCTGTTTAGAATTGATGGCACCGATATCAGTATTCTTATCCATCGGATCGCCAACGATCAATGATTCGATCCTGTCTTTTAATTTTCTTATCACTTCTTTCGCAACAGATTCCTGCACATACAATCTTGAACCTGCACAACAAACATGCCCCTGGTTAAAATAAATTCCATTCACCACACCTTCAACAGCCTGGTCGATCGGAGCATCTTCAAAAATTATATTGGCTGCTTTGCCACCTAATTCAAGCGTTGCTTTTTTATTCGTTCCGGCAATTGCACGTTGAATAATTTTTCCAACATCAGTTGATCCTGTAAATGCAATTTTATTTATATCTGGATGATTAACGATTGCCGCACCAGTTGCACCCGCCCCGGTAATAATATTTACAACACCCGGTGGCAGATCAGATTCTTGAATTATCTCTGCCAACTTTAGCGCCGTTAATGAAGTTGTTTCTGCAGGTTTTAATATGACTGTATTTCCGGTAGCTAATGCAGGTGCAATTTTCCAGGCAGCCATCAATAAAGGAAAATTCCATGGAATGATCTGTCCCGCTACGCCCAATGGTTCAGTTTGGCGATTGGGAAAAGCATATTCTAATTTATCAGCCCATCCTGCATAATAAAAGAAATGATTCGCCGCGGTTGGTACATCAAAGTCACGGCTTTCACGGATCGGTTTCCCACCATTCAGTGTTTCAATAATACATAGCTCCCTCGCTTTTTCTTGTATCATTCTTGCGATTCGGAAAATATATTTTGCTCTTTCTTTCGCAGGCATTTTCTTCCAAACCTTTTCATAAGATTTTCTTGCAGCAGAAACCGCTTTATCAACATCTGCGACATTTGCTTCCGCTACTTCACTCAATTTTTCTTCTGTTGCGGGATTAATGGTATCAAAATATTTATTACCCGATGGCTTTTGCCATTCACCATTTATAAAAAGATCATACTGAGGTTTAATACTCGCAGCGCTTTTACTTTCCGGCGCAGGGGCATATTGCCATGTATCAAACTTTAGTTTGATCGTATTCTTTTTCTTTTTTGAAATTGTTTTCGGCATTTATATTTTTTTATGAGGTCAACTTCATTGCTACTATCATCGTTTGTTGCGTCGCACTCTTCATCGTTCCTGTAATTCTATTCAACAATATTGAACTCCTACGGAGTTCCTTTATTCATCTCTTTTCTACTACTACAAATATTTTATCCATACGGGATAAAGAAAATTTAAAAACTTTAAAGAATCTTCAATCTAAGTCTCCCCTTTAGGGGGACAGGGGGTTTAGTCTACACTGAAATAATTCGCCGCCTGGTAAATTCCCGTTTTTTCTTTCATTATCTGCATCAGTACGTCATTCGCCAAACTACTTGCCCCAAATCTGAACCAATGATTATTCATCCAATCTTCACCCAAGGTTTCTTTTAGCATAACTAAATAATGTAAAGCCAGTTTTGATTTTGAAATGCCACCGGCCGGTTTCATACCCACCATTCTTCCTGTTTTATAATAATAATCCCTTATTGCTTCAAGCATTACTAATGTCACAGGCATGGTTGCAGCAGGTTGTATTTTCCCGGTAGATGTTTTAATAAAGTCAGCACCGGCATGCATGGCTATATCACTTGCCCGGCGTACTTTATCCATAGTACCTAATTCACCGGTTTCCAGGATAACTTTTAATCTTGCTTCGCCACATGCTTCTTTGATCGCAGCTATTTCATCAAAAACAAAATTGTATTCCCCTGAATGAAATTTACCACGACTAATAACCATATCCACTTCATCAGCTCCTTGCTCAACCGCATATTTTGTATCACGGATCTTAACTTCTTTAGGCGCCTGCCCGCTTGGAAATGCGGTAGCCACGGAGGCAACATTTATTCCTGAATCTCCCAAAGTTTTCTTCGCAACTTTGACCATAGATGGATAAACACAAACTGCAGCAACTGTTGGTATACCCGGTGATGCATCATGTAAATGCATTGCCTTATAACAAAGTTGTTTCACTTTACCATCCGTATCTTTTCCTTCGAGTGTTGTAAGATCGATCATGTTAAGCACAAGCTTGAGCCCATTCATCTTTGTTTCCTTCTTGATACTTCTTTTTGTGAAACGGGAAGCTCTTTCTTCTACACCTACCTGGTCGATCCGCGGAGATAAACTGAAATCAGGTATAGTAATTAATGATTTGATGCCCGGCATATGGCAGAAATTGATTAAACTCAAAGGTAACCAAAGTTTATAGCCTCGACAATGTCGGATTTTTTTAAAAAAAACAAATGTTTTTCGTCTCAAACTACCTCTTATAAAGTCTTCGGCCCTATTTGCGTCAATTGTTATAAATTCGGCGTCCCTATCGCAAGTTCTTTTTTAAAAAAACATCAAATTTCAAAAAACTAATCGCAATGAGAAAATCTCTGTTTATCTACAGGTTGGTTTTTGTGTTGACATTATTCCCTGTCGCAACAGGCCTTATGGCCCAGGCAACATTCCCTGAAAACGGTGTTGTGGATCCAAGACACGGTACTTATGCTTTCACAAATGCAACTATTGTTAAAGACGTAGCAACTACACTCAATAATGCTACTATGGTAATTAAAGACGGGAAAATCATTTCCGTCGGTACTTCGGTAAAAGTTCCTGCAGGTGCAGTTGAAGTTGACTGTAAAGGAAAATTCATTTATCCATCATTTATTGACATCTATGCAGATTATGGAACAACGCTTCCCACTCCTCAGCAAGGACAAGGTGGAGGAGCAGGTGGTGGCTTTTTTGGTGCACAACAATTTACTTCGAATGCTAAGGGTGCTTATGGTTGGAACCAGGCAATAAAAAGTGAAGCGGATGCATTTAAAGTATTTGCTATTGATGATACTAAAGCAAAGCCACTTCGTGAGGCTGGTTTCGGTACAGTATTGAGTCATGTGAGAGATGGTATTTCACGTGGTAGTGGCACTGTTGTCACTCTTGCTAATTCCAAAGAAAATTTGGTGATGCTGAAAGAAAAGGCATCTGCACATTATTCATTTAGTAAAGGTACTTCTACTCAAAGTTATCCCGGTTCAATGATGGGAACCATTGCATTGCTCCGCCAGTCTTTCCTCGATGCACAATGGTATAAGCAAAAGCCAACAGAAGAAGGAGTCAATATCAGCATGGAAGCATGGAATAATAACCTGGGACTACCACAGATATTTGATGCAAATGATAAATGGAACTGTCTTCGTGCTGATAAAATAGGAGATGAATTTGGTGTTCAATATATTTTAAAAGCTGGTGGTAATGAATACCAGCGTATCAAAGACATGAAAGCAAGTAACGCTTCATTTATTGTTTCATTGAACTATCCGCAGGCACAGGATGTGGAAGATCCCACTGAAGCCAGGTTTGTTTCTTTAAATGACATGAAACATTGGGAAATGGCACCTGCAAATGCTTCTTACTTCGAAAAAGCTGGAATTAATTTCTGTCTTACCACTGCTGATCTTAGAACCATAACTCAGTTCTGGACAAATCTTCGCAAAGCAATGGATTATGGTTTAAGTGAAAGAAAAGCAATGGAAGCGTTAACAAAAAATCCTGCAACACTTTTAGGTATCTATGATAAAGTTGGAAGCCTTGACGAAGGTAAAATTGCAAATTTCATAATTTCAAATGGACCAGTATTTAGTGAGAAGTCAGTTATCATTCAAAACTGGATACAGGGAGAAAAATATTCTGTAAAAGAAGATGCATGGACAAATATTGCAGGCACTTATAAACTTACGGTGAATACGCCAGCAGGAGCTGAGAACTATACAGTTGATGTAAAATCGAATAGTTCTGCCAGTGTTTATGGAAAAGATACTTTGAGTGCAAGATTTTCTTATGATGGCAAAGCAGTAAAACTTAGTTATGCTAAAATGCAGGGAAGAAGAGGTGGTGGTGGTTTTGGTGGTGGACAGGGCGGCGGTGGTTTTGGTGGTGGACAACAACCTCAATTACCCGCATCTGCAACAAGACTTTCCGGTTATAGCAGCGGAACTACTGAATGGAATGGTACTGGAACCGATTCATTGGGAAATTCATTAACATGGACCGCTGTTTTAGAAAAAGCTGCTGAAGTAAAACCTGACACCGTTAAGAAAAAAGATCCGATCGTAGCTGGAAAGGTTTTATATCCTTTTGTGCCTTTTGGTTTTGAAGAAGGAAACCAGCCAAAACAAGAAACTATTCTAATAAAGAATACCACGATCTGGACAAATGAAAAAGAAGGCGTACTTCAGAATAGTGATATCTTATTAAAAGATGGAAAGATCGCATCAATTGGAAAAAATCTTTCTGATGCTGGTGCAAAAGTTATAGATGGTACAGGTAAGTATGTTTCTGCCGGAATCATTGATGAACACTCACATATTGCTGCTGCTTCAATTAATGAAGGTGCACAAAGCGTAACATCTGAAGTCAGGATCACTGATAATTTAAATCCTGATGATATAAATATCTATCGTCAATTAAGTGGTGGTGTTACTTCGTCACATATTCTTCATGGTTCTGCAAATGTTATTGGTGGACAAACACAATTGATCAAACTTCGTTGGGGTGCCAATGCAGAAGAGCTGAAATTCAAAAACTCGGATGGTTTTATAAAATTTGCATTAGGTGAGAACGTAAAACGCTCAGCTTCTACGCAAGGTAATGCCCGCTATCCTGATACAAGAATGGGTGTTGAGCAAGTATTAATTGATGCATTTACCCGTGCAAAAGATTATAAGAAAGCATGGGCCGATTACAAGGATAAAAAGACTTCAGTGATGCCTCGTCGTGATCTTGAATTGGATGCTCTTGTGGAGATCCTGGATAATAAAAGATTTATCACCTGCCATTCTTATGTGCAAAGTGAGATCACAGGTTTGATAGATGTTGCTGATAAAGCCGGATTTAAAGTAAATACATTTACACATATTTTGGAAGGATATAAAGTGGCTGATAAAATGCTGAAGCATGGCGCTAATGCATCTACTTTTTCTGATTGGTGGGCTTACAAAATGGAAGTAGAAGATGCGATCCCTTACAATGCAGCGATCATGCACAAGGTTGGTTTGAATGTCGCAATCAATTCTGATGATGCAGAAATGGCTCGTCGCTTAAACCAGGAAGCTGCAAAAACAATGAAGTATGGAGATCTTACTGAAGATGAGGCATTCAAAATGGTAACTTTGAATCCAGCAAAAATGTTGCATGTAGCTGATAGAGTTGGTAGTTTGAAAGTTGGTAAAGATGCAGACGTAGTAGTTTGGAGTGATAATCCTTTAAGCATTTATGCAAAATCAATGTATACTATTGTTGATGGCATCATTTACTTTGACAGGGAAAAAGATACTGAGTTGCAGAAATGGGTGGATGTAGAAAGAACCCGCCTGATCAGAAAAATGAATGGTGAAAAGAGAAGTGGCGCACCTGTTATTCCAGCAACACCAAGCTATCAAATTATGCATACTTGCAGCGAACACGGTCATAGTCATGGCTTGCTAACTATTGACGTTGATAATATTGAAAACCAATAAAAATATTTATAATGAAAAAAATATTTTTCTCAATCGTATTAGGTGGATTTTTCCTTGCAGCTGTTTCGCAAGAGACGGTATTGCCGGCGCCACCACAAAAAGGTGTGATGTATATCACAAATGCAAATATTCATGTTGGCAATGGAACTGTTATCAATAATGGAACCATCATGATCAAAGATGGTAAAATTGAAAAAGTTGGCACAGATATCACTGTTCCTGCTGGTTCAAATGTTACTGATGCAAAAGGAAAGCAGGTTTATCCTGGGATCATTTTACCGGTAAGCAATCTTGGTCTTGTAGAAATATCTTCAATAAGAGCAACAGCAGATGCAAGAGAGATCGGTGATATGAATCCCAATGTAAGATCAATTGTTGCTTACAACACCGATTCGAAAGTTATCAATACACTTCGTTCACAGGGGGTATTGATGGCGAATATTGTTCCGCAGGGAAGTTTTCTTGCAGGTTCATCTTCTTTAGTGCAATTGGATGCATGGAATTACCAGGATGCAGCAGTGAAAACTGATGCGGGAATGCATTTATATATGCCATCATTAATGCCTCGTCCTGATTTTGGCAGATTTGGTGGTGGTGGAGGAGGAGGTCGTTTTGGCCCACAGCAGGGAAATAATTCAGATCCTGTAAAAGAAGGCTTAGCTAAAATCGAAGAATTAAAATCCTTCTTCATTCAGGCGAAAGCATATTTTGCTGAAGGCACACATAAAGAAACGAACCTGAAGTTTGAAGCTGTAAAAGGTTTGTTTGATAAGACTCAGAAGTTTTATGTGCATGGAAATACAGTAAGACAAATGCTGATCGCACTTGATTTTGTTAAACAGTTCAATTTTGATGTGGTGATCGTTGGTGGCAGTGACAGCTGGCAGATCGCTGATCTTTTAAAGCAACATAATGTTTCAGTTATATTGAATCAAATGCACAGCCTTCCGACAGCACAAGACGATGATGTGGATCAGCCATATAAATCAGCGGCTGCTTTGCAAAAAGCAGGAGTTGTTTTTTCAATTTCTGATGATGATCCTCAAACTCGTGGTAAGAACGTATTATTTAATGCGGGAACAGCTGCAGCTTATGGATTATCAAAAGAAGAAGCAATACAAGCAATTACTTTAAATGCTGCTAAGATCATGGGTGTGGCAGATAAAGCAGGAAGCATTGAAGTGGGTAAAGATGCAAACATCATTATCAGCGAAGGTGATCTGCTTGATATGAGAACAAGTAAAGTAACTGACGCTTTTATACAAGGAAGAGAAGTTGATTTGACTGATAAGCATAAATTGTTAAATGACAGGTTCAATAAAAAATATAATTTGAAACCTACTACACCGGCAAAAGCATTTTAATATAATAGTTAAGATTATAAAAAACCGTCCCGCATTAAGCGGGACGGTTTTTTTATGATTAAGTTTTTCTGGCTATGTCATTATCATTTATTCATCATGTTGATGTGGCTCATCTAAAGGTTTACCGCAATGAGGGCAGTTGTGACCTTTTAATTTCTTGTTGAATCTAAATTCTTCAAGAAAACCGGCAGTAATTATACCAGCAGGCAGGGCAAAAAAAGCGACACCTGTAAGCATGATTATGCCGCTTAAAATTTTTCCGGTAGTTGTCAGTGGAACCATATCTCCGTAACCTGTAGTAGTTAATGTAACAATAGCCCACCACAGAGTTGCCGGGACACTGGTGAATTTACTTTCAGCTTCTGATGGGTAAAAATGTTCCGCAAAAAAAAGTAAGCAGGAAGCAATTATTACTAAGAAAATGACAAGGACAAGACTTAGGATCAATTCATTCATACGAGATCTGAAAACATTAAAGATCATTTGTGCTGACTTTGTGTAAGCAGTGAGTCTGAACAATCTAAAAAATCGCAGAAAACGAAGAAGCCTCAGCATGCGCAGATCAAAATTCAGGAATGCGTGGAAATAAGTAGGTAAAAATGCAAGGAGATCAATCAGAGCTCCAGGAGTTAACATGTATTTTATCCGGCCTTTAATACTACCCTTATATCGAGGATCGTGTGTGCAACTCCAAACCCGTAATACATATTCAACTGTAAAAATAAAAACAGAAACCAGGTCAAAGTAATGAAATAAGCGATCATATTTTTCTCGAAGCGGTCTAACTGTTTCCAACATCACCGCAATCACATTTAGCACGATCAGAATGATTATAAATGCATTAACAAACTTATCTGCTTTTGATTCGCCGAGTTCAGGATGCAGAAGGATATGGACTTTGTGCTTTGCTTTTTGGTACATAAACAGGCTTGGTTGCAAGCTAAAGATATAAATAAACGGGAATTAATTTTTCAGAAGCATTTTGCTTAATGTTTCAAGCGTCTTTTCTTGATCATTCCTCCTTTTACGTCTTTGATGGCAGTCATTATAACAAAAGCATTCGGATCTATTTTATGAATTTCATTATTCATTCTGCTGATCTCAAGTCTTGTTACTACTGTATAAATAATATTCTTATCATCGGTGTACCCTTGTTTTCCGAAGCCCTCACGGCCTTTATAAACCGTAACTCCACGACCAAGCTTGTTGATGATCATTTCTTTTATTTCTTCGTTGTGAGATGAAATAATAGTGACGCCGGTATATTCTTCTATTCCTTCAATTACAAAATCAACTGTTTTAGAAGCGGCCAGGTATGTTACCATTGCGTACAGAGCAACGTCAATTGAAATAAAGTAAACTGCTACACCGAATATTATAACATTTATGATTGTAATGATATCTCCAACAGTTGTACCTAATTGTTTGCTAAGGTAAAGTGCTACAACCTCAGTGCCATCAATAACGGCTCCACCACGAATCGTAAGCCCGATGCCCGCTCCAAGAAAAAAACCGCCAAAGACTGCAACAAGCAATTTATCATCTGTTACAGGTTTGAAATTAACGAACGCAGCTAATAAAGCAAGTCCTGTAATTGCCAATGTAGCCTTTATTGCAAAATTTCTTCCAATAACACCCAGCCCTAAAAGCAGGAAAGGAATATTCACTAATATAAGCATCAACCCAAGCTTTGCTCCGGTCAATTGTCGTATCAACAGAGCTATGCCCGTGGCGCCGCCATCAATAAAATTATTGGGGATCAAAAACCCTTTAAGACCAAAAGCAGCTGACAAAATTCCTAAAGAAATAAAAAGGAGATCTCTCAAAAAATCAACTACAGTTATTTTAAATTCATAATATGCTTTAGCAAATTCATAGGGAGAGTATTCAGTCTTTTCGGCCAGGTCTTTCTTCTTGTAACGAAGAACTGTAGCTGTAATTACTTTTTGCCAGAATGGATTCATGTTTCATTTTAAATGCTGGTATGACCCTTTCAAATTTAATGATTATGGATGAAAAATACTTGATAGATGAACATTAAACTTTATGTATTCAAAAAAATAAAGCATCCATTTTCATGAATGCTTCAATTATTAATTTTTATTCTTCGCTTCTCCCGATAGCTATCGGGACAGGATGACAAACGACTATGCTTCTTTTCCGTGACAGTTTTTATACTTCTTTCCGCTTCCACAAGGACAAAGATCATTCCTTCCAACTTTCGGTGCCACTTTTACTGGTTGTTGCTTTACATCAGCACCTGATGGATCATAATAATCTTTTTCATTTGCTGCATAATCCTGTCCGGCTGCATCTATTTCTTCTTTATTTGCCTTCAATTTACTAAGATCGGTTTTTTCACGATGTCCTTCACGCAACGGAGCTTGTTGTTCCTGCTGTGGTAATCCTGCATGACACATAAACGAAACAATATTCCTGTTCGTTTCACTATCCATATTCTTAAACAGGTTGAATGCTTCCATTTTATAGATCACTAATGGATCTTTCTGTTCAAGATAAGCCGTTTGTACACTTTGTTTCAGATCATCCATTGCACGCAGATGTTCTTTCCATGAATCATCAATAACGGAAAGTGTAATATGACGTTCAAGAGCATCGCAAAGTTCCTGGCCACCAGTATCAAGTGTTTTTTGCAAGTTGGTAAGCACATTAATGATCTTGCGGCCATCACTGAATGGCACTACTACGTTTTCAATATGATTGCCTTGCGATACACGAATATTTTTGAAAACAGGCAGTGATTGTTTTTTCAGCTCTTCTTTTTTGCGATCATAATTTTCTGTGGCTTCATTGTATAATTTCTCGATCAATGAATTTTCATCTCCTTTCAAAAATTCTTCTTTCTCAATTTTGGTATCCATTCCAAAATTCACAATACAATCCAGTTTGAAACCTTCAAAATCTTCTTGTTCACGGTAAGTGGCGATCAATCCTTCCGCAACTACTGAAAATGCATTATCAATATCCAGCGCCAATCTTTCTCCAAACAACGCATGCTGACGTTTGCCATAAACAACATTCCGTTGTTTATTCATTACGTCATCATATTCCAATAATCTTTTACGAATGCCAAAATTATTTTCTTCCACTTTTTTCTGCGCTCTTTCAATGCTTGATGTGATCATGCTATGCTGTATCACTTCACCTTCTTTATAACCAAGCTTATCCATGATCTTAGCTATACGTTCGCTACCGAACATACGCATCAGGTCATCTTCTAATGCAACATAGAATTGAGAAGTACCCGGATCGCCTTGTCTGCCAGCACGACCACGAAGCTGTCTATCCACACGACGGCTATCATGACGTTCAGTGCCAATGATCGCTAAGCCACCAGCTTCTTTTACACCGGGTCCAAGTTTGATATCAGTACCACGGCCTGCCATGTTAGTAGCAATTGTTATTGCGCCGGGTAAACCAGCTTCGGCAACGATCTGCGCTTCACGGGAGTGTTGTTTTGCATTCAATACGTTGTGTGGTATCTTTTTTACCTGCAACATTTTACTCAACAACTCACTTACTTCCACTGAAGTGGTACCAACAAGCACAGGTCTTCCTGCATTACGTAATGCTTCTATTTCATCAATAGCAGATTTATATTTTTCTCTTTTGGTTTTATAAACAAGATCCTGGTGATCTTTACGAACCATTGGAAGATTAGTGGGAACCGTAACAACGTCCAGTTTATAAATATCCCACAACTCTTTTGCTTCTGTTTCCGCAGTACCGGTCATACCGGCCAGTTTATGATACATGCGGAAATAATTTTGCAATGTAACAGTAGCATAAGTTTGTGTAGCAGCTTCGATCTTTACATTTTCTTTTGCTTCAATTGCCTGGTGCAAACCATCCGAATATCTTCTTCCATCGAGAATACGACCAGTTTGTTCATCTACAATTTTTACAGCGCCATCCATCACCACGTATTCTACATCTTTTGAAAATAATGTATAAGCTTTTAAAAGTTGTTGTACTGTATGTATGCGGTCAGCCTTTACACGAAAATCATTCAGGGCATCTTCTTTGTGATGCATTTTTTCATCAGGGTTGGAATCAGTTTTTTCTATTTCTGCCAACCTTACACCAATATCAGGTAATACAAAAAATTCAGAATCCTCACCGGCTTTGGTGATCATGGAAATGCCTTTATCCGTAAGATCAACTGAATTGTTTTTTTCATCTATATGAAAGAGCAACTCAGTATCCACTTTCGGCATTTCCTTTTGCTGATCTGCGAGATAATAATTTTCGGTCTTTTGCATTTTTACCCGAATGCCCGGTTCACTTAAATATTTGATCGTAGGTCCGTATTTTGGCAAACCACGATGTGCTCTGAAAAGAGAAAGTCCGCCACTTTTTGGATCATCATCACCTTCAGCAATTTTTTTCTTTGCTTCATTCAGATTGTTACGAACAATTCTTTCTTGTGCTTCCACCAATTGAAGCACTCTTGGTTTCAGAATATGATATTGCTGATCTTCACCTTTTGGTATCGGTCCGGAAATGATCAATGGAGTCCTGGCATCATCGATCAAAACGCTATCAGTTTCATCCACCATCGCAAAGTGATGCTTGCGCTGCACCATTTCTTCAGGAGAATGAACCATGTTATCGCGGAGATAATCAAAGCCAAATTCATTATTGGTACCGTAAGTGATATCAGCGAGATAAGCTTTTCTCCTGTCATCACTGTTTGGTTGATGTTTATCAATACAATCAACAGTTACCCCAAGCCATTCAAAAATAGTTCCGTTCCATTCCTGGTCACGACGAGCCAAATAATCATTTACTGTTACAATATGCACTCCTTCACCAGCCAGTGCATTCAGGTAAGCAGGTAACGTAGATACGAGTGTTTTACCTTCACCCGTTGCCATTTCAGAAATTTTTCCTTCGTGCAAAACCATTCCACCAATTAGCTGCACATCATAATGCACCATATTCCAGGTTACCTGGCCACCAGCTGCGGTCCATGTATTTTTAAATATGGATTTGTCGCCATCGATCTTTACATATTCTTTTCCTACACTCAGGTCACGATCCATCTGCGTGGCAGTGGAAACTATTTCTGTATTTTCTTTAAACCTTCTTGCTGTTTCTTTTACAACTGCAAAAGCTTCGGGTAAAATTTCTTTAAGAGCTTCTTCAATTTTTTTATCCCTGTCCTTTTTTAATTTATCTACTTCCTGGTAAATGGCATCCTTACCAAGCAGATCATTAAATGGAAGATCTTCTGCTCTTTTATTCGCTGAAGAAATTTCATTATCAATTGCAGTAAGATGTGCTTTTATGCGTTGACGAAATTCTGCTGTTTTATTACGCAGTTGATCATTCGTGAACGATTGAAAAGAGGCAAAATGTTGGTTGATCTCTCCTACAAGTGGTTGGATCTTTTTTACATCCTTTTCTGATTTGCTGCCACCAAATAGTTTCGAAAAAAAACTCATATAATTCTTTGATTATGGTTCTGTTTTTAAATACGGGTTAAAGAGGCTCAAAATGCTGTCAAATAAAGTGCTACAATAACTTATGAGCCAAATTGACAGGGCTGCAAAGATAAGGCTTCTTGTTCAGCACTAATTAGTCAGCATTCTGTTAGCAAGTAGAGAAGAACACCTATGAAGCTAATTTGCGGAATGGCTGTTCCCGGTTTTTACTTCTTGCATTTTCTTTAACTAATCCTCATCAACCCAATAGTATAAAATCCCGGTCTTGCTTGCCATGCGAATCGGGTGTTTATAACGACTTCTCGTTTTTTACTTTTAGTAACGTTATTTTGTAAACCAACAATTAGATAAGATGAAAAAGATCGCCACCACTCTTTTTTTTGTAATTGCAGCCACAATTTTATTAGCCCAGAATGTAAAAAAGATCGGGAATCTTAAAGACGGATGGGATGTTTCCTATTCTTATACTGGAGAAGCAAAAGATGGCAAACCTAATGGAATGGGTGTTGCTAAATATAATTCAAGTAAAGCAATAAGGTATGTAGGAGGTTTTCTAAATGGAATGTATAGTGGCAGAGGAACCATGTTTTTTAAAGAAGGTGCTTTTCTTACAGGCGAATGGAAAAACGGAAAGCTAAATGGCAAAGGCTCGTTCCTGAACGAAGCGGGAATGTTATACATTGGCGAGTTTGTCAATGGAGTAAAGCAGGGTAAGGGTATTTTATTTTTTAAAGACAACGGGATGATCATGGGAAATTTTTCAAATGATAAATTGAATGGTCGGGGTATCCAAATATTTTCAGATGGCTCTGTTGTAAGTGATGTAAACTATAAAGAAGGTGAAAGAAATGGAATGGGTTATCAATATGAAATAAAGTCAAAAAAACTTTATGAAGGCGAGTGGAGTGATGGTAATTGGGTGCAGTCTGCTACACCATCGTTTAGCAGTTTTTTAAAATCTCCTAATTTGATCGCAGAAGCAACTGAAGACCATATTTTGGCAGGGCCTACAAACAAGGATAAATTTCTTATTGACTCCTCCTATTATTTTGATCTGAAAAAACAGAAACGTTATTTTGGTTCTTATGTTGCCGGGCATTTGAAAAATGGTGTCATTATTGGTGACAGCACTCGTTTTTGGGGAGGTATAGGTGACAAAGGTGCTTCAGGGTATTGTTATGATTTTAAATCTAAAAAATTTTACTCAGAAGGAAATTATACAGATGATCTTTTGAATGGCCAGATATTGGATCTTGATCTAACCAATCAAACTGCTTATTATGGTGGCGCCATAAATGGTGAGTTTACCGGTAAAACATATTATTTTAATAACCAGGGAACAATGTTCGTTGGCGATTATATAAAAGGCAGGATCAATGGAAACGGGTATAGGCTTGAAACAAATGGAAGGTTAACAGTTGGAATTTGGGAAGACGGGCAGGTGAAAAAACTTGCATCGGTAACAACACCTAACGGCGATGTTATTCCCGGAAATCCTAAAAATTTTGTTGAGGGATTAAATATTGCGATCAAATCATATCCTGATATTTTTAATAACATCTATGGCGACATAGTGGATGATGATGATGTATTATCAGAGATGGAAGAAATTGACGAGGATGGCGCATTGACATTTACATACACTCTTGTAAATATTCCGGGTAGCATTGGTAAAAACCTGGTAGCAGAAGATTTTGATGAGAATACTTTCTACTATGCAAAATTTTTGCAAACGAGTGATGCGGCAAAAGCAAAAGCAAAATACAATGAACTGGCAGCTCAATTGCAATCAGCGGCTATTACGAATTCTTTTCTCACCGGCAAGCAAAAACTGACAGGAGATGTTTTACCACCCGATACATCTAAGGATAAAACAGAATCAGAATTTACAATTTCTGAAGAGGGCAGTGATTTTGAAGATTTCAAAGTCTGGCTCAGGTTAAGGAAAAGCGGTAATGAGTATGTTGTGGAAATTTTGCTGGGCGAAAAAACAGAAGACTTCTAAAATTTAATTTCCCGGTTTATCATTTCCTTAAGGAACTTTGCGGATGGTATAAGTATTAACACTAAATCACTGTATGAAATATCAATTTGGTTTAAAAGAAATAGCTCTTGTTTCCTTGGTTTTTCTTTTTTCCTGCACCAGCAATGAGATAGGGAATAGCAAAGATGTAAATCCTGATGCTGTATTTTTTGATTATGAAGTTTGGGCGGAAGAAGGAAAAGAAGATGTGACCGTTATTCTTCAATACCGCATGGGTGGAAAAAATGGAACAACGCTGGTTTTAGATGAGCCTAGCAAAGTGATGCTTGATGGTGAACAGTTAAAAGTGGATAGTGCAAAGGTGACCGGCGCTTATTATGAAGTGCAAAAACCTTTTGTATCATTTGCCGGCAAACATGCGATCAGCTTTACTGATCTGAATAGAAAAGAATACAACGAAGAGTTTGAATTCAAACCTTTTACTCTTGAACCAAATGTTCCTGCAACATTGAATCGCGGAGATCTTATATTTAATTTCAAGGGGCTTGATCCTGTTGATTATTTAAGTGTTATTTTAACTGACACGTCCTTTACAAGTGCTGATATTAATGATGTTGATACCGTAAGAAATGGCCAGCTT
>Ga0193738_1000700_pt1 | contig 15437 bp, 19 predicted proteins | sample L2a1metaG_FD_144927 | JGI IMG/M metagenome (GOLD analysis project Ga0193738, IMG submission 144927) | Soil microbial communities from a riparian zone of the East river system, Colorado, United States - L2a1 | ecosystem: Environmental > Terrestrial > Soil > Riparian zone | place: USA: East River...
GGTATTGCCCCGTGCAATTTCCAGTTTCGCATTCATGCCCACCTTAGCGCCGCCCTTCGCGGTCTCGTTGTGTGCATCCACCTTCGCAAGCTCCGCTGCTGCGGTAGCGTCTGCCGGGAACGCAAGGCGAATCATCTTGCTCCGGTCAGGGGCGGAGGACTTTAGGGCGGCGTCCAGATCGGGGCCAGTGATGCCCTTTTTCTCAAACGCACCCTTGTATGCATTGGCAAGCAGGGCGTTTGCGCCCTTGCTGTCGAGCCCGTTCGCCTTGGACTCGGATTGCAATGTTGCAACTGCCGAAGCGAACTTTTCGGCGGCTTTCACCTGTGCATCCAGCAGCGTGCTGATGCTCGTGACGAGCACCTTGCTCGCTACGAGGGGCGCTGCGGTGACGGTGGAGGTTGTGTTCGTGGTTGTGGTCGTGTTTGTGCTCATGTTTTGTTTTCGCCGGAGGTTGTTCCGACCCCATCACTTTGCCATCAGCGGGCCGATATGTCAACGGCCATTTTCGATTTTTTTCGATTTTACCCCGATTTTCCTCTGTCGCTGAGGGAGTTGCAATATTGCAATTTTTTGCCGTTCGCCGTTTGCACTGTCCTGTGGCACGTGCTAAAGCCCTGTCGCCGTGGCCTTTATGACCTTCCCCTTCCCATGCGCGCGGGGTCTATCTACTGTAGTCTGTATTAACTAATGTAGCTCTGCGTAACGCGTGCGCTGCGTGCGCCGTGCGTATAATGCGTGTGTCATGTGTGCACACACCCACCCACCCGCCCCCGCTCCTCCCCGCACCCCCACGTCACGAAGATTATCGAGACCATCCCACAAAAATTGGTCTAAAGCGCCGAATTGCAACGTTGCAATTTTATGGAAGATAGACAACATGCCCTTGTTCTGTTGTTCCTCCAGACACTGCCCGCCCATTTGGCTGCACCTGAATTGCCACGGGCTGCACAAATGACGATGTGTAACGAAAATATGACACCGCACCGACTAAAAAACCCACCACGGGCACCATTTGCGGAACAATTTCCATCATCAACGACGTATATTGCTCATCAGTCACAAAATCTGGCCCCGGATGGAAGTTGTATATCCACTGTAAAGTCGAAGAATGCCTCAAACCACTCGGATTTCCAACCGAAACTTGAAAAAACAACGCCATATACTGTCCCGCAACAGGATGCCAGAAAGCATATTGGGGACTTGGGTTCGACATATTGTCTCCCGCTGGAAAATTGGACGCTACGAAAAACACCGGAGCTACCCCTGCTGGCGGAATTGCCCAATCTTTCCAAGTATTTGTTTTTGGCCACCACAAATACAGCGGCTCCAGCAAAGGCCCCGGAGAAACTCGGCAAATGCTCATCCAATGGCGCCCTCCCGGCAGGTCCAGTGCTAATTGCAACGTTGCAAATTCGCGTTGAACCTGAAATTGGCCGTCCGCCGACCTAAGCGCGTGGACGTAAATGACCTCGGCAGCTTTTCGCTTCGCCCGACGAATGCCAGCCTTCAAAATGGTGCTCATTGTGTTAGTAGTATAACATATCCTACGACAAATGTCAAGCCCGTGTTGACCTCCCCGCGTAAGTCTGTTATACTTCTAACAATGCCCCACATCAGCGAATTGTATCGCGGTCAAAATGTCCATTTCTACTCTGTTGACTATCCAAATGACCCGCTTCATGCCGTCATTGCACATATCGACCACGCCGAAACGATGGATAATAACAAGCCAAGGGTCAATTTAACGGTTCTTCTCCCAAATGGCCATTGGACTAAACGTTGCGGCATTCCCCACGTTAGCGAAGACAAAGACTCACCATCGGGAAAATGGCAAGAGTGCATCAACTGATGAAATTGCAACGTTGCAATTAATATGCCGACAGGATTTCCAGACGAACAGTTAGTTGAGTCTATATCCGATTCTTCCGCGGTCCCTGTAGAGCGGCGTTGGTGGGATAACTGGCCTACCACTGTCGAGAGGGCCGTAGAAATCCTCACTTTCCGCGCCATCTACCTCCAAGCAATAACCGAGGAAGGCATCAAGTTAAGGGAACTCCTTCAGTGGTGCGAGGATAAATACAATGAAACTGCGCAACAACTCGAAGAAGAGTATCCAATTGCGTATTTCAAGCCGGGATACGAACAATCCCTGATGTTGAATTGCTGGTGGTGTGGTTATGATTTCCCAATTTGCTTTTCGGCGAATCGTATTGGTAAGACCGCGTGTTTTGTAATCAACGGCGAGTTGTGGATTCTGCCGAATAATCCCGATTGGGTCATGTTCACTCCCTACGAAGTGGGCGGTGAAGCTGATGTTGATAAGGACGGCAACCGAATCAACCAAGATAATCCCAATAAGGGTAAGTGGGTGCATGTCCTGCAACGGCCTGCCATGAAAACAATTGCAACGTTGCAATCTTTCCTTCTCGAACATCCAGAGTATGTTGGTGATCCTTATTATCCTTATAACCACGAGCCTAGCGGCAACGCAGAGAAGTTTGCAACGTTGCAAAGATTACTTCCACACGTCTTCACTCCTGCGTGGCCAATGGCACCGCAGCAGGAAGGTGGAGTTATTTGGTTGGGTGCTCCAGATAATGCGTATCACAAGGAAATCGTCATGCCGCTGTGGAAGCAGTTCCTCCCAAAGGACTGCATTTTGCATTGGTCCGAGAGCGACAATGACCTCGGTTTCACGATTACCTCCAAATCCACGACAAACCCCCGGCCAACGGTGATACAATTCCACTGCAAGTCCTATGAGTCCAAGGACACAAAGTGGTCCGGTATCGCAGTCCTTGGCATTATTCTTACCGAGGGCCTAGAACCTGCAACCCTCGATGAAGTCAAGCAACGCATCAAGGACGGAGGCTTTGCATCTTGGGATTATACTCCATATGAGGCCGCCAACGTCGGAAAGAAGACTGCCTTAGCTCAAAAGGTTTACGAAAATAAGGAGGAATTGCCTCTGAGAAGATTCTGTTTCGTGGGCTTTGAAGTCGAAAATGCGTCAGAACATATCATTCCTCGGAAGAAAAAGAATGATATGATCCGAATGTGGTCGAACAAATCCCAAGGACGCGCTCGACTCAAAGGCCTTTTCTTCTCATCCTCCCCAAAAATCCTCTCCAAACTCGACCGTCCATTCCATTGTTTAACTTGGTCAAAAGATGAACTCTTCGCGCGCTTTCCACGCCTTCACCTGTTTCGGTCCTTGGACCCCGGATACGATCATCCTACCGCTTGTTGCTGGGTTGGCCTCAACGGGAGGAATGAGCAATTCGTTTACCGATTCTATTCGGAATCAGGTCGCACGATCACCGAACGTTGTAAAGACATCATACGCATGTCGAATAATGCTCGATTCAAAGAGCACTGGGGAAATCAACCTACCGAGTTTAATTGGCGGGAGTGTCACCCTAAACCCAACTCAGAACTCTACACCGCTACCATCGCCGACTATCACACTTTTAAGGCAGACGAGACTACAGGTCAATCCCTCTCTTTGCGTTATATCGTCGAAGGACTCCCGATCATCCCTAGTGTCACCGTTCCACCTAAAGATCGAGCCCAAAAAATCGACAACAACCTCGACCGTTTTGATTTCCTCAGACATCCTGACACAGGTCATACCCCCGGCTCGAAACTATATTTCCTGATAAATGAACCCGGTGTAGGTGATGCACTGGACAAGATGGAGGAATTATACTGGGAACGCTTCAAAACTGGCGACCGTAAGGGTATGCCTAAGGACGAAGTTCCCAAAGACGACGATGATGAGCTTGATGCACTGGGCCAAATCGTGTGCGCTCCGTTCGTTTGGCATGATGGCTCACCTGATCGAGTCATGCCACCGGACACCGAGGAAGCCAACCGACAGGTCCAAGAGATTTTTGCAACGTTGCAAACTCCTGATGCCATCAAGGAGCACTCGCCGGAAGTCCAAAACGGCAGTGGGTTTGGTGGTGGTTATGTAGAGTATTTCATCCAATAAAATGATCATTCCAGCAGTAGCTAACCAATGGCTCCAAGAGGGAGCAACGAGGATGGGGATGAAGTTCCCACTCAATCTTGCCGCAGAGAACCTTCTCCCTCCTGAGGTTCAAGCAAAGGTCTTTCGCTACATGCAGGACTGCTACATTTGGCCTCAATTACAAGAGCGAACCGCATTTGAGCCATTGTGGGACAATTTGCAGAAGCTCGCACGGATCAATCTCGACGCCATCGACCTCAACTTCGATCTGGATTCTCCCGCTGGTAAGGACAACAAGTCGAAAAAGGCTCGGCTTTCCGACTCGGTAATCTTTGACGCCATTGATCGGCTGTCCAACATTAACCATTTCATCAGTTTCAAGGATCATTTCCCGAGCCAATTCACGAGACCGAAGTATGTCGTCCAACCATACGAGACGGCGGTTTACTCCCCCCTCGAATCTAAGATCAAGGCGGGTAATGCCCTAGTCGAATGGAATGCGGGCAACGTCGACTTCTATCGCAAGCATCTTATTGCCTGTCGGCATCATTACACCTATGGTGTGACCTTCGCCCGCAGTGAGTTCGTGTTCAAGGCGGAGATGGTAACGAGACAAAACAACTTTGGGCAGGCCATTCAGAGGGAGGAAATCACGGAAATTGGCACCACGTTCGATCCTATCTCGATTCGTCGTCTGTGGCTCAACTATCGTCTGCCTGCGTGGAACATGGACGCACAGCCGTGCCCATTTTATTTCGAGGAAACTCCATATTTTGCAACGTTGCAAAATGTTTACAATCCAGACACTAACCCATTTGGCTTTGTAAATCTGGACAAACTCACTCCGAACGGCATCACCGAGATGTTTTCGGCTCAGGAGTCGGATTCCATACGGAAAGCGATGACGGACAGAATGAATTTCACGGCGCGGCAGATGGGCGTGGAGTCTGCTCCTATACCGCGAATGGTGAAGGAAGAGCATAATGTGAACATGCTCTGGACTTTCTACCCCATGCTCCCATTGGACCCTGAGACCGGCGATTGGGAAAAGAGGGCAGATGGCACCATGGTCCCCTATCGCAGATTCATAGTGCAGACCTACGGTTCCAACCTTGCAACGAAGCAAGTTCTCCTGCGGCTCCAACTCTGTTTCTACCCCAAGAACAAACTACCCATCTACGGCTCAGCCCATATGCCAGATATGGACTCTGGCACCTACGCACCTGCTCTCGGAGAACTCCTTTTCAACCATTACAAGGAAATCGTCACATGCACGAATCAATTCATAACCAACAAGAATTGGGTCAACAACCCTCCACACTGGGTTCAAACTTCCTCCCCCGCTGCGAATGTGGACTGCACTCAGCCGGGAGCGAAGATAAAGGTGAATGGCCCAAACGACTTCGGTTGGCGCGAACCTTTCGATGCAACTGCATCTACCGTGAATATGCGGACCATGTTGCGAGAAGAAGCGCAGACCACTTCAAAAGCAGTAGACGCTATCCTTGGCAAAGCAATGGGCGGCAGAACCTCCGCCACAGAAGCGAGCAACGCGTATCAGGCGAGCATGTCCGGTATCACAACGGACATCAACTTATTCAACTTCGATATCACAGAGCCTTTCACACGTAGAACGTGGTGGTATACGGCTGCGTTCATGGACCCTGATTTGGTCTATGCCATCACTGGTTCCTTTGGTTTTGCTATGAAACCAGAGGATATGTGGATCGACCTCAACATCGCGTCCAACGTGGGTTCAACCTACATCGAGTCCATCGTAAGACAGCAAAACTTAAGGTATCTCGGGGAAATTGGCCGTCAGGTGCCGGGTGTGCGAATGGATAGGGTCTTCCGCGCACTGTGTGAAGAGATGAAATTGGGAAATCCAAAGGAGTTCGTGGAGGATGGTGGGTGGGAACACGAAGTTCAGAAGGCCACCTTGCAAACTCACAAGACCTACATGGGTCAACAGGTGTTCGTATCGCCAGATCAGAACCACGACATCGCCATCAAGGTCAAGACCGCGTTCATCGAAGACGAAGAGTCGGTGTTCAACAAGGAACACCCCGAGGCCATTCAGCAACTCATTATGCAGATTCAAGTGCATCAGCAGTTCCTTTTGATTCAAATGCAGATGCAACTTGCAACGATGCAAAATCAAGCCATCGGTGCAGGCAGCGGAGAGCAGCCCTCAATCCCCGGTCCCGTCCCTGTAGATGGGGGCGGAGGTAACGCGCAGCAAAATGGAGGTATGGTATGACAGACGATGTATTCAACTTAGAACACAGCGACGAGTTCATTCGTGTGTTCCGCCACCTGAGAGAAGTAGGGTGGGAAGACTTTCTCGAACGCCTAAAAACGCGTGAAGCATTGCAGATCGCGTCCGCCACGGACGAGGAAAAACGCACGAAAGTGCATGTTAGAGTGCTCCTGATAGACGAGTTATCTAACTTCTCAAAATGTCTATTCAGTATTGACAAAGACGCATGAAAATGTTATATTACACACGTGAATGGGTGAAAAGGTTCTACGGACCGGATTCGGGTGGCACCGGATCAGGAACAGGACCGGCATCCGATCAGCAACAGCAGCAGGCAAATGACCCCTTCGCGGGCATTGATACGTCTGAGATGGACGATGTTCAACTCAAAGCGTTCAACGATGCGAAAGAACAATTTGCAACGTTGCAAAAAACTGCCGAGAAGGCAACACATGAGGCTCGCCTCCACCAGTCCGAAAGGGACAGGGCAACGGCGGAACTTAATAGGGTGCGGCAGTCTGTATCGGGGGATCAGCAGGGTCCGCCGAGAGCGCAAACAAGCGAAGACAGAGTCTTCACGCAACTTGTGGCTGACGGGATGGAACCCGCAGCAGCCAAGGTTCAAGCGAAGACGATGTCGAAGATACTCGATGCCGAAAGAGCACAAATCCAGCAACAACTCGGGCAGCAGTTTGCTCCCGTCGCTACGCTCGCGCTGCAAAACCAAGCAGAGGGAGCGTTTAATGCTGCCATGGCTGTGGACCATCTTGGATGGAGCGCCATTCCTGAGGTTGCGGAGCTTGTGTGGCAATCAGCACTCGACCTCACAAAGAACGGCCAGCAGGCAGATGCCGCGACAATCAAGAATCTCGCGTATATGCACTTCTGCTCTTTCACAGAAAAGAACCCTCAGCATTTTGCAACGTTGCAAACTGCGCCAAATCAACCCAACAACGGTATGACTCAGCCATTCGCTCGCCCGTCAGTTCCCACATCACGCCAAACAAGCACCGGATTCAGTTATCCGGGCGCGCACTTCGCAGGTCGCGTTCCCACCGCACCTGACCCAAATGGGGCACGCACAGTGCTCGACGCCAATACACACGCCGCGTTGAAAAACGTGACGGATATGTGGAAGTCACAAGGTTACAACCCAAAGGGCTAAACCAACATGAGCACTCCATCAGCCATTCACGGTATCGTCGATTTCCAAGGCCCTCCGGGGTCTAACGCTGGTATCTTCCAGCTTCCGGTGCAATTCGACACCACAAAGTTTTCTGCCAACTGGGTCGCTAAAGGCCCATCGGTGGACAAGGCTCAAGCCTTGCAGCCTATCCTCGGAACCAACAAAGCTGCCCACGGGTGGGAGGTTTGGAAGTATCCAAAGGGGCACACCAACGCTGGCAAGCCGCATTCAACTTCGACCTCCAAAGCGGAATATGTTCTCATGTTCCGTCCAAAGGGGATCAGCGAAGCCGTCAACGCAATTTACGGAAACGTGAGCAAGCGCCATCTTGTTCGCCATCAAACAGAGGCCATTCCGGTCGCACCCGCAGCCACGGGGGATCATAGTGTCCTTTCAGATGCTGCCTTACGGCAATCTGGCATCAGGGACTTCGGGGATGATTACGCAATGAACATCCCGCAAAACCCTGAGACACCCGCGCCACAAGTCGAGGCCCCGGAATCGGTGGGCAAAACCGAAGAGTAAACTCAACCAAATCAAAAAATCATGGCTCGTATTCCTATTCGCCGTCCGCTGCTGTTGCAGCAAAGCGGCAATATGCACGTCCAGAAACCACCCATTTCCGATGGCGCCAACGCCTTTGTTCAGGGTGATCTGGTCCAACTCAGTGCCGCTGGAACACTCCAGTTGGTTCCGACGACAACCGCAACCGCACTTACAAAATTGGTATGGGGTCAGACCCCTGACAATTCCAAGGTAGCCGCTGACGTTCCGCCAGTTGCTTTCTTTGGGGAGAATCATTACTGTTTCTCCGTGGAAGATGCGATCATCGAAATGAACATCACGAACGCCGCTGGCGGTGTTGGTGATGCGACCGTGAACAACGGTGCCGCGGGTCCGCAGCTTTCCGCTGTGACGCTCGGTGCGTCGTATGGTATCCTCACCACAGCCGCAACTTACGTGGGTGTTCAAATGGTGGATGTTTCAAACGTCACCAACACACTCGTTCAGGTGGTGGCACTCGGACCCAACCAAACTGTCGCAGATTACAACGGGCGAGTGCTCGTCAAGATTCCGCGCGCCCAGTTGCAAGGATAATTTGCAACGTTGCAAATAACCTAAACTATCCAATAATATGGCAGCAGTCGTAATGGAAGCCTTCGCAGAGCACTTTGATCGGAATTTCAATTCCATCAAAGAGGAAATGTGGGGGCAATTCCCAAAGGAGTATCCCTCCTTCATGCGTGTTGAGCGCACTGACAAAGCGTTCATTAAGCGCAGCACCATCGGTGGCCTCGGTATGCCGCGGCCTAATCGCGATATGGAGATGATTCCATTCGTGCTCCCGCCGAAAGGCCCGATTAGTCTGTTCACTCCAACCAACTACCGCGTTGGTTATCAGATCGAGAAACAGACCATCGAGCAAGAGGAATGGGGCCTTCTCGCGAACCGTCCACGCAGTATGATGTATGGTGCCAGTGTCCTCATGGACATTACTGGCGCGAACATCCTCAACAATGGTTTCACCAGTCAGCCCTACGACTTCGATCCATCGGGCACGCCAAAACCACTGTTCGCAACGAACCACACGCGTGAGGATGGCCTCAGCACGTGGTCGAACCTAATCAACGCTAACCTGCCGATCACGGTGGAAACGGTGTTCCAAGCAATCGTCAATCTGTTCAACATGGAAGACATGGTTGGACTGCCGATTGCCTACAACGGCACGTTCAACTTGCTTGTGCCGACGAACAACCCTGTTCTCTGGCAGCAAGCGGTAGAGGTAGCGAACTCGACGATGAACCCCGGCACGACCGATAACAAGATCAATGCCGCGAAACAACAGTTCAAGCTGAATGTGGTTCCGCTCCGGTTCGCGACCAACCCTGATCACTGGTTTGTCACATGGGATGTTAGCTCACCCGGCTACGGTCTGGTGATGTTTATCAACATCGACCCGGAAGTCTCGCCTCTGGAGAAGTTCGGGAACAACCCTGACTGCTGGTTCTCTCGCTTGCGGACGCGGTTCGTGGCGGGCTACGAAGGCAAGCGCGGAGTCAGTGCGGTGGGAGTTTAACTCCCCCGCATTGCAACGTTGCAAATAACAACCGACTATGAGCGCAAACCATTCGTCAGGTCTGTCACAGGGGACTCGGCAGGGAAATACCCCTGTCGAACACTCCATCAAAATCACCGCCAACAGCACGCTTATGAACAAAAAGTTCCTGCGTATTTCAGCTTCGCCGCAAAAGCCGACGTTGCTGACATTGCGGGAACTTGGAGGCAACGTAGCTCTAGGTGGTGCCCCGGTGTATTCACTGGGAACCACATCGGGTGGCGCGCAGATTGCAGTAAGCAAAGCGTTTCCAGCCATCAACACAGGCCCAGTTGCAGTGACCCAATTGGCCGGACAGTTCGTCTTTACGGCGGACTTCGACCTGTGGATTCTGGTCGCAGCGGCAGGCACAGCAGGGCACTTCTACCTGTTGGCCACGCTAAGCGAGTTGAACATCGCGGACGTTAACGCGAACGCGATTCCGTAACCAACCAATAGACGTTGCAAACGTTCAAACCGTTTGCAACGTTGCAATTTTCTAATCAGCCATGACCTCAGATTTTCGAGCCTTCGCAATCGCACCAAAAGGCATTCTTCCCGCTGGTAGTATTTTGACATCGACGCAAGTGCAGTCTCTTGCGTCCAAACTAGGGAATGTCAAGACTCCTTACATCTACGCTTGTTTCGGTGATGTTGCCATCGCCGATGGTGAAATCACATATGGAGTTACAGCCGGTCCAATGACAACCTCCGCAACTGGAACTGTCTTAGCTTCCGGTTGCATCTTGCCTCTTCAAAAAGGACAGGGAATTGACCTCTCAACGTCAACTAACCCTGCAATGATCCTCTTTTTTGCAACGTAGCAATTTACAATGCCCGGCATTGGCATAGGTCGAGGTATCTCAGGTGGAACAGGAGGCACAAGTGGTAGTGGTTCTAGTTTTGATCCTTCTCCATTGGTAGAAACAGCAGCGCAAGGAATCGCAACAGGTGTTATCACCGGAGCGTTAGATACAACCGGAGCTAATCTTTTAGTTGTTGCTGTCACTGAATTTGAAAACACTGCGGATGCAATTATAAGCGATAGTAAAGGTAATGTATGGACTTTGTGCGCAGCTATAGCTATAACTGGGGCGCAAAACCTAAGGCTATTTTACAGTATTCCAACTACAGTAGGTGTAGGTCATACATTTCAAGCAGCGGGCGCTGGAACCTATCCTTCAATTTGTGTTCAAGCATGGAAAACATCAGGTGCGGCTACGTTTGATCACGCCAATGCACTTAGTTTTGAGGGCGTTACTTCAAATCCGCATCCGGGAGAGGTTTCACCTACGGCAAATGGCAGTCTGTTAATAACAGCTTTAGGCCACGGTGCATTGATTACAACAGCTATTGAACCCGGATTTACTGAAACAAGTGAAGCAGGGTTCATTAGTGGTTCTTGTTTTGGCACAGCCCTAGCTTACAAGGTTCAAAACCCTGCCATCCCTATAGACCCTATTTGGACTTGTAACGGGCCAGCAGCTTATTGTTGTGCTATAGTAGTTTTCAAACCATGAAATCAACCATCATCGTAATAATTGCAACGTTGCAATTTCTCACCGCGTGTGCAACTAAGCTCCCTGTTCACGTGCAGGGTCTCGCCGCTGCCGAAGCTAACCCTCGTGGTTGTTATCGTGCAGCGACACTCGTCGAATCAACGCTGGAAAAGAAAGGATTCAAAGCGAAGTGGGTGGCGTTACCTGCTCCCGCTTTTCGCCCCGGCCTCGGTCATGCAATCTGTGTGCTTGAACATGAAGGAAAGATTTGGGCTTACGATTCGCAGTTCCGCGGCATGACAGCACTGAAGTTCAAACCATCAGAGGTATTCAACGGGGAAGGTGTTTTCATTGGAGATGTAGTTGCGATTCACAAAGATGCCCGCCGTCGCGACTTCCATGGCGAGAGCAGTTGGGCGCAACTCGGACTCGATACTAGAGGATTGTTTTAGCCTATGTCCGTCGCAGCGACGATACTTGCAGTAGAGTCGCGGCGACAGTTTGCGGAGTCACTCCGCGAGCAAGTCGCTGTGCACATGCCCGTGCACTTGTCAATCAACGACTCTAGTCGGAGTCTTGAAGATGCCTTCGTGAGGTCAAAGGAACTGATGCAATTTGCAACGTTGCAAAAAGTTGAATGGCATCTCTATCTCGAAGACGATCAAATTATCACCAATAAGTTCTTTGATGTCCTTCCCATCCTCTTAGCTCAACAAGATGTAGACTTGTGGTATCTGGCCAACAGGGACATTCCTATCGGCCAGATGGGTCGCCTACGGGGACTGAGGGTAAATCGGATTCGGTCCCAAGTGCCCGGTTCTCATGGTCTTCTATACCGCACCAAGTTTATTGCAACGTTGCAAAATGACCCCATTTGCCGTCCTGTGGACCATTGGTTCTGGCGACATATCACCCCAAAAGATCACACTGTCTACCAAGTCTTGAACCCTGTTTGTGCGCGCCATGTTGGCGTCGAGTCAACTTTGCATGAATATGATCACCAAGAACATTTGTTTACACACTCCCATGACCTGTAAAATCTGCTATATCTTCTGTATCGTCCTGACTGTTTTCCTCATCGCGACAGCTTTGCAACTAGATGTTGGGCCTGAAAGAAGTATAGCTACAAAAATGGAAACCTTGGCACCTGTCGCAACGGGCATCGACCTTACCATCAGAACAGACTCTGAAACAACACCGGCCCCTCCGGCTCCCGTTTTGGTTCCTGTAAAGATCGAACCTTTCTCGCTGGACAAAATTGAAAACATGGTGCTAAGGTGGATAGCCTTTGGTATGTCTGTCATCAGTGCACTAACGGGCCTCATTCTGTTTATTCTAGGAAAAGTCATAGAAATCAGAAAGGCATCTATCGAAAACAAAGCGAATATGGAGGCCAGAATGGACAGACAAGACAGCAGGGCTTCCGCCGCGATTAACGAAGCTAAAACTTTAGTGGTAGAAAATGCCAAGGTCATCGACGAGAAGATCGCCAAGGCAGTGCCAGAAGAAGTCAAGAAACAAACACAGAGGTTAGACCTGCCCCCTCCGCCTCACCGATAAATTGCAACGTTGCAAATGAAAACTTACGCACAACTTCTCGATACAATCAAGACGGAATGTCGCGTCAAGGCCAGCGACAACCTTGATTTGTGGATCAAAGACATTATCAACCAAGAGTTAAAGGTGCTCTGCGCGAACGCAGAATACCCTGAACTGTTGGTTCCATTTGCAACGCTTGCAATTACTACTGACGAGCAATCCGTGTTCGCCCTCCCTGTAGGGGCGCGCCAGATCGTGGCTGTCGAGTTCGCATATGACTCAGTTGATTCCTATTGGCGCTCTCTGACACAACGCAATTCGTTTATTCATTCACTTACCACTGGCACTCCCAATTGGTATTTCAGAGCAGGCAACAGTCTTTACGTTTTCCCTCACTCTTTAGTCACAACAGATAACGCAATCCGCATATCCTACTACAAGGAGGTCCCCGATCTTGTATTGGACGCAGACACAATCGCTGTGCCTGACTTGGAGCCAACTTTGATCAAGAAAGTAAACGCTCGTGTGATGCGCTACCATAAGGCGCATGATGATGCTACACCTGTGACGGTCGAAGCTGTGAATGCCGAGAATCGTGTTGTCCAATGAAAGAAACGCAACAGCAACCTGTGGCTGTGCAAGCTCTCCGAGGGGTCAATCAAACCCCCTCGGAGAGATTGGACGAGTTTGCAACGTTGCAAAATGTTGCTCCTGATCAGATTGGTCGCCATAGCCGAATCCTCGGCAAGCGCACGGTCGAGAAGGTTGCAGGTCCAGTGATGGCAATTCATCAATTTTGGACTGCCTATGGTTATGGCAATCGTTTGCGTCAAACCTCAGGTGGTGTCATCTTGGACCCGGAACCTCCCGACGATCCCGGTTTCAAGCAGCCAATTTACGATGAGCCACTGAACTGCCGTCCAGTAAAGCCTTACTCAAATAAGTTGACATTGCAGTATCTAGACCCCCTAACTGATTACGTCAATCTTCTTTACCATTGGACTAAGTGCGACGGCACAGACTTCGACTCTCGCACTTCACTTCGGGAGTGTTCAATAGCGGGTATTCCTACCTTCGATGGGACTGTGAAGCAGGCGGCAGTTGGCTACTTTCACGATGGTCCTGTGTTGGAGTTCTGGCATGGAGGCCAAAACATTATCGCGTTAGCTGCCGATCAGTCTTACCCTTATGAGTCGGTAGTTATTAACCTTTACGCATTGCGTCAACTCGCAGGCGCGGCAAACTTCACAGCTAAGTTTAGACTGCAAGGTTATTTCTTTTCCTACATCAACCAAGGTAATGTGCTCGTCAACTTTGAACCAAAGGAAAGGACAGTGCGAGAAGGCACGTATGGGCGTATTTTCAATGGAGGGCTGACTTACTTTTCATTTCCGCGGTGCACCAAATACAATCCTAAAAGCTGGAAGGCGCACATTGTAACGCAGTCTTCTACGCCTAGCCTTTCCACAGGGGATCATATTTGTTATCTCCACGTTAAGTTTTTTCCAAGTCAGCCAAATAAGGATCGAATCTGGATAGACGATGTCTAACCGCGAAACCATCCACAAAGACCTCAAGGGCGAAATCGGCAGTGTCGATAATCGTGTAGCTGATTCTGCCGTCGCGTCAGATAAGTTTCAACTTATCGAAGGCATCATCCCATGGCAGGGTGAGCATCGTCGTGTGTTTGGTAAGCGTCCAATGGGTAAGATGTTTGGAGTGATAAATGACAACCTCGCGGTTATCACCATCAACTCGATTCCCGGTAATCACATCATTTATCAAACTCGTGAAGGTTTGATGATGGATGATAATTTAACTGGCGAAACAAGCAGTTGGTCAGTCAGATCAGGAATCACCGATTTTGCAACGTTGCAAAAGATTGATAGGCTTGTGAGGCAGTTAAAAACTGCTGGCCTGTGGGAGAAGATGATCGCTCTCTACCCCTTCGCAGGACAAACCGCTTTAGCTCATGCACAGAATCTAATAAGCAGCAGCCACACAATCACTTGGAATGGTGGTGTCACACACGACGCTGCGGGCAGCCATAGAACAGGCGCTCCCGCAGGGTATGGTGACAGTAATGTTAATATGAACATTCTCAATCTCATGGATGTTCATATGTCATGTTACATGACAGGAACATCTGTAAGCACAGATTTAATGGGAGCATATGACAACGGCACAGCAGGAGGTTCTATTCTGCAAATTGAACCGGGAGCAGTTCAAAATGCACCTACCGCTTTCACTGTAGATTGCAACTTACTAGCAGAGGGTCGTATGGTAGGTGTCTCTCCTGTTAGAAGCACATCTCATACAATACTTACACGAAGGTCAAATATAGATGCAGAGGCGTATAGCGAAGGTATATCTTTCGCAACCAGAGTCGCTCTATCATCAAACAACAATTTCAGTTGTAACATCTATTTGCTATGCCGTAGCACCATGAACTCGCCTGTTGGCCCAGTAGACCCCACTGCCAATATGTCTCTTGCTTCTATTGGATATGGACTGACGACTGCACAAGCTCTTGATTTTTACAACATAGTTCAGGCTTTCCAAACATCAATGGGTCGCCAAGTTTAGTTTGCAACGTTGCAATTTTATGCCTGTCATTCTCGCCACAGTTCAGACCAGAGTTAAAGATACGATGGCTTCCAGCCCATCGGTAGGTATCGCTGTGCGTGCCAACGGAGAAGAGCGGACGATGATTATCGACCGCAACGGCAATGTATATGCCGCAGAGATTCCCTCTCCTGCGAATGCACCGGGTCTTGCTGTCCCGATTGCAGGTGGAACTTTGGTCCTTAACTTGTGGTATGCTTACCGCTATGTTTATGCTGCATCAACCAATTACCCACTCATCTCCAATGCATTCGAAC
>Ga0193738_1000701_pt1 | contig 15420 bp, 13 predicted proteins | sample L2a1metaG_FD_144927 | JGI IMG/M metagenome (GOLD analysis project Ga0193738, IMG submission 144927) | Soil microbial communities from a riparian zone of the East river system, Colorado, United States - L2a1 | ecosystem: Environmental > Terrestrial > Soil > Riparian zone | place: USA: East River...
GTCCGGCGAGGAGGAGGAGCCGGAGGCGCCGGCGGACGACGTCCTGCTGCTGCAGGAGATCCGCGACCTGCTGCGCGACCGGTCGGGCCGCATCTAGCCGGCGCGGCCCGCCCTAGTCCCAGTGCGGCGGCCGTTCCTGTTCGAGGCGGTCGTCGTCGGACTCGTCCGGCTCGCCCCTGCCGTCAGCACTCTCGTCGGAGGTCGTGTCGGGCAGGACGTCGAAGTCGTCCTCCCACCCGGTCGTCATTCGTGGACCGCTCAGTCGAGGTCGCCCGGCTCGAGGCGGGCGAGGCGCCGCTTCCGCACGAGCGTGTCGGTGTCGATCTCGGGGACGCCGGCTTCGCGGATCAGCGCGGCGAACACGCCGGTGATGTCGCGTTGACTGACGATGCCGACCAGTCGGCCACCGCCCTCGACGACCGGCAGGTGCCGGATCCAGTCGCGGGCCATGAGGCGTGCGGCGTCGCGGACGGGGGTGTCGGGCGTTGTCGTGATGACCTCGGTCGTCATCACGTCACCCACCACGACGCCCTCGAGGTCCTTGCCCGCGGCGACGGTCCGCAACACGTCACGCTCCGTGACGATGCCGACGATCTCGTCGCCGTCGACGATGACCAGCGAGCCCGTCTGCTGGCGCCACATCAGCTCCGCGGCGCTGGCCAGGCTGACTTTGGTCGAGTCGGTGACGGTCGCGTTGGTCATGATCTCTGCGACTCGCACGTGTATCCGCTCCCTTGGACATGTCGACGGCCACCTCAGGGTATCCACAGCGGTGGCGCACCCGCCCGGGCCACCCGTACGGCATGGCGGAGGGCGTCGTCGACCCGCGGGCCACGTTCGGTGAGCACCAGCTCGTCCGCGAGCGCGCCGACGGTGTCCGCCTCGCTGCGCCCGGCACCGTCGGTGTCGACCCAGCGCGCCATGGCCGCGAGTTCGCGGCGCGTGTAGGTACCGACGGGTCGTCCCGGCGCAACGCATGGCCGGACGCCGAGGCCCTGGGGTTCCGGTGCGGCGTCGGCGACGGCAGTGGCCGGTCCGTCCGCACCGGCCTCTTCGCCGAGGTCGTCGGCGCCAGGATCCGGCATGCCGACGACGACATCGGCCTGCGCCGCCGCCTCGGCCCAGTCGTACGCGTCCGCCGCCGTCACCGCGTCGCCGTACGCCGCGATGAGACGCTCGGTCTCGCGGTCGGGTTCGGCGGCCCACGCCGGCGACCACACCCGGTGGACGGCCCAGCCCAGCCGGACCAGGTGCTCGGGCCGCAGCCGGTCGCGGTCGCGTGGGCTGGGCAGGGCGCCGTACGCCGCTCCGTCGGTCTCGACCGCGAGGACCAGCCGGTCGCTGCGGGCGGGGTGGCGGGCGGCGATCGCGATCCGGCCGGGTCCGCTGCCGTGGCCGACCACGATCTCGACGCCAGCATCGCGGAGGCGCTGGGCCACCGTCGCCTCCAGCGGGTCGGCCGCCGTGTCGTCACCCGAGGCGATCTCGCCGGACGCCTCGACGTACGCGAGGAGGTCGCGTAGCGCCTCGCCTCCCGACGTGGTGAGCCGCCGAGGGCTGAGGTCGTCGGCCCGGAACGCGGACACGATCGTGATCCGCTCACGGACGCCGGACAGTACGGCGGTCAGCGCCCGGTCCCCGCCCGGTCGGTCCAGCGCTCCGAACCGGTACAGCACCCGGCCGTCGACCGAACGCCCGTACCCGGCGCTGAGTATGACCGCGTCGCGCACCTCGCCCATGGCGTGCTCGATGTCCTTGACGAAGAACGGCTCCTCGCGGTCCTCGCGGATGAACACTGCCGCGTCGGGCGAGCGGACCAGGGCGCGGCGCAGGGCGTCGTCGATCCGTCGCGCATGCCGGCTGCCCAATGTGACCACGCCGAGGCTCTCGTACGGGCGCACGCGGGCATGCTCGAGCACGAGCTCGACGACGCGCGCTGCTTCCGCGACCGCGCTGTCGACCGGCTCCTCATCGTCGCCCGCGGCCTCGATCACCTCGTGCCGCAGTGGGGACGGTCCGCGGACACCGGGCACGACGACGACCCGCCCGCGACGCCTCCTCCCGGCCGGGACGGTGACCAGCCGGTCGTCCCGAGCCCGGTACTGCGTCGTGAGCGACAGCGAGGGAACGTGCCCCTCCAGCGCGTGGAAGACCGACGGCACGCCCTGCTCGGCAACGGGCGCGGCCGGGTCGTCGTCGTCCACGTCTGGCTCGACCGTGGTCGTGAACGGGGCTCGCGTGAGCTGCTGGTCGTCGCCGACGAGGACGACGCGCCCGCCGCGCGCAATCGCGGGCACCGCCTGGGCGACCGGGAGCTCCCCCGCGTCTTCGACGACCACGACGTCGAACGACTGCCGGCTCGGCACGGCGCTGCCGACCGTGAGCGGTGACATCAGCCAGCACGGCACCGCCGCCAGCGCGACGTCGGGAGCCGCCACCAGCAGCTCGCGCGGGGTCCGCGCAGCGTCGCCGGACTCGACAAAAGCGGCCTGGCCTTCGTGCTCCTCGCGCATCTCGTGGAACCGCCGCGCCCGCGCCGCACGGACGCGGGTGGCGGTGGCGGCGAGCGCCTCCGCGTCGGCGGTCCGGAACTGCCTGACCATGCCCTCGTGCACCACCGGATCGAAGTCGCCGAGCACGGCGTCCTCGGACCGCCATCCGTCGAGCAACGAGACCTGGCGGGCGTAGTCGAATGCCGCCACAGCGCCGTCCGGGCTTACCGCGCGCCCGTGAAGGACGTCGAGCAGGTTGTCGAGCCCGGCAGCGGAGAGCTCGAGCCTCAGCTGGGACAACCGGGGGATCGCGGCCAGCAGAGTCTCGTCGGCGGCGAGGGCGGTCAGCCGACGGCCTGCCTCGGCATACGGAAGCTCGGCCAGGTCGGCCGTCCGCGGGTTCGATTCGACGAGACTCAGCAGCCCGACGGCGACGGCCTCGGCTGCTTGCGTCGCATCCGGCAGGTGGGCACCGACATGGGGCGGGCGGCCGTCGCGGGACTGCTCGCGCCATGCGGCCAGCTGGTTGCGGGCCGCGAGCAGCCAGGCGTGGAAATCGGCCCTGTCGTCCGGTGTGCGAGTACCGCGCGCGAGGTCGCGGGCCTGGCGCCGCAAGCGCCGGCGGGCGAGGAGACCGAGGCGGGAGCCGAGCACCACCCGCAACTGGCGGCCCGCCGTCGCCGCCGCCATGTCGTCGAGTGGTGCCGACCAGACGCTGGGCTGGAAGCGATCCAGTGTGGACGCCACGGCGCTCAGCAGGTCGACGATGGCGAAGCACTCGGCGGTGGTCTGAGGTCCCGCGAGCCCGACCTCGACCGCAGCCCGGGTGGCCAGGTCGCGCAGCGCCGGTAAGCCCCGCTCACGGAGCTCGGCCACGGCCAGGGCAAGCGCGTAGGCGTCCTCCTCCGTCGGCACGATCGACCCGTGCCACGGCGACCGTTCGTCGCCGACGGCCAGCCCACCGAGCTCGGCGTATTCGCGCAGGTGCTCGCGGATCGACTCCAGCGCGCCTGGCTCGAGCCGTCGCATCGCCGCGGCCGGGACGACGGCCGTGGTGCGGGCCTCGGCCGGTGCCGAGACCAGCGCGACCATGGCGTCGTAGGCACACGTGCCGAACGGCTCGCGCGGCCGGTGCAGGGCATCTCGGTACGCCTGCAGCACGTCACCCAGTTCCGTCGCAGCGCCGCCGGGTGCGTCCGCCGTCTCCGCGGCGACCCGGCGCGCCACCTCGGCCACGTGTCGCACGGCGGCCGCCGACGACGTCCGCTCATCGCCGAGGTCGAGGACGAGATCGTCCAGTCCGACCGCCCGCAGCCGTGCCACCAGGTCGGCCAGGCCGGTGCGGCGATGGCCGACCACGAGGACTGTCCGGCCGCGGCCCACCAGCTCGGCGACCAGGTTGGCGACTGTCTGCGTGCGGCCGGTGCCCGGTGGGGCGTCGACCCGCAGGTGGCCACCGCTCGCCGCGGCCGCCGCCACGGCCCCCTGGTCGAAGTCGGCGTCGAGCACCAGAAACCGCGGCGGCCCGGCGGAAGCAGGCTCTGGAGCTTGCGCGGGGGCCGGCTCGCCCGCCAGTGCGGCGACCACGTCGTTACGCACCAGCTCGGACCCCAGGGCGGTCAGGTCGCGCGCCAGCGCCGGCGGCTCGCGGGTGAACGTGCCGAGCACGGCCCGGTGCGCGATGGAGAACCCGTCTATGACGTGCGCCGGCGCGAACTCGCGCATCCGCTCGACGACGACCGGGTATCGCAGCGCACCGGCCGGATCGCGCAGGTCGTCGGGCTCGAACCGCAGCCCGAGTTGAGCGTCCAACGCGTCCAGGAGGACGGGGTTGACCTCGGGATCCTCCGCCATCTCGATGACGAAGTCGGTCTCGGCCGGGTCGCGGGCGGCGACGGTCGCGGGCCGGAGCAGGACGGGCGCGGTGGGCCGGTGCGCCGAGAACCGGTCGGCCCAGCTGGCGATCCCGACGGCGAGCACGCACGAGGAGAGCCCACGCTCCTCCCCCAGCTCGCGGGCCTTGTCGCGGATCGCGTGGACCGATCGCAGCGCCGAACTGCGAAGCGGCTCGTGCGGAAACAGCCGGGTGACCGGCACCGGCTCGCCATCCAGCAACCGTTTGCGCGCCTCCGGATCGGCCGCGGCGAGGTCGAGCGTGCCGACCTTGAGATCGCGGAAGTTCAGCAGCGGGTCGCGGCCGCCGAGGGCGGCGAGCTCGTCGGTCCAGCCCACCACGGCCTCGCCGATCCGCTCGACCCGGTGCGGGTCGTGGGTTCCGGCGGACGGCACGGCGGGGTCGTCGACCGCAGTCACCGGCGGTCCTGGGGCTGCTGCCTCACCTGGTCGAGCGTAGCCATCCGGACGCCCACCGCCGCGGAGGCGTGGCCGGTGCGCTGGGCGACGAAGCCGACATGTTTCCCAGGTTCGAGTGACGGGCAGGAGGCGTTGATCAGGGTCCCTGCTCGATGAGGCACGGCCAAGACGACCGGATCGCGGGTGGGGCGAGCCCACAACGGAGGTGCACCCTCTATGCCGATCCATCAGACGTGGACGCGGCGGGATCTCCTACGTACGACCGGCCTGGCCACGGTCGGACTCGCGGCGGCATCCTGCGCCGGCGAGCCCGACAGCCCCGGAACCGGCGGCACCGGCGCCGTCGACGCCGAACCCAGCCCGACCTTCATGGAGCCCGCATCGCAGCTGTCCGGCGACCTCAGCATCCTGCTGTGGAGCCATTTCGTCCCCAGCCATGACGAGTGGTTCGACCAGTTCGTCAGCGACTGGGGCGAGCAGGTCGGGGTCAACGTGACCGTCGACCACCTCAACGTGGCTGAGGTTCCGCCGCGCATCGCCGCCGAGTTGCAGGCCGGTCAGGGCCACGACCTCATGCAGTACATCGCTCCGCTGGCGCAGTTCGAGCCGAGCGTGCTGGACCTCACCGACGTCACCGAGGAGGCCAACAACCGCTACGGCGAGCAGCTCGAGATCTGCCGGAAGTCGTCGTTCAACCCGACGACCGGCAAGTACTACGCCTTCGGCCCCGGCTGGGTGCCGGACCCGGGCAACTACCGGCGCAGCCTCTGGGAGGCGGTCGGCCTTCCCGACGGCCCTACGACGTGGGACGAGCTGCTCGACGGTGGCACCGAGATCAAGGCGTCCGAGGGCGTCCAGATGGGTATCGGGATGTCCCAGGAGATCGACTCGAACATGGCGGGTCGGGCCCTGATGTGGTCGTTCGGGGCGTCGATCCAGGACGAGGGCGAAAACGTCGTCCTCAACTCGCCCGAGACGGTGGCCGCGGTCGAGTACATGAGCCAGCTGTTCCAGGGCGCCATGACCGACGAGGTGTTCTCCTGGAACGCGGCCAGCAACAACCAGGGCCTGGTGTCCGGACAGCTCAGCTACATCCTCAACTCGATCTCCGGCTACCGGACCGCACAAGAGGCAGCTCCTGACATCGCCGACGACACCCTGTTCGTGCCCGCGCTCGAAGGCCCCGTGTCGGCCCTTGCCGCACAGCACGTCATGTACAACTGGATCGTTCCGCAGTTTGCGACCAACCCGGACGCGGCGAAGGAGTTCCTGCTGCACTACGCCGCGAACATGGAGTCGGCCACGTACTGGTCGAAGCTGTACGACTTCCCGGCTTGGGACGGTCTCGTGCCCAGGCTCGAAGACTGGCTGAACGACGACCCGTTCGGATCCGAGCCGTCGGACAAGTTGTCGGTCCTGACCACGTCGACCGATTGGGCGACGAACATCGGCCACCCCGGACCGGCGAACACGGCAGAGGGCGAGGTCTTCGGCCTGCCGATCATCCCGAACATGTTTGCCCGGGCGGCTCGCGGCGAGGTCTCGCCGGAGCAGTCGGTGGCCGACGCCACCGCAGAGGTCGAGGCGATCTTCACGAAGTGGCGGGACCGCGGACTGGTCGGCGGCGGCTGAGTCCATGACCCGGGTCGTCGAGGTCCGCGACCTGCGGAAGACCTACGAGGGTGGGCGCCGCCACGTCGAAGCGCTGCGCGGAATCGACCTGGCCACCGAGGAGGGCGAATACCTCGTCCTCCTCGGCCCGTCGGGATGCGGCAAGACGACCCTCCTCCGCACCATCGCCGGGCTCGAACAGGCCACGGCGGGCGACGTGCTGATCGGCGGACACGTCGTCAACGGGCTGCCGCCGCGCGCACGCCAGGTCGCGATGGTCTTCCAGAGCTACGCGCTCTACCCGCACAAGACCGTGCTGGCGAACATCGTGTTCCCGCTCAAGGCCGAGCGGATGGACCGCTCCAGCCGGGAGGCGAAGGCACGGTGGGCAGCCGGCCTGCTCGGCATCGAGCACCTTCTCGACCGCAAGCCGCGCGAGCTCTCCGGCGGAGAACGGCAGCGGGTCGCGCTGGCCCGCGCGCTGGTCCGGGAGCCCCAGGTCTTCCTGCTCGACGAGCCGCTGTCGAACCTGGACGCGAAGCTTCGAGCCTCCGCCCGCGACGAGCTGAAGCAGTTTCAGCTACGGCTAGGCATCACGACCGTGTACGTCACGCACGACCAGGCCGAGGCCATGGGGCTCGGCGATCGGATCGCGGTGATGGATGCCGGCACGATCCGTCAGCTGGGACGGCCCCGCGATGTGTACGACGATCCGGCCGACACGTTCGTCGCCACCTTCATCGGTTCGCCGCCGATGAACCTCGTGCCGCGTGACGGCGTCCTCGTCGGTTTCCGGCCCGAGCATCTCCTTCCGGTCGACGTGCTCCCCGGTGAGCAAGTCGGGATTCCGTTCGCCGTCGACCGGATCGAGTACCTGTCCGGTGACCGGCATGTCTACGGCACCGTCAGCCGCATCGGCGACGAGACGCGGGCCATCGCCCGGCTGCCGTCGACGGTCTCGACGCCGCTGGCGTCCGGCGAGACACACGAGTTCGCGGTGGCGGCCGAGCGGCTGCGCTTCTTCGACCCGGGCACCGGAGCCCGCACCGATCCCGTACCGGTCGGGAACTGAGCGGATGGAACAGGTCACAGCAGCTCAACCGGTCACCCGGACGACCACGGGAGGACCGCCGAGGAGGCGGCTCGGCGATCGGGACGGGCTGCTCGCCTGGCTGTTCCTCCTCCCCTCGGTCGTCTATGTCGTGGCACTCGTCGCGGTGCCGTTCGTGCTGGCGATCGGGTTCGCCTTCAGTGACGTGTCCGCAGGCGATCCGTCGTTCGACTGGGCCGGCCTGGATGCGTTTCGACGGGCATTCGACGACCCGGTCTTCTGGCAGTCGTTGCGAAACACACTGGTGATCACCACGGTCTCGATGCTGTTCATCGTCGTGTTCGGCAAGGTCCTCGCCAACATCCTCATCGCCGACTTTCGCGGCAAGTGGGTCGTGCGCTTCCTCGTTCTGCTGCCGTGGACCACGCCGGTCGCGCTGTCCACGGTCTCCTGGCTGTGGCTTCTCGACTCCATCTTCAGCCCGATCGACTGGGTGCTCCGGCAGGTCGGTCTCCTCGACGCGAACATGTACTGGCTCGGTCGACCGGGGCTGGCCACGGCGTCGGTCATCGCGGTGCACGTCTGGCGGCTGGTGCCACTGGCGGCGGTCATCATCCTGGCGGGGCTGATCGCCATCCCGAGGGACATCGAGGAGGCGGCACGTGTCGACGGGGCGGGCTTCTGGCGGCGGATGTTCGAGGTGACGATCCCGTTGACCTTGCCCCTCATCGCCGTCGCCGCGCTCTTCGGTGCAATCTTCACCTTCACCGACATGGCGGTGGTCTACGTCCTCACCCGAGGCGGGCCGACGAACTCCACCCAGGTACTGGCGAGCTGGGCATTCGTCCGCGGCATCGAGGGCGGCGACGTCGCGCAGGGTGCGGCGATCGCGATCTTCCTGTTCCCGTTGCTGCTGGCAGCGGCCGTCCTCATCCTGCGCGCCGTACGTCGAATGCAGGTGATGTGATGGCCGCCGTCACTACCACGGAGGCACGCGCGGAGGAGTTGCGCCGCCATTACGCCCGCCGGCACCGCTTGGGCAGGGTGGGCGTCTACGCCGCTGCGGTACTCGCCGCGTTCGCCTGCGCCGGCCCGTTCGTGTGGAGCGCGATCACCGCGCTCAAGCTCAACAGCGATCTGTACAACCCGGACAACAACCCATTCGTCTTCAACGATCCGGCGACGTTCGACCACGTGCGGTTCCTGTTCGAGAGCACCGGGTTCCCGACCTTCGTCTGGAACACGCTGTGGGTAGGGGTGCTGGTCGTCGCGATCACCCTGCTGTTCGGGCTGCCGGCCGCGTACTCCCTGGCCCGGCTCGACCGGCCATGGGCAGGACCGATGGGAATCGCGCTGTTCTTCGTCTATCTGGTACCGCCAACACTGCTGTTCCTGTCACTGAGCCGGGTGGTGGTCGGACTAGGTCTGCAGGACTCGACCTGGTCGCTCGTGGTGATCTACCCAACGATCACCATCCCCGTGTGCACGTGGCTGCTGATCGGGTTCCTCAAGGGCATCCCGAAGGACATCGAGGAACAGGCGATGGTCGACGGCTACAGCCGGGTGGGGGCGTTCGTGCGCATCGTGCTGCCGCTGCTGTTTCCCGGCGTTGTGGCGGTGACCGTGTTCGCCTTCACGCTGGCGGCCAGCGAGTTCATCTACGCCTTGGCATTCATCTCGCCATCGGCCCAGAAGGTCGTGAGCACGGGCGTCCCGACCGAGCTCATCCGCGGCGACGTGTTCTTCTGGCAGTCCCTCCAGGCGTCGAACGTGATCATCGCGGTGCCGATCGCCATCGTCTTCACCCTGTTCCTCGGCAGGTTCGTGTCCGGGTTCACCATGGGTGCGGTCAAGGGCTGACGTCCTGCCGGAACTCCCGGTCGCGCGCGGTCCGGGCAAAACGGCGGGCTTCGCGCAGGGGTTCCGGAGTACGTCGATCGAACGTGCAGCGCCGAACGACGTCGACCGCAGTGACCGCGTCCACCCGCCAGGCCGCGTGAACGGCGAGCGGGCGGGCGCCTGCTCGAGTTCGCAGCCAGAAGCCCACGAGGTCGCCGTCGATGAGAAGCGGACTCGTCGCACCTGTATGGTCCGGGGGCGGTTCGCCCACAGCGACCAGCGGACGGTGCGTCACCCCGACGGTGGGCAGGTCGAGAACCGCGCCAAGATGCAGCGCCAGGCCGGCCCGTCGCGGATGGTCGCGTCCGGTGGCGTCGACCAACAGGACATCGGGCTGCTCCGGCAGTCCGCGCACCGCACTCTCCAGCGCGGCGCCCATCCGCAGCGCGAGGAGTCCCCGCTCGTAAGGTGCTCCGGCCCTGTCGACCGTCACGTGGTGTCCGGCGGGGCGCTTGCCCTGCATGAGCGCAGCGGCGGCCCACGCCGGATCCCCGATGTCGCCTCGGCCGATCTGGCCGCGCGCGAAGCACAGGAAGCAGCCGCCGAGCAGAGGGTCTCCGTCCGGCGGAGTCCATGCAGCAGCCGGCGCCTCGTCTGCAAGCGCTCGCTGCATCTCGACGAGCTCGGCGCCTGTTCGCGGCCAGGACCACATCAGCGTCAGGACGCGGCCTCGCGGAGTTTGGCGAGGACAAGCGGGTCGATCTTCCCGGGAACGAGGCGCTCCTCGTAGTTCTCGATGCCGGCCCATCCGGCCAGCGCGGCGTCGAGGTCGTCGTCGACGTGGCCGAGGTCGGCCAGACGGTTCCGCACCTCTTCCCCGAGCTCACCGCTGAGGTCGAGCAGCGCGTCCAGGTCGGGCTTGCCGAAGTAGAGGTCGTGCAGGTCCAGCAGCCGGGCCAGTTCGGCGACGGGCGCGGTGTGGTCGTCGACCCGCAGGTCGACGAGCACGTCGCTTCCGCCGCCGTACCCACCCTCGGGTGTCACGACGAGCAGGGCGGCACTCTGCCGGCCGCGGCGGTCGCCACCGGCGCCGTCACCGGCCTGGAGCACGGCGAGCAGACGCCTGGCGAGCGGTGCGTCGCCCCCCGTGGCGTGCCATGCGTCCTCCATCGCGGCGACCACCTCGGGTCCGGTCAGGATGTTTCCCTGGATCGCGTAGCCCTCGCCGGTGACCCCGCCGGCCCACGGGTTGCACTCACTGCCGGTGAACGTGGCCGACGCGCCTGCTACGTCGACGATTCCGGCCTGCCGCGTCTCGCGCTTGTCATCGGCGGCGAGGAGGGTTTCCAGGGTCAGCGACGCGCTCCTGCCCTCCCGGAGCTGTGCCATTCCCTCGGGCCTGTAGGCGAGGTTCGCGTACGCCTGGGTGGCGATCGCGCCCACGCCGGCAGCAGCCGCCGGAACGGCAGCACCGACGGCCAGGAACTTCGACGCCACGGCCACGCCGAACGCCGTGCCGTCCGTGCTACGCGCGACTATCGAAAAGGTCATGGCGGGACGGTACGTCCTTTTCGTGACCGGGCGGGGTCGCCGAGACGTAGATGAGGTGATTCCCAGTCACCCCGCGACCGTCGGACCCGCCGACGTCGGGGTGATGCGGATGAGGCAGCGCCGGTCGCGCACCATAGCGGCGCGGTAGTCGTCCCAGTCCGGGTGCTCGCCGGAGATGCCGCGGTAGTAGTCGACCAGCGGTTCCATTGCGTCGGGCAGGCTGAGGATGTCGACGTCGCCGCCGATCTGCGCCCAGCGGCCGAAGAACCTGTCGTTGAGGATGCAGACCCATGCCCGTGGATCACGGCGGACGTTGGCGACCTTGATCGCTGTCTCCCGCGTGCTGATCACCAGCCGGCCCTCGTCGTCGACGCCGGCCAGAACGGGAGACATCTGCGGAGTGCCGTCGCGTCGCATCGTTGCCAACACGGCGCGTGGGTTGGACCTGAGGAACTCCCTGGCTTGGTCGATGTCCATGGGTGGACAGCATCGGGGTGACCCCGGGTGTTCCCCTTCGAGCTGTGGACCGTCACTCGATCGCCAGCCGGGCGAGGCCTGATGGTTCCCGCCCGGCGAGGAGCCAGCCGGCACCGGCCGCAAGGAGGGGGACGCCGACGACGATCGCCACGAGATGGACGACGGGGACGGCACTCAGCGCGCCGATGTCGTCGCGATACCCGGCCGCCAGTCCGACGTAGGCACCCGCCGTACCCAAAGCCGCGCCGAGAAATGCGAGCCCGCCTGCCGTTGCCGCGGTGAGAGTGCGGCGGATTCCGCTTGTCGCCCCGGTCGCCGTGAGCGTGCGGAGGTCGCGTTCCGCTGCACTGCGGATCAAGCCGACGGTCATGGCGAGGACGCAGAGCGCCAGGAGTGTCCCGGCGGCGGTCGCCTGCCAGCGCAGGGCCACGAGCCCCTCCTGATGGTCTCTGGTCTCGACGAGCAGGCCGGCGTCCGCGGCGGCTTCGCGGGCCGCATTGACCTGCGCGCCGGTGAGCGGCTCGTCCGTCTCGACGAGCCAACCGACCCTCGTCGAGTCCCAACCCCGTTGGCGAAGCGCGTCGGGCGTGATGAACGAGCCTGGCAGCGATGAGTAGCCGACGTCGATCGTCTCCGCGTTTGTCACGCGCTCAGGCGCCGATCCGACCTGTGGGAACCAGAGCTCGCCGGTCTCGACCGTGATGACGTCCGTGTCCGGGTCGACCGCTTCGAGGTCGATGCCGTAATGCTCGAGCAGCTCCGGCTCGCCGACGTACAGCAGCGCGATGTCGAGCAGACCGCCGCCATTGAGATCAGTTGGTTGGGCAAGGGTGACCGCGATTCGTCCGTCCGGAGTCGGTTCGACGGTGGGATCGACGGCGAGGTCCAGGCCGGTCACCCGGGGGTCGTCGAGGTGGGCAGCCATCCCGTCGACCTCGGCCGCATGATCCTCGAGCTCGGCGGACGTAAGTCTCGGGAGGTACGGCGAGAAGCCGGAGTCGTTGGGGTCTTCCGTGTAGTACGGCGAGACGCCTTCCGGCTGGTCCCGATCGCGGGTCCAGACCACCATCTGGCTGTCGGACAGGTTGCCCTTGTCCGCCGTTTGCTCGGCGGCGCTGGCGGTGATCACGATAGCCACGGGGATGCCCAGCGACAGACTGATCCCGGCGAGTGCGGCGGCCGCTCGGGCCTGGTACCGGCTCAGGTCGCGCAGGGCCAGGCGCATCGCGATCGGGAGGCGTCCCGTGGTCGGCGAGAGCAACCTGATCGCCAACGGGCTGACGAGCAGCACGCCGACCACGATCGCGACCGCACCGGTGCCGAGGAGCAGAGAGCTGGTCCGGTCGGCTTGCGCCAGACAGACCACACCGATCGCGACGAAGAACGCTGCCAGCCCGGCCGATTGACGAGCCGGCTGCGGCCCCTGCGGCCGGCCGGACAGCGCATACGTGATCGGAACCCGCGCCACGGCCCGGGCCGGCCACCAGGCCGCCGCCGTCGCCGCGACGACCACGAGCCCCATCGCGGTCACGACCAGCCACCACGGCACGTTGAGCGGGTCGATCCGATGCCCGACGGCGCTCTCCATTCGCGGCGCGACGGCTATCCACCCGGCCACGCCCAGCAGGCCACCGAGCAGTGCGGCCACGATTCCGAGGACGGCACCGTTGGCCACGACGACCAGACGCAGATGCTTCTGCGTCGCGCCGATCGAAGCGAGCATGCCCAGCTGCCGTAGGCGGCGCTGCGCCACGGCGACGAAACTGGCGGCGGCGACGAGCGCCACGAGCACGAGGCCCACCTGCGCAATGCCGAGGATGGCCGCGGCGGCCACCACGTTGTCGACGATCGACCGGGATCCCTGCGTCACGTCGTCGGCCTGCAGCTCGTTCGACGCCGGGAACAGCTCGAAGCGTTCGGCGCTGCCGCCGACGAGGATCGTCACCGACTCGAGCGACTCGTCGTCGGTCGGCGCCACCAGAGCGAACTCCGCGTCGAGGTCGCTGGGGTTCTCGACCAGGCCGACGACGGTTCGCTCCGGGCCGTCGAGATCGAACGTGTCGCCGACCTGGATCTGGAAGGTCTCCGCGACTCCGTCGGTCACCGCGATCTCGTCGTCGTCGCTCGGGTATCGCCCCTGCTGCAGGGCCAGCATCGGTGCGGCGAAGGGCCCGTCCGGGTCTTGGGCCCGGAACTCGACCATCTCGACCGAACCCGGGACCGGCCACTCCCAACTGGCGATGACGTCGACGTCGCCAAACCACTCCGCGGCGGCCGCGGCACCGCGCCGCGCTGTATCGGCGTCGATCCCGTCGGCTCTGATCAGGTGGTTCGCGGTGCCGAACTCGGCGTCGTCCCCCACGCCGGTCGTGTTGTACGCGGCCGCCGCAAATCCGATCGCTGAACCGACCACGACCGTGAGGAGCGCCAAGACCAGGGCCTGTTGGCGCCACTCGCGGCGGAACAGCCGCCATGCCCAGCGCACGACGGCACGCCTTGCGATGGTGCCGCCGTCGGGTGGGCGCGTGATCGCCGGCCGGATGCGGACGTCCGTCGTCACGGTCTCGGGCCTGGGGCAAGGAGCGACTCGGGCCCGGGGAGGGCTGCGGTCTGGTCTACCACCCGTCCGTCGCGCAGGAAGACCACCCGGTCGGCCCACGAGGCGAGTTGGGCGTCATGCGTCACCACGACGCCCGCCACTCCCTGCTTGCACGCGGTGCGCACCATACGCATGACCGCCTCGCCGTTCACGGAGTCGAGGGCGCCCGTCGGCTCGTCCGCCAGTAGTACCTGTCGGTCACCGACAACGGCCCTCGCGATCGCGACACGCTGCCGCTCGCCGCCGGAGAGATCGTCGGGATAGCGTCCGGCCCGATCGGCGACGCCAAGTGCATCCAGCGCTCGCAGGCCGGCCTTGCGTGCAGTCCTCACGCCGACGCCGTCGAGTTCCAGAGGAAGGGCGGCGTTCTCGATTGCGGTGAGACCGGCGAGCAGGTTGAAGTCCTGGAAGACGTAGCCGATCGAGCGACGGCGCAGCCTGGCCCTGTCGTTGGGCGACATGTTCGACACGTCGACTCCGTTGACAAGCACGTCGCCAGTCGTGGCCTGTTCCAGCGTTCCGGCGATCGTCAGCAGTGTGCTCTTGCCGGAGCCGCTCGGCCCCATGATCGCGACCAGCTCACCGCTTCGAATCGTGAGGTCGATCTCGCGCAACGCCTGTACTTCGGCACGCCCCTCGCCGTAGACCTTCGACACCTGACGCATCTCGATCGCCACGTTCATCGGCGAGCCTCCACATCTCGACGTTGTTGTCCGGTCGCAGTCGTCGTGGCAGCCGGATCAGCCGTCCATTGCGTGTGCAGCAGGCGGGCGTCAGCGGCGTCGAGCCACCGCAGGACTCCCTCGAGACGGAAGAGCTCCGCATCGACGACGAGCGCCAGGCCGACGTCGTGCTCGGCCGCCTCGGCCTTGAGGTGGGTGTAACGCTGCATCACCTCGACAAGCTGCCGGCGGTGAACCTGCAGGAGGTCCCGAACGTCGACGCCGGGCACCGTCACTGCGACCAGCACCTTGATGACGAGCTCGTCGCGCGGCGGCGGCACCGAGTCCGGGGGTGTCCGGAGCCATTCCGCGAGCTCACCGTCACCCGCTGGGGTGATCTTGAACATCTTCTGAAGGCCCTCGCCACCCGAGTCGTCGGACTCGATGAGCCCATCGCGCTCGAGGCGCTGGAGGGTCGTATACACCTGCCCGACATTTAGCGGCCAGACCTCTCCGGTCCTGGATTCGAACTCCTGGCGCAGACGCAACCCGAACTTCGGGCCCTCGCTGAGTAGGGCCAACAGAGCATGGCGCACGGACATACCCAGTAGGATACTTGGTATATTCTCCCTTTGTCCAGCGCCTTGCCTGCCCGTCGTCAGGTCTAGGTACGCTTGGCCACCTGGTTCGTCCCGTCCGGGACCTCGCTGTGACCGTACGCAGGACCCCGCCCTCGTAGCTCAGGGGAAAGAGCAACGGTTTCCTAAACCGTGTGTCGCAGGTTCGAATCCTGCCGGGGGCACTCTGTGATGTCTCAAGACATCC
>Ga0193738_1000702_pt1 | contig 15416 bp, 12 predicted proteins | sample L2a1metaG_FD_144927 | JGI IMG/M metagenome (GOLD analysis project Ga0193738, IMG submission 144927) | Soil microbial communities from a riparian zone of the East river system, Colorado, United States - L2a1 | ecosystem: Environmental > Terrestrial > Soil > Riparian zone | place: USA: East River...
CATCGGGCTCTGGTCGGGTTTGCGAAAATTCTGTGCTTCAGCAGTACTAAAAGCGAGCGCAGTCAGGATAATGGCGGTAAGAATGCTTTTCATATAAAATTGATTTAACTGTGTTATCAGCCTTTGCAAAGAAAAAGAACGAAACCGAATTTAATAAACCCGATCTGCTTTCTTATAAAAACTTCCGCCAACGGTTCATACAGGATCTAAGATCAATTGAATCCATTCTCACGCTGGGATTTTAGAATGGTGCGTTGTGATTTCAGATTTGCAATTTCTTGCTTGCTGTTCATAACTTAGTTTGTCGACAAATCATGAATCAACAATCACAAATCAATAATCACAAGTCAATACTCCTTTGGGGTCCTTCGATCTTGCCTTTTTTTAATCTTCCGCCAACGGTTTATACAGGATCTACATCGATGATAATACGAACATTCCTGAACGACTTTTCCTTGAGCACATTTTGTACAACTTGAACCAAATTGTGCTTTATGGTACCTAACTCTGGATTGTTCCGGGCAATCTTAACCAGAACGCTCATGAGATATTGATTTCTGATCTTTGAAACCATTGGCTCTCCGGGACCAAATATCCGCGCACTTGCGAGGGAGCTTTTAAAAGAATCAGCCGCAACCTGTGCTGCTTCCCTGCAGGTTTTTTTGTCCGTGTGCTTGATCGTTACTTCGATCAGACGGTAGTAGGGTGGGTAGTTGTGCAGTTCCCGATCGGCTAACTGCGATTGATAAAAATCCTCAAATCCCCTGTTCAGGATTGTAAGAAGCAGTGGATGATCTGGGCTACTGGTCTGAATGACGACCTGTCCGGGTTTATCTCGTCTTCCGGCGCGTCCGCTTACTTGTGTAATTAATTGAAAGGCTCTTTCATAGGATCTAAAGTCTGGAAAATGAATCATCCGGTCTGCATTGAAGATACCGACGAGACTGACGTTGTTAAAATCCAATCCTTTGGTGACCATTTGTGTTCCGACAAGAATATTGGTCTCGCCACGTTCAAAATGATCAATGATCGTTTCGTAGCCCGTTTTTGATCGAGTGGTGTCGAGATCCATCCGCTGAACCGTAGCATCCGAAAAATAGAGATTTAATTCTTCTTCAAGCTTTTCCGTTCCGTAACCCACGGTCTTAATTCGCGGCGACGAACATGTGGGGCACTGTTGGGGCAAGGTTTGCTTATATCCGCAGTAATGACATACAAGCGCATGGCGATATTGATGATATGTAAGACTTACTGCACAATTCACGCACTTAGGTACCCACCCGCAGTCTTCACAGTTCACCATCGGAGAATAACCTCGACGGTTCTGAAAAATTATAGCTTGTTCTTTTCGCGAAAGCGTTTCTTCAATTTGTTTTAAGAGTACGCTGGAGAACTCACCCTTCACTGTCTTTTGCTTTCGTTCTTTACCCATGTCTGCAAGAACAACTTTCGGCAACTGAGCCTCACCGAAACGTTTGTCAAGTTTTATCAGGCCGTACTTTCCGCGTAGGGCGTGATAGTATGTCTCAACGGATGGTGTGGCCGATCCTAACAATACTTTTGCATGATGGTGCTGTCCCATAACCATTGCTACATCCCGTGCGTGATAGCGTGGTGCTGGTTCCTGTTGTTTGTATGAGGCGTCGTGTTCTTCGTCGACTATAATTAGGCCAAGATTGTCAAACGGCAGGAATATGGAAGAACGTACACCGACGACAAACTTGAATCTTCCGCTTAAGATACCGTTCCATACCTCGACACGTTCGTTATCTGAGAACCGCGAGTGATAGACTCCCATTGTTGTCCCGAAGATCTTTTTCATTCGCTGGACAATTTGCGTAGTCAACGCGATCTCGGGTAAAAGATATAATACTTGTGAACCGCTTTCAAGTGCCTGCTTAATGAGGCTTATGTATATCTCAGTTTTACCGCTTCCAGTGATTCCATGAAGCAGGCTTATGTCATGTTCTTTAAAGCTCGCGAGGATCTCATATTGCGTCTGTTGTTGTTCAACGCTTAGCTGTATAGTTGACTGACTCTCGGAATTATCTTCTTCAAATCTGGATACAATCACTTCAAATTCTTCGAGGATGGTGTTTTTCAATAATGTGTTCAGCGATGATTCGGAAATGTCGCCTTCAAGTAGCTTTTTCTTTAGTATCCCGGCTTTATTTTTCTCCGGATGGCCGAGCAGAGGTACTTGCTGAAGATACTTAAGCAGTACTGCCTCCTGCTTAGGCTTCGATTCCACTACCTGGAAAAGAGACTCCAGTGCTGACGAACTATTGTATGGCTCAGCAAGCCTTATTTTCTTTTCGGTCTTCGGTTTGAATTTTTCCTTAACTTCTTCATACAAGATGACAGCTTCTTTTCCAACAAGAGACTTTAATAAACTGTAGAGGTGTTTGACGCCGAGCAACGAGACTATTTGGGAATAATCAAGAGACTCCTGCATTAACCTTTTGATGAGAATAATTTCCTTCTCCGAATAAGCATGATCACTTTCATCAAGGTTGAATGCAGGATGAATCTGAACCCTGGATTCGCTGGAAAGTTTCAGGCCTCCGGGTAACGCAGCATTCATGACTTCCCCCATTGTACAGAGATAATAGTCTGCTATCCACCGAAAAAGCTTGAATTGCTGGTCTGTAACAGAGGGAAATTCATCGAGGATTTCAAGGATATATTTTGCTTCATGGTCCTTGGGAGGCTTATCATTTATATTCGCAATGATGCCTGTGAGGATCTTGCGGTCGCCGAACTGAACAATGGCCCTCTGCCCAACAGAAATCTTTTCGTTCAGAGCATAGGGCACACGATAAGTAAAAAGTCTGGGTATGGGTACGGGCAAGAGGATCTCTGCAAACAGAGTATCCCGCGTTTTTTCCTCAGAGTTCAGCTCTAATGTCATTTCTCGTCGCCTGTATTAACTCTGGTAAAACTAAGTTATTTTTCGCGGCGTCGTGTGGGCTGAAGTTGATTATAAGGAATATTTTGTCGCAGGCCATCAGGGCTTTATCTTGCTCAAAAGATCACGTATTATTTGGAGATTTTTAAGCGGCGCATCTTGTCCGATACGTATCGACCTTACGGCGATTTCTTCTGGGACGGCAAAGACGCAAACAATATTGCTGTCAACTACTAATGCAAATTGCGTATTGGGCAACGAGGTGTAGGTTTGTTGCAAAGTGACCATGCCTTCAGGAGAAAACCCTATATCGATGTAATAAGATTCGATAATCGGATCGTACTTGATGCCAGTAATGAATGCGATCTCGTCCACCGAGAGGATCGGTTTCTTTGATATGCATAGCTTCGCCTGGTCGATCAACATTTTCAATTCATTTTCACACGATGTCTTTTTCAGGGGTTTCATCACGATATAAATACCGGAAACCTCTTCCTCCTGGAAGGATGAAAGGAAGAAAATAAGTATAACGAGTATTTTATTCACTTTGGTCAGTAGACTTCCACGTTTGAGATTAGGGGGCAGGCGTTTGCGTCGGTAATGCTCACCTTGATCTTGTTGGTTTCGACAGGCTCAACCCTTAATATCCGTTTATAACCAATAGTTGTGCCATTCGCGAGGGGAGTCCAGCTATTGTTCACCCAAGCCTCAACGGTAAACGATTTTACTCGTTGTCCCAACTTTATAAATTCCTGCACAACGATATATTTGACAGGCCGGGTGTCATCTAGTCGAACTTCTATTGATGCATTGGTAATTCCGTCGTCGGTAGCCCAGTATGTTTCTTTATTTCCGTCTGTTGCATTGGCGGGAGCAAATATGTCGAGCCGTCCGCGGTGGTTGCTTGCCTTGGTTTTGGCTTCTGAGGCATAATTAGTTTTGAACTCTTTGTTGAGAAGTTCCTTCCAGTCCTTCAAAGCTTTCAAGTCATTTTCGTGAATAAGTCCGCGCCGGTCTGGTGGAACATTTAATAAGAGTGTAGATCCGCGTCCGACCGAGGTGAGATAAATCTCAAAGAGCCGTTCTCCACTTTTTACGAGAGTATCTTCCTTTGCGTGATAAAACCATCCAGGTCTTATCGACACGTCAACTTCGGCGGGAATCCACGCTGTTCCATTTTCGTCGCCTTCGTTAAGCAACTTTTCGATACCTGGCTTACCCGCGAAAAGAGTATCAGGTGTTATAGTATTCCAGTTTGTCTCGCCCGCAACACCCCGCTCATTTCCCACCCAACGAACACCGGGACCTGCGTCGCTGAAAAATAAGATCTGCGGTTCCATTTTACGCACGGTGTCCAGGGTCCCCGGCCAGTCGTAGTAGGTCGCTCCATTGATCTTGCGGGTTTCACGCGCCCCTCCATAATATCCGTCCCCGCCATTTGCGCCGTCAAACCACATTTCAAAGACCGGTCCATACGTTGTAAAGAGTTCTTTAAGTTGATTCCTGTAATACTCAACGTAGGATGGAGTACCATAGTCGGCCCGGTTCCGGTCCCACGGCGACAAGTATATTCCGAACTTTAATCCTTCACTCTTACACGCATCTGATAGTTCTTTTACGATGTCGCCCTTACCGTCCTTGAACGGACTGTTCTTCACCGAATGTTCAGTGTACTTGCTCGGCCAAAGGCAAAAGCCATCGTGATGCTTGCAGGTTAGGATAACGCCTTTGAAACCTGCCTCTTTCAGAGCCGTCACCCATTGCGTTGCATCGAACGCCGTAGGGTTAAAAATTTCAGGGCTTTCATCACCATAGCCCCATTCCTTGTCAGTAAAGGTATTCGTCGTGAAGTGGATGAACGCATTTGTCTCCATCTCGTGCCACGCAAGCTGGGCTTCATTCGGAGTAGGACCCAAAGCGGAAGGAGCTCGTACCTCCTGCCGGTTTATGCAGGAGAAAGAAATCATTAGTAGTAGAAAAATATATAAGAACCGAGACGGCATAAAAAACCTTTTGTGAATATACACAAAATTGATTCCTCCGATTTCTTGCACCGATCAGATTTAGATTTATTTCCCTGACATCTTTTTGATCACCGTATTTGTTTCCTGGCGTCTTCCAACGTGTGTACAGGAAGGCCGCAGGTTTTTTGATAACAGACGTAAATGGTATCCCTGTCCCCGACGGTTGTCTTTCCTTCAAACAGCGGAAGGGAGCTAGGTCCCGACGATCCCTGCAATAAAATGAAGGGACGATACTCTTTCTGAATCGCGGCCCTCAACGTCTGGATTCCTTTACCGGTTAATAAGACCTCGTTCACACCGTGACGAATTTGGATATAGACGATCGCCCATTGTGACATATAGTTTGGCTCCGACGTTATGATTTGTCCAAGGACCTCCGTCATCGTGAACGCTTTCTGCTTCCAATCCTCGTTGTCAAGCAAGCTGCCGGCGACGAAGAGGTTATGAGCCATGATTGCATTTGACGATGGGATCACATTATCAAATATTTCCTTCTTTCGGGTGATCAGCTTTTCAGACTGTGCAGACGTATAAAAGAAGAATCCGTCGTTTGGATCGTAGAAATTTTCGAGAACATGGGGAATAAGTTTTGCGGCCTTGTGAATCCAGGATTCGTCAAATGTGACATGGTACAAATTGAGTTGTGCCTGGATTACGTAGGCATAGTCGTCAAGGAATCCTGGTGTAGATGACCGTTTACTTTTGTACGAACGGTATAGCTTGCCATCATACGACAAATGACTTTCAATAAACGTCATGTTCTTCAACGCTGCGGCGAGAAAACGTTCGTCCCCGAAAGCGCTGTATGCATCAACAAGTCCGCAGATCATCATTGCATTCCACGACGTGATGATCTTGTCGTCTAGCCCTGGCTTTACTCTTTTTTCTCTGACAGCCAGCATTCTTTGTTTTGCATCTGCAAGAATCTCGCTAAAGGGTGGTTTCGAAATTTCCTTTGACGTATTCCTTATCAGAATGTTGTTCCCGTGTTCCCAGTTCCCGTTGGCAGTGACACTGTAGTAGTCAGCGACAGCTCCAGCATTTGGTCCAAGAACTTCTTCTATTTCAGATTGCTGCCAAACGTAATACTGTCCTTCAACCCCTTCGCTGTCGGCATCTAAAGCGGAATAGAATCCTCCGTCTGTATGGCTCATTTCTCTCATGAGCCAGCCGAAAGTCTCATATACTACCGTCTTATAAGCATCATCCTTCGTCAATGCATACGCATCTGAATATAAACTAAGAAGCTGCGCATTATCATATAGCATTTTTTCAAAGTGAGGGGCGAACCAATGGGCATCTACTGAATATCTGGCAAATCCTCCGCCGATCTGGTCATAGATTCCACCCGCCGCTACCTTGTCAAGTGTAAGCCGAACCTGATCCATCGACTCTGAACTCTTTGTAATATAATGATACTGCAAAAGAAAATGCCAGACGGAAGGCATCACAAATTTGGGTGCTTTGTCCATTCCACCCCAGGTTTTATCGAACTGCGAGGCCAGCTTAGTGAACATTGCCTCAAGATCCTTTTCCCATGGTGCACTGCTCTTTTGCACGAAGCGCTCTACATCTGATCTTGATAAATGCAATTGTAATTCCTCCGCAGTTTCTTCCAGGTGTTTCCGGTTCATCAAAAATGCCTTACCAATGTTTTGTAAGATTTGGATCCATGCCTGAGGTGTAAAGTATGTTCCTCCAAAAAATGGTTTTTGCTGTGGGGTGAGAAAAACATTAAGAGGCCATCCACCATTCACTCCGAACGCCTGCACTGCATCCATGTAGATCTGATCAATATCGGGGCGTTCCTCGCGGTCCACCTTGATACAAACACATGTTTCATTCATAAGCTCCGCGATCGCTTCAACTTCGAATGATTCTCGCTCCATTACATGGCACCAATGACAAGAAGAATAACCTATGCTCACCAGGATTGGTTTATCTTCCTTCACTGCCTTGTCTAAGGCTTCAGCGCCCCACTCAAACCAGTCCACGGGATTATGAGCGTGCTGTAAGAGGTAAGGAGAAGTAGCATGGATTAACCGGTTCGGTTTTGGTTGAGTCATGTGCCTAGGTTTTGACTATTTTTTCGATCTGTGATCTTATTAATGCTACTTCATCTTCTACATCGATGGTTTCCTTCAATGACTCAAGACGCTTTAGAGTTTCTCTGAGGAATGATTGGTGAGCAGAAGACGAAGGATGAAATGGACGATGATTGATTGCTTGCTGAATTTCTTTCCATTGGGACAAAAATGTTTTAACGTCTTGGGCAAAATACGTTTCTCCGAATTTCTCCCAGATATAATCTTCGGCAACGTCGGAAGAGTGGATCATATCTGCTTTGTAGAAACGATAATCGCGAAGGTCGTCAAGCATTATTTCATAGGAAGGAAAGTAACTTACGTCGCCAAACGATCCTGCCGCTGTATGACAGGTAGCACGTAAAACTGCTTTACTTACGCTGTTTAATTCAAGCGTGTCTTTAATATGACGTACCGGACTAACAGTGACAATTATTTTTATTCCTGGATTAAACTGTTTCAATTCATTATGGAGTTTTCCAAAGGATTCGGTGATCTCCTGTTGCGTTAAGAGTGACTTTGTAAAATAATTGTTGGGGATTTTGTGGCAATTGGCGACAATCTCGCCGGTTTCTTTCCTTTCGTATACCCATGCCGTTCCATACGTAATTATAATCCACTCCGAACCAGCTAAATGATAATGTGCTGCGCCGGTGATCTCCTTTAACTTCCCCAAAAGATTGTGTTGATTTACGCCTGATACTTCGGAATGAAAATCATAGTTAAAGCAGATGCCATCGCGGTCCAGAAAAGTATGAGTCGGTGGAAGCTCATTGTATAGGGCGTATCGGATTGCCTTGTGGATAGAGTGGGGGTTATAAAGATTGCCAAAAGGGTTAGCCAAAACTTTTAGGCGGTTTAATTGGAGGCGCGTTCCTATCGCGTCGGCAAAGCAGGACCCGATTGTCAGAATCCGATCTGAAATCCCCATTTTTTGGGGTGACGACCCCGGACTAACGACTGTTCGAAAGTTGCTCATAAAAATAATGTTTCCGCAAACACTTGAAAATTTCGCGCTTTTTAAGATACTTTAGACTTTGATTCACTTACGATCAAAACCATATCAAAATTATGAATAACGATCTTACCGCCTTTGAAAAGATTCCGGTAAAAATCTTTCACACCTCTGAAGAAGGGTCCGTTTTTATTGCGAAAGAAATTGCCTCACTCATTAGGGCACGACAAAAGGAAAACAAGCCATGCGTTTTGGGTCTGGCGACCGGTTCGTCACCAACCCGCATGTATGCGGAGCTGGTCAAAATGCACCAGCAGCAAGGATTAAGTTTCAGAAATGTCTACACATTTAATCTGGACGAATATTATCCCATGGAGGCTGAAGCCCTTCAAAGTTACGTCCGGTTTATGCGTGAACATCTATTTGATCATATCGATATTCCAAAAAAGAATGTCCACATTCCAGATGGCACGATCGACAAAGAAGACATCGGTGAGTTTTGCCGTGCCTATGAAGAAAAAATTGACAATCTCGGCGGCCTGGACATTCAGATCCTGGGTATTGGACGCACTGGTCATATCGGTTTTAATGAACCGGGCTCATCTGAAAAATCCCTTACAAGGTTAGTGTCACTGGACCAGGTCACACGAATTGACGCTTCCAGTGACTTCTTTGGCGACGAAAACGTTCCGCGCAAAGCAATCACAATGGGTGTGGGGTCTATCATGAAAGCCGCAAAGGTTTATATGATGGCATGGGGCGAAGGAAAGTCTTCGATTATTTATAAGGCAGTCGAAGGACCGGTCTCAGACCAGATCCCTTCTTCATTCCTGCAGAAACATCGCGATTGCACCATTGTAGTGGATGGCGCGGCTGCTTCTGCATTAACACGCAACAAAACACCATGGATACTCGACAGTGTCGATTGGAACGATAAGCTAATACGGAAAGCAGTAGTTTGGTTGTGTCAGAAATTGAGTAAGTCTGTACTCAAACTTACCAACCATGACTACATGGAACACGGTATGAGCGACATCATTACAGAATACGGATCAGCATACCAGGTAAATATCAAAGTTTTCAATTACCTGCAGCACACGATCACGGGATGGCCAGGCGGCAAACCGAATGCCGACGATTCTCACCGCCCCGAACGCGCGCGTCCGTTCCCTAAACGTGCCCTCATCTTTTCTCCACATCCCGACGATGATGTGATCTCAATGGGAGGAACATTCATCAGGTTGGTTGATCAGGGCCATGAAGTACACGTAGCCTATCAAACATCCGGAAATATTGCTGTGTTCGACGACGACGCGATTCGCTTCGCTGATTTTGTGCGGGATTTTAATGATCAGTTTGGCCTCAGTAAATCAGACGGCGCAAAGTTCTACAAGAAGGTGGTTCAATCGTTAAAGAAGAAAGGACCAGGACAACTGGACAGCCCCGAAGTATTAAAAATTAAGGGTTTGATCAGGAGGGGTGAAGCAAAAGCGGGTGGCCGTTACGTTGGCGTTCCTGATGAACAGATGCATTTTCTTGATATGCCATTCTATGAAACGGGGGCCGTCAAGAAGAAACCTTTAGGTGAGGATGATATACGCATAATTATGGATATCCTGGAACGTGTTAAACCTCACCAGGTATACGCAGCGGGCGATCTTTCTGACCCTCATGGAACTCACCGTGTCTGCCTCGCGGCCATTTTCGAAGCGCTTAAGAGACTTAAGAAGAAGCCTTGGGCCAAGGATTGCTGGGTATGGCTTTACAGGGGAGCGTGGCAGGAATGGGATATCGACCAAATTGAAATGGCAGTACCATTAAGTCCGGAAGAGTTGATGCGTAAGCGCCGTGCCGTTTTCAAACATCAGTCACAAAAAGACAGCGCTATGTTCCCAGGTAGCGACAAGCGCGAGTTCTGGATGCGCGCTGAAGACAGAAACCATGCAACGGCTCAAGCGTACAACGCACTGGGTCTGGCGGAATACGAAGCGATGGAAGCATTCGTTCGCTATAAGTTCTAGAAGAATATAGTAAGAGGTAAATGGTAAGTGGTAAGTGGTAAGTGGTAAAATAAAGTATGAATGTACTGCTTACTGCTTACTGCTTACTACTTACTACTTACTACTTACTACTTACTAACTACTGCTGCATCTGCATTTCCTGGTGCCGTCTGAACGAATTTTTTACGGCTGATTTTACTTCCGGTTTCGAGATTTCGTGTTCACCATCCGTTATCATACCATCTTCATAACCAACTGAAACGAGTACGTCAAGTGTGTGGGTCGACGTGCCCCTGTACGTTCCTTTCACGGGTGAACAATCAGAAAAATTCTTTCCGACTGCAAGACGTACATGCGCTTCATTGGCGAGCGAATTGTTTGTTGGATCTAATCCCAGCCAACCGTAAAATGGAATGTAAGCCTCGACCCATGCGTGCGTAGCTCCTTCACCACGCATTCCATTTTTCTTCGGACACACATAACCGCTTACGTATCGCGCCGGAATATTCTTAAGGCGGAGCATTACAAGCAGGATGTGAGCAAAGTCCTGACATACACCTGAGCGAAGTTTCCATACTTCGTCAATTGTAGATTCGACGGTGGTTATTCCCTTTTTATACTCGAATTGGGTGTAGATATAATCACAAAAGTGTTTAGCCGTCTCGAATGGCGTACAGTGTTTACATCGTTCAGCTTCCAGAATATTTTGAACCTCTGGTAGCGCGTCGAAACGTTCCTGGCGCAGAAAGTCGATAAACTCTAGCTGGTTTTTTAACGTGGACAACTCCAGCCACTGCAATTCCTGTGGTGTGGTATCGTCTGGTGCGCGGTGCGGAAACGTCTCAACCAACAACTTCGAATCAATCACAAGTTCCTGGTGCGGTCGCGCATGGGTGAATGTGCCTACCTGATTGCCAAAAGAGTCCAGGTAAACGTCGACAATCGGATGACCAGTTATTGATATGGAATGATTGAGGATCGTTTGGAATGCATCCTTGATAGGATATAGCATTATCTGGTTGGCGCTGTCCCGTACCGTTGTTTCGTACGTATATTTCGTAACATGTCTAATCTTGAATTTTGACATAGCAGTGTGTTAACTATAAGCGAAATAGTATTGGTTCAATGTGCTTCCGATGTCGTCGATGTCTGTGGTGATCTCGTTGAGGTAGTGGTGCAGGCCGATGTTCGATACGGTTTGCACATCTGAGTATTGCACTTTGCTTCTCAGCTTTCCAATACTGAATTGAACTTTTGAAAAACCTTCAATATTCCTGTCACTGCGAAGTCGATCAAAGTACCGTTGCAGCTGATTCAATGAATAAAGCACCGATTTTGGAAAATCGACGTTGAACAAGACCTGGTCAATGATGTTTCGTGCTTCAAAACCCGACTGGTAGCGTTTTAAATACAACGAATAGCCAGAAATAGACATCAGTAAATATTTCCAATACGTGGCATCGGTGGGGCGGTCGAGATCATACGACTGGTCGCTGAGTTTGATATCCAGGATTTCTGCGGATTGAAGAGCGCGTTCCATGTATTTCCCAACTCTCATAAAGCACAGCCCTTCGCCTCTGAACATGGTCACGTCAGTAACACCGAAGTACAATGTGCATTCCTTAATCAGTGTATCCAGTACGGTTATTGGATCGCCATGTTGCAAGGCATATATAAGACGGTCGCCACGGACGATATGATAAAACTCGTTGAGGCATTTCCATAGCTCAACCGTTATATTATCCTGAACCCCACGTGCATTTTCCCGGGCGAGTGTAACCATGTTGAAGACGGAATTTGAATTTTCCCGGCTCAATACCATGTATTGCAAAACCTTTCTGCTGTTGTCGTCGTGGTTTTGAATTTCATCCTCCTCAAGATTGCCAAAAATTTTCAGTACGGGGTGCCACGAAAATTCCTCAGGATTATCCTGTGAGGACGCATAGTTGATCTTTAGCATCCTTAGGATACTATCGGTGCGCTCCATATAACGCGACATCCAATACAATGAATCGGCAACTCGGCTTAACATTTTATTTGTTGTTAATGTATTCTTACTGTGCAAGCACCCACGTGTCCTTGCTTCCTCCGCCTTGAGAAGAATTAACGACCAACGATCCTTCTTTTAATGCAACCCTGGTGAGTCCACCTGGCACAATTTCGATTCCACTGGGACCGCACAACGCGAAGGGCCGCAAATCGATCCGCCGCGGTTGTGCCTTTCCGTTAACGTAACATGGGGCGTTGGATAAGCTGATTACAGGCTGCGCAATAAACTGCCTGGGATCTTTTTGTATTTCGAGCTGATAATCTCTGATCTCTTTGTCGGATGCTGCGTGTCCCATCAACATTCCGTAACCACCCGATCCATTGGTCTTCTTCACCACCATGTTGGTAATATTCTTGAGCACATGGTCACGCTCGTCTGGTTTTGACAGTTGATAGGTAGGCACATTCTTTAATATCGGTTCCTCGTTCAAATAGTAGCGTATCATGTCAGGCACATATACGTAGATAGCTTTGTCATCTGCTACTCCATTCCCGATAGCATTGACAATGGCAACATTGCCTTTGCGGTACGCCGACAGAATGCCTGATACTCCCAGAACGCTGTCCGGATTGAACACTAGCGGGTCGAGATATTCATCATCAACACGTCGGTAAATTACATCAACCTGCTGAAGGCCTGCCGTTGTCTTCATGTAAACCTTTTGATTTTCGACCACCAGGTCGCGTCCTTCCACAAGCTCAATTCCCATTAGTCGCGCAAGGGTCGTATGTTCGAAATATGCCGAGTTGTAAATACCTGGAGTGAGCAGTACAACATTTGGTGATGATACCTGACCGGGAGAAAGGGCAACCAGATTTTTATAAAGGATATTTGGATACTGCGTGACGGGCCTTACGTGGTTTTGTGGAATAAGATCGGGAAAGATCCGTTTCGTGATCTCACGGTTCTCAATCATGTACGAAACACCAGAGGGCGTACGGAGATTGTCTTCAAGGACATAAAACGTTCCGTCGTGATCGCGGATCAGATCTATGCCTGCGATGTGAACATATATGTCATGAGGCACATTTACGCCCTGCATTTCCCGAAGGTAGTGAGGGCATGAGTAGATGAGATCAACGGGGACAATGCCATCTTTCAGAATGAACTGCTGGTGATAGACGTCCTTCAGAAAAAGATTTAATGCGTTGAGTCGCTGTTTTATACCTCGCTCGATGAAATCCCATTCGGTCGCTGTAATGATCCGGGGAATTATGTCAAACGGAAAAATTTTCTCGATTCCCTCACCGCTGGAATAGACGGTAAAGGTGATCCCCTGGCTCATAAACAAACTCTTGGCCAGTTCCTCTTTCTTCCCTAGTTCGTCAGGAGGAATACGCGACAACGAGTCGTAAACGTTCTGGTAATGAAGCCGCACGTTCTCTTTATCATACATTTCATCCCAGGTATTGCTTGCCAGGGGATACTTCTGAAAAAGTTCAGTGGCTTTCATTGCCTGGGGTTTGGTTAGAGGAAACCTAAAATACCATCTATGCTACGAATTGGTTAGGTGTGATTTAAATATATTTTTGCAAACGAGTGTTAAGCGTCAGTATCAAATAAAAAAGGCCGGCTTAATTGAATAAGCCGGCCTTTTGTCTGTTCTAATGCTATTTACTATTCAGCAACCACCTTGATCTGGATCTCATGCTTCACTTCCTTGTGAAGGTCCAATGTTGCAGTATAGGTGCCAACTTGTTTGGGCACTTCCTTCAGGTGTACCTTCTTACGGTCAACATCAAATCCTTGTGATTTTAATGCATCCGCGATCTGAAGGGCCGTAACTGCGCCAAAGATCTTACCACTTTCGCCAGCCTTGGTTTTGATCTCAACAGTCAGTTCGCCGATCTTGGCTGCGAGCGCCTCAGCATCCTGCTTGACCTTTGCTGCTTTGTGTGATGCCTGACGGACATTTTCTGCGATCAGTCTTTTGTTGGAATCACTGGCAATCAACGCGAGGCCATTTGGAATAAGGAAATTGTTGCCATATCCAGCCTTTACCTTAACGGTGTCGTTCTTATATCCAAGACCTGATACATCTTGCTTTAATATTACTTCCATGTTCGTGTGCTGTTAGAGTTCAACGATTACTTTAAAGAATCACCTACATACGGAAGGAGGGCCAGATGGCGCGCACGCTTTACAGCTTGTGCAACCTTCTTCTGGAACTTTAAGCTCGTACCTGTAAGTCTGCGAGGCAGGATCTTTCCCTGCTCGTTGATAAACTTCAGCAAGAAGTCAGGATCTTTGTAATCGATGTACTTGATACCATTCTTCTTAAAGCGGCAGTATTTTGGTTTAATCTCTGCCCGCTTTATGGGTTCATTCATTAATGTCATTTGTTAACGCCCTCCTCAGCTTTCTTTACAGGTTTTCTGTCCTTGTTTTTGAATTCGCCTTTGCGTCTCCGCTCGTTGTAAATAAGTGCATGTTTGTCAAGCACTGTGGTCAAAAAGCGCATCACCGATTCATCCCTTCTGTATTCTGTCTCGAGTGTGTCAACGACTGGAGATTCTGCCGCAAATTCAATGAGATTATAAAAGCCTGTTGACTTTTTGTTGATTGGATAAGCTAATTTCTTTAAGCCCCATTGCTCATTATTGAGAATTTCGGCATTAGCTTTTTTCAACACCTTCACGAATTTTTCGACAGCATCCTTTGCCTGGTCCTCAGACAAAACGGGATTTAAAATGAATACCGTCTCGTAATTGTTCATGTTTTTTTAGTTTTGAGCCTGCAAAAGTATAAAAATTGCCCTGATTTAAAAACTTTCCGCTAAAATTTGCCCTGTGAACGGCCGGATCTTTGAATGCCAGTTCCTCAGCTACGCCACCCTGCCGCTGGCATCAAAATCTTTCGTTTCATGACCTTTTTTGGACTAATTTTATAATCTATGTCAAACGTTTGCACCATACGATATTTCATTGGACTGGTCTTAGCAGGAGTGATTTTTATTGGTTGCAGGGATAAAGGCATAGATTTCAGCGCGCAAGTTAAACCGATACTGAACAAACACTGTATCGCCTGCCACGGAGGGGTCAAAAGAAACGCCAAATTCAGCCTTCTTTTCCGACACGAGGCCCTGGATACCGCAGAATCCGGAAAACATATGATTATTCCGGGTGATCCTGAGCATAGCGAAATGATCCGCAGGATCACATCCAACGATCCGGAGGTCAGGATGCCCTATAAAGAAGAACCTTTGAGCAGCGAGGAAATCGCCATACTCCGACAGTGGATCAAAGAAGGAGCTCAGTGGGGTGACCATTGGGCGTATTTGCCGCCTCGACCAGTTGCTGTGCCAAATTCAGGTGGGGTTGTCTCAGGCTTTTCCGCAGGTGGAGAGGACTGGGTCAAAAACGAGATCGACTACTTCATATTGAAAAGGCTTGAGG
>Ga0193738_1000703_pt1 | contig 15408 bp, 13 predicted proteins | sample L2a1metaG_FD_144927 | JGI IMG/M metagenome (GOLD analysis project Ga0193738, IMG submission 144927) | Soil microbial communities from a riparian zone of the East river system, Colorado, United States - L2a1 | ecosystem: Environmental > Terrestrial > Soil > Riparian zone | place: USA: East River...
CCGCTGCGCCCGCCGTGCCCGCTTCCCGCTCCGCTCACCAGCCCGGCAGTCGCGTGGTGTTCTCAATGAAGAACCGGTAATCCCGCAACTGGTCGGGGTCCGGCAGCGGCGTTGGCCACTGCGCGGTCGTCCAGCCACGCGGAGGGTCACCGCTGAAGTAGATCCATGTGTCTCCGGTATGCGGCTTCGAGGGACCGACCCGGGGGGCTGAGTCTTCGGCATCGACCACCGGGATGTCGGAAAGGGTAGCTACCCCAGGCAAGATCACATCAACAGTTCGGGTTCCAGCCGGCAGCGCTGGATAGTTGCCAGCCACGCTGGCCTGACCGCCATCCCGCCGCAGTGAGCCTGCCCACAGTCCCAATGGGCTGCACAAGCACTCGTACGCCTTGCGTCCGGCGACGGCAGTGGTCATCCAGGACACTCTTGAGGGCTTGGCTGCTGGTAGCCCGTGCGGCCTGATCATGGGTCCGCTTACGACGTCACGGTCTATCACATCCACGTTGTCGGGCAACATGCCGCCGATCGGCGACAGAGCCGGCTCCAGGATGAAGATGGTTTGATCAGTGACCGATCTGATCGTCCATTCCAATGAGGTCCTGCCGGGCGCTGCGACAACCCGGTCGATCGCAATGCTCTGCACCCGGCCCGGCTGCTCTCGGTACCTGAATACCTGCTGTGCGAGGGTCGGGCGCCCGGCTTCCGGCGGCCGGGCCAGGTCAGTGGGATGCGGCGCGGTTGGGACCTGCCCGATCGGAGTCACGGGCACACGCATGAACGGTGCCAAGTTGATCAGGTCGACGTCGACGAAATCGAGCGCCTCCGGCAGCGGCGGGAACGTTGCCTGCAAGAGGCGGGTCTCGCCTATCCGCAAACCCTGCTGCGCCAGCCACATCGGGGTGCAGAGACATCGACGGAACAGCCGCCTGGATTCGTGACTCAGCGTGCGATAGACCCTTCCAGCGGCCGGATCGAACAGGAACATGTTGATGTCGCCCTCGGAGCTGCGGCTCAGCCCGAGGTCGGCCCACGACGGTAGGCGAGCGCCGATTCCATAACCAGGTGAACTCAATGGGGTAACCGACCAGTCGACGACGGTCGCGCCTTGGATTCGCCGTACGGCATGGACGGCGAAGCGAGTGCTGATGTGTAACCCCTCGGCAGTCGTCCATTCAGCCTCCGCGGCCACAGGCAGCTCCGGGTTGGTCGGACGACTGCCGATGTTGTCGATGCTCGGAGATTGACTCGCCCGGTTTTGGAAGAGTCCTGGCTCTTCCTTGGCGTACGTGCAGCCGGCCGAGAGCACAGCTGCCACCCCGATCACGCCGACCAGCCGCTTGATCGCAGCCACGCCGCAATTCTACGGTCGACGATCTGGATAGGCCTGAGGAATATCGACGGCGCCACGAACCTTCTCTCGGAGGGTCGTTCGGCTCCTGCTCTTGATCGGAGGAGCTTTTATGGCGGTCTATATTGATCCGCCAATCTGGCCCGGACACGACCGCCTCTGGTCCCACATGATCAGCGACCAGTCATACGAGGAGCTGCACGAATTCGCTGCACGCATCGGCATCCCGAGACGCGGGTTCGAGCGTGATCACTACGACGTGATCGCCGAGCGCTATGCCGTGGCGCTGGCCGCGGGAGCCCAACCAGTGTCGTCGCGCCAGATTGTCTCGTTGCTGACCGCAGCGGGGCTGCGGCGCCGCCGGCAATCCCGCTTGGCAACCCCGCCAGGCGGGCACGCCGATAGGCGGCCATGCTGACTGTCGGGCGCACACTAGATTGGGGCGAAGAAAGGAGCCGGTCTGTGGCAAGCTGCGCCCATCTCGACACCACGCCGCTGACCCAAGTCCCCGCCAGTTTTGAAGCCGCCTGTAGTGACTGCCTCGCTGTCGGCGGGCGCTGGGTCCACCTGCGTCGCTGCCTTACCTGTGAACACGTCAGCTGCTGTGACTCCTCGCCGTTGCGGCATGCCAGCGCCCACGCACGCTCCAGCGGCCATCCGGTCGTTACATCTGCCGAGCCAGGCGAATACTGGCGCTGGTGCTATGTCGACAAGGTGGGAACGTGACAGCGTCTGTGGTTGAGGTTGCCCGATGAGCGCGCCAGCGGCGGAGGCGCGCGCGGCACGCCCGGTGTTGCTGACCGTGGACGATGACCCCAGCGTGTCGCGGGCAGTGGCTCGCGATCTGCGGCGCCGGTACGGAGCGGACTATCGCATCATGCGGTCCGAGTCCGGCGAAGAGGCTCTACAGGCCATCCGCGAAGTGGTGCTGCGCGGTGATCAAGTGGCCGCGATCCTGGCCGACTATCGGATGCCTCGGATGAACGGCGTGGACTTCCTCGAGCAGGCGATGGACCTGGTGCCGCAGGCCCGGCGGGCGCTGGTTACCGCGTACGCAGACACCAACGCAGCGATCGCGGCGATCAACGTCGTCGATGTCGATCATTACCTGCTGAAGCCCTGGGAGCCACCGGAAGAGAAGTTCTATCCGGTGGTCGACGAGTTGTTGGAATCCTGGCGGCGTCAGGGCAAGGAGCCGGAGCACAAGATCAAGATTCTGGGCCATCCGTGGTCGCCCGCCTCGTATGAGATACGCGACTTTCTGGCCCGCAATATGGTGCCTTACCGCTGGTACAACGTCACCGACCCGGAGGGTGAGCAACTGTTGGCGGCGGCAGGCGCTGACGAGAGCAAGGCTCCCGTGGTCATCACCAGAGATGGTCAGCCGTTGGTGCAGCCGAGCCTGCTCGAGGTGGCCAATGCGGTAGGCATGACGACGACCCCGCAGGGCGAGTTCTACGACGTGGTGATCATCGGTGGCGGCCCGGCTGGGCTCGGTGCCGCAGTGTACGCAGCCTCAGAGGGCCTCAAGACGGTCATTGTGGAGCGAGCGGCAGCTGGCGGTCAGGCAGGGCAGAGCGCTCGGATCGACAACTACCTTGGTTTCCCCGACGGTGTGACTGGTGACCAGCTGGCTGAGCGGGCGCGGCTGCAGGCGCAGCACTTCCACGCCGAGCTACTGACAGCGCGTACGGTCGTCGGCCTGGAGACCAGAGGCCCAGCGCGCGAGGTGATGTTGGACGACGGGTCCTCGGTATTGACTCACGCCGTAGTCCTGGCGACTGGCGTGAGCTATCGCCAGCTCGATGCGAGCGGCGCCCCGGAGTTGGTCGGACGCGGGGTCTATTACGGTTCCTCAGCGACCCAGGCGGAGTCCTGTGCCGAGGATCACGTGATCATCGTCGGCGGCGCCAACTCCGCCGGTCAGGCGGCTGTCTACCTCTCTCGCTACGCGGACAAGGTGACCATGGCCGTACGCGGGGACTCGTTGCACAAGTCCATGTCGTCGTACTTGATCGAACAGATCTCCGAGATCTCGAACATCGAGGTCCGCCTGAACACAACAGTGCAGAATTGCGCGGGAGATGACCGGTTGCAGTGCGTCACCCTTGTTGATCATGAGGGAGGTCAGCAGGTGGTCGATTGTGGGCACCTCTTTGTTTATATCGGTGCGGCGCCGCTGACCGACTGGCTTCCGGGATCCGTGGTTCGGGATTCCAGCGGTTTCGTGATGACCGGCCCGGACCTGATGGTCGGCGGCGATCGGCCGCTGTCCTGGGACTTGGAGCGCGACCCGTACCTGCTCGAGTCGAGCATTCCGGGAGTCTTCGTAGCCGGTGATGTCCGCTCCCAGTCGGTCAAGCGGGTGGCATCAGCGGTCGGCGAGGGAGCGCTCGCGGTCACCCTGGTGCATCGGTACCTAGCGGAACAGTAGGAGTTGATCATGAGCGAACCGATCGTCGACGCGGCGCGGCTGAGCCCATCCGAGCTGCGCACGCTGTTCTTGTTCGGGGCCCTGGATGACGATCAGCTGAACTGGCTCAGTGAGAACGGATACCGCAAGGCCTGGTCGGCAGGGGAAGAGGTCTACACCGAGGGTGAACCGTCGACGTACTTTTTCGTCTTGCTCTCCGGCACGCTGACTATGCACCGCCGCGTCGAGAACACCGAGGTGGAGTTGTCACGCACCAACCAGCGCGGTGTCTACTCGGGCGCGACCCAGTCGTTCGTCAAAGGTATGGATGAGATGCCGTACTGGAGTTCGGTACGGGCAGTGACCGATTGTGATTTCTGGGTGATCGGCGCGGCGGAGTTCGGAGAGAAGTTTCGCGAGTGGTTCCCGATGGCGGTCCACCTGATCGAGGGGATCACCCAGGGTCTTCGCTCCAGCCAGTCGATCATTGGGCAGCGAGAGCGTTTGCTTTCGCTGGGCCGGTTGTCTGCAGGACTCACCCACGAGCTGAACAATCCGGCAGCAGCTGCCGTACGCGCCACTGCGTCGCTGCGGGAACGGGTGAGCAAGATGCGGGGCAAGCTGGCGCACCTGGCGACCTCCGACGTCGACCCGAAGTCTCTGGTGGCGCTCACCGACCTCCAGGAGGAGGCCGTTGAGAAGATGGCCAAGGCTGACAAGCTGTCACCGGTGGAGGTTGGTGAGGCCGAAGACGAGCTCTCAGGCTGGCTTGATGATCATGGTGTTGACGATGCCTGGGACCTTGCCCCTGCGCTGGTCGCTGCCGGGGTGGACACCGAATGGCTGGATGACGTGGCTGAGAGCGTGCCAACGACGCTACTTGGCGATGCCCTCCATTGGGTCACCTATGCGTTGGAGACCGAGCAGCTCATGGGGGAGATCGAGGACTCGACGGGCCGCATCTCTGCTCTGGTGGGAGCCGCCAAGCAGTACTCCCAGCTGGACCGGGCAGCGCACCAATACATCGACGTCCGCGACGGGCTGAAGAGCACTCTGATCATGCTCATGCACAAGATCAACGAACGCGGAAACATCACCGTCGTCAAGGACTTCGACGACTCGTTGCCGACAATTCCAGCGCATCCGGCCGAGCTGAACCAAGTGTGGACGAACCTGATCGACAACGCGATCTACGCCATGCCCGACGGCGGGACGCTGACCCTTCGCACTTTCCGGGAAGACGGTTGGGTGCTGGTCGAGGTTTGCGATACCGGAATCGGCATTCCGCCCGAGATGCAGCAGAAGATCTTCGAGCCGTTCTTCACTACCAAACCGGTGGGCGAAGGCACTGGGCTCGGCCTTGATATTTCCTATCGCGTGATCACCCAGCGCCATGGCGGCGACCTTCGGGTGAAGTCAAGTCCTGGGAACACCTGCTTCCAGGTCAGGCTGCCGCTGGCTGAGCCTCCCTCGTTTGGCTGAGGCCCCCTTTTCGCGAAAGTGGTCGCAAACAACATGAAACTCGGAGGAATCTGCGTTGTTGATGACCGGTTCGGCTGGAGCTAGCCGGGGAGACTAGGGCGGCGACTCAGGCCGCCGCCAGCGCAGCCGGTAGCTCTGCCGCGTGCACCACGACCAACGAGGTGACCGCCCGGGTGAGGCAGACGTACAGCCGGCGGAGTCCCGTCACTTGATCAGGTTCCCCGGCCACGATCTCGGCCGGTTCAACGAGCACCACATGATCGAACTCCAGGCCCTTGGCGAGGGATGCCGGAACCAAGATCGGCTTGAGGGCCTGGGTGACATCAACTGCGGCTTTGCGGAGGTCGGCGCGGGCGTCGAAGATTTGCGGATCCTCGCCGAGCAGGTCGTAATCCAGCTGTTCCCGTTCCAGCACCTTCCGGACGCCTGGTACGGCGTCGTCGGCAACGATCACTCCCACCGTGCCTTCGTTACGCATGGTCTGCGCAACGGCCTCGACCAGTTTCTCGCCGATCCGCCCGATGGAGCGTACGTCGAGTTCGCCGCGGTGCCGGCGTACCGAGTGCGGCGGTTTCAGCGTCGGTGCGATGTGCGGCAACAACCGGGCCGCGAAATCGATCACTGCGCCAGGCACTCGGAAGCCGGCGACCAGCTCCTCGATCGCGGCGTTGGGGTGACCCAGATGGGCGAGTGACTCACGCCAGGAGCGCGTCGCCCACGGCGTCGTCGCTTGGGCAAGATCACCGAGAACAGTGACCGAACTCGTGCTGGCCCGGCGGCCCACGGCCCGCAGCATCATCGGCGAAAGGTCTTGCGCTTCATCGATGATCACGTGGCCGCGGCTAGGGGTACGCTGCAGCAGGTCTGCGACCTCGTCAATCAAGATCACGTCGGCCAGTGACCAGCGAGCAGCGGCGATCGATCGAGGCGGTCTCTCGATCATGATCAACTGCTGCTCCTCAGTGCTCAGGATGTCGTCCGCGGCAGCCGCGAGGAACTCGGCGTCGGTCAGCAGTTTCATGATCAGCTTCACGGCGTCGAGCGCGGGCCAGATAGCGTCCGCGTAAGCCCGGACCGGCTTGCTCCGGGCAACGGCATCCTGTACTCGATCATCAGGGGAGTCACCACCCGCCTCCATGCGCAGCAGCACTTGGTGAGCCAGCCGCTGCGGCAACATTGCCCGCCCAGCCTCGTAACGCACGCCGCGCTGCCGCAGCTCCTCGACAACCTCAGCCGTCAGGTAGGCGCCGACCCGCCACTGGTAGGCACCGCGCGGCACCACCAACGGTGCGCTCGCTCTGTCGAGATGACTCCACACGGCCCGATGCACCACCTCAGCCATCCGTGCATCCCCCTTGATCAGGGCCGCGGGAACGCTGTCAAACCCACGGACGACGACCCGATTTGCCTGACAGACCAGCGAGGTTACCGTCGTCTGCGCGACATCGATCTCGCCGAGAGCGGGCAGCACGTCTGCGATGTAGGACAAGAAGCTGTCGTTCGGTCCAACGACGAGGACTCCGGACCGTGCCAGCTGCTCGCGGAACGCATAGAGCAGATAGGCGGCGCGGTGCAGGCCGATTGCGGTCTTTCCGGTGCCGGGTGCGCCTTGCACGCAGAGCGAGTGATCCAGTCCAGCTCGTACGATGCTGTCCTGCTCCGGCTGGATGGTAGCGACGATGTCGCGCATCGGACCGGTCCGCGGTCGCTCGATCTCGGACTCCATGATGTCGGAGTACGCCGGCAGTGCAGTTTCGGTCAGATCCTCCTCTTCGTACGCCGTCAGCTGGCCATGCGAGAAGCCGAAGCGCCGGCGTAACCGCACACCCATCGGCTGCCCAGGTCGCGCTTGGTAGAAGGGCCGGGACATGCCCGCTCGCCAATCGATCACGAGCGGCTCGCCACCAGCCTCGCCGGTGACGTGCCGCCGTCCGACATAAAGCCTCTCGTCCTGTTCGGCGCCGAGGCTGGCGTCGTAATCGAGACGCCCGAAGAACAGCGGCACGGTCGGATCGTCTTCGAGGGCCTTCATGCGGCGGTACAGCGCTTGCTTGAGGTGCTCGGTCGACACGTGGTCCCCGCCAAAAGCCTCCAGACTTGCTGCGTGTCGCCGCATCCGTTGCAGGGCGGCCCGGGATTCGCTGAGATGGATGCGTTCCCGGGTCAGTACGTCGCCGGCGGGTTCAGGCATGCAACAGCTCCGATGCTGGATCGGTGGGCTTGAGGGCGAGGGGCCACGCTACCCGCTGGCCGAGGCGAAGTCCATGGGTTATCTGGCCGACAGTCGGGGTGCCTGAGAGCAGGATCGGGCCCCTCGTAAGGTGTAGGCCGTGCCCTCCTCTGATACCGAGCGCAGCTACGTGCCGGTCGCGGATCCTGCGGACCGCCCCCGCAAGTCTCGAGCGACGGTGCGCGTGATCATGATCGACAACGACCGCACGCTGCTGTTCCATGACAGCGACCCTGGAGTTCCAGGCACCAGCTGGTGGACCACACCGGGAGGTGGCGTGGACGAGGGCGAGAGCGAGGTCCACGCTGCCATCCGCGAGGTGGCCGAGGAAACCGGCTATCAGCTGACGGAGGGCGAGCTGCTGGGTCCGATCGCCGTACGGCATGTCGTCCACGGATACTCCGACCTCGTGATTGAGCAGGACGAGTCATTCTTCTTGGCGATGGTGCAGCCATTCGAGGTCGATATCTCGGCCCACACAGCCGACGAGCGGCTCACCGTGCTCGGCCATCGCTGGTGGTCGCACGACGATCTACGGCACAGCGATGACTGGATTTGGCCGCATCAGCTCGTGGAGCTCTGGTCGCTGGCCGGCGAGCCCGGCGCCTGGCCGATTGATCTTGGAACTCAGGAGGAGTCCACAGTTCTGGATGTCGCATAGGCCCGACCTGGCGTCAGGTCAGGCTCGGTGGAAACTTCCGAGTACTGCGACTCCGACGGCATCTCTAGGTACTGCGGCTCGGGTTCGTTCAGCTCGAGCGCATCGGCCGGCATGGTCGGGTACGGCCGACGAGGCTCGCGTACGCCGGCTCCACCCTCAAGATCATCAGGCCAGATCGGCGGCGGAGGCGGCAAGTCCGGGAAGCCCGGCCCACGCGGTTCCCGTGGAGTCTGTGCGGGTGATCGTGGAACCTCGGCAGCTTTACGTGTCCGAGCGGCGAGAGCCTTGCGGCGCTGGCGTTCGATGCGCTTGGCGGCCCGACGGGTCCGTTTCCTGACAGGATCCTCGGCCATAGTGCCTCCTCGCCCTTGAGGGTACGCGCCCTGGCTTTCTCGACCCTCGATGCGCGGGAGTCGGAAAACTGGGTTAACCCACTTTGCTGCTGCTTCACACACGTTGCGACATGTGTGAAGCGACTGCAACCTGGGTTAACCCAGCTTTCCGACAACGCGCGGGAGAGTTTTTGGTGCTGCTGGATCATTCAGCGGTCAATCACTCAGCGGTCAATGCGTCCTCGGCGTCCATGATGCGGTAGCCGTATCCCTGTTCGGCGAGGAAGCGCTGCCGGTGGGCCGCGAAGTCAGCGTCGACGGTGTCGCGAGAGACCACGGCATAGAGGCGCGCGGTCGTCCCCTCCGCCTTGGGTCGCAGCAGCCGGCCAAGGCGCTGCGCCTCCTCCTGCCGAGAGCCGAAGGCGCCGGAGACTTGGACGGCGATCTGAGCGGACGGTAGATCGATCGAGAAGTTCGCCACTTTGCTGACAACAAGCAGGTCCACCTCGCCGGATCGGAACGCTTCGTAGAGCTGCTCGCGGCGCCGTACGGTCGTCTCGCCGGTGATCAATGGCGCCTCTAGCCGTGTCGCCAGATCCTCAAGCTGATCGATGTACTGCCCGATCACCAGTGTCGGCGTGCCCCGATGTTTGGACACCAGGTCGATGACGACATCGGTTTTGGACTCAGCCGTGGATGCCAGCCGGTACTTCTGGTCCGGCTCGGCGACCGCGTACGCCATGCGCTCGGCTTCGCTGAGAGTAACTCTGACCTCGATGCAGTCGGCGGGTGCGATGTAGCCCTGCGCCTCGATGTCCTTCCACGGTGCGTCGTAGCGCTTAGGGCCGATCAGGGAAAAGACGTCGCCTTCTCGACCGTCTTCGCGAACCAGCGTTGCGGTCAGGCCCAGCCGGCGGCGCGCCTGCAGTCCCGCGGTCATCCGGAAGACCGGGGCCGGCAGCAGATGCACCTCGTCGTAGATGATCAAGCCCCAGTCGCGCGCGTCGAGCAGTTCGAGATGCGGATGCACTCCGCCGCGCCGCGTCGTGATCACCTGATACGTCGCGACGGTAACCGGGCGGATTTGCTTCTTCATCCCGGAGTACTCGCCGATCTCATCGGCAGTCAGCGTCGTCCTCTTGATCAACTCATCACGCCACTGCCGGGCAGCCACAGTGTTGGTAACCAAGATCAACGTGGTGGCGCCGGCTCGAGCCATCGCGGCTGCGCCGACGATCGTCTTGCCCGCACCGCAGGGCAGTACCACTACCCCCGAGCCACCGTGCCAGAAGGAGTCGGCGGCCTGTCCCTGATAAGGACGAAGCGTCCACTCACGCTGATCAAGGCTGATTGCGTGCGCCTCACCGTCGACATAACCGGCCATGTCCTCGGCTGGCCAGCCGAGCTTGAGCAGCACCTGCTTCAGATGCCCGCGCTCGGAGGGGTGGACCACGACGCTGTCCTCGTCGACGCGACTGCCGAGCAGTCCTTTGACCTTCGTGCTCCGCAGCACCTCGGTGAGCACCGCGCGGTCGGTGCTGACCAAGATCAACCCGTGCGTCGGATGCTTCTCGATCCGTAGTCGACCGTAGCGATCCATGGTTTCCGCGACATCGACCAGCAGGGAGTTCGGCACTGGGTAGCGGCTGTACGTCAGCAGCGTATGGACCACCTGCTCGGCGTCATGGCCGGCAGCGCGGGCGTTCCACAGCCCGAGCGGTGTCAATCGATAGGTATGAATGTGCTCGGGTGCCCGCTCCAGCTCGGCAAACGGCGCGATCGCAATCCGGCAGGCGTCCGCCTCGGGATGATCAACTTCGAGGAGCAGCGTACGGTCCGACTGCACCACGAGCGGCCCTGGACCGTCGAAGGGCAGTGACATCAGCGTTGCCGGTGCTTGGACTCGGACTTATGCGGGCTTGGAGAATCTGACGCCTGGGCATCCGGCGGCTGGGATTCGGTCGGCGTCGGCGAATCGGAGGGCGTCGGCGTAGCCGTCGGGTCAGGCGAGGGCCGCGTGATCACCAAGGTCGGCGAACTGCGGCTTTGATTTCCGGCCGCGTCGACGGCCCGAATCTGCACCACGTGGTGTCCGCTGTCGTCGTTGAACCAGTGCAGCTTCGCTTCAGTCTGGGCAGTTGTTGCCACTTCAAAACCATTGAGCCAAATGCGGTAGCCAATCACGCCCACGTCGTCGATCGCCGCAGGCCACCGGAGGGTGAGCCGATCCGCTGTCACTGCCGCCGGTTCGATATCAGCCACCGGGTCCGGCGGTTCTGCGTCCTCGGTCTCGTCCGGTTCGTCTGCAGATTTCGTACTCGAGCGGTCCTCGTCGCCATCGATGCTCTGGCTGTCAATCTCTGACGGCTGCGTCGGGTCGGCCGCCGCCTGGCGATCCCTCTGACTTCCCTCAAGCGAGTCGCGGTCCCCACTGGGCGAGGCTGATTCCAGCGACTCGTCGGATTGAGCTCCGAGCGGCCCGCTCGTCGGCCCATCGTTGGCTTTCGGAACCCCGATCTGCTCGGGTGTACCCGCGATGTTCGGTATGAGGTACAGGGATCCCACCCCAAGAGCGCACACGCCAAAGACGATCATTCGCCTGATTGTCACGGCATGCACCCGGTCAGTCTAATGTCGCGGCGGCCGTCGCGAGATTGTTCTACACGCCTTCTACGACATTGAAGTGGCGGGAACGACTGACGCAATGCGGGCCAACGGGATGGTCACGATCTGCGCGCTGTCCCGGTCTACGGCGCGCACGGCCCCAGCCGTCAGATCCAAAGGCGCCAGGTGGCGCTCGGCGCGGCTGCCGTCGGCGTTGACATAGACCACTCGAACCGGCACGCCTGCCTCAGTTGCCGACCGGAGTTGCTCGACGGGGCCCTCAGTCGTCGCACCGGCGGCAGCCAGTCCGTTGGCCCGACGCCGGCGTTCGCGTTCCAGCAGTGCAGCGGCTACCTCGGCGGCGGAGGCGACGGCATTGCCTGGCTCTGCCGGCGCCCGCGCGGCCCGCCGCGAAGGCGGGGTCACGATCACCTCGCCGGCACTGTTCTCAATTGCCGGGTCATGGCCCAGTTCGCGCAGCAACGGAACCAGCTCATGCTCATCGACCGCAGCGACCAAGACACCCGAGCCGACGGAGCGGAGCCCGAGGCCCGACGCAGCAGGATGAGCGAGCAGTGCCGCCGCCTGCGCCTCGTCCGCCACTCGCACATAGCAGCCCGCCGGGCCAACTCGAATGCTCCCGTGGCGCCTCGCTACGTCGCCGACCAAGTAGCGAAGTGCTTGCGGCACATCCGTGGTCGAGTGGCGCTCCAGCCAAAACCCCACGTCGGCTGCCGACCAGCCAAGATCGAAGGCGCGGCGCAACGAGGTGGGGCTGAACCGGTAGACACCACCAACACCTCGGGACTCCTGATCAGCCAGCATCCGGAGCTCGGCGGCAACCGTGTGCTCCAGCGGCCCTGCAGTGACAGCTGTGAGATCGGCCTGGATGACGAAATGCGCCACTGGGGCTGGAAACAGTTCGGTCAGGTCGTTTGACATTGGCTCATCTGGCTGCAGTGGAACCCTGGCGAGCGACGACACCGCATCTAGTGCCGCCAGCCCCAGCCACGACGCCTCACGCCACGTCAACTCCACCAGCTGCCGGGCCGTCAGCGGTCCCTGCGTCAGGCGTGGCCGATGCCACGCGGCGGCATCGGCTAGCCGATCCAGGTCGAGCACGGTACCTGGCGTTGCATCAGCGACGAGCCGCAGGACTACCAGACGCAGGCCCGGTGCGGCTGGGGCGTACGCCTCCTGGCCGAGGGCGTGGTTGCCGGCTTCGGCGGATCGGGCGAAGAAGCGGTCTGCAGCGAGCCATGCCGCGGCTACCAGCCGCCAGCGGGTAACGGCATCGGAGCCGAGCCACCTGTCATAGTCCGGCGTTGGAAGCAGCGCCCCCGTTCTGGCCGGTGTCACCAGTCGAGCAGCAGCAGCGCACTCGATGACGAAGGTGGCGTGTGTCGGGTCGGCGCCAAGATGGCGGGCGAGATCGGTGACCTCGCGGTTGGCGAGCCCACCTCCACGCAGCAGCTTGGGGGTTGTCGACTCAAGGCGTTGCGCAATCAGCTCGATGTCATGCAGCAAGGCGAACGCGGCCCCAACCGCGGCCCGGTCAACGAGTCCCGGCTCACGACGTTGTCCGCTGATCAGCGGCGGATCGGTGGTCACCGGCTCCGCGCTGAACCTGGCTCCCCGCAGCCGCCACGCCACCTCCCGCGGAATGATCACCGTTTCCGAATCCAGTGCCCGCAGCAGTTGGTGACCGAGCAACCGCTCGACCGGCGAGCTGGCCGATGTCACAGTCACGGCGCGGTCGGCGTTGCGTACAGCCCCGGTCGGCGACCAGAGGAGACGTTCGAGTACGGCCTTGGCCTCCGGGCCACACATCTCAACTGCCGCATCGATCTGGTCATCAGACATCGCGCGTGCCGATGGGGGAGCCAGGCCGATGCGGCAGTTGAGATGTACGGCCTTGGCCTCCGGGCCACACATCTCAACTGCCGCATCGATCTGGTCATCAGACATCGCGCGTGCCGATGGGGGAGCCAGGCCGCCGGGATAAGGCTGGAACGCCTCGCGAGCCGGTCGTACGAGGTGCAGCTGGTCGTCGTTGCCCCACACCAGCGCGCGCTCTCGAAGCTGCTGAGCAGCCATGCCGACCTGGGTCTTTGATTGCTGGAGCACGGTTGCGAGATCACCGACGGAGGCGGGATCGGACAGCGCGGCTAAAGCCTCTGTGACAACGCGCAGCCAGCTGTTGAGTTCGTCGATCGCTCGGCTGATCGATGCCGACGTAGTGGACCGGCTCGCCAGCTGTGCGACGTCTTCGGGGACCGGTTCGATGAGGTCGGGACGGGCGTTGAGCAAGGCGGCCAGCTCCTCGGCCGACATATCACGCAGCGCCTCGGTCAAGGTGCGTGGCCGCGGCGGCTCACTTGGCTCAGCCACGCCGACTACCGCCAGGTGGATCGATTGGTGGGCGGCGGCGTGGAGTTTGACTTGAGGCGCCGATACACCAGAACCAGCGTGCTGACCAGCAGCCCCCAGCAGATCACCAGCCCCCAGGTGGCGACGAATCCCCACCAGTCCCCGAGGCCGGTATCGACGATGAACGTGCCGAGGAATCCAATGACAGCCAACGCGACGATGCCGAACTTGTACGCCCGGCGCACCTCATCTTTCGCGACCTTGACGCGCGCCACCAGCGCAACACCGATCCATAGAACGATGGGGGAGAGAACGTACACCAAGCCGCCGATCAGCAGGCATATGCAGAGGCCTGGGGTCGCGGCGTCGAGGACGGCTCTTGCGGTCACGGGACTTGTCGGTCGCGGTTGTTGCACTGGCGGTCCGGGGCCCCACCAGCCAGGGGTGCCCTGTGCCGGAAAATTACCTGGCGCGGGAGTGTTGCCGGATTCGACAACCAGCGGTTGGTCCGGCCGTGGATAGCGCGCATCTGGCGGCGCGGTCAAGCCACCAGCCAGAGGAGGTCCAGTTGGCTGGCCCGTCGGCGAAGCCCAGTGGACTGCTCCCCAGGCCGAGTCGGAGGTCATCGTGCTGGCCACCACGGCAAACGGTTCCTGCGGGTCGCGCGGCTCCTCGCGCGTCGGCAGCAAGGTGGACAGTGAGGCGACTGGCTTCTCCGGGGAATCGAAGACCGGTCGGCCCTTGGGCGCCCAGGCAGCCATTTGCGGGTACGGAGTAGCAATCTTTAGTGGCGGGGCGTCAGGGTTCTGGAAGTCGGAGGGACGCTCGATCGGCGCGTACTCCGGCCCGTCTTCCCACGTTGCCACGCAGTTCATCGTAGACGAGGTGGGCGGTCAGCCAATATGGATAGTTCAACTATGTATGGGCACAGAACAACCTGGCTTTGCTGTTGGGACGGCCGAACGGAGCGGCTACGCTTAGCGGGCTGTAGTGGGGGTATCTTCCGCATTGCGAGCGTCGGTTGCGCGAGCAGTGCCCAAAAAAACGCGAATGCCGAGAACCGGCGACAGAGCAAGCGAGGTTGGACGTGCCAGTTGGCAAGGTGAGGTTCTACGACGCCGAGAAGGGCTTCGGCTTCCTGACCAAGGATGACGGCGGCGACGTCTATGTCCGCGCCAACGCGTTGCCTCCGGGCGTAACGACATTGAAGGCAGGCCAGCGAGTCGAGTTCGGTGTCGTGGAAGGTCGGAAGGGCGAACAGGCGCTGTCGGTGCACATCATGGAGATGCCGCCCTCCCTGTCCAAGGCGCATCGTAAGCCGCCCGAGCAGATGACGGTGATCGTTGAGGACCTGATCAAGATGCTCGACGGAGTCGGCAACGGCTATCGCCGCGGCCGTTACCCGGATGCCAAGACTGCAGGCAAGGTCGCCACGGTGCTTCGAGCAGTGGCAGACGAACTCGAGCTGTAGTCAACGCTCAAGCCCTCGCGCGCTGGACATGAGGTAACACAAGCACTGAACCACTGCCAGAATGAGGCCATGGCCGCGAGCACCGGTACGACCAAGCCCGACGCCGCCTGCCTTGCCGCTGTCGATCTTGCGCACGCCGCGGCAGAGGAGACCGCCGGCGTTATGGGGGTCGGTGAGTATCTCGGCGCGCAGGCCGAAGACACCAGGGTGGTCAGCCACTTCTTTGCCTGCCCGCATCCGGGCTACCGCGGCTGGCGCTGGTCAGTGACCGTGGTCCGAGCTGCGCGGTCCCGCGTGGTGACCATCAACGAGGTGTTGCTGCTGCCTGGCGAAGGGGCGCTCCAGGCAAAAGCGTGGGTGCCGTGGGCCCAGCGGATCCAGCCTCGCGACGTGACCCCTGGCGTACTCCTGCCGAGCTCGGGCGATGACCTCCGGTTGGAGGCTGGCTATACCGCCGGTGAGGATGCGGCCAATGCCGATCCGGCTGAGATGAGTCT
>Ga0193738_1000704_pt1 | contig 15402 bp, 10 predicted proteins | sample L2a1metaG_FD_144927 | JGI IMG/M metagenome (GOLD analysis project Ga0193738, IMG submission 144927) | Soil microbial communities from a riparian zone of the East river system, Colorado, United States - L2a1 | ecosystem: Environmental > Terrestrial > Soil > Riparian zone | place: USA: East River...
CCACTTCCTATTTGCACAATTGCCGAACCATTTTCCCATTTTACTGATTGCACACCTTCTGCCTTTGACAATTCCTTTCCAGATTCCATGACATCATTTACAGACTTTGAAGGAATATAAACGGTTGCAGAAGTGTTGGCAGGAATTGAAATGGTCCATTCAAATGTTTTATCATTCTTTTTCCAATCACTCTTAATTATCCCATGCATACTTTTATAAGATGCAGTTACAAAATGCAGATCATCAGGGAGCGATGGTTTCATAATTATTTTTTTAAACCCAACACTCGTTTTATCTGTTCTTATTCCAGCCAGGTTTTCATAATACCAGATCAGTAAGTCGCCCAGCATCATCACATGGTTCTGGCTGTTCATACCGGGGTCGGCCGTATTACCGTTCCATAATTCCCAAATGGTGGTAGCACCGTTTGCAACCATATAACCATAGCTCGGGTAGGTGGTATTGGAAGCCAGTTTAAATGCAAGGTTTGTGTTATCGTATTCAGTTAAACCTCTCATTAAATACTGCGTGCCGATCAACCCCGTACTAATATGGTCTTTGCTTTCCACCCGGATCTTTTGATAGATATTGGCAAACACTTTTTCTCTTAATGAATCAGGGCAAATACCAAAATATAAAGGCAACAGGTTTGCCGTGATCGTATTATTTGAATAACCGTATTGCGACGGGTTATAAAACCTGGCATGAAAAGCTTGCTTCATATTTTCTGCCAGCGACTCATACTCTTTGCTATCCGCATCATTTCCTGTAAGTTTTGCAAAACGCTGCATATAAGAAAGCAGTTTGTAATAGTAAGCCGTTGCAATCAATTGGCCGTCTGTTAGACGTGAAGGATCTTTTGCGTGTATCAGCTTCAGATCTTCAGGCGGCACACACCAGTCTCCATACTTATCCCTTGTAACAATATGATCCTTCATATATTTCGACTGCATATACTTCATCCATTTCTTCATGGACGCATAATTTTTTTGAATAGGCTTTATATCACCAAACTGGTTGTATAAATTATTACTGATAGTGATGAAAGCGGCGGGCCATGTAACATCATCCGAATAATAATTCCAGAACGCAGGTGCTACATCCGGGATGGCACCTTCTTCTGTCTGCGATTGCTGGATATCATCCATCCATTTTGCATAGAGCTTTGCATTGTCAAACAAATAACTTTCCCCCATTGCACCGATAACCCTGTCCCCAAGCCATGGCTGTCTTTCATTTCTTTGAGGGCAATCAACCGGCATGCCTTTATAATTCGATGCAATACCCCACCATGCGTTTTTGTAAACACTATTGATAACGGAGTTTGAAGTAACAAATGAACCAGTTGTTTCCAAAGCGTCATAAACCAATTGCCCTTCAAAATTGCTTATAGTGGGTGTACCAGGGAAACCAGTGACCTCAACATAACGAAAACCATGATAGACAAATGAAGGTTGCCATGTTTCAATTCCAACACCTTTTAAAGTATATATATCCGTAACTTTTGCATCACGAAGATTGGCTGTAAATATTTCTCCATCTGTTTTCAAACTTTCAGCAAATCGTAACTGAACTTTCTGGCCCCGCTTTCCCTGCAATTTTATCTTTAGCCAGCCTGCGAAGTTTTGACCCATATCAAGAATATACTTTCCATTATTCAGGTTCTTGATTGAAACTGGTTTTATCGCCTGCATCACTTTCATTGGCTCCTGCATTTGCGCAGTCAATATATCTTTTGGTCCATCTACTACTTCGATATTTTTCCAGTCTTTATCATCATAATCAATATTATTCCAGCCTGTCAATTCTTTTGTTGCGTCATACTCTTCACCATCATACTCATTATTGGTCCTTATAGGGCCATCTACATTTAATTTCCAGTTTTGATCCGTCATAACGATGTGTTTTCTTCCATCGCTATATTCAATTTCCAACTGTAACAATAGCTTTGGATAGCCAAATGTGTTATGCTTTTGTATTTTATAATTCTGTCGCATCGTGAAAAATCGGCCATTCCCTACTACAACTCCAATTGCATTCTTGCCTGATCTGATAATGTTTGTCACATCATAAGTATTATATAAGGCAGATTTCCGATAATCAGTTGGCGCCGGTGCCAGTACCTGGTCCCCGATCTTCTTTCCATTAATATGTAATTCATATAATCCAAGACCGCAAACGTAAACAGTAGCTCTTTTAAATAACTCAGTTTCGTTGAACTCTCTTCTAAAATATCTCGCCGATAATCTCGACCATTGTGTGACACTATCCCATGGCGATGCTTTATCATAACCGATCCACATTGCAAATAATGTGCTTTTATCCAGGAAGCCCATTGACCAATACGCTGGCTCACTCCATGCTGATTCACCCTTATTAGTGACCACTCTTATTTTCCAGAAATATTGTGTTTTTCTCTGCAACTCGCTACCTTCATAAGCAACATGTATAGATTGTGATGAGTTTATTTTTCCTGAATTCCAAACATCCCCATCACCCTTTTGCAATTTTTCCTTTGAAGAAGAAACGATTATCTGGTAACCTGTTTGCTGAACATTTCTTTGATCAGAATTTAATTGCCAGCTAAAACGAGGCTCTTTTACATCAATACCCAATGGATTCACCAGCATCTCGCATCTTAGATTGTTTACACTTACTTGTGCGAATAGAGTGTTTAAGAATAAGATGCAAAGAAAAAATATAGTTAACTTTTGTTTCATCAATTTTATTTAGCTGTAAAGTCAAAATATAAAACCATCTTCAAAGCTCTTGCCGGATCTTTTTCATAATCGTAAAAAATATTTTTCGAACCCATTGGGCCTGTCGTTTCATTACGCTGTGTTTTGGTGCCAATACTGCTGATGCCTTGCATAAAAGATATATCCCCTGATGGAAAGATAGGTTCATAATTATGCCATTGATCAGTTTTCCATGCAGGTGTAAATAATCTCATAAAAAGATCTTCGGTTCCTGTAACAACTGTAAAACGGTTGCCATCAATATTAAATGTTCCTTTATAAAAATTGGAATGATAGCCTTTGAACTCCGGGTATTTCCAGGGAGACTCACCTGTTTCCGTATTATTGTATTCTTTGTGATGTTGTCCAAAATGGTTTCCAGTGAGCCTGTTTTTCCAGACACGATACGGTCCGTCACCGATATAATCAACCGATCTGATCTGCGCTTCAGGAAATGAAAAATTTATGCCAACAAAGTTTGTGAAATATGCTGAAGGAAAATAATTCACCTGCAGTCTTATCCAACCAGATGGATAAATAATCCATTGCAAAGTATTATAACCACTCTTTCTATCGAATGTTGATTCAATCACTAGATCCTTACCATCAAATCTATGTTTAAAGTTTTGAAAATTATTCTCCCCCTCCTGCAATACAGGCCCATTATTAAATGGAATTATACCCTTCGCATTTTTTACTTCAATTAATCGTCCATTATTTTTATTGATGACAAGATCAACACCATTAGCCTTAATAGTAAATAAAGAGTCCACTTCTTTAAGAATCACTTCTACTTCACCTTGTTTTTTAACAATGATCGCTGACATCTTATCAGGTCTCTTTATTGTAAAACTCCATGTAAATATTTCTCTTTTGTAAGCATCTTTGGCAGTTACATACAAGACATCATACTTATGCCATGTGGTGGGTAACTTCAAATTGAGTACGCCCTTATCACCGGGTTTGATGTTAGGAGATACGGTTGATCCTTTTAAAAAATATGAGTCTGAATTTCCATAATTAAGTCCAACAAGATTCCAACTGAAGCTGCATTGATTGATATTGGTAAAATGATATCGGTTTTCAATCTTCAGTTTTCCATCAAATGCATCAGTAATCTCTCTTCCTTCAAAATATATTGGGCTCCATATTTCTTTAATAGCATAATAACTTCCCTCCTTTTCAAGACGCGGGCCCAGTATACCATCTGCCCCACGATGCTTATCTGTATCCAAAGAATCATTCAGGTCCTTTCTTACAACAGCATTATCTGCAAAGTCCCACAAAAAACCGCCTGCACTTAATGGATCATGCCACATTTTTTCCCAATAATCTTCCAAACCTGCACCGTGTCCAGGTCTTTCTTGAATATCAAAATCAGTAAACAAACTATCCAACTCAAAATTATGTCCCCCCTCATTTCCGTTTGCCCACATGATTATCGAAGGATGATTTACATCGTGATCGATCATTTCTTTCAAAAGTTTAGTTCCTGTCTTTGTATCATAGTTCCCATGCCAGCCAGCTAACTCATCCATTACAAACAATCCCAGCGAATCACAAACGTCTAAAAAATGATCATCTGGCGGATAATGCGACATGCGAACGGCATTCATGTTCATGTCTTTCATCAACAACACGTCCTCAATACTTATTTTTTTACTTGTTGTTCTTCCAGTCTCAGGCCTGAATGAATGACGGTTTACACCTTTCATTTTTACTTTTACCCCGTTTACATATATACCATCACGTAGTTTTAATTCAACTGTTCTGAAACCAAATTTCTGAGTAACACTATGCAAAGCCTTTCCTTTACTATAAATAGTGAATACCGCTTTATATAAATTGGGAGATTCAGGACTCCATAGTTTATGTAATTGAAATTTCTTTTCAACCTTAAAAAAAAGATACGATTGACTTACAATGGGAACTGCCTTAACTTTTCCAAGAGATTTCGCTGAGGCATCAAAAATTTCCATTTGTGCATCGTCGTAGGGCTTATCATAAAAATTGTTCACATCAATAAATGCCAAAAAACTGCCATCAGCTTTCGCATCTATCTGAACATTTTCAATATGAATTTGAGGTAAAACTTCTAACCAAACAGGCCTGAAAATCCCACCAAATAACCAAAAATCAGCCTTGCGTTCAGCATCGTTCACAGATTCATTTGCGGAATGTTTTGATACGGCAACCTCTAATAAATTCCTTTCGCCGTAATTCAAAAGCTCGGAAATTTCATATTTAAATGCATAAAATGCCCCTTGGTGAGATTCACCGGCCAATTGTCTGTTTATTCTTACCTCGGCATCAGTCATCACCCCTTCAAAAACAATTTTTATCGCTTTGCCCTTCCAGGAGGCCGGTGCATTGAATGAATATTTATAGAAACCTTCTTCCTTTCCTCTTACACTGTCTTTTGCAAAACCATAATCATATTTTCCAAAACCCTGCAGCTCCCAACAGGAAGGAACCGGGATCGTTGTCCATTTATTTGCATTCATACCACCTGTACACATGAATTCCCATTGCTTTGTATTATCACTGCCAGTACCAGAGAGATATACTTTTTCTGTTTGCTGAGCAGATAGGTGAATGGTGAAAAGTGAATAATGAATAAAGAAAATAATATGTATTACTCTTTTTTGCATTCTTAGTACTATAATTTTCCTGTAACTTTTTCTAACGTATTTGAAGCTGCGGCCTTTTTTCCATTTACAAAAACCTGCAGCCCTTTACCTTTTTTATATTTAGTTCCATCTTTATCCCAAAGGATGGTAATGATCTTTCCATGATACAATATATTGTCAAGACAAAACCAATCCCATTTATTATCCGGCAAAAGAGGATTCACTTCAATTTTATCATCCGCTCTGGGACGCAGGCCAACAAGACCTGTAATGATCAGATCATTAAATGTTGAATGATTGTAATAGCGGCTTCTTTCCTGATCACCTTTTAACCAGTAGCCGGTTTTTTCATCAAGGTATTCGCCGATATATGGCCGCCCACGATAGTATTGTGATTCAACATAGGTCTCAAGTAAAGCAAAATAGCTTGTGTCCCCTACATAATTCTGTTTGTAATTATTCAACAGATTTGCCATGGCTGTTAATGTTTGCGAAGTAGCAAAGGGCCAAACGGCTCCGTCCCATTCGCAATTGCAACAACCATGTGTGCGGAATTGAGGATGGCTTATGTCAGCAGTTGTGATACCAAAAGGAGCATAAAATGTTTTTTTATCTGTCACCCATTTCCACGCTGAATTAAAATTATCGTCGGGCATATTAAAATACCAGGGGATAAAACCAATCTCTTCCCGAACATTTGCCAATGTATCTCCCTGTTCTTTTCTAACTTCGAAAAATTCATGCTTGTCATTCCAGAGTTTCGATTGAAGCAATGATTTTATAGAATCTGATTTTAACTGGTAAACAAATGCCTTTCTACCATTCCCCGTCATCAAATTTAATTTTTGCAATGCAATAGCATTCCCAAACATGTAGCTATTAATACTTGGTCGCGGGTTCTTCTCACTACGTCCGCCGCTGATCGTTTCTTCCATTGCATCCCTAACATCATATTGCCAGAATAAACCGTTTGCAGATTTTTTTTCATTCTCCCATGCGGTATAATCATCTTCCATATCAAACAATAAATCCAGTACAAATTTTTTATCCTGGTTAACCAGGTAGCGATTATAAATGGCGTCCCCATTCCAGCCGCTGTAAAACCGCAATTTGCTCATCGGTTTGCCATTATTACCCCGCAGCCACACATGCAGGTTATCATCCATATATTTTTTATCATGCAGCCAGCGAGACTCATAAATATGATGTCCTAATGCACTACTGATCAGGTTATATTTATCGGCATAACTTCTTTGAACCAAAAACTCAGTAAATACAAATCCCTGATCCGTTTTCCTGATATGCTTTCTAAGTGTCCACCAGCGGAAATAAAACAGCTCTTCAAAATTCTGTTGCGGGCATTCAAAGAGCGGAATATTCTTTTTCATCCATGCCCATGCACTGTCATTGGGAATTGCTTGCCTGATATTCTCATCTTCCATTTTATTGAAGTAGTCAACATAATGTTTGAAATTGCCGGCTTTTAATACAAAAGGTTTCTGCTGTGAAAAAGAATTGAACCACAGCGGCACAAAAACACAAAGAAGCACAAGACCTCCCCAACCCCTCCGAAGGAGGGGCTTTAGTGCTTTTGAATTGTTCGTCTGTGTTTTCATTTTAAGAAGAAATTGTTTTCAACCAGCCTGCATAACCCGCATTTAATTTTGACAAATCAGTCCGGGGCAAATAATTTTTCTTATCTGAATTTAATTTCTTCAGCACTTCCATACTCTCATAAACTCCCGCTCCCAATCCTGCGAGGTTGGCTGCACCTAATGCAGATACATCGGGCATGCCAATGGTTGCAACAGGTTTATTCAGCAGATCTGCCAGAAATTGGATTACGAATTTATTAGAGGTTATACCACCATCCGCCATCAGTTCTTTTAAAGAAAGCTTAGCCTCTTTTTCCATTGTAGTGATCACATCTGCAATCTGGTAAGGGATCGATTCTAATGCAGCTCTTACAATATGATTTTTTGTTGTGCCAAAGTTAATTCCCGATAAAGAAGCCTTTCTTTCCATTTGCCAGTGCGGTGAACCTAATCCGCTGAAAGCAGGAACTAAATAAACTCCGCCATTATCGGTTACAGCATTCGCCATTTCTTCAGTGTCTTTGCTATCGCTAAATAGGCTTAATTCATTCTTTAACCATTCAATGGTAGCACCACAGGAAACAATAACTCCTTCCAGCGCATAATCAATTCTACCTTCTATACTCCAGCAGATGGTTGTTACCATTCCGTTTACTGATTGAATGGGTTTGTTGCCGATATTCATTAAGATACTGCAGCCTGTCCCCAAAGTTGCTTTTGCTGTACCGGCTTCAAAACATCCTTCGCCAAATGCTGCTGCATGTGAATCACCGATCAAAGCTGTGACATGAACCGGTTTTGGCAATAGATTGTTAATTGTTGTTTCTCCAAATAAGGATGAAGATGCTCTTATTTGTGGAAGGTTTATTCCAGCCAATCCAAACTCATTAATCAGCTCATTGTCCCATTGCAATGTGTGCAGGTTGAAAAATAATGTTCTGGATGCGTTGGTATAGTCGGTTGCGTATTCTTTTCCGTTGGTTAATTTGTAAAGTAACCATGTGTCTACCGTTCCAAAAAATGCTTCCCCTTTTGAAATTGCAGCTCTTATGCTTGAATTATTCTGATTGAGCCAGATTAGTTTGGTAGCAGAAAAATAGGGGTCAATAACCAAACCCGTTTTTGCATTTACTTTGCCTGATAAACCTTTTTGTATTAAATCTTCGCAGACCTGTACGGAACGTTTACATTGCCATACTATTGCAGGATGCAGAGGTTTGCCGTTCTTATCCCAGGTCACAAAAGTCTCCCGTTGATTGGAAATGCCGATAGCCGCTATATCACTTGCATCGAATCCCTTTTCATAGAATTGTTCTAGACATTTTTTTACCGATATTAAAACGTTCTGATAAATTTCTTCGGCATCCTGTTCTACAAAGCCGTTGTCGAGATATGAGGTATGTAATGGTTCAGAACCTTTAGCAATGGCGATGCCTGCATCATCAAAGATCAATGATTTGGTAGAGCTGGTGCCCTGGTCAATTGCTAATATGAAAGAATGAGTCATGAATAATCAATAATGAGTTAAGCAGCTTTTGAGCTGCTGGCGATGAGCCCTGAAAGTTGCTTAAAACAACTTACAATTAATTCGCCCAATAATTTTAAAGCCTCCATATCACAATACGTCAATTGAAAAGCAATATCAATGGCAGCATCTATTTCAATAACAGAACCTCTTGCGATTTCATAAAATCTCTTCCGTTCAGCATTAGATTTTCTGGAACTGCCTTCCGCAATGTTTAAATGCACTGATAAAGCAGCTCTTCTTATCTGTTGTACTATTGCAAACTTCTCATCACTTGGGAATTGTTTTGTTAATCGGTAGCATTCCAAGGCAAGTTTTTGCGACTCAGAATAAATTGGGAGTTTAGTATGTGATAATTGTAAAAACATAAAATCTTTTTTAATTAATAAAAGAGTTTTTAATCTCATCATTGATTACTCATAACTCATCACTCCTTCTTCTCCCCTAACTTATCAATGATAACTGCCAACAATATCACACCGCCTTTCACCACCTGCTGCCAGAACGGTGAAACATTCAGCAACACCAATCCGTTATTTAACACACCAATAATAATGGCACCCATGACCGTCCCCCACACAGTGCCTTTGCCACCACTCAACGAAGTGCCACCGATAACAACCGCAGCGATCGCATCAAGTTCATAACTGGTGCCTGCATTGGGCTGTGCAGAATCCAACCGCGAGGTTACAATGATGCCACCGATAGCAGCGAGAGCACCAGCAATCGCATACACAGTGATCTTTACTTTGGCAATATTGATCCCCGAAAATTTTGCTGCCGTTTCATTTCCGCCGATCGCATAAATATACCTTCCGAGTTTCGTTTGTTGCGTGATAAAAACTGCAAACAACACAACTATCGCTGCTATCCAGACGGGAACAGGAATGCCAAGCAACCAACCCGTACCAATAAATGCAAAGTCAGATCCGAGATTACTGATTGGTTGGCCTTTTGTATACAACATCGTAAAGCCCCTTGCAATGGTGAGCATCGCCAGGGTAGCAACAAACGGAGGCACTTTAAATTTTGTAATAACAGACCCATTAAAGAAACCCAGTACTGCGCCAATAAGAATTCCGGCAACTACAACACCTACTATGGTAAAGCCGATAAACAGATCTGCCGATGGGAACGTTAACCCGTTTTTAAGTAAGCCCGCTGCAATAGCACCGCACAATGCAAGGACAGAGCCAACTGATAAATCAATACCTGCAGTGAGAACTATTAATGTCATGCCGGTGGCAATGCAAATATTTACTGCTGTTTGCCGTAATACATTTAACCCATTGTCGGCAGTAAAAAATTTATCTGTAAGGATGCTGAGCACAATACATAATACAACCAAAGCAATCAATGATTGAAACCTGCTGAATTGATTTTTATATGTTGCCGTGATTGCTTGCATCTCCTGAATTAATTTTTATGTATCGCATACTTTAAAATACTTGCTTCTGTAGCTTCGTTAGCAGGAATATCAGCAGTTAGCTCGCCTTCACACATCACCAATACTCTATCAGATACCGCTAATATCTCCGGCAGTTCTGATGACACGACTACGATGCCCATCCCTTCCACCGCCAATTGCTTTATTAATTTATATATTTCTGATTTTGCGTTTATATCAATACCTCTTGTTGGCTCATCAAGCAATAAAATCTTTGGCTTTTTTGCCAGCCATTTGGCTAAAACAATTTTTTGTTGGTTGCCACCACTCAGGTTTTTTACAATCGTTTCAGTTGAAGATGTTTTAATGGCTAATTGCTGAATGTATTGCCTGGACAACTCCATTTCCTTTTTTCTATTCAGCATGATGCCCCAGCGTTCGAGTTGTTTTAGAATTGTGATGCTCATGTTCGGCCTTACTGACTGCCCGATAGAAAGTCCCTGCAACTTCCTGTCTTCGGGCACAAGCACAATGCCTTCACCGATCGCATCGGAAGCTGAGTGAAGCTGTACCTGCTTGCCATTTATTTTTATGTCACCGGTACTAAGTTTAGGATGCAATCCGAAAATTGTTTCCATTAGTTCAGTCCGCCCGGCCCCCATTAAACCATAAATACCAATTACTTCGCTGTTATGAAGATTGAATGAAATGTCATGAAGAATATTATCAGAACGGTTTGCTGAATTTTTAAGGCAAATATTTTTTAGTTGCAATAGTTCTTTATTCTTTTCTGAAGTCGACTTGTTACGTTGAATTAAAATTTTTCTGCCTGTCATCATTTGTATCAGTTCGTCATGATTTGTATTCTTCATGTCCCCTGCATTTACAGTTGCCCCGTCCCGCATTACAATAAAGCGATCGGCGATCTGAAACAGTTCATTCAGCTTATGAGAAATATAAGCAATGGTTTTTCCCCGTGACTTTAATTCGGGGATTATAGAAAAAAGATTATCGGCTTCTTTATCGCTGATAGCGGATGTTGGTTCGTCCATAATAATAATAGCCGCATCTACATGCAATGCTTTGGCAATTTCAATTAACTGCTGCTGCCCTACCTTCAATGAACTGACCTTTGTGTCGGGATCAACGTCAAAATTCAAACGCTTTAGCAATTGCTTTGTCTTTTCCCGCATTTTCTTTTTATCCAGTATGCCCCACCCATTTACCAGTTCGCTTCCTAAGAAAACGTTTTCCGAAATAGACAAATAAGGAACAAGATTTAATTCCTGGTGGATAATAGCAATACCTGACGCTTCTGCATCTTTGGTAGAAGAAAAATTTACAGCCTTGCCATTTAAGATGATTTCCCCTTCATACTGTGTATGCACACCGGAGAAAATTTTCATTAGTGTGGATTTGCCGGCACCGTTCTCACCAATGATCGCATTTACTTTACCGGGATGCAACTCCATATAAATATTATCCAGCGCTGTAACACCGGGAAATTTTTTAGTTATATTATTTGCAACAAGCACTATTGTACAATTTGTAACTGAACAGGAATTATTTCCAGTTCATTCCACTTAATATGTTCTTTATGTATTTCGATCGCACCGGTAACAAGCACCTTATCGCCTTTCTTAACAGCAGACTTAAATGGCGGCAATACTGTATTTCGAACCACCTTATTCAATTCCTCAGAAATATTATTCAGGTCCATTGTGTTGGGAAAATCTTTTACATCAACCAATCCTGATGCATCACGAATGGCATTGCCATAAATAAATTCAGTTGCGATCTTTGCTGACATCAGAGAATCAGCCAGTTTTATCTGCAGCGTAATATCATCATCATAGATATTCGTAACAACTCCTTCCACCTTAATTAAGGCATAACGGTAATTTCCAATGCCGAGGGCATTGGTATATTCCGAAAATGCATCTGCCGGGTTTGCCTGAGCAGCCTTAATGAATGTTGTTAATTCAACAGAACTGTCAAGTTTAGCTGGTAATTTCTCCTCCCATAGTTTTTTTGAAAATGCAACAGCATCAAACTTTTCATTGGTCGCCATTTTCATGCCGCTCAGCTTTTTTACATAAACTGATTTGTAAGCAACAAGACCGATGACAACGATCAGCAATAAATATTTTTTATACCTGTTCATTTATATAAATTACTTTTTCCCGTAGGCGATATAATCCCGTATATTTTTAAATGTCACCAGTTCCACTGCTACCGGTATCTTCTGTGGAAAATCCCTTCTGCCCTTTATATATTCATCTGCAAACTGAGCAGCGGTCTCCGCCATCACTTTTGGAAACTGCATACCTGTTGCTGCCACTTTATTCTCATTGATGGCAGTGATCACATCTTCAGCCCCATCAAAACCAAATACTTTTACTTTATCAGCTTTACCTGATGAAACCAGGGCCTGGTATGCGCCCATAGCCATCCCATCATTGCCACAAAACACTGCATTAATATCTGGATGTGCCTGCAAAATAGATTCCATCACTTCCATTGCTTTGTTACGGTCGAAGTCAGCGCTTTGCTGTGCCACCATTTTTAATTCAGGATAATTATCTACAACACTATGAAAACCTTTCGACCTTGCCCATGTATTATTATCACCAACGATCCCAAGTATCTCCACATAGTTGCCTTTTTTATTCAACTGCTGCGTAAAATATTTCGCAATTGCGACCGAACCCGAATAACTGTCCGAAAGAATTTGTGAAGTGGCGGCCGTGTTTGAATTAATTTCCCTATCCATGCAAAACACCGGAACACCTGCAGCTTTTGCTTTCAGCACATTGGCAACAGAACCATCTGCATCCGTTGAATTAAAAAGGATCGCTTCAAAACCTGCAACAATTATATTCTCAAAATGGTCGCTTTCTAATGCGGTATTATTTTGTGAGTCGAAGATCTTTGCATCATATCCTAATGACTTTGCTTTTTCTGCTGCGGTATTTGCAAGGAAAACAAACCACGGATTGTTAAGTGTAGAAACAACAATAGCCACCTTATGTTTTTTATTAGCAGATGATTTGCTCTTGCATTGAATAAAAAAACAGGAAAGCAGTAACAAAAAATATGGCAATCGTTTTAACATCCTAATTATTTTAATAACCCGAGAACAACATCAGCAATTCCTTTTTCATTTATTCCATAATGATTGAAGATATCCTGCTGAGAACCCGTTACAGTATATTCATCAGGAATGCCAATTATCCTGAATAAGCCTCCCCAAACCCCTCCGAAGGAGGGGCTTTTAGCACCCCCTGTTTTTAAACAGTTCTGTAATAACCACGATGCAACAGCCTCGCCCAATCCTCCGTTCACACTATGTTCTTCAACTGTTACAAATGCTTTACACTTATTTGCTAATCCAGCAAGCAATGAAGTATCCAATGGTTTAATGGTATGCATGCTCACTACTGTTGCAGCGACATTTTGTTCAATTAATTTTTTAGCAGCCTGCAAAGAAGGATAAACAGTTTCGCCGGTGGCAATGATCGCTACATCAGTTCCTTCAGTAATTATTCTTCCTTTTCCAAATTCAAAGACGTCATCGTTCACATCTTTTAATGGGTGCATTGCTTTTTTACCAAATCTTATATAAACAGGATGATCCGTATTTGCTGCTAACTGAATTGCTTTCTCTGTTTCAAAATTATCAGCAGGCGACACTACTATTATATTATTAATTGCCCTTAATGCGGCAAAATCATGCAGGCTATGATGTGTTGAACCCAACGCACCATAACTTACGCCGGCACTGATGCCAATAACTTTTACAGGATTGTCACTGTAAGCGACATCATTTTTTATTTGCTCCAACGCCCTTGCAGTAAGAAAACATGCAGGTGATACTGCAAATACTTTTTTACCACATGAAGCAAGTCCCGCTGCAACACCCACTAAATTTTGCTCGGCAATTCCAACTTCAATATGTTGTGAAGGAAATTTTTGTCCGAAGGGTGCCAGCTTACCCGAACCACGGGAATCACTGGTAACTACAATAATATCGCGATCATGCTCCGCTAAATTCTGCAATGTATTTGAAAACACATCCAGGTTGGCTCTTGCTTTTCCTTGTTCTATTACTACCTCTGCTCCCACTCTTATCAGTTTTTATTTTAAAAATCATCCGGTATTGTGACCATAGCATTATCCAATTCAGTTAATGCATCTTCATATTGTTTTTCATTTGGCACACCATGATGCCATTTAATTACATTCTCCATATAACTTACTCCTTTACCTTTTACCGTATGAGCAATAACAAGGTTCGGTTTTCCTTCAGTAAAAGGAATTGAATCAAATGTTTCTTTCAGTGCATTCAGATCATGTCCATCAACATGACGAACTGCCCAACCAAAACTTTCAAATTTTGCATCAATAGGATCGGTATTGCAAACCTCAGATGTTGGCCCCGTGATCTGTAATTTATTGTTATCGATAATGGCACAGAGATTATCCAATTTATAATGTGCTGCTGTCAGCGCCGCTTCCCAATTAGAACCCTCCGGCAATTCACCATCACCTAACAATGTAAAGACACGGAATTTTTTCTGATCCAACTTAGCAGCTATTGCGGTACCTACACTAATAGGTAAGCCATGCCCTAATCCCCCGGTGTTCTGTTCTACTCCATTTACTTTTCGGGTAGGATGACCAATGTAATGAGATTGATACTTACATAATGTATTTAGATCTGATTCCGGGAAAAACCCCTTGTCTGCCAGCACAACAAATAATGCCTCTACAGAATGTCCCTTGCTTTGGATATAGCGATCACGGTCTGGCGACTTGAAATTCCCGGGACTCACATTCATAACATGATTGTACAATACATTCAGAATATCTATACATGAAAGACTTCCTCCCGTATGCCCTGCATTAGCATGGAAAATATATTTGAGAATATTCTTCCTGTAATTAATTGATTTTTCTTTAAGTTCTTTTGTTGTCATTCTAACTATTCTTAAAATTTATAGGGTTAAAGCCCCCTCCCCTTTAGGGGTTTGGGGGTTTAATGCTGATAGGTTTCCCAACCCAAATAATTTTCAAAAGCCTCTTTTAATATGCCTGCTGTTTTGCTTGCGTTCATCACCACATGGTGTTCAAACCCATTGCGACATACATATTGCATCAAGCCCTGCAAATTACTTATCTGTGCTACTGCACGATTGCCAAATGTATTCAGCGCATCATTCGTTAATTCGCCTTCACCGATATATGCTTTCATCACACCTTTGCAATCATCGGTGCTTATACGTCCGTACGTCAATGGTGATGCAGGCGTACGTCCATCTAATGCACCATAAGTATTTTCCGTGCCGACTGAGGTACCAAGGATCGGTGCTGTACTAATTTGTATATCCGGCAAAAAAGATTTTGCCCAGTTACCGCAGTGAAACAATACACATTTCTCCTCATCATCTGCGTAATTATTATTCCAGTCAACCAGTGCAGATGGCGAGCCACTTGCCAATTGCATAGCAAACATTGTCAATGTTCC
>Ga0193738_1000705_pt1 | contig 15399 bp, 17 predicted proteins | sample L2a1metaG_FD_144927 | JGI IMG/M metagenome (GOLD analysis project Ga0193738, IMG submission 144927) | Soil microbial communities from a riparian zone of the East river system, Colorado, United States - L2a1 | ecosystem: Environmental > Terrestrial > Soil > Riparian zone | place: USA: East River...
GTGCTGTGTTGTGACGTCACTAAGAAATTTCTTGCGAGTCGCGTTGTTCAGCGTCCGCTTCGCTGCACCGGTCTTCCCGCCTCGTGATTCGTTGCAGCCGCGGCATGCACCGACCAAGTTCGCAAGGCTGTGATCACCACCTCTGCTCACCTCGGTGAGGTGGTCTGCTGTTGTTGCCGGTCTCGTCTTGCACCAGTGACACACCGGGTGCGAGGACAGCAGCAGCTTCCGGTTGGCCTTGTATTCCGTAGCCGAGTAGGCGGGGTTAGGCACGCTCACAGGTTAGTGGTGAATGAACCACCCAACATGTGTTGGGTGGTATGCCTAGCGCTGGTATCACATAGCCGGCTGAGGTATCGCTAACCCGAGGGAGTCCTTCCCTCCTTCTCGGTGTCGGTTCCCTTCCTTCAGCGAAGCGGCTGAGGAAGGACAGAGAGGTAGTGCTGAGGAAGGACAGGAACCATAGGACATTCCATAGGACATTTAGGACATTTGGAAGCGGTCTATAGGACATTCAGGGGGGGTCTTATAGGACACTGGTGATACCACCTACGGTTTGGGTAGCCCTCCCCTGGCGTTGTTGACGGCCCCGGTGAGGTACTGGTTGGCCCACCAGTGACGCAGGTCAGGTGGTGTCGGGAAGGCTTCACCGTGCGCACCACTACGAGCCAGCGCCACGGCCATCGGTGTGCATTGCTCGCACATCAGGCGGAAGCCGACCGGGAACAGGACCGCCTGACCGGCGGTGACGCCCACGGAGGTGGCACAGACGTTGCACTCCCCTGCCTTGGTGTTGGGCTTCTTGAAGCCCATCTTCTTGGACCTGGGTCCGGGGTAGCTGGTGGGCAGCGGGATCACGTTGCTGGCCTGCTTCTGTGTGGCCTCGGTGCTGAGCACGGTGGAGAAGCTCCAGTCACAGCGAAGCTCGTAGACGTGTGCGTGGTTGCGCCACCCGGCGTCATGGTCCACCAGGAACTTGGCTGCCTTCAGCCAGGTGATCGAGCGGCGGACCGTACGGTCACTGAGGCCGAGGCGGGTGGCCAGGTGGGTCTGGCGCACCTTCACCCGCTTGGTGTTGTGGTGCATCAGCACAGCCATGTCCGCGAGCACCTGAGCGGTGGCGATGGTGGCATCGGCGTCCCGGGCCTGTCGCTCCACGTTGCGGCGGACCATCGTGTTGAAGGCGGTCTCCTTCACGACCACGGCCTCACGATGTGGTCATAGAGCGCTGAGCGCATGCCGTGGACCAGACGCCGACGGCGACCGTCGTCGTGGCATGGCTCGCCCTCACCGGCGCCACAGGCCATACAGGAGGTCCAGGTGATCACCTCGCCCTGGAACCAGAGGTCATCGGGATCACGAGCGCGCCAGTAACACAAGCCCATAACGGACTCCAGTCTTGTTGTTTGAATGGCGTGGGAACTGCTCGTGCTCCAAGCCCCAGTGAAGGGCATCACAACTTGTATCCGGCACGATAGCCACCTGTGAGCTATCGTGCTCAGTGGACCTTCGTGGTCCGTCTTGTAGTTGTGGATCGTGGGAACTACCCACAACTGCTTGTGCTCCAACACCTCACCTTGTCCGGGTGAGTATCACAGCGCAGCAGCCCCGGCTTCGGCCGGGGCTGCTGTGTGTTATTGACCGGTATCACAGCGGCTAATCGGCCCAAAGAGGTTGCTCCGATATCCGGGTATCACCGCTTCGCCCGATAGGCCGCTGTGCGGCAGGCGCCTGAGCAGAACCGGGAGTGCGCCCGCCGACTCATGAAGGTCCCGCCGCAGTGCTCACAGACGAGACGGGCGGGCCGACCCTCTCGCACGGCTCGCGTCGAACGTTGGGCATCGGCCACACACGCCTCGGAGCAGAACCGTGTCGTGTCGGCGGCATAGCGGGAGGCCACGTAGAAGCTGCCGCAGTGCTCGCACGCCTTGACCCGGCTGCGCACCCAGGGAGGCAGCCGCTTGATCTCGCTGGCGGTGACCCGCCGTCGTTCGTCGTGGTAGGGCATGTGACGGATTCTAACGTGGTCGCCGGCGAAGCCGCCTACCCCTGTGAGCAGGGCGAGCGCACGGCGGCCAGCCGTTCCGTGACGGATCGCGTAAAGGACCTCGAGGTCGAGCTGCGTGGCAGGGGTGGCAGGGGTCGCGGCGAACTTCTGAAACCCCTGCACACCCCTGCACACCCCCGCTCAGGTCAGGCGATAAGCCGCCGGTACTCGGTCTCGCTGATCTGATCAGCAGCGGCCCTCGTGTAGACGCGCACCATCTCGCTGGTGGACCAGCCAGCGAGCCTCATCAAGCTGGACTCGCTGCCACCGGCCAGGAGCCAACGCACGGCGAAGTAGCGCCTCAACTGATGTGGTGTGATACGGCCCTCGCCCATGCGCTCAAAGGCGTGGCGGATGTAGTGATACGGCTCGTGCTCATCGCCCCAGAAGCTGCCCGGCCTGGTGCCCCGCTTGCGCATGTACCGCGCCATCTGGGCCACCAGGCGGTCACTCATCGGCACCGTCCTCGCTCTGGTCTTGCTGACCGTGAACGTCACCGTGCCCGCTTGGAGGTTCACGTCACCGAACTTCATCCCGGCGGCCTCGCCCTTACGGCACCCGGTATCACACAGCAAGAGCACGAGCGCCTTGTCCCGGTGGTCCTCGGCCCGGCTGAGCATGGCCTCGATGTCGGCCTCGGTGGCGGTGGGCATCACCTGCTCGGGCACCTTGATGGACAGGCCCTTGAAGGGCGACTTGGTCAGTATCTCCTCACGGATGAGGTGATTGAAGAACGCCCTGATCACCCGCAGGTGGGCCTCGGCCCCTCCGGGCTTGCGCCCGAGGCGGAGGGCCTCCACGTAGGCCACAGCATCCGCTCTGGTCATCTCAGCGACGGGATGAGGCACGTCGGTGGAGAGCTTGGCCAGCACGAAGCGGTACTGCTTCAGCGTGGCGGGCGAACGCCCTGCTGCCCGGCAGATGGCCAGGAAGGTGGAGACGTCCTCATCGAGGCCGGTGGTCGAATCAAGTGCGGAACGCACGTTTAGGGACTCCTCGTGTCGGTTCGGCACAGAGGTGTTCCCGCAGGTAGGACCAGGTATCGGCTCGGATCCCGGAGGCTGTGGACTGGAGGACGGACCCCCAGTCAAGTGCGCTACCAAACTGCGCCACAGCCCGTTGACCTGCGGGTTTGTACCCGCTGTGTTGTGTTACTGCGGGGGTGACCCTAGCGGATCAAGTGCGCAGTAACACAACACGTGGAGACTGGCCGGAACTCCAGCCAGTTGCTAACCCAGGTATCCGCTACCGGAAGAGGTTCGTTGGATACCCGGGTATCACGCCAGCCACTTCGCTCGGAGGTACCCCTCGACCTGCTGCCGCTCGCTGTCGGGTAGCTCACGGTCGTAGGCGATCACCTCGCCGTACTCGGCGTCGGACAGTTCAGCGAGACCTGTGTGGGAGTAGCCGGAGAGGGCGAGTGTGTTCTTCCAGCCGTGCCCGGCTCCGCCGGTGAGGATCTGGACGCCGTTGGAGAACACGCGGGTGCGGGTGGCGTTGCTGTCGATCGAGTAGAGGCGCCAGGCGTTGGTCCACGCTGGCTTCAGGTCGGGGGTCATCCAGGCTGCACCGGTGTGGCCGGTGTCGTACTTGTTCTGCCAGTAGCCGAAGAACCAGTTGCTACCAAGCTCGTTCACGCCCGAGATGACGCGTTGCACAGACGGCCCCACCACGCGGCCGAAGAAGAAGACCGTCGAGAGCTTGTCGATGCCGGTGGGGTTGGCCCAGGTGCTGCCCCAACGGAAGCGGCATCCCTCGTTGGTCGGTGAGGTGCGCACCACGCCCAGAGTCCTCACCGCGTTGGTGCGGTAGACGGGCTTGGTCAGGCCCACGACAGCAGGGTTGATGGCGTTGCCGCTCAGGTCGGGCCAGGCGTTCACCGCAGCGCCGTCGGCTAGTGCGAGTTGCGACGCGTCCAGCCAGACTCGCAAGCCGGTCAGCGAGGCAGGTGTGAAAGGCGCTGCCTGCACGCCCGATGCCACGATGCCAACGCTAGGCACTGAGATCACCGATGAGCACCCAGTCATCTGTTCCGATTCTCTTGGCGGTACAGACGCTGTACTGCGCTCGTAGCTTCACGCCCGGGGTGCCATTGACGGTGGCCCCGGGGCCAGCCACGAAGGTGGGTTGCCCCACGCCCAACCACATGAAGTCAATCTCGGTGCCTGTGTAGTAACTCAAGGTGGCTGTAGAGGGCAACGTAACGGTGATGGCGGCGGCGTTGCTGAGAGTGATGAGCTTGTTGACGTCGCTGAGGACAGGGGCGTAAGAGGTTGTGGTGGCAGCCTTCACCGGTCTGACCTGTCCCAGCAGTGTTGCCGGTGTCACCGCTCGTACAGCATCGGTCCCGTTGAACACCTCAAGGGCTGTCGCCAACTCGATGATGCCGCTGGCGGTTAGGGAGGCTGCCGGGAGGTTCGTCCAACCAGTGGCGTAATCGGTGGCGCTGGACTTGGAGAGCACCTGCCCTGTGGTGCCGCCCACGGGAACGCCAGTGCCTGCTGACCCTTGGATGCCCTGAGGTCCGGGGTCGCCCTGAGGCCCTGTAGCGCCCTGTGGGCCTGCTGGACCGGGGGGTCCGGTGTCTCCGTCCTCTCCAGGCACCCCCGGCGCTCCTGTGGCTCCTGAGGGGCCGATGGGACCGACTGCACCGTCTTGGCCGGGTGCTCCTGGCGCACCTGGTGCTCCAGGAAGCCCAGGAGGACCCTGAGGGCCAACAGGCCCAGGAGGACCAGCCGGAGAAAGCGTGACTCCGAGTACCACCTCCTCCGGCTCACCGAGGACGGCGTCGATCTGGCGGGTCTCCCGGATGGAGGCACTGATGTCGCTCATGTCGGCGGCCTGGTCACGTCCGGATCCACCCGCACCTCACCTGCGAGCACGGTGGTGACGGTGCCGTCGCCAGCGACCAGCCGCATGTCCCACACGTAGTCCCCATCGAGCTTGGCGGTGACGTCGTCGGACAGCGAGATGTTGACGGTCTTGGAGCCGGTGACCACCGCCGTCATGGTGGCGGCCACGTCCGGCTCCCTGTCTGCGTAGTCGCGTCGAATCTGGGCGAGGCCGGTGTAGGTCGCGAGGTCGGGCGCCGAGGCCCCGCTGATGGTCACCTGGGCGCTCCATGTGTCGCCTTGGTAGAGGAACAGGTCGGCCTTGCTGGGGAGCGCCATGTCACACGTCCACGATGTCGACAGGGCCAGCGGCGGCGCTCATGTACACCAGCGAGCACGAGGTGGCGATGGAGATGGTCCCCGAAGTGCTCTCCAGCGCGTACTGGATGGTGTCGTTGGCGTTCATGTAGGTGGTGTAGCTGAGCGATGAGTAGCAGGTGGTCGAGACCACCTCGGAGGCGCGCCGTAGGAGCGGCTGTGCCACGCCGCTCAGGCTGTAGAGCATCCGGGTGCGGAAGGTCTGGGTGGAGGCGCCGGTGTGGGCGGCCATCGCGGCCATGTAGACGCCGGGCCGCAGCACCTTCACGCCGGAGTTCTCGATCGTCCAGTAACCCGCCACCGCCGGGACCGGCACGTAGGTGACCACGGCGACGCTGGCGGTGGCGTTCTTGCGCACCCGGGCCTGGCGCACGATGCCGCCGAGTGGCTCCCAGTTCCCGCCGACGCGCTGGTAGGACTGTCCGTCGTTGGTGGTGACGGCCAGGGCGCCCTCCATCGGGCCTGCCCCGGTGACGGTGTCGAGGAACGCCCCCATGGCGGTGGCGTTGGGGAAGCGGTGGACGATCGACCGGCTGACGTCGTGCGCCCACTCGCTCACGAGCGGGGTCCGATCCGGAACGTTGGTCAGTGATCCGATGGTCTGCTCAGGCATGGTGTCTCCTTATGGGACGGGCTGGGGCGGGACACCGTCCCAGTAGTAGGTGGGGTCAGCGTCCCAAGTGAGCCACTCACCGGCGTCCCACTGGACGGTCACCAGGTCGCCCGTGGCCCTGGTGGTGCCGAAGGTCGTGAGCCAGGCGTTGGGCGTGATCGAGTGGTTGATCGAGCACACCAGGGACAGCAGGCTCAGCCGGGCGGGGGCGTCCAGGCCGTGCTGGTCCCGCACGAAGTTGATGAGGTCCCCCACCCGCATGTCGATGCCCTCGCGCCACAGGCCCGTGTGGAGATACAGCGTGAACTCCTCGATGCGGAGGTAGCCCTCGCTGAGGGTGTTCACGATGTGCTGGGCCAGTTCCTCGCCCTCCTGGAGGGTGAGCCACTGGTCCTCGTCCCGGTCGGTGGTGGTCTGTGCCCCGTGACGATCCACGCTGGAGGGGTTGCGGGCGGTGACGCTGATCGGCGGCGGCTCCTCCGGCTCCTCCTCGCCCTCGGGCACCTCGGGCACCGGCTCGGGCAGGTTGGTGAGGTTGGCGATGTTGATGATGAGGTCGTCGTCGGTGAGGATCACCGGGTCCCACACCACGGTGGCGCCCTGGCACACGTTGTCGCTGAAGGCCCGCACCTCCTCCTGGTCGGCGCGGCCACCGCGCCAGTTGCGGTCCCAGTAGAACGTGGTGCCGTCCACGTCCATGCCGAAGATGCCGCCGTCGCTCTCGGCGACCTTCTGGCACTCGACCAGCGCGGACTCCTTACTGGCCTTGGCATGCAATGTCACACGACCGGAGGCGAAGCTCCGGGGGTGCGCTGCCGCCGGGTGGCCCCACATGTCGAGGATGTGGCCGAGGCGCACCGCTGGTGTGTCACCACGCGTGCCCGGGATCCACTCTCCGCCGGGGTCCTCGTTGAGGTCGCTGAAGCGATCGAACGCCTGTAGCTCGACCGTGCGGTTAGGCCGCTCCTGCCAACGCACCACGCGGCCACGGAAGAGCCACCACGGCTCACCGTCCGCCTCGGCCCAGATGTCCAGCGCCACGCCGGGGCCGTAGCCCACGAGCCGCCCGAAGCTGTCGTACTGGGAGAACTGGCCATCACGGTTGTCCAGCGTCAGGTTGGCCTCGGCGGCCTCCATCGCCCCGTCGGGGTTGTTGGTGCCCACGGTGATGTCCAGGCCCGACCACTGGCACGTGACGTCGAAGCGGTCGTACGGGTAGCTGTCGAGGTCGTCCCACTCATAGCGGCCGAGGGGGTCGTCCCACGAGGCTTCGTAGTCATCCCAGAGGTACCCGGCCAGAGGGAGCCTTCCGAGGGTCACGTAGAGGTTGGTCTGCCAGCCTTGGGGCGGGCGTGGCCCTGAGACCGTCGGAAGAGGTTGGTCGGATACCCGCATATCAGAACCGGACCTTGGCGCCGTTCCGGCGTGCGTGTTGTCTCATCGTGCGGAGCAGGTCGTCTCCCCGCGTGCCCTTCGGCAGGTTGATCGTGTAGTTGAAGGTGCCGCCACCACCGCCGGCTGTGGAGATACCACCGATGCTGGGGTCGATGTGACCGGAGACGCTGGGCGTGAACACCTCGGCACGTCGCTCGCCCACGACGTAGCTCTGCCCGGCGTTGACGTGGCCGCCACCTGCCCGGCCGTCGAGGCTCAGGAGCGCATCGAGCCGGGAGCCGGTCAGTTGGGGCCGGACGAAGGCGGTCACGTTGGCCGTGCGATCCCGGGACACGTGGTTGAGTTCGGTCTCCGCTGCCCCGGTGTTCGCATCGGCATTGATGGGCGCTGTCTCACCAGCGGCCACGGTCCCCAGGAACGCTTCGAACCGCTGCTGCGTGGCGACCGGGAGCGTGGCCAGGATCTCGGCCAGGGCACCGGCGTCCACCTCGCCCAGGAAGGTCAGGAATTCCATCTGCTTGGTCTGCGGGAGCGTGGCGAGTATCTCCGCCTGCGCTCCGACATCCGATGTGGCCAGGAAGTTCAGGAACGTCGCCTGATCCGCCTCGGGAAGCTGGGCGGTGATCTCAGCGACGTGCTTGAGTTCCACCTCATCGATGAACCCCCTGAACTCCGCCTGCTCGGCCTCGGGAAGCTCGGCCATGATCTGGGACACGATCTCCGGAGGGATCGTCCCGTACTCACTGACGAGATCAACGATGTCGGTCCGGAGGTCCCGGTTCTGCTGGGCCTGGTCGGCGGTGGCGTCGTTCCACTCCTCGGTGCCCTGCTTGCCTTGCTGCTCCAGGGCGATCCGAGTTTCGATCGAACCGGCCAGTGAGTCGGCACCGGCGACAGCGGAGGCGTACTCGCTCTCCAGGTCGAGGTTGCCCTTGAGTTCGGCAAGCTCCCCGTTGAGATCCTGCGTGGCGTCGTACGCGTTCTGGAACGATGTGGTGACACCATCGACGAAGCTTCCCGCCCTCTTGGCAGCACCACCCATGTTGTTGAGATCCTCTTCAACCACCTTGTATTTGGGATCGATGTCTTCGGGCATCACCTCCTCGGGGAGGGTGTCGAGGATGGGCTTGATCATCTCCAGGAGGGGCAGCAGTTCGTTGCCGATCTGGATGGCCATCTCCTGGAACTTCATGTTCACTTGGTCCATGGCGGCCTGGTATTCCCGGGCCTTCTCGATGTCCTCCTCGGTGAACAGCGGGTCCATTTCAGCCTGCGCATCGGACAGGTCGCCGTACTTGCCTGTGACAGCAGCGACCTGACGCACACCTTCCTCACCGAACGCCTGGCTCCCGAGAACGAGCCGTTGCTGCGCGTCGTCTACTCCGTTGATCGCGTCGACCATCTGGACGAACACTTCTTGGGGAGACAGGCCCTCCAAGGAGACACCAAGCTGCTCAGCCAGTTCGGGCTGCTCGGCCAGGACACCGTTGACCTGAGCTATCACATCAGCCAGATCACCGGCGTTGCCGCCTGCGGACTGCCAGATCCTCGCCAGCCGACTGGTGTCCTCGACCGATTCCCCGGTCATCTGCGCAAGATTGTCCACCTCGATGGCGGCATCGGTAGCGCCATCAGCGAGAGCGAACATCCCGACGGAAGCCCCGGCGGCACCGGCACCGACGGGACCGAGGGCACCGCCCACCGCGCCCAGCGCTCCCTGGATACCTCCGGCGGCGCTCCCGACGCCGTCGAGGCTGCCGGACAGGCCGGATAGGGCACTTTCGGCCTGACCGGTGTCGGCGGATACCTCGACCTCGGCCTTGCGGCCATCGAGGGACTTGGTCTTGGACTCGACTCGTTCCAGGTCGGAACTGGCCTGATCGCGGGCGGTGGCGGTCACCTCCGCCTTGTCGCCGTCGAGGGCCTTGGTCTTGGCCTCGACGCCCTCAAGCTCAGCGCTGGCGTTGTCGGTGGCGCCAACCTCGACCTCGGCCTTGATCTTCTCCAACTGCTCGGCCAGGTCAGCGATCTTCTCCAGGATCTTGGAGGCGTCGTCCTCGGCTGTGACACCGATCTGGATCTGTTCCTTCTTGGCCATCAGGCCACGACCTTCCGAAGCTCTTCCACGAACACCTGCGGGGCCTCCTTGGCCACACGCTTGGCGACCTTGTCCCAGGCCCCACCCCCGGAGGTACCGGGGTGCTTGATGGACGGAGGCGTGCGGATCGGGTGCTCATAGCGCTGGGCGTGGAGGTAGCGCGCCTTGGCGCCTCCCCGCTGGCGGGGGATCGAGTGCGGCTTGGTGCCACTGGTGACCCAGACCCAGGGGCCGACAGGGATGCCGTGCATGGTGAGCGTTGTGACATCGCCACTCGACTCGATCTGGGTGGAGGCGCTGAGCTTGACCTTGCCCTTCAGCATCGGGGAACCCGCCTTGCGGCCCTCCTCCTCAGCGATGGCCTTGGCCTGCTTGGCCACCTTGACCATCGCTGAGCGGGGAAGTTCGTGGAGGCCCTGAGCCAGGGCGTGGAGCCGCGCCGAGGCGTCGGCCATCAGGCGTACTGCTCGGCCTCGTCACCCTCCTCGACAGCCTGGCCCTCGGCCATCAGCGTGCCACCGGCGGGGAACGTGATCTCGGGCTTGGAGTCGCACGGGAAGGTGATTCCGGTGGCCACGAGGGTGGTACCGAAGTCACCCAGGAAGGGACCGGCCACGACGTACGCCTCACCCGTGGCCACGACGGCACCGGCGGGGTTGTTGGGGGCGATGCTGAACCACTTCTTCTCGGTGTCGTGGGTCCAGGCGTAGCCGGAGAGGCCACCGCCGGGGGCGCTCCAGTCCTGGAGCCAGGCCAGCACGAGGCTGTAGCTGCTGGCTGCCGGGGCCTGGGTCTCGGGGGCGCACCCGGTGGCAGGGATGGTCTCCAGGTTGGGCGACGTTGTGATGGCCGCCGAGGTGGTCACGCACTGGAACTCGGTCGCCGTGGAGAGGCCCGCCTCGGTGTCAGCGAACTTCACCACCGCGTCCTTGACGTTCATCACGGTGCGGGGACTGGTTGCCATGGCTGTTCTCCTTGGTCAATGAGGTTCGTTGGAAATGGAGGTATGAGGTGATACGGAGGTATCAGGGACAGGGCGTGACCATGGTCTCCACCACGTCGAAGGTGTACGCCGGGTGGGCCTTGTCGCTGAGGTCGTACGTGGTCGTGCGGGCGTCGTCACCGCCGACAGCAAGAAGCGCCGACGCAAGCTGGTCGAGCAGCCACGTCAGCGCTTCTGTGTTACCGGGGGGCGGGTGGATCACCCGCACCGGGACGGTGACGTCCCAGGTGGCACCTGCGTTGGTGCGCGTGACGCTAGAGGGGGCGTCCACAAGGACCATCGGGGCCTGGCCCCGCGGATCGAGCGTCACCTCCGTCAGTCCCGCGGCCGTGAGGCGCTCTGCTATCTCCTCACGTAGGTGCTGGAAGTTGCTCACGACGCCACCGGCTTGCCGATGCCGAGGAGCCGGTTGATCTGGGTGCTGGTGCCGGTGGGGGCGAACCCCGCGGCAAGCTCTTCGAAGCTGGCGTAGCTGTCGACCGCTCCACGCTCCCGGTAGAGCGCCTGGGCGTAGAGCGTGGTGCCCAGCGCCACAGCCGAGTCAGGGACGACATCGGGATCGTCCTTGTACCCGGCTGTGGCGCGACGCCGGAAGGCCCACGAGTTCGCCGCGCCAACGCACATGTTGAGGTACGCGACGTCGACCGGAGCGCTGCCTAGGGCACTCTCGACGTCGGCGGCGGTGACCCAGGGCATCAGGCGCCTGGCACGAACGAGTAAGCCTCGGGGTACTCGACCGCCACCGCACCGAAGAAGTAGACGGCCACGTCCACGCCCAGGAGCGAGACGTCGACCACACGGATGTCGGTGGTGGGCGGGCCGCCGTAGGTGGCGGCACCGTTGGAGATACCAGCCAGGTACTTCGGCACCAGGTAGGGATCCACGAAGACGTCGATCCCGCCGACGGTCTCGCTCGGCATGAACTCACCGAGGCTGAGATTGATGTCGAAAAATGCGGGACCGTTGAGGCCCGTCACCGTCACCATGTCGAGCACTTCCGCGTACTGGGTGGCGATCCAGAGGCGGCCGGGCGGGACGTTGGCGGGGTTGAGGCCACCGAGGAGGTTCTTGAGGGTGTCGAGGAACGTGGCGCCCTCGGCCACCGAGTTGCCACCCGCCATGAGCTTGTTCTGGCACTCGATGTCCCACTTCTTGGCGGCATCGACACCGGCGGCCCGCAGGTACGCATCCATGGCGGAGGGGCTGGAGCGCTGGACGGCCTGGAGCGAGAGGTCGTTGCCACCCGCCCAGGTCTCGATGGGCGTGGTCTTCCACTCCCACGAGGCAGGGCCGCTGTGGATCGGCGTCTTCTCACCGGCCTGCTTGGCCACGGTGGGGAAGGCGGTCCACTGGGGGTAGAGGATCTCCATCCCGGTCTCCGGCAGTGGCCGGGTGGCCAGGCGGGACGGCAGCGGGGCGCCGTGGTCGACCAGGCCCACGAGTTCCGCCTGGTAGGTGGGCGCACTCGGCACGTTGGTGGTGGTGATGTTGGCCAGCGCCGCCTGGATCTGAGACTGGACTTCGGCGGCCCGGAGGCCCTGCTGGTTGCCCGCGGCCACGATGTGGGCCAGACGACCCACGTTGAGGGGCGGCGTCGGGGCGGCAGCACCGATGATCGGGACGGAGGTGGGGCCAGCCTGAACCGCAGCCGCGGGGGCCTCGGTGCTGACGGTCCCGGGGAGCGGGTCGGGCATTGGTATCTCCTTGGTCGGGGCCGATGCGGCCACGTTGGTCACGAGGGCGTCATCGAAGGCGCCGTACGGGAGGAGCGCGAGGTGCTGCCAGTCACCGGCCGCGACGACCATCACCGGCTCGCCCTCGTCCTCCTCGATGGAGTAGCTGGTCGGATTGACGCCCACGGAGAACATGCCCAGCACGCCGTCGCTGGCCAGCACGAGGGCCTCGTCACCGTCGCGGACGGCGCTCACCTTCACCGTGGTCCCCATGCCGAGGTCACCCGGCTTGTTGGAGGTCACCCGGCCGATGGGCTTGGCGCTGTCGTGGCCAAGGGACACCACCGGCCGGGCACCGGCATCGAGGGAGCCGGGGAGGAACTTGACCTTGCTGCCGTCGGAGACGCGGCCCACCTTGTTCCAGGGGACGGCGACACCGCTGATGGTGCGGCTCTCCACGCCCTGCTCGCCCATGGACGCTGTGATGACGGCGTTGGGGTCGTAGAAGGCGGCCTGGATGAACCTGCCCGCTGAGACGGGTGCGCTGGGTGGACCGGGTCGCGGCGAACTCTGCGGTGCGTTGAGTTCATCGAGGTGCGCCTGGGCAGCTTCCTCGGTCTGGTGGCAGGACTCCATCTCGCCCTCGTCGTCCACGACGGCGAAGCCCTCACACTCGGGGTGGTCAGTCGACAGGCTGTAGGCCATCGGTATCTCCATTGGTCGAGGGGGCGGACGGCTCCGGCTCGGGAGTGGGGTTGTACGCCCGCTCGATGTCGGTCGCTGACGGCTCGCCCTCGTTGAAGGGGCTGCGGAGCCAGGCGTTGGTGTCCAGCCGGATGAACTGCCCGTTGGGCGTCACGTTGGGGCCGCCCAGCGTCTGTTCGATGGTGTTGATGTACGGCAGCGCGCCGAAGTCGATGAGGTCACGCCGGGCCTGCTCGGCGTTCTGGTAAGTCATTGAGGTTCCGGCGGGAGCGCCCACGAGGAAGGGCGGCACGTTCATGAGCCGGGCGGCCTCCAGGTCCTGATAGCCGCGGGCCTCGACAAGCTGCATGCGCTCGGGATCCGAGGACATCTCCTCATAGGTGATGTCCAGGCCCAGCGCGGCGATGGCGTTGGCACGGCGACGGGCGGTGAAGTCGTCGGCCATCATGGCCAACTCCTTGGCGTCCATCGGCTCACCGCCGGTCTGCTTGAGGACACCGGTGGGAAGCTCGGTACCGGCGAAGCGCTCGGCCGCCTCCTCCAGCTTGAGCGTGGTGGTGAGGCTGCGGTAGCCGAGGGTGAGGATCGACTCGGAGAAGCTGGCGAACTCCACCACGTCCTCGGGATTCAGGAAGGTGCCGCGGTAGGACACCTTGCCGTCGGTGTCGACCTTCAACTCGGTGGGGATCAGCCGACGGAAGGCGCTCGGGTACTTGGTGGCGTAGCGCTCGGTGATCAGCCAGTAGGCCCGGCCGTAGAAGATCAGGTCGTCCACGGTCCAGGCGAGGATGTGCTGGCGCGTGGTGTTGGGATCCGGGCGGCTGAACCACAGTGCCGGTGGGATCTGCTCCTCCACCGGCTTGGCGTCGCCCCACGAGAGCTTCCACAGCGTGAGCGGCAGCGAGCCGATGGCGGAGCACAGCAGGTCACGCGCTCGTGAGACGGCAGGGATGCTGAGCACCGTGAGGCGGTCCCACACGCCCATGGCGGGCGGCGTCGGGAAGTCGGCTGTGACCAGCCGCCGGAGGCCCGTTCCCCAGCCGTCGACACCGGCGCCACCGCTGAAGGCGACGGTCGGCGTGAGCGCGACCTTGCCTGCCGCCTCGACCTGAGCGTGGCCGTTACGCCGGGTCTTCAGACCCCAGGCGCTCACTCCTTGGCCTTGGCCTTGCCCTCGGCCTCACGGTCCCGGTTGACGAAGTCGACCCAGGTACGGCCGCCGGGCGCATCCGTGCGCTCCTCGGGGGAGGTCTCGATGACGGACTCGGACTCGGTGGCCTCGTCCTTGACGGCGCTCTTGGTGGGGCGTGGTGGTGCCATGGCGGAAGAGGACCACGCTGTGACACCTGCTGTAAACGATCTCTAGTTCTCTCTCGCTGAGCTATACCCGATGGTCGGCTTGGACCGGTTCTGGGGACGCGAGGACAGTGAGATACTCCACACGGCACACCTCGCCATTTCGATAGGACCGGAGTGTGCGGTACTGAGACCGGCGTTGCGGGTTGCGACCGCTCGACCCACATGCTCATCGAGGATGACGTTGCCGGGATGGGCGACCTGTCCGACGGTGATCATCGAGCGCACCAACGGCGTGGCCCTCGACAGTTCCTTGATGCCGACGGTGACCGCCTTGCGCTTCATCTCCAGCGGGAGGTGCGGCTCCAGCGTCGGGGTGATGGCCAGTGTGTCGATAGTCGCGTATCGCTCCTCCAGGGCGGCCCACAGGTCGTCCTCATACTCGGATACCACGACAGGCTCCACGTAGCTCACGCCGTTGTGCTGCCACGCCCTCACCGCCACGAACCGGTCACCGCCCTGTGATACCTCGGCGCTGATCACACCGCCGGAGGGATCGGGCATCGAGCGCACGTGGCACCGGTCCCAGATGCCCGGCTCCAACCACGACGCCTCCGTCTGGACCCACAGGTTGAGGGAGGCACGGAGGAAGGCGGCCTTGTTGGGGCTGTGATACTCGTCCGCCAGCGCCTGGGCGTCGATGGTGTGACCGAGTGCCGGGTTGGCGTAGCCCCAGAGCTTGGGCTGGTTGTAGTCGGACCCCGGCGGCGGGGACCACTCAGCGAAGAACAGGCGGCCAGGCTCCCCCGCCTCGACCAGCGCCAGCCCCTTCTCCCGCCACTCCCGCAGCAGCACGCTCTGCTCATCGCCCGCCGTCGACAGCATGAGCATGAAGGCGTTGGCCTGCGCCCGCTGAGCCGGGAGGAGGCCGTGATCGAGGCACTCGGGCTTGACCCGCCACATCTCATCGACCACGGCGAGGTTGATGGACAGGCCGTGCCCGGCTCCGAGGGTGTTGGGCTGGATGTGGAAGCGGGACCCGTTGTCCAACTCGATGCGCTGGCGCCCGTAGCTGGAGGACATCCGCACCACCCGGTGGTCCAGCATCTCGGCCAGGGTGAAGAAGGCGATCTCGGCCAGCCGTAAGTCGTGCGCCGTCCAGGAGACCACCTGGGGGCCGACCGTGTCGGCGTACTCGTCCAGCCACCACCCGGCCAGCGGGATCCCGATGCCGAAGGTCTTGGCGTTCTGGCGTCCGACCGTGACCAGGGCGGCCCGGTGGGCGAGGGCACCGTGGTCGGTGGCCAACATCCCCTTCAGGGCGGCCTTGTTCCAGTCCATGAGCTTGCCGAAGGAGAGG
>Ga0193738_1000706_pt1 | contig 15397 bp, 20 predicted proteins | sample L2a1metaG_FD_144927 | JGI IMG/M metagenome (GOLD analysis project Ga0193738, IMG submission 144927) | Soil microbial communities from a riparian zone of the East river system, Colorado, United States - L2a1 | ecosystem: Environmental > Terrestrial > Soil > Riparian zone | place: USA: East River...
TCCCGAAGACGCGCAGGGATCTGGATCTCTTCGGCGAGCCGGTCGGGCTGCCGATCGACGCGCTGCACGAGTACCTCGAAGGCCTCGAACGCTCCGGCACGGTCCGGAAGCGGCGCGACAAGAACGGGCGGCCAGCCTGGGGTCCGAAGCTCAAGCGCATCTCCTGGCCCCTCGACGCGATCGAGATCGCGGTGGATCTCTTCTGCACGAGCGCTGAGACGTGGGGCGCCCTCCTGGCGATCAGGACGGGACCCTGGGAGTTCTCTAAGCGGCTCGTCACGCAGCGGGCGAAGGGCGGCATCTGTCCCAACGACATGGAGTTCAAGGACGGCGGCGTCTGGCGCTATGTCGGGGCGTACCGTCGCTTCGTGCCGACACCCGACGAAGAGACGCTGTTCGCCGAGATGGGCTTGCCGTACGTCGCTCCTGAGCATCGGTTCCGCACAACGTTCGAGTCTGTCTCGGAGGCACGGCGATGAGACGGCCGTGGGACAAATCGCGATGTGCTGACGGACAGATCTTCACCGCCGGCAAGACCGGGAGAGCAGTGCCGTCCCACACGCCGTCGCTCGGGGTTCGGTGCAAGTGTCAGCGATGCAGCCAGGGGCGCTATTGGACGCCGGAGCGGCGAGCAGAGCGCTCCGCCAAGGTTGCCAAAGCCGCCCAGTCTATGACGCTAGCTGAGCGAATCAAGCCAATGTTCAGTCGCGGTGAGGGGTGTTGGCCCTGGCTTGGCAAGCCGGCCCCGAGTGGCTACGGAAGGATCGGGGACAAGGGCCGCATTCTCATGGCTCATCGCGCTGTGTACGAGTTGTTGGCCGGCCCGATCCCAGACGGAATGACGCTCGACCATACCTGCCACAACACAGACCCATCGTGCGCGGGCGGTAACTCCTGCCCTCACAGGCTTTGTGTGAATCCGGCTCACTTGGAGCCGGTCCCGACTGAGGTGAACAAGGCTCGCGGTAAGAGTTTAGCGGCGAAGCGAGCGCGCCAGACGCATTGCCAGAACGGCCATCCGCTCAGTGGCGACAACGTCAGCTTCGAACCCTCCAAGAAGACGGGACGGGCGACTCGGCGTTGCCGAATTTGCAGGCGCATCCGGCAGCGTGAGACTCGCCGACCGCTCCCCGTGTCAAAGGCAGGTTGAAGCGATGCATTGGAATGACATGCAGGCCGACGTCATCCGCGAGATGGGCGAGCTGCTCGCCTGTCCTGATCTCTCGGCCGAGGAGCTGGGCTACACCGTGTTGACCCTGGACGCGCTGATCAGGGCCGAACAGATCAGCGAGGCGACGGCTAACGACATGCTGGCCGACCGAATGTGGAGAGCAGGACCGTGAGCGTCGCCCCAGCGTCCACCGTCCACCGCCTTGAGTCCTGGCGCGACGACGTTGACGTGAGTCTCTCGTGCGCCGCGTGCGACCGTCCGATCACCGTTGGCGACCAGTACCGAATCCCGCGTGGCTCACTGCTGGTGCTGTGTCTCGGGTGTTCGCTTGAGCCGCTGGTCAGTGTGCCAGCGGGCGCGCAGCCGTCACCTGTGCGGCGCGTGAAGCGTGTCGTGCGGCGCGCTTCACGCGCCGCACCACGGCCATCTACAGCACCGACGCCGATCGCCTGTGTTCACTGCTCTACGGTGTTCACGCCGATTCGTGAGCCGGGCCGAGCCGGTCCACCTGCGCGCTACTGCTCGGACGACTGTCGAGCGGAGATCCAGCGGATTCGGGTACGTGCACGGTGGCGCCAGCAGCACCCGGTTTCCATCCAGCGACGTGCACCAGTCGTGCCGTGCGCGGTCTGCAAAAAGCCGTTCTCAGCCTACTCGTTTGGGGGCAAGCGTGGTCGACGCCGCACGTGCTCGACCACGTGCCGAGACGCCTCTGGCTGGCCGGGCTGGCGCAAGGACCGCTCAGCGCTGGTGGCGCTCCTGTCGCCTGATCGGCCGATCCTGGGGACGGAGATCGCCACCGCGCTGGGGTTGGACCCGAAAGCGGTCCGCAAGACCCTGGCCCGCCTTATTGCACGCGGCGAGCCGATTCTGCGACTGCCGCCGCCGAGCTACGGCTACGTGCTGCGGAGGGCCGAATGACCCACCAAACACGCGCCCACAAGTCACACGTTGAGACGGTCAGTCCCCTGCCCCTGCCAGCGGAGCTACGCCGGCTCGCGCTCGTGTACGAGGACTACCCGGGGATCGCCAACGATCTGCTGCTGGCGCTCGCCGATCTCAAGCGGCGAACAGCGTGCAATGAGGCGGTGGCATCGTGATCGACGCGCAGACTCGTGGCTGGACGCGCGCGGCACAGCAGCTCGGCATCTCGCTCGAAGCGTATCGCGAGCATCGAGACGCTGGCCTCCGCTGGTGCTGCGCACACCAAGCGTGGGAACGGGCTGACCTCTTCAGGGAGCGGCCGAACGGGCAGATGGAGAGCTACTGCCGCCCACCAGAGCCGGCGTCGGACGGTGCCTCATGAGCGGCGTGCTGCGTGTCGGCAGCCTGTTCACAGGAATTGGCGGCTTCGACCGTGGGGTCGAGCTCGCCGGGTTCGAGACGGCCTGGCAGGTCGAGAATGATCGCGATTGCGTGTCGGTGCTCGAACGCCACTGGCCCGGTGTTAGGCGACTGGGCGACATTCGAGAGGTGACCGCGTTAGCGGGCCTCAACGATCGGAATAGCGGTAGCCTTGATCTCAGCGAGACTGGCCTGGACTTCGGGGTGAGTGTGGGCCAGCCGGTGACAGTTGGGACACAGAACGACACCGTTAGCGAGGGTATGGCGCCCGCCCTCACTACGGGGAACGATGTGGTGAGCGTCACAGGCGGTCTCACTCCAGCCACACCGCATACAGGCGTCACCGTGCCAGCGGCGAACGGCGTGCATCCAGGCCGATTTGTTGGCGTAGACGGTTCGCTTGGCGATGACGTAGCTCTTGCCCTTGTTCCAGGAGCCGCCGACGCCGTTTTGGCTGGTGATGCTGGCCCAGTGTGCCAGCCGAGCCTCAGTAGCCATACGCGCCTGATGGCCGGCGATGAAGCGTCGGGGGTTTCCATCGCGCCCCCGCGCAGGGCGTTCAACCCCACATCCACACTCACAGAGAATCATGTCCATAGGGAGAATGATAACTCATTTTCTCCCAGACAGCATGATTATCTGGGGCCGGTTGACATCGTCGTCGGGGGATTTCCTTGCCAGGATCTTTCGGTGGCCGGCAAGCGGGCCGGATTGGGGGGTGAGCGAAGTGGTCTATTCTGGGAATTCATCCGGATCGTGAGGGAGATGCGTGAGTCAACCGGAGGGCTTTGTCCAAGGCTCATTGTTCTCGAAAACGTCCCCGGACTCCTCAGCTCCAATGACGGAAGAGACTTTGCTCTCGTACTCGGCGGGCTACAACAACTCGGGGCGCTGGACATTGCGTGGCGAGTCCTGGACAGCCAGGGCGTCGGAGACTGTGCTCTGCACCGCGTCGATACCGGGTTCTGGGCCGTGCCGCAGCGACGACGTCGGATCTTCCTTGTCGCGGATTTTGGAGCCGAACGCGCCGTCGAAATACTGGCTCTCCCCGACGGCCTGTCGCGGCATCCTCAGACGCGCGTCAAAGCGCGGCAAGGAGCTCCCCGCGCTCTTGAAGCTGGCGCTGGAGTGGATCGCGGTGCGGTTGCCGCCTTCGGCGGCAACCGCACCGCCGGCCCCATCGATGTAGCGACGTCCCTGCTGGCCCATGGTGGGCCGAACGGACACGGCGACTTCGAGATCACCCATCGGGAGAACCGCTCGCGAGTCGCCGTTGAGACTCGGAGCGGGCTCTCCGAAGGCGACTCGCGAGCGGGGATCATCGCGCCCTTCGATGAGCGCGTCATCACGTCACCCGGCAACCGATCTGAGGTCGTGGATGGAGCGACTTCGCCGGCGCTGAACAGCGCCGGCGAAGTGAGCATTGTCGCCAACATCGCCGGTGAGGGCGACGTGAGTCCACCACTCATGTCAGGCGATGGCCCGCACGTCCGTGCGGGCCATCGCCTCGAGGATCCCCTGGTGGTTGAAGGCGATGACATCGCCTTCAACCACCAGGCCGGGCACGGGAACGACACGTCGTTCAGGGGGAAGGGGCGACAGGACATCACTCGCGCGGGCGACTACACCGGGGCGCTTCGGGCCGGTGGCCAGGATGCAGTCGCCTACTCGCTTCAACTCGGGCAGACGGGAGCGAACGGCGGCAATCTGAGCGAGGGTGTCGCAGCAACCGTCGAGACGAGTAACCGACAGGCTGTCGGTTACTCGCTCTACCCGGAGTCCGGCCAGGGCGCCGATCTGCGGGCGACGGAAACCGACACAGCTACCACGGTTGCAGCGACCGATGGGGAGCGTCAGACCGACCGAGGCGTGCGGATCGTTGAGCCGCACGCCTCGCGCCATGGAGGCTGGATCGTCCGTCGGCTGATGCCCGTGGAGTGCGAGCGCCTCCAGGGATTCCCCGACGACTGGACCCGCTACCGGCAGGACGGCAGCGAGATCAATGACGGGCCCAGGTACCGGATACTCGGCAACGCGGTCAGCGTCACCGTGGCCTACTGGCTGGCCTGCCGGGTGAGGGTCGCGCTGGGAGTGTCCTCATGAGCGGTTCAGTCGGCGGCGGGCTTGCGGGGACGGCCGGGCTGAGGACGGGCCTTCGGGTCGCGGTACCTCTCCAGTTCCTCGCGAAGAATGAGGTACTCGCGGCCGGGCCTGATCGGATGCAGATGCCCAGCTTCGATCCAGCGGCGGATGGTCATGTGGCTCACACCAAGCTCGGTAGCGGCCGTCTGGACAGTCACGAATTCCTGCCCCTCGAAGATGACGGGTTCAGGGTTTGCCGGCCTCGGATGAGCGGCGTGGAACGTGTTCAGGGGAGGACGCAGGGTCTCAATAGCGCGGCGCTCAGCGACCGCCAACACCGCGAGATCAGAGCATGGCACGCAGGCGATGGAGATACTGCCGAGGCGCTCCATCTGGACGCGACGGTTGTGCTCGTGCCACCGTCCTCTGAGCGACGTTGTCGAGGCGCCGATGTAGGCGACCTGATCACCGTTGACGATCGCGAAGTACAAGCCGGGCTCGATCGGCAGCAAGCGACGATCGGAGTACGGGACGGATGGCAGAGCGAGCACCTGATCGGCGCTCGTGAACTGAAGCTCGGTGGGCAGTGTGCCCATCACGCATCTCGCCATTCGCTGACCGCCCGGCGCAGCAGACGGACGATGAGGTTGTTCAGGCTCCGATCTTCAGCATCGGCCCATCCCTTGAGCTGGGCGTGCAGATCGGTCGGCAACCGAACGAAGAGACGGACCACTGCTTCAGCCACGACCAAAGTTTGCACTGTGCTACTCCCTTGCTGCCATTGTAGCATAGTGATACCATTGTGCTACTCGTTAGCTACTACGGATTAGGAGTCCGGCATGACGACTGACCTCGCACGACAGCAGCACGGCTCGGCGCTGGCGTCCAGTTCGCCCACCCCCCTGATCGACTCCTTCGCCGTATTGGATATTTACGCCGGAGGCATTGCTCACGAGGCTCCCAGAGTGGAGAGTCTGGCGACGATCAGCGCCGGCTACCGGGGGAAGAGCGACGGGAACCGTCCAGGATCGCCTCAGCGATCGAGAGACGGGACCATCTATCTTCATGATGCGACCGGTCGCGCTCCTGGACTCAAGCGAGCGCTTGACCAGTCGGGTGGCAAACGGCTTACGATTTCCTTTCCCTTCGACGATCCCAGCAGGTTCATCCACTGCCGCTTCATGAGCTACACCGCGACGGAACTGCAAGCCTTCGGCGATGAACACTACCTGATGGTGTTGGTGCCAGGGCGAGGGTATCAGCGGGTTGACGCTGGATCATCGGAGTATGAGGACTGGCTGAAACGCTGCAAGGTATCAGTCAGCGTCTATTTTGTACTCGCCGAGTGGGGGCCTGACGGCCCCGAGATCGTCTTCCCTGACGGCGTGGGCGCCTACTACCGCCTGCGCTTCACCAGCCGGCACTCGCTCCGATCGATCCTGGCAGGCCTGCGATCCATCGGCCAGTTCACGCAGGGGCGAATCGCTGGCGTGCCGTTCGACCTGGCGATCGACTACCGCGAGGCGGCCGACGCCACGGGCAAGAAGCGCACGATCCCCGTCTGGTCGCTGGCCTCGAAGCCGCCGGGCGGCCGTCGGCTAACGTCGAGAAACTTCAACGACGTGATGACCCTGGCGCTCGAGCAGGGCGCCGCGCTGATGCTGCCGATGCCGACCCCGCCCACCCTGCAGGACGCCCTGGCAGAGCTGCCAGACGAGGATCTCGACGAGTCGATCATCGACGGCGTGGTCGTCGGGGATGTCTCCGATCGCGAGCTTGAGCTGATCCAGCGTGGCGGACGGTGCAACGCCGAGCACTGGAGAGGGTTGTTCTTCTCGGCCGTGCGAGGGACCGAATTCGACGGCGACGAGAGCCCGGCCCGGGCCGCGTGGCTGCGTGAGTACACGAAGGGCCGAACCGACAGCCTGGCCGAGTATCTCCATTGGTCCACCGAGCGCGAGGCGCAGGCGATGGTGGTCGCAGCCAGCGACGAGCTGAATCGGCGCCGGGAGGCGAGGGACGCGCGCGGTGAGTCACCGCCGACCCGTCCTTCGCCTGCGCCGAATGGGAAGGCGCGGCGGTCCTACCAGGATCTCTGGCCGGACGACGATGCGCCGCTCTCATGACGGGGGCATCCCCAAAAAAGACGGCGACCACGAGCGACGTCCTCCACGATCCGGAGCCCGATCTCGAGGAGATGGAAGTCGAGCATGGTGAGCAGGTGCGCCCCGCAACCGCGAGAGTCGAGAGTCGAACGGCACTCGTGGCCAGACTCCGCCAGGTCGTCAAGCGGGCCAATGAAGCCGGCGGAGACTTCGCGGTCCCCGCGAACCTGGCCGATCTAACCGACGACGACATCCGTGACATGAGGGCCTCGGTCGAACAGGCGCTCGCGGCTGTCGGAGTTACGGCCTAAGCATGACGTTCGACGAGATCCGCTCCGCGCTTAGCTGCGGCGGTGCAGTGAGCATCCCGCTACGGGCTCGCGATGGCTCGATCAGGGCGTACGTCATCGTTGATGAAGCCGATGTCGACTTCGTCACACAGTGGCGCTGGTCTTTGTGTCAGCAGACCGGCTACGCAGTTAGAGGTACTGAAGTCGGCGGGCACCAGCGCAGGATTTATCTGCACCGCGAGTTACTCGGCCTGAAGCATGGCGATGAGAGACAGGGCGACCACATTGATCGAAACTACCTGAACTGTCGCCGAGAGAACCTGCGCGACGTTCCACACGCCGGCAACCTTCAGAACGTCAGGAGCCGGGGCGGGTCATCAGCGCATCGCGGTGTGTCCTGGTCGAAGCAACATCAGAAGTGGCGTGCTCAGGTTCAGGTCGACGGGAAGAACAGGCATATCGGTCTGTTCGCCGACGAGTTAGAAGCTTCTAACGCTGCCCGATCAGCCAGAGAGCGGCTCATGCCGTTTGCAGTGGATTGATGATGAGTGCAGCCGCGATCCGGAGCGCTCTGTCCTGTGGTCGCTCTGCCTGCGATTGCAGCAAGGGAGGCGTCAAGGCGCACTGCCCTGGACCGTCCCATCAGAACGGGGACCGGAATCCGTCGCTTGGTGTGACTGAGAAAGACGGGAAGATCCTGGTTCGATGCTACGGCGGGTGCGCCCAGCCGGACGTGATCGCCGTGCTTCAGGAGCGCGGATTGTGGCCGCGTCAGGAGGCAAGCTCACCGAAGGGATCGTCGCCAGGGAAGCGCACGCGTGTCGTGGCGCACTACGACTATCGCGACGCGACTGGCGGGATCGCCTTCCAGGTGGTCAGGCGAGAGACCTGGGTCGAAGCTGACATCGTTGATGGCGAACACGTCGCAGGGCACTGGCGGAAAGGCTTCTTCCAGCGCCGCCCGAACACGAGCGGTGGGTGGGACTACAAGAAGGGTGATACGTCGATCCTCTATCGCCTGCCCGAGCTGCTGGCGGCGGACCCTGGCGAGATCGTCTGGCTGTGTGAGGGCGAAAAGGACGCTGACAGACTGACGTCGCTCGGGCTGGTCGCCACGACGCGCGCCGAGGGAGCCGGCAAGTGGAAGGGGCCAGAGAGCAAGTGGCTCGAGGGGCGACGGGTCGTTGTCCTCCAGGACAACGACGAGCCAGGTACGCTCGACGCCAGACTCAAGCTGGCTGACCTGGCGAAGACGGCCCGTGCCGCCATCCTCACGCTCGAGCCGCTTCCCGAACACGGCGACGTCTCGGACTGGCTGGACATGGGCGGCAGCCTCGAATACCTGATCGCCCTCGGCGAAGCGGTCCTAGAGTCGGCGCCTGAGCCTCCTGCAGTAGCGGTTGAGGCCGCGGAGTCGACTCCTGAGCCACCGGCGCCAATGGTGAGCTTTCCGACTGAGGTGCTGCCGCCGTCGATGGCGAGACTGGTGCGCAGTTCGGCGGTCGCTCTGTCGGTCCCACCTGAGTTCGTCGGCGTGCCACTCCTGGTGTTGGCGGGAGCTGCCATCGGGAACGCCTGGGAGATCGAGGTCAAGAAAGGCTGGCGCGAGGGCCCGAACCTGTACGCGGCTGTGGTCGCTGATCCAGGATCCGGCAAGACGCCCGCGCTCAGGATTGCGATCCGTCCGATCGACGCCATTCAGAACCGGCTCACCGACGCCTACCGGGCCGCAAAGAAGCGGCACGATGTTGAGCTCGCGGAGTGGGAGTCGGCGATCAAGGCCACACGCGGAGCAAAGCCTGAGCCGCCAGTCTACGAACACGTCTGGACCACTGACCCGACGACGGAAGCGCTCGCGTCGATGCTGGCCAACACGAAGGGCCTGGCCTTCACGCGTGACGAGCTGGTCGGGTGGGTCATGTCGATGGACGCCTACCGCTCTGGCAAGGGCGCGGACCGGCAGCACTACCTGTCGATGTGGGGCCGAGCGTCCATCAAAATCGACCGACGATCGCAGCCCGACCCGATCATCGTCAGAACGCCGTGTCTCTCCGTGGTGGGCGGCATCCAGCCCGACAAGCTCCCGATGCTGGTGGAGAAGGGCGACACCGACGACGGTTTCCTCGATCGCCTGCTCTGGGCCTATCCCGACCTTGGGTCATCGCGGTGGACCGACGCCGGCGTTGATGAGCAAGCCGAAACCGACGTCGACCGTCTCTTCATGGCCCTGCACGAGCTGAAGGGCTGGGAGCGCGTGCCTGGGACCACGATCCCCAACGTGGCAAGGTTCGACGGCGGCGCGCACGCCATCTGGCGCGAGTGGTTCGACGAGCGCGAAGCCGAGGAGCGCTCGGACGATCTTCCTGCGAGCCTCAAAGGCACCTGGGCAAAGCTGCCCGGCCAGCTTGCTCGAGTCGCATTGATCCTTCACGTCGCCTGGGCGGTGGACGCCGGCGCCGAGGTCAGTCGGCTCATTCCCCAGGCCACGATCGCCGCTGCTGCCGACCTGATGGACTACTTCAAGGACCACGCGAGAGCTGCTCTAGCATCGGTCAGGACGTCACGCACGATCCTCGAAAGCCGCGTCATCAGAATCCTGTCGGAGCGCACCCGGTGCACGACGACGCAGCTCTACGAGGCGCTCAATCGGAAGGTCAAAGCCGATCGCCTGAACGGCGCGCTCGAGCGGCTCGTCGAGGACGGCAAGGTGGCTCGGGTCTCGGTACCAGCCGGCCCGAAAGGCGGGCGCCCGGCCAGCATGTGGGAGATCGTCGAGGAGGTGGATGTGCCCGCGAAACACGGGCATGAAGGGGGTTTCTTCGCTCGCGAGCATGGTTAGTTCGCCGTTTCTTCGCCACGCCGATCGAAGAAACCTACCAGGAGGGAAATAGGGTCTACAGAGGTTTCTTCGCTTTCTTCGCCATTACGCGCACGCGCGCGAGAGATCACTCGACGAGGACACCAGATGGAACGGTCGGAGCAACCCGAGACCAGGGCAGCAACACGCTGGCGGACGCGTGCGTTCGCTGAGCCCTTAAGTACCCCTGAGGACGCTCCTGGAGGGAAGCCGGGCGAAGAAAGCGAAGAAACGAAGAAACCCCCCGCCACTCGAAGGGAAACGGCTGTTTCGAGCGAGCGAAGAAACGGCGAAGAAACCCCCTCTATTGGCGAAGAAACCTCCCTCGTGTGTGCAAAAGATGAGCAGAAGGAGAACAAGACTCGCGATCAGGTGCCTGTCAGCGAGCGCTGCGTCATCGCAGGGTGCCCGGCGTCGAGAGCCGACATCGTCTACTGCGCCCGTCATCGCGTCATGGCCGATGACGGGACGCTCTGGCTTAGGTGTGTCAACGACAACGGCCATGCGCCAGTCGCCCCAAACGATCCGATTGTCTGTGCTGGGCACCGCGCGGCGATCGAGGTGGCGTAGTCATGTCGATGAGCGAGCGCGAGAGCAGGACGAGCGCAGAACTGTTTGACGAGCCGGACCACTGCCGATTCTGCGGCGAGCCGCTCACGGGAGCCCAGGAGCAAGTTCGAGCTCGGCGCGGCGATCTGATCTGTCAGACCTGTTGGGTGGAAGGGAGAGACCTCGCGTGGTGAGCCAGGACGACGAGCGCATCACGACGACGTGCCCGGCCTGCGGCGCGCGCCAGGTCGTGAGGACGAACCGACAGACGCAGCAGCCATTCGTCGGCTGCGAAACCTATCCCGTGTGCTCAGAGACGGGGCCGGTGCCTGAGTGGCTTCGGCTGAAGCGAGCGGGAGCGATCGAGCTCCCAGGCCTGGAAGGGTGATTAGATGCCACGAACGCGGAGCGTCAAACAGCTTCAAGACATGCAGCGCGAGAATGGCGCGAGTGCAGCCGACATCGCCGCTGACGCCCTGGCCTCAGCAATCGTCAACGCGACGCCCGATGACCAGCTCGGTGGGCTGATCGAGCGAGCCGAGCGAGCTGAGGCCGCGCTCGATGCATTGGACGCCCGCCCGACGGCATCCGGTGCTGACCCGTCCGACACCGTTGTCGTCTCGTCGAGTGACGTGACGACCGGATTTCACTACGGTGGCGGGGCGGCCAGTGTGGAGCTGCCCGGTATGCCGCCGCGCCAGGACGACGAGCCGGCCCCGCGGCCGCGTGACACGCCAGGATCCTGGGGCGAGCCTCGGAACGCCGCGTACAAAGCGCGCACGCAGTGGCCCGTGCCCCAGGACAGCGCCTTCGGTGGCAAGAAGAACATTCGGGCCATCGACCTGGCCGACATGGTCGATGAGCTGATCCGCACCGTCCCCTACCTACGCGAGGTCGCCTCGGTCGTCGTGGGGCTCTACTGGCAGCGAAAGGGCGGGTCGGCGCACGGCAAGAAGGTGCTCTCGCGCGTCAAGAAGGCGGACGGCATCGTCGAACGCGAAACGCAGGCCGAGATCCTGATCATCTTGTCCGCCGACCATCTGTCGAAGATGCGGGCGTCGGAGCTGTTCGTCGAGAAGCTCGTCTTTGGCTGTCTCGCTCGGATCGACGTGGCGGGGCCGAGCGTGCTGCCCGTGGACTTCGAGGCCAACTTCGCAGCGCTGGACCGCTACGGCTACCTCGGCCCGGACGAGCGGATCGCCGGGCGCTTCCTGTCCCGGGTGCGCCAGGGCGAGATGAACGACATGACGGTCGAGATCTCGGACGACGAGGACGACTCGCCTGTCGGCGGTGACGACGACGAAGATGAGGATGACAGCGTCATCGAGGACGATGGAGCAGTGGCCGAGGTCGTCGAGGAATGAACACCGCGACGTTCTCTCCCTGCCGGCAGTACCGCTACACCCTGACGCGCGAGGTCGCGTCGCTCGACGGGCATGGTGTGGTGTGCTGGGTGATGCTCAACCCATCGACCGCCACCGCTGAGACGGATGATCCGACGATCCGCCGCGTCAAGGCGTTCTCGCGGGCGTGGGGCTACCGATCGGCCAGCATCGTCAACCTGTTTGCATACCGCTCAACGGAGCCGCGCCGGCTGCTCTACGTCGAGGATCCTGTCGGGCCCGAGAACGATCGCGTCATCCGCGAGGTAGCGGGGAATGCCAATGCCGTCGTGGTCGCCTGGGGCGTCCACGGCGCCCATCGGGGTAGAGACGCGCAGGTCCTGGCGCTGCTCGCAGCGATCGGCGTCTCACCGCTCTGTCTGGGCACGACGCGCGGTGGCCATCCGAAGCACCCGCTCTACATGCCGGCCGGACTGGCGCCGCTCGTCTTCCAGGCTCGTGCGGCGGTGGCATCGTGACCGCCATGGCGCCAGCCGTCGAGATCGAAGGCAGCCTGGCGGTCGTGCGGTTCGACCGCTTCGACCTCGACAGCTATCGGCTTTTCTTGCGCGCCAAGGCCCTGCCCGAGAGTCAGGTGTCATATAGCTGGGTTGACGACGCCTATACGCTGACCACGCCGGCGCGGTTCGCCGATCGGATCGGAGCCGCCGTCCCGACGTCGAACGGTGTGCCGCTCCCGCTCGCTGAGTATCTCCACGACTACCAGCGCTGGATCGTCGGCGACCTGGCGCTCCCGGCTAAACGCTTCGCCTGCTGGTGTGACACCGGGCTGGGGAAGACCGCGATCCTGCTGGAGTGGGCCCGTCAGGTCGTGGCGATCACGGGCGGCCGAGTGCTGATTCTGCAGCCGATCGGGATCCACCAGCAGACCGTCGACATGGCCGCCGAGTTCTACGGCGACCAACTGGCGATCGAACGCCTGGAGACTCGGGAGGCGCTGGTCGCGTGGTGCAAGCTGCCGGGGGCAGCGATCGGTCTCACGAACTACGAGAAGCTGATCGCCGGCCAGATTCCCGAGTTTCGCCATCTGGCCGGCCTGGAGGCAGACGAGGCGAGCCTACTCAGGACCGGCGGCGGAGTCATCAAGTGGAACTTGATCCATTCGGCCAAGGGCATCGAGTACAAGCTGAGCCTCACGGCCACGCCCGCACCGAACGAGGCGATGGAGTACGCCAGCCAGGCGAGCTTCCTCGAGCGCCTGCGCAGCGAGGGTGAGATCCTCTGGACCTACTTTCAGCGGGACATGAAGACCGACGCCTGGCGCGTCAAACCACACGCACGCCAGGCGTTCTACGGCTTCATGGCCTCCTGGAGCATCTACTTGCGGGATCCGTCTCGCTTCGGGTTCAAGGACATCCTGGCTACCCTGCCGCCGCCCGTGATTCGCGAGCACGAGCTGGCCCTGACCGACGTCCAGCGGGAGACGATGTTCGGCCTGGTCGGCAAGAAGGGCGGCCTGTTCAACGACGATCGCCTCACCCTGAGCGAGCGCTCGAAGCTCTCCCAGCTCGCCAAAGGCTTCCTCTACCAGACGATCGGCGGGCAACGGATGGCGGCCCGCTACCCGTCCCTGAAGCCGGCCAAGGTTGCCGACCTGACAGCCGAGCACGTGCGGGCTGGCCGCCAGGTGATGGTCTGGACGGTGTTCGACGAGGAAGGTGAGATCATCAGTGAGCATCTGCCGTCTGACGTGCGCTACCGGATCCTGAGTGGTAAGCAGACGGATACCGAGCGCGCCGAGTTGGTCAGGGCCTTTAAGTCCGGACAGATCGACGCCCTGATCTCCAAGGCGATCCTCCTGGGCTATGGCCTGAACCTGCAGAACTGCCGCGCCATGGTGTTCTCGGGCTTCGACGATAGCTTCGAGCGCCTCTACCAGTCGATCCGCCGGGCCTACCGCTTCGGGCAGACGGAAACCGTCCATGTCGAGATTCCGATCATTCCCGAGCTCGAGGGGACGGTCTTTAGCAACGTGCGGCGGAAAGAGGCGGCGTTCGACGAGGACACCCGCATCCAGGAAGCGCACTACCGCAAGGTTCTGATGGGAGCCTGAATGGACGACCTGGCCATCTACAACGAGGATTGCATCCAGGGGATGGCGGCGCGGCTCGAGCCGGAGTCGGTCGATCTCACCGTGACCAGCATTCCGTTTTCCAACCTCTTTGCCTATTCTGGCAAGAACGAGGACGTCGGCAACTCCTGGGACGGTGGCACCGACTCTCGCGACACCCACTTCGGGCTCCACCTCCGCTTCTGGGTCGAGCAGGTCCACCGTGTGACGAAGCCCGGCTGCATCCTGGCGATCCACATCCAGCAGTTGCTGACCACGAAGGTCCAGCACGGCCACATGGGTCGCCGCGACTTCCGAGGCGCGGTGATCGACGTGGTCGCCGCCGGAGGATTCGTCTGGACGGGCGAGGTCGTTATTCCGAAGAACCCCCAGGCGATCGCCCAGCGCCAGAAGCTGCATAGCCTACTGTTCGTGACCGGCATGCGCGACGGTCGAAAGCTCGCGCCCGCGGTCAACGACTACGTCCTGATCTTCCAGAAGGAAGGCGAGGGCAAGCCGGTCCCGTGCCTGTTCGATCAGGACCGGAACCCTGGAGGCTGGCTGACCCGGAACGAATGGATCCGCGACGCGAAGGGGCTCTGGTCAGACATTCAGGAGACTGACATCCTCGAGGGGTCGCGCGGGGTGAGGGATGAAGGCGACGAGAAACACGTCGCACCGCTTCAGCTCGAGGTAATCCGCCGCCTGATCCGTCTCTACTCGAATCCTGGTGATCTAACGATGGATCCATTTATGGGGGTCGGGAGCACGGCGTACGTCGCGCTCGAACAGGGACGGCGAGCGGTTGGCTTCGAATTGAAGGAGAGCTACCACCGCCAGGCCCTGAAGAACGCGGCCAAGGCGAGGCAGGTTGCGGCGCCGGCTTCCTCGATGTCGCCGGGCCTATTCGATGCGCTGGAGGAAGCGGCAGGATGAACGACGAGCGACAGCCTCGGTCTGGCTGGGCAGTGGTCGAAGTGATGGGCCACGTGACGATCGCCGGGTACGTGACAGAGACGACGATCGCCGGCGCCGGCGTCCTGGCGGTGGCGGTGCCAGACGGCGATCGGACCGTCGAGCAGTTGATCTCGCCGACCAGCCTCTATCGCCTGACCTGGGTGGGCGAGGACGAGGCGCGCCTGGTGGCCAGAAAGCACCCGGTGCAGGTGATCGACGACTGGACCATTCGTCAGGAGACACGCGCCCAGATCGAGAAGGAGGAGCGCGACTCGATCGAGCAGCGGGTTCGCCGTCAGGTTGCCATCGAACGAGCGGCCGAGGATCGCGGACTCCCGCCCGAAGCGACCGCCGTCTACGGTGACGCCATTGCCATCCACACCGACGACGACGCTGGCGACTACCGCGATGATGATGATGAGGACGAAGGTCGGCGCTGGTAATGGCCAGGAACCCGCTCGCGACTCAGCTCGTGCTCGACGATCTCGACCAACTCGGAAGCGGCCACCGCGCTCGGCTGGAGACTGGCGCCATGCTGGACGGTGCGACGGCCCGCGTCTGGAGACTCTGGTTTCCTGCTCGACTGGGT
>Ga0193738_1000707_pt1 | contig 15389 bp, 13 predicted proteins | sample L2a1metaG_FD_144927 | JGI IMG/M metagenome (GOLD analysis project Ga0193738, IMG submission 144927) | Soil microbial communities from a riparian zone of the East river system, Colorado, United States - L2a1 | ecosystem: Environmental > Terrestrial > Soil > Riparian zone | place: USA: East River...
GTCCTGCCAGCCGTAAGCCTCTAACTTTTGCTTAAATTCAAGATTTAATGAGACTGGACTATATTTTAGTACACCTTTCTTATTCTTTTCGTCAGATACCTTTGTTAAATGTGTTGCTGCATTAATTGACGCAATGACGTCTGTAATTTCTTTATAAGTTTTTTTATGGTGTATAAGTAAAAACTCCTTAGCATTTAGGTGGTTGTATTCTTGCGCTATTGTCATTAGTTGGCTGTTTTAAGCAACGTCCATTCTTGTGGTATCTGGGCAACCTTGTCGTTGATTGATGGAATGTGAATGGGCTTATTAATGGGTCTGGTTAATAAAGTATTATTCTTCAACCTTTCGATCCTCTGCTTTGTAATATTATTATATTTTTTTTCCTTTTCAATTACAACCGCATTTCGTTCGTTTTTTAAAGCCCCTAATAAAGTTGAGCCAACTCCCGCAAATGGATCCAAAACCCAGCTATTCTCGTTTGAAAGAGCCAGCACACACCTTTCAATTAACTCTATGGGAAATTGACAAGGGTGATCCTCTTTTTCAGGATGATTTGCCTTAACGTTTGGTATATTGAACAACAACCTATTAAAATCACCTTCAACTATATCCCATATATCACTTGGATTTTTCCCTAACGGATTGCCAGATATTTCTCCTTTTCTTTTTCCCTTAAAGTGTCTTTTACCGGGGTATTTAGATTTAACTCTTATGGGGTCAAGGTTGAATATATAATTATCAGTTTTGCTAAACCATAATATAGTTTCATAGCGGCCACTTAAACGCTTGCTTGCATGTAAGCCATGCCCAAAATGCCAGATGATTCGGTTGCGTAATTTTAAACCGTATTTTTTAAAAATGTTGTAGTAAAAAATATCTAAAGGGAATACTTCTCCTTTGTGTACATAGTTTCCAACCTGCCAGCACACATTACCCTTATCGGACAGCTTCTTTACAAGTTGCTCAATTATTCCCTCCTGTGTTTTCAGATATTTCTCAATAGAAGTTTTTACTTCATAAGACTTACCTACATTGTAAGGAGGCGAAGTAATAATCAGATCGAATTTTTTATCTTCTAATTTTTTTAAAGTTTTTAACGCATCCCCGGTTATTACTTTATATTCTTTCATTCCTTATTTTCTTTTTTAGGTGGTGAAACTTTTAGCAAACCTCTTAGATTTTTATCAAACTCGCTTTCTTTTTTTTCAGTAATGGTTATTTCTTGGGGTAGGGAATTTGTACTTTTTATCTGATTAACGACTTTATCAAAATCCTTATTGTAATCCTTGTCTTTTATTACTTTGTATTTTGCATATTCTCCTTCAGCAAATTTATCGGCAACGTCTTTTCTAACAGTGCCAGCATTATCCAGTACCTTATATTCATTAAACCGAAGAAAAGCATCTACCCGATCAATCCAGTTTTTCATTTTCATTAATCGGTTTCTTTCTGCTTGCAATTCCGCATAGTCAAGGAACATATTAACCAGCGTATTTAGTTCCTTCAACTCTTTTTCTTCTAAGTAATTCTTTGCAACAGTTACATCTGCTTTTTGTATATCACCTTCCTTCTTTACATTTTTCCATGTCTTTAAATTCATATGAGGCAACTGTGCATTTGCTCTTGCCTGGATTATTTCGGCAGCAGTTTTACCAACGATAGCAAATTCAAGTTTGTTTTGCACTTTTTGAAAAAAGGCTACTGTCTCAGGTGCGTTCTTATCGTAATCAACACTGGTTGCGTATATGTCCCTGACCTTTTCATAGAACATTTTTTCGGATGCCCTGATCTCCCGGATGCGATCAAGCAACTCTTTGAAATAATCTTTATTAAAAAGATTGTTGCCCTGCTTCAATCTTTCATCATCCAGTGCAAACCCTTTTATTAAATATTCTTTCAGAACTCTTGTAGCCCAAATCCTAAACTTGGTTGCATTATATGAATTAACCCGATAGCCTACTGATATTATGGCATCAAGATTATAAAATTGGATTTCACGTTCCACGTCACGATTACCTTCTTTTTGAACTATCCGGATTTTCCGGATAGTTGCATCTTCTTTTAATTCCCCACTACTATAAATATTACCTAAATGTTCATTCACAGTTCTAACATCAACATCAAAAATATCAGCCATCCCTTTTTGTGTTGTCCATACGGTATCATCACCAACAATCACCTGAACTTTGATGCTACCATCTTCACTATTATAGAACAAAAAATCACTTGTTCTTTCTAAATCTTCCATATCACTTTATTAAATCTTCGTAAGTTAATCGTTTGTTTGAAACGCCGGACAAAATTAAATCAAACCTGCTTTGTGTATCGAATTTACGTGTATTAAATCTTAAAGTAAATTCATCAATATAGCTTTGTAAATGTGCCTTGCTGATTGAATGATAAATACCATCAATCCCTCTTTTTAAATGGCTCCAAAAGTTTTCTATTCCATTAGTATGAGCCATGCCATTTACATATTGCTTTGCACTGTGATTTACTGAATGATGTTCAAAGTCTTTTTTCAAATGCTGGTAGGCTTGTAATTCGTCCGTCATTAGAATGCTGTTGGGTGCTACGTTTGCATAAACAACCGGGAGTAAAGAATCCATTGTCCTATCAGCTACAACGACTGCCTTTACATTACCGCCTCTTTCTCTCAAACCTATTACTGATGCCTTATTTGAAATCGTTGCGCCTTCTTCATTTTTAGTTTTCTTATTAGCGTGTTTGTAATGAGATTGACCGCCTATCCCACATTCGTCAATTTCAACTGTGTTACCAACAACTGCTTTGAAATTAGGATGGTCAAAAGCATAACGTAATCTGTGCAATAAAAACCAAGCAGATTTTTGAGTAACTGAAATATCTTTTGCAAGCTGGTGGCTGCTGATACCTTTTTTATGTGAACTGAAAACGTACAGGGCTAAAAACCATTTCTGCAAAGGGATTTTTGTATTGTCGAAAATAGTACCTGTTCTAACATTGAAATACTTACCTGTGCTTTTACACTTGTATTTATTCCCAGCACACTTGTAAACCTTAGAATCAGCCTGAAAAGGCGATACCGGGTTGCCCTGCCATTGCAGCTTTTCAAGGTGGTCAATGCAGCTTTGTTCAGTTGGGAAGGCTTTAATCAGGTCGAAAATGCTTTTAAATTCTGGTAACATATATTCCGTTTATGGTGTAAATATATGCTCAATTTCCGAACCTACCAAATAATTTGGTGTAAAGTTCTATATCATTGCCAGTAAACGGATAAAAACCGGATGCCGTTTTCCGGCACTATCATCTTTGTGTTGTCAATCGGAAATGACGTCAACGGTTGGCTGAGATAACAAATTTTTAAATCGCTTCCGCAAAACCCAAACAGGAACGGGGGCACAAAACTTAAAACTATGTACGCTTTAAAAAACAAAGTACAATTGATTGGTAACCTGGGTGGCAAACCAGAAGTAAAGAACACTGAAAGCGGTAAAAAACTGGCACAGTTCAGCATCGCAACAAGCGAAAGCTATCGCAATGCTAAAGGCGAGAAAGTAACCGAAACACAATGGCACCGCATTGTAGCTTGGGGCAAACTTGCTGAGATAGCTGAAAAATATCTTGACAAGGGAAAAGAAGTTGCGATTGAAGGCAAATTGGTAAATCGTTCTTATAATGATAAAGAAGGTAACAAGAAATATATTACCGAAATTCAGCTGAATGAGCTGTTGATGCTTGGTGTAAAACCAGCAGAAAACTAATAAGTAAGTAGCCACGGGTTATATCGCAATAAATATTTTAATTGCTCCATATAATCCGCGGCTTTTATTTTTTCATGAAAAGGCTTTAGTAGTTTAGCAAACTGTATTATGAATTACGACGCAACCAATGAAATGTTTCGCCTGGCTACAGAGTTAGTCAATCAAAGTTCCCGCAATATTTTTCTTACTGGAAAAGCAGGTACGGGTAAAACGACATTTCTAAAATACATACGGGAAAATTGTCACAAGCAAATGGCGGTAGTTGCTCCTACGGGAGTAGCTGCTATTAATGCAGGTGGGGTAACAATGCATTCTTTTTTTCAATTACCATTTTCCCCTTTTATTCCGGATGCAGGTGGCGGTTTCAGAAATAATAATGATGAAGTTGCAAATCGTAATAGTTTAAAAAGCCGGTTGAAGATGACCGGGGAAAAGAAAAAAATTATCCGGGAACTTGAGTTGCTTATTATAGATGAGATAAGTATGGTACGCTGCGATACGCTGGATGCTGTTGATACAATATTGCGTTATATACGGCGCAGGCACCATGAGCGGTTTGGCGGATTGCAGGTATTATTTATTGGGGATATGTTTCAGTTACCTCCTGTTATTAAAGAACCCGAATGGAATCTTATTAAAGATTATTATAATAGCCCATTCTTTTTTGACAGCATTGTTATAAAAGAAGAACTTCCACTTTATATTGAGTTCAATAAAATTTATAGGCAAAGCGAAGAAAAATTTATTAGGCTGCTCAACCAGGTTCGGAATAATGAATTGGAAGATGATGGAAGAGAATTATTGGAAAGCCGTTATCAGCCTGTATTCCGTAGATCAAAAAATGACGGGTATATAATTCTTACTACACATAATGAAAAAGCAAGAAGCACTAACGCTAATGAGTTGACGAATCTTAATGCTTTTTCACTTACATATCGGGCAGAAATAACCGGAGACTTTCCTGAATCGGCTTACCCGGCTGATGAATTACTCCAATTAAAAATAGGCGCCCAGGTAATGTTTATTAAAAACGATTCTGAAAAATCAAAACGATATTTCAATGGAAAGATTGGGATAGTGACATCGCTGGATAATGACAAAATTGTCGTTCAATGTAATGATGAGCCAGACTCTATTGAAGTAAAAAAAGAAAAATGGGAAAATATTCGTTATGTAATGAATAATACGACCCGCCAGTTAGAAGAAGACGTGTTGGGTTCATTTGTTCAATATCCATTGCGCCTCGCATGGGCTATTACAATTCACAAAAGCCAGGGGCTTACTTTCGAGAAAGCAATTATAGATGCAGGAGATGCTTTTGCTCCCGGCCAGGTATATGTGGCCTTAAGCCGCTGTACTACACTGGAAGGAATCATTCTTCAAAGCAGGATTCGATCAAATGGTTTTTTTACGGATCAAAGAATTGTGCAGTTCTCGCAAAACAATTCTTCGCCACACTTGTTAGAAAGGGAATTAGAATCATCGAGAAAAAAATATCAGCTGAAAGTTTTGCTTTCGTTGTTTGATTATAATGGCCTGATTGGAGAACTTATTGAATTGAAAAAATATTTAGCAGAGCACACATCCTCTTTTAATGTGGAAACAGAAGAATGGATAAATGATATTTCTGATAAGTTGAATGAGATGCAAATGACGGCAGAAAAATTTCAATCGCAACTATATCATTTATTCCTGCAGGAAGAAAAGCCAGAATCTAATTCCGTTCTACAAGAGCGAATAAAAGCCGGGGGTGTATATTTTGGAAATGAACAAAGCAAACTATTGGAGTTAATTCAAAAATCACCAGCAGTTACCGATAGTCGTATACACGCCAAAGAATTTAATGACGGACTAAAAGAAGTGTTTACTCTCTTGTCAAGAAATAAATATATGCTTGATGGTTTTGTTGAAAAATTTGAAATGGAAACCTATCATCGCCAAAAAAAGAATTTTATGCTACCTATATTTTCAGTAAATGCATATGCAGGTGTTGCAAAGCAAAGAGTTGAATCTCCACATCCCCTACTGTACCAACAACTAAGAAAAATGCGTGATTCTATTTGTGCAAAAAAGGATCTGCCTATTTATATTGTTGCGGGAACCAATACGTTGGATGAAATGGCCCGCTATCTACCACAAACATTAACTGAGCTTAGAAAAATAAGCGGCTTCGGCGATGCAAAGATTCAACAATATGGTCAACAGTTTTTAGATCTTATTTTAGCTTATTGCATTGACAAGAATCTTGCGTCATTAATTAAAGAAAAAGTACCCAAAAGAGAAAGGAAGACTGTTGCCGGAGAAAGGAAACCAAAGATTGATACAAAAGCAGTGTCATTTAAACTTTATAAAGAGGGAAAATCTGTTCAGGATATTGCAACAGAAAGAAAGCTTACCCAACAAACTATCGAAGGGCATCTTGCGCATTTTATAGAAGTGGGAGAAATACAAATCAGCGAATTGGTAAGCAGAGAAAAAATAGTTTTGATTGAACCGGCATTAAAAAACTTTCAAGGTGGAAATATTACTCCAATAAAAGGAAAATTAGGAAGCAGTGTTAGCTTTGGAGAGATTAAACTGGTATTGGCATCGATTGAGTTTCAGAGGAAATTATCTTCCCATGAAGACCATTAATATTTGAACATCACTTGGATTAATACCAGATATACGACTTGCTTGTCCTAAAGTAGTGGGTTTAATTTTTGTAAGTTTTTCCCTGGCCTCATTTCCAAGAGCCTGAATTTTTTTATAATCAAAAGTTTCTGGGATTTTTAAATCTTCAAGCTGCCCCATTTTTTCGACTAACTCTTTTTCTTTTTCTATATAAATATCATACTTCACCTGGATTGAAGCTTGTTCAACAATTTCAGAAGAAAAATTTTTCAATTGTTCTTTTAATGCGGGTAAATGATTGGCTAGTTCATCTAATTCAATACCTGGTCGCAATAAAGTTTTAGAAAGTTTTTGTTTTTCAGTAATTTGGGAAGACGAAAATTTTTCAAGAAAAGGATTTATTTCTTCTGGAGTAACAGCTGTTTCATTTAAAATGTTTTTTATTTTTTCAACTCCCTCCCTTTTTGTTTTAACCAACTCCATTCTTTCTTGTGATGCAAGACCGAGGCGGTAACTTAATTCCGTCAAACGCAAATCGGCATTGTCCTGTCTTAGTAATGTTCTGAATTCTGCCCTTGATGTAAACATCCGGTATGGCTCTTCGGTTCCTTTGCTTATGAGGTCATCGATCAATACTCCAATATAAGCCTCACTCCTTTTTAATATTACCGGCTCAAGCTCTCGTACTTTTTGATGTGCATTGATCCCCGCCATCAATCCCTGGCAAGCAGCTTCTTCATAGCCTGTGGTTCCGTTTATTTGCCCGGCAAAAAATAAGTTGTTAATTAGCTTTGTTTCAAGCGAATATCTCAATTGAGTTGGCGGAAAAAAATCATATTCAATCGCATATCCCGGCCTGAATATTTTTGCATTTTCAAACCCAGGTATAATACGAATTGCTTCGTATTGCGTTTCTTCTGGTAAAGAAGTGGAAAAGCCGTTCACATATATTTCAACTGTGTTCCAACCCTCAGGCTCAATAAAAAGTTGATGTCTTTCTCTTTCAGCAAAGCGATTGATTTTATCTTCAATGCTAGGACAATATCTTGGGCCTGTTCCATCTATTCTGCCAGCAAACATTGGGCTCCTATCAAACCCAGTTTTAAGAATATCATGAACCTTCTGATTGGTATAAGTTATCCAACAACTTCTTTGCTCCTTTGGCTTTTCTATGTTTAAATAGGAAAAACCTTCAATCACATCATCCCCGGGCTGTTCTTCCATTTTTGAATAATCAAGACTTCTTCCATCAACCCTTGGCGGAGTTCCTGTTTTTAGCCTATCGCTTTCAAAACCTATTGAAACAAGTTGTTCTGTTATACCGGTAGCAGCTTTTTCTGAAACCCGACCTCCCCCAAAGTTTTTCTCTCCTATATGAATTATCCCGTTTAAGAATGTTCCATTTGTAAGAACAACAGCTTTTGCTTCTATTTCATGACCAAGGCTTGAGACTACTCCCGAGCATATCCCGTCTTTAATTAATAGCTCCTTTACCATATCCTGATAAAAGTCAACATTAGGGGTTTTTTCAAGCATTTCCCGCCAAGTCGTAGCAAACATCATTCTATCGCTTTGTGCCCTGGGACTCCACATGGCTGGACCTTTAGACCTGTTCAACATTCTAAACTGAATCATTGATTTATCAGTCACAATACCAGAATATCCTCCCATTGCATCTATTTCCCTCACAATTTGTCCCTTAGCGATACCACCCATAGCAGGATTGCAGCTCATTTGAGCAATTGTCTGCATGTTCATGGTTATCAAAAGCACTTTTGAACCAAGATTTGCAGCCGCAGCCGCTGCCTCACAACCGGCATGACCAGCTCCTACAACTATTATATCATATTTGGGAAACATAAAGGCGGCAAAGGTACAACCAATGAATTTTTAAAGTAGGCACACCTTCAATTTAGTTTCATGTGAAATGCTCACTTGTTATATGCTAGACGTTTCACATGAAACGGATTAATTGAAGTATTTGAATAGGTACTTGTCTTCAGTTTCCCTGATCCTTTTTATATCCGATTTTTTTTTGTCCTTATACCCGCATAGATGGAGTATTCCATGTATCATAACCCGATGAAGTTCCTTTGAAAATGAAACCGAGAAAATTTTTGCGTTATCTCTGGTTCGGTCAATACTTATAAATATATCAGCTGTTATATCCGCTTTACTCTCGGAAAGATCGAAGGTTAGTATATCTGTATAATAGTTGTGTTTCAGAAAAACATTATTGAGTTTCCTGAGCTCCTCATCAGTACAAAAAACAAAATTTACCAGATTTAGTTTTTTTCCTTCTTGTTTCAGAATATAACCAACAAGGGATTTGAATTTTTTTCTGTCTCTAAGTGGATTATTTAGTGATTGGGAAAAGAAACGAACCTTTTTACTAATATGGCCAGTCATAATTTCATATTTCGTAAGCAAAAGTAAATCAGCGTATTTAGCTTTGATTAATTCAAATGAGATTAACAGAATTAAAGCCCGGTCAGCGGGCAATCATAAGTCAATTTGCAAGTAGCGAGATTACTTTAAAGCTTCTTGAGATGGGCTGTATTCCTGGAGAAAAAATCCTGGTTGAGCAGATTGCTCCCTTAGGTGATCCTATTTCGATAAATATTTCAGGCTATTCATTGAGCCTCAGATTAAGCGAAGCAGATAATATTTTGGTCACAGTAATTAATTGATTATCAAGTAATTAATGAGAGTTGGACTTTATTTTGGCTCATTTAATCCAATACATATTGGTCATTTAATAATTGCCAATCACGTTCTTAATGCAACAGATCTAAAGAAAATCTGGTTTGTTGTTTCTCCTCAAAATCCATTTAAGCAGAGCAATAGTTTATTAAATGAATATGACAGACTGCATCTTGCAAGGCTATCTGTAGAATCGGATACCAGAATTACTGTATCAGATATTGAATTTGGATTACCACGACCTTCTTATACAATTGATACATTGACCTATTTAAAGGAAAAATATCCCAGCTATGATTTTTCCATCATTATGGGAAGTGATAGTTTTCAGAATTTTAATAAATGGAAAAACTATGAAAGAATAGCTGAGGGATATCCAATATATATTTATAAAAGAGAAGGATTCGAAATTGAGAATACATTTGAAGCAACCACCATTATTCTTGATGCCCCATTACTTCAAATATCTGCAACAAATATCCGGCAGCTTATTAAACAAGGAAAATCTATTCGTTACATGGTTCCAGAAAATGTAAGAGAAGAAATTGAAACAAGAAGATTTTACAAAAAGAAGGATTAAAAAAAATATCCAAGCAATAAACATCCGATAACAATAAATGGTGGTGGTAATTTTGTAAATTGTAATAAAGTAAATGTGGCAGCAATTACAGTAGCGTTTAAAAGACTGCTGAGTTTAAATTCAAGCAAAGAAAAATCTTTCATTAAATAAAGTGTTGCTGCAATCATAATCCCAACTACAACCGCATTTATTCCTTCGAGTGAACGATAAACAGCGGCATACTTTTTCATATTATGCCAAATAGGGAAAAAGAATAATACCAACAATGCGCTGGGTAAGAAAATTGCAACTGTCCCAATCAAACAACCAAGAAGGTGCATCATAGTTTTTTCTTCCCGAGTATTACCAATATCTTTCAATGCCATTCCTCCGGCAAATGATGCAATTGAAAAAACAGGACCAGGCATGGCTCTTACAATTCCCATTCCTGTATACATATCGTCTTTATCAATACTAATAACAGTTTTTGTAGAATCCTTTTTAAATACAGCCTCCGGGCGTACAGAAAATTGTTCATACATCATTGGCATAAGCACCTGGCCCCCACCAAACACAAGGCTGCCCATACGATATGTATTTTCAAAAAGATTAATAGGGGCCCTGTTTGGCACATCATTTTTCCTCGCAAATTCACTCAATAATCCTGCGGCAATAAATATGATTCCAAACAACCAGAAATTCCACCACTTGATTTTTTTTGGCTTTTGTTCAACTTGGGGAATACGTTTTCGACTGAGATTAGTAGCAATTCCACCAGCTATAAATAATGAAGGAAAGATCCAGGGCTGTTTAAAAAACAAAAAAGTCAACAACCCCGCCACCATCATAATAATCCAGGTAATTGTATTTTTTATTGAAATTTGAAAAGCTGCGGATGCTGCATAAACCAAAAACCCGACTGCCATTGGAGGAATAAATTTAAAAACATCTGTTTCCAATGCTTTTTTATCAATGTATTGTAATAAAAAAGAAAGTGCACCCATTAAAATACAAGCAGGCAGTATCCAAATTATCAATGTAAGAACAGCTAGTGGAACACCTCCTCTTTTATAACCAATTAATGTAAGTGTTTGTGTTGATGATGCTCCGGGAAGCAATTGACAAAAAGCATTATACTCCAGTAATTCTTTCTCTGTAACATACGGACGCCGGTGTACAAATGTTTTAAGCATCATACCGATATGCGCCTGGGGCCCGCCAAAAGCAGTGATGCTATGCATGAAAACTGACTTCAAAAATGGAATATGGCGGAGAAGCATGAGAGTTTAAATATAAAAAAATATAAGAACAAATCTTGTCATACCCGATAAAATCTCATTTAGTGTATATTCATAAAAATTTTAAGCGATGAAAAAATTCTGGATACTCTTTTTCTTGCCCATCATGAGCTTTTCTCAAAACACACTTGCAGATAAGCAAAAAGAAAAAATTAATAGCTCTGCAGACAAGTTGGAAGCGAAATCAATTTTATGGAGAAAGGATATTCATCAAAACCCTGAGCTTGGAAATTCTGAAAAGAGAACGGCGAAAATTGTTGCCGATCATCTTCGTAGTTTAGGAATAGAAGTAAAAGAAGGTGTTGGAAAAACCGGCGTAGTTGGAATTTTAAAAGGAGCAAAACCGGGCAAATGCATAGCTCTGCGTGCTGATATGGATGGATTGCCAATTATAGAAAATGCAAATCTTCCTTACGCATCAAAAGTAAAAACAACATTTAATGGGCAGGAAGTAGGAGTGATGCATGCATGCGGCCATGATACACATGTGGCGATATTGATGAGCGTTGCAGAAATACTTTCAGGAATGAAGAATGAAATTAAAGGAACCGTAAAGTTTATATTTCAACCTGCAGAAGAAGGTCCGCCAGAAGGCGAGGAAGGCGGTGCTCCATTAATGATTAAAGAGGGGGTGATGGATAACCCAAAAGTTGATGCCATTTTCGGATTGCATATAGAGTCGGATATTGAAGTAGGAAAAATAGAATATAAGCCTGGCGCTTTTATGGCTTCTTCCGATTGGTTTATAATAAAAGTGAACGGCAAAGGAAGCCATGGTGCACAACCCTGGAAAGGAATTGATCCTATTGTAGTTGCTGCACAGATTATTAATGGACTTCAAACTATAGTAAGCCGTCAATCCGAACTTACAAAAGCTCCTGCTATAATTACGGTTGCTAAAATTGAAGGAGGTGTACGCAATAATATTATTCCCGAGTCTTGTACACTTCACGGCACTATCCGCACACTTGATAAAGACATGCAAAAAGATATTGATGAAAAGCTAAAACGAACAGCAATCAATATTGCAGAGGCTTCTGGTGCAACGGCTGAGGTTTCTCTTGTCACAAAAACTCTCGTTACTTATAACGATCCAGAACTTGTTAAAAAATTTATTCCTTCACTTCAAAAAGGAGCAGGAATAGAAAATGTAAGGGAAAGGGAATGGGTAACAGGCGCAGAAGATTTTTCGTATTACGGGGAAAAAGCACCTGCATTCTTTTTTTATTTGGGAGGAATGCCAAAAGGAAATGATCCCAAAAAGGCACCTCCGCATCATACTTCTGCTTTTTTTGTGGATGATAGTGGAATGAAAACTGGCGTCAAAGCTTTTTGCAATATTGTATTTGATTACTTAGGTATGTAAAATTATTATAAATGAAAATATTTTTTATAATAATCACATGTCTTATTTTCTCACACATTTCCTTTTCGCAACAAACAGATAAAAAACTTTTCAAAAAAGTATCAGAAGCTATAGTTGGATTCAATGGCGATATTGGCATTTATATAAAAAACCTTCGTACAGGAAAAACAGTTGCGATAAATGCGGATACAGTTTTTCCAACAGCAAGTATTGTGAAAGTACCTATTATGGTAGGAGTTATTCATAAGCTATATACAGGCGCTTTGAGTTATGACTCATTGTTTACTTATAAAGATTCTTTACTCTATGCAGGTTCAGATATTTTAGGTTCTTTTAAGGCGAATGAAAAAATTGCGCTTAAAAAATTATTGATGTTAATGCTTACTACAAGCGATAACACAGCAAGCCTTTGGTTGCAAAGCATTGCCGGGACCGGAACAAGAATTAATGAACTGATGGATAGCCTTGGGCTTATAAATACAAAAGTCAATTCAAGAACACCCGGCCGTGAAGCAAACCGTTCAAAATATCAATGGGGGCAAACCTCTCCAATCGAGATAGGGACATTGTTTGAAAAAATATACAGGAACGAAGTTTTTTCAAAAGAATACAGCGATCGAATGATGCGGATTCTCGGAAGAAATTATTGGGACGTAGACGAAGCTATTTCACAAATACCACCATATATTGAAGTGTTTAGTAAAAATGGATGCGTTAACGCAGTGCGCAGCGAAGTAATGATTGTAAATGCTCCGCACAATCCTTATATCTTATCTATTTTTACAAAAAATAATAAAGACACTAAATGGACTCATGAGAATGAAGCATGGACGCTTGCCCGGAAAATTTCAAGATTACTTTGGGATTATTTTGAACCAAAAGATAAATGGGAAGCAGCGATAAAATAATTATTTGAACAACTGATACACCAGTAAACTCATCAGGTATGCCAACCCCGTCATATAAATTAATTGTATGATGGGCCATTTCCAGCCACGGGTTTCTCTTTTTACTATTACAAGTGTACTCATGCACTGCATAGCAAATACATAAAAAATCATAAGTGATAATCCTGTAGCCAAGTTATAAACCGGTGTTCCGTCTTTTCTTGTTGCAGCTTTCATTTTGTCACGAAGCAATAAATCATTTTCGCCATCGCCAACGCTGTATAATGTTGCCATGGTGCCAACAAAAACTTCTCTTGCTGCAAACGATGTAATTAATGCGATACCTATTTTCCAATCATAACCCAATGGTGCAATAGCAGGCTCAATGGCTTTTCCTAAAATACCTGCATAAGAATTTTCAAGTTTTGTGGTCTGGTAACTTTTTTCGGCTAACACAGCATCTGTTTCCGGCAAAGATTTTACCTGCTCATATTTTGCTTTTATTTCTTCCATTCTTTTTCCGGGACCGAAAGAACTAAGCGCCCAAAGAATTAAACTTATAATCATTATTATTTTACCAGCATCAAATACAAATATTCTTGCTTTGTTAATCATTGTCTGCACCACGTTGCCCCAACGCGGAGGACGGTAAATTGGTAACTCAAGAATAAAAAAACTTTTCTCTTTTATTTTAATAAACCATTTGGCAACATATGAAACAACTAACGCCATTACCAGGCCCAGTAAATATAATCCCATCATTACTAAACCCTGAACACTTAAAAAGCCTAATAGAAAAGTATTGGGGATTACCAACGCAATAAGAATTGCATAAACAGGAAGTCTTGCCGAACAGCTCATCAATGGCGTTACAAGTATCGTCAGCAATCTTTCTTTTTTGTTTTCAATATTTCTTGCACTCATAATAGCAGGTACCGCACATGCAAAACCGCTAATCATCGGCATTACACTTTTTCCATTCAGACCTACGCTGCGCATTAACCGATCACTGAGAAAACTGATACGTGCCATATAACCGCTGTCTTCCAGTATTGTTATTAGTCCAAACAAGATCATGATTTGCGGAATGAAAACAAGAATGCCGCTAAGGCCGGCAATAACTCCGTTAACCAGTAAATCCGCCCAGCGGCTTTCTGGTAATGATGATGAAACAGCTGAACTCAGTTTTGCAAAACCCAGTTCAATCCAATCCATCGGGTATTGAGCCATCCAGAACACTGATTGAAATAGAATAAACAATACCGACAACAAAATAATATAACCCCAGCGGCGGTGCAGTAAAACATTATCAAGTTTATCAGTAAATAATTTTTTTTGCAAAGGCCCAGATTCAGAAACTGTTTGCTTCATTATTTGCCCGATTCGGCTATAACGTTGTAAAATTTCTTCTGCCTGTGTTTTTGTAGGGTTGAATTTGTGTTTTTGTTCTATAGTTTCAACAGCTTCCTGTTCAGCATCAGTCAGCAAAAAATTTTCATGGTTGATTAAGTAATGAATACTTGTATAATCACTGTGTTGCGGAAATATTTTTTGAAAATCATCTATTGCTTCTGCTGCAAGATTTTTATTTTCTATAAAATCCCTCGCAGGAATTTTATATGCATGCTGAGCTGTGAGCAGAATTGCTTTTTTTAATTCTGCAATTCCTTTGTTTTTTCTTGGGTTCACCGCTACAACAGGAACACCAAATTCCCTTTCCAAACCCTCAATATCAATTTTAATTCCCTTGCTTTTTGCAAGATCCATCATAGTAAGCGCAATAACAACAGGAACTTTTAAGTCTATCAACTGTGTACAGAAAAGAAGATTACGCTTCAGATTGCTGGCATCTGCTACAGCAACAACTACATCCGCTTTCAGCTTATCCTGGTCCAGTAAAATTTTATAACTTACCCACTCATCTTCCCTGCGTGGGTATAAACTATACGTGCCTGGTAAATCAATAATATTCGCTTTTCCGGTACCACCCAAATCAGAAGCACCTGTCTTTTTATCAACCGTCACACCCGGAAAATTTCCCACAGTTTGTTTTAACCCTGTAAAGCAATTAAATAACGAACTTTTTCCGCTGTTTGGATTACCTACAAATGCGATATTAAGGGGTTTACTGTTCATTCAATAGCGACAAATGTAGATTAAGCGATTTTGAACTGGTTACGAAATAAGATTTTAAACATATGCGATCAGGAAATAAAGAGT
>Ga0193738_1000710_pt1 | contig 15318 bp, 13 predicted proteins | sample L2a1metaG_FD_144927 | JGI IMG/M metagenome (GOLD analysis project Ga0193738, IMG submission 144927) | Soil microbial communities from a riparian zone of the East river system, Colorado, United States - L2a1 | ecosystem: Environmental > Terrestrial > Soil > Riparian zone | place: USA: East River...
GATTGCGCTGATGGCGGCCAGCGCAGCCGCGACGTACTTCTTCACCAACGCTGCGGACGAAGCCGAGAAGTTCTCGGAGCAGATGTCCAAGTTGCAGGGGATTCTCAGCAAGTTCGGCTCGGTGATTCCGGAAGGCCAGAAGGACATCCTAGAGCAGATCATCGGCAAGGCCGAACAGGTCGAGGCGATAGCGGCTCTTGGCAAGATCACGCAAGCCATTCGCAACACCAATGCGGCGGCGTTGAAGCTAACGGACCTTCCGCCGATGACGGGGCTGGTCGCGGCTTTTGGATCGGTCGAGGCAATCGAGATCGCCGATGACCTCAAGGTGAAGTGGGAAGCAGTTATCAAGGCCATCGAGGACGGTGAAGACCCGTTGGAGATGATCAACGCATTGATCCTTCAACTGGATGGCATCGAACTCGTTGCGCCGGGCACCGGAGCGGCGACGCTTGCCAACAATCTGCGAGCCGTGCTTCCGCTTCTCGCGGCGGTGATCGCCGACGAAAAGGCGCTCAAGGCCGTTCTCGACGCGGTTACAGGAGCCAGCGCCGAGGTTCTGGCCAAGCAGAAGAAATACGACGATGCGCTGAAGGCGATGCAGGGCATCGCCGTTCCGACTTTGACCGATCTGGAAAAGCTGATGGCGGAATACGCCATCGCCATCGCGAACGCCGCCGACGAGATGGCGCGGCTGCGCATTGAAAGCGAACTCGCCGCTGGCATTCAACGCATAAACGACGCGGAGTTGGAGGAGGCGACCGGCGATACCGCCGAGTTCATCAAGAAACGCGAGTCGTTCCGCGCCAACGCCTACTGGGACGTGAACGCTTACCGCGTCGGCTACGGCTCCGACACCTTTGTTGATCAGAACAACACGGTTCGGAAGGTGACGCAGGATACCGTCGTCACGGTGGAGCAAGCGACCAAGGACCTTTCGCGCCGCCTTGGCGAGTTTCAGGACGTGATCCGCAGGCAGATCGGCGGCGAGACGTTCGAGGGGCTGGGCGACGAGCAGAAGAAGGCGCTCACCTCGATTGCCTACAATTACGGCGATCTCCCCAACAGTATCGTGAAGGCGATCAAGTCTGGCGATCACGGCCAAGTGGCGCGCGCCATCGAGGCGCTCGGCAGCGACAATGCCGGTGTCAACCGCGAACGCCGAAGATTGGAAGCGCGAGTCTATGCGTCCGATACGGAAGTTGGCGATGCGGCGCTGGCGGTCGGCGAACTCACCGAGGCGCAGAAGAAGGAAAACGATCAGGAGAAAGAGCGTCTACGGCTGAGCGGCGACCTCACCAAGGCGTTCGATCAGGAAACCTACAAGAAGGTCTACGCCGCCGAACTCTCGGCTGGCATGGCCGCTGCCGAGGAGGCGGCACAGAAACGCGGGACTGAACTGACGAAGCAGGAGAGGGACGAGGTTACCAAGCTGGCCGATTCGAAGGCCAAGCTGGCCGCACAGGAGGAAGGCTCGAAAAAGGCGCGCGAGGCAGCAGAGACATACGAGGGCCGCTTGCAGGCGCTGCGCGACGAGAACGAACTTCTGGCGCAGAAGGCATCGCAACTCGGCATGACCACCGAGGCGCTGATCGCCACGCTGGACGCCACGGAGCGGCAGACGGCGCTCAACGAAGCCGCCAACGAAGTGATGAAGATCGAGCATGCGCTGCGCGAGAAAAGCATCGTCCTGACCAATGCGCAGCGGGCCGCGCTATCGCAGGAACAGCAGACGATCAGCCTCACCAAAGCGGCGCTGGACGATTACGGCGATACGCAGAAGTCGCTCGCCAAGGACATGGAGAAGCTGAACGAGCAGTTCGCCAACGTATTTCAGTCGGCGATCTCCGGGTTCATCTCCGACCTTCGACGCGGCGTGGACGCGGGCGAGGCGTTCTCCAACATGCTGGATCGCATCATCGACGGCCTCATCAACATGGCCCTCGAAATGTTGTTCTCGAAGGAATTGCTGGGCGGTCTGTTCGGTCTCGGCGGCGGTATCGGCGGCGGCGGCGGCGGCGGCAGCATCCTAAGTTCGATTCTGGAGAAGGGTGGCGTTGTCGGTGATTCCAGCAACCCGACGAGCAGGGCTGATCCTAGCTGGTGGAAGGGTGCGCCGTCGTTCGCCACTGGCGGTCTGGTGAAGCCGCCCGGCGCGATCCCGATCCTCGCCCATGCTGGCGAGGTGGTCGTGCCGCGCAACCAAGTCAAGGGGCTCGGCCAGACGACGCTCACCAACAACGTTGGAGATATCAGGATCGACATGGCCGAGACCGGTGCCGTGATCTCCTCGACGCGCGACGGCGTGGCGCTGGGCAAGCAGATACAGGCGGCGGTTCAGGTCGTGCTGGTGCAGGAGAGCCGCCCCGGCGGGCTCTTGCGGAAGGGAGCATAGGGCGATGTCGTTCGATGGGCTTGACGATGCCTGCTGGCTTCCGGACGCGCCTGTCTCCAAGGAGAAAGAATGGCGGGTGCGGGTGGCGCAATTCGGGGACGGCTACCAGCAGCGAATGTTGGACGGCATCAACGCGCTCAACGTCCGCTGGAACGTCACTTTCTCGAACCGCCAGAAGGCGGTGCTGATCGAGATGGACAACTACCTCTCGTCCATGAAGGGCTCGGCCTTCAACTTCATGGACCCCGCCACGGAGGTTGTCTACGAGGTGTTCTGCGATCAGTGGACGATGTCCATCGATGTGATCCGCAAGCGCGACCCTGTGACGTGGAACAGCGTCATGTACGGCAGCCTCGTTGCCGAGTTCGTCCTAGCCAACGGCGTCACCATCGGGCCCATCGTTTAGCCATGTCAGTCAGAGCCGACGTCAACACTCTCCAGCCGCACGCCATCATCGAGATGTACGTGTTCGATGCGACAGCGATTCCGGGCGCGTCGGCCAAGCCGATCCTGCGCTTCCATCCCGGCACCAAGCAGAATCGTGACCCTATCGTCTGGCAGGGCGTGACCTACGAAGCCTATCCGGTAGAAGCTGGAGGATTCGAGCAGACGGCGGTTGGCAAGCTGCCGCGCCCGACGATCAGGGCCTCGAACATCGGCGGGCAACTGGCGGCGTTCATGCGCCCCATCAAGGACGGGCTGAAGGCCAAGGTGACGCGCAAGCGGACGCTGGGCAAGTATCTCGATGCGGTGAATTTTCCCGGCGTCGGCAACACCCACGCCGATCCGAACGCGCATTTCGAGGATGAGATTTTCTTCGTTTCGCGGAAGGTCGTTGAGAACCCGATCTTTGTCGAATGGGAACTTGCGGTGCCGTTCGACATCCAAGGAATCCAGATACCGCGCAGGCAAGTGATCGCGGGCACATGCCAGTGGCTCTACCGGTCGCCGGAATGCAGCTATGCGGGGGCGAAGATCACCAACGATCCGGTCTATCCGGGGCTCGATGTCAACGGCGATGACCGCTGCGGCAAGACGCTGACCTCGTGCAAGCTGCGCTTCGGCACGGTCAACCCATTGAAGACCAGCGCGTTCCCGGCGTCGCTGTTGGCGAGGTACACATGACGCCGACCGAGGAACAGATCGACGCGCTTTTCCAGCATGCGGCGGCTGTGCAGCCGCTCGAATGCTGCGGCGTCATCGCAGACGGCGAGTACATCCGCGTCACCAACCAATCGACCGTCCCCTCCGAGTTTTCCATGGACATGCGCCAGTACCGGGACATCGCGGCGGCGAAGAAGATCGAGGCGATCTGCCACTCCCACGTCTATCACCCGCCGATAGCCAGCGATGCCGACAGGACGACGGTGGAGCGCGAGGGCTTGCCGTGGGTGCTGATATGCTGGCCGACGCGGCAGTGGGCCGTCATCGAGCCGAGCGGCTGGCGCGCGCCGCTGGTGGGCCGGACGTGGGGCTGGGGCTCCACCGATTGCTTCGGGCTGATCCGCGACGGGTTCTGGTCCTACACCGGAATCGAACTGCCCGATTTCGACCGTGACTGGCAGTTCTGGAAGAAGGGCCAATCGCTGATCGAGGATCACTATGCCGAGGCGGGCTTCGTGAAGATCCCGCAGGACAGCCCGCCGCAGCATTGCGACATCATGGGGATGCGGGTGAACTCTCCCGTCATCAACCATCTTGGCCTCTACCTTCATGACAGGAAACTCGGCGTCGGCGTCCTGCTGCACCAACTGCACGGGCGGCTGTCGGTGCGCGAGGTGTATGGCGGCATGTATCTCAATGCGACCGAACTGCATCTGCGCCACCGCAATTTCCTGACGGCACCGCCCCCGGAAGTGGAGCCGCCGCAATGATGGTCGATGGCGTCCAGAAGCTGGTCAACGTTCACCTTTACCCGCCGCTGAGCGACAAGTTCGGGGCGCTGCATTCGTTCGCGATCAGGACGCCGCACGAGGCGGTGCGGGCGCTCGATGCCAACTATCCGGAGTTCGTGGCAGAGTTCCGCAAGTGCGACCGCTACGTCATCCTTGTCGATGACAACGAGGTGCGCGCGGGCCCGGAGGCCGCAATGCTTCCGGTATCGCACGACATCCACCTTATCCCCCGCATCGAAGGCCAGACCTTCCTCGGCCCGATGGCTGTCGGCGCTGTGCTTGGCATCGCGGCGACATCGGTGACCGCCCAGATACTCGGCACCCTGCTGGTGGCTGGCGTCCTGTTCGGGCTCTCCATGCTGTTCCGCCCGAAGCAGCCGGAAAAGCCGCCTGCCGCCGAGGAGAAGAAGGATGAGTCGTTCGCCTTCTCCGGTCCCGAGAACGTCACCGCGCAGGGCGTCGCCGTGCCGCTGATCTACGGGCGTGTGTTCTCCGGATCGGTCGTCGTATCGGCTGGCCTCTCCGTTTCCGATGTGGCGATCACCTGATGGACGCGATGCTCAAATATCCCATCGTGCATGCCAACCGCCAGATCGGCGGGCGCAGCATGGGCAAGGGCGGCTCGGACAATACGGAAGGCGGCGAGGAAGCGCCGAACACGCTCAAGAGCAAACAGGTCGCGCGCGTCATCGACCTCCTCTGCGAAGGGCCGATCTTCGGCATCGTTGACAGGAACGGCGACTACAACATCGCCAAGGGCACCTACTACGATGGCGTGGTCGTGCAGCGCTCCGATGGCGTGATGAATTTCTCCAACCCGAACATCCAGTTCAGGCAGGGCACCCAGTCTCAAACCATGATGGCTGGCTTCACCTCGGAGGAATCGCCGGAAGATGTCCGGCTTGAACTTATCAAGAAAAACGTTCCGATTGTCCGCAACATCCTCAACACCGATTTCGACCGCTGCCGCGTCACCGTCAGCATCCCATCGTTGCAAGTGGTCGATAAGGAGAACGGAAACATCTCCGGATCGGAGGTCGCCTTCCGCATCGAGTTGCAGAACAATGGCGGCGGCTGGGCCAAGATCGGCGACTACACGATCACAGGCAAGACCACCTCCACCTACCAAAGAAGCTACACGTTCAATCTGCCCAAGCCCGGCCCGTGGAACATCAGGCTGTCGCGGCTGACGGCGGACTCGGATTCGCAATATCTGATGAACGATATCTTTTGGGACGATTTCACCGCGATCCTCGATGACAAGGTGGCCTACACCAACAGCGCGGTGGTCGGAACCATCATCGATGCGGAACAGTTCCGCGCCATCCCGAAGCGCACCTACGACGTCAAGGGCCTGCTGATCAGATATCCGAACAACATGGACCCGGACACCGGAACCTATTCGGGCACATGGGATGGTTCGACGTTCGCCTTCGGCTGGTGCAACAACCCTGCGTGGGTGCTTTACGACCTCATCTACAATGGCCGCTACGGCATCGGCGATTACCTTCCCGCTTCGATGCTCGATAAGTGGTCGTTCTACAAGGCGGGCGTGTTCTGCGACCAGCGGGTGTGGACCGGAAAGTACAACGCCTCCGGAGTCAAAACCTACGAGCGCCGCTACGTCTGCAACATCATCATCCGTGACCGGCAGGAGGCTTACGACCTTCTTACGCAGATGGCCTCGATCTTCCGGGGCTTCACCTACTGGTCGGGCGGGCAACTCGTGCTGGTTGCCGACCAGCCGGAGAGCCCCGTCGATCTCTACACCAACGCCAATGTGGTGGACGGGGTGTTCTCCTATTCCGGCACCGATCTGCGGGCGCGCCACACACAGGTGACCATCGGCTGGAACGACCCCGCGCAGCTAGGTGAAACGCGGATCGCGGTTGTCGAGGATCAGGATGCGATCTCGCGGCTCGGCCTGATGACGGCGCAGGAACAGGCATTCGGCTGCACGTCGGAAAGCCAAGCCATCCGCCACGGCAAGTGGACGCTGTACACGGAGAACTACGAGGACGATTCGATCAACTTCTCGACCGGCGTCAACGGAGCCTATCTTCGGCCCGGTTCGATCATCAAGGTGATGGATGTCAATGTCGCTGGCAAGCGGCGCGGCGGGCGCGTGGGCGCGGGCACCACGCACGACCTCATCTATTTCGATGCGCCCGTCTCCGTGACGGCGGGTGCAGGATATCAGATATCCTGCCTGATCGTCACCGACGAGGACACCGCCACCGTGCAGATGCGCAGCTTCACCGCCGCCGCCAGCGGGACCATCACCTTCGTCGATCTCGCCAACGGATTCTCGCGCGCCCCGGCCCCGGATTCGGTGTTCGTGATAACCGATGACGACGTGCTGGAAGCGACGCTGTGGCGGGTCATCAACGTCAAGCAGGACGGCATCGACAAATACGATGTCAGCGGCGTTCGCCACTATCCGGAGAAGTGGGATTACGTCGAGAAGAACATCGCCTTCAGCGAGCCGGACATAAGCGATATCTCGGCCAAGCCGCCAGCCGTCACCAACGCCAAGGTGATCGAATATCTGCTCCAGACATCCTCGATCTCGCTACAGGTGATGGCGACGTTCTCGTGGTCATCGCTCTCGCCGCTGTTCGATGTGAACTGGCACAAGGTGGGCGACAACTGGACCCACGAGCGCACCGACCAGCATGCGATCAACGTGCCTGTCACGGCTGGCAACTACCAGTTTCAGGTGACCCCCATCGGGACCCTCGGCCTCAAGGGTCCGATGACGCAGATCAACAAAACCATTGTCGGGCTGACCGCGCCGCCCGCCAATCCGACAGGATTCCGCATCACCATCCTCGGCAACGTGGCGATGTTCAAGTGGGATGCTGCCAAAGAGATCGATGTGAGGGTCGGCGGCAGATTCGAAATGCGCTTCACGCCGCAGGCTACGGGTGCTGTCTGGAACACCGCGCAGATCGTCGTTCCTTCGATCCCCGGCACAGCGACCAGCGCCGAGTCCACCTATCAGCCGGGCACATGGATGCTGCGCGTGTTCGATATCGACGGCAGGCCATCGCCATCGTGGGCATCGATCATCGGCCTCGCCGCCGACAGCCAGTACGTGCAGTTTCTGGAAATAGACGAGCATCCGGATTGGCTTGGCCTTCACGACGGCACCACCATCAAGCTGCCGCAGGATTGGCTGGTGATCGGCCTTGTGGGCGGCGAGTGGGACGCGCAGGAAACCAATATGTCGGCTTGGGCCGATGTCGATGTTCTGGAGGTTCCTATCGGGGCGGAAGTGCCAGCGCCGCGCGGCGTCTACACGTTTGCCAACAGCCTCGATGCTGGAGGGGCATTCTCCGTGCGCCTCGCCGCCGATGTCTTGGCCTTCCCGTACTACCAGAATGCGGAGACGTTCGATGAGCGCGATGAACTCGTTGACGAAATGGAAAGCTGGGACGATGCGGCCACCGGCCTCTATGGCGAGATCCAGCTAGAGATCAGGTCAACGCTGGACGATCCGCTGCTGCCGACCGCGATCTGGTCCGATTGGGCGCGCTTCATCACGGGCGAGTATTTCGCGCGGGCATGGAATTTCCGCGCCATCCTGACGGCCCCTGCGGGCCAGAACATCGGCATCGAGACGTTGAGTATCACGGGCGATTTCCTCAACAAGTTCGATGCGGCTCAAGATGTCCTCTACAACGCCAACTTGATGAAGGTCTACTTCCGGATAAAATTCTACACGATCCCGTCCATTGTGGTGACCCTTCAGGACGCACTGACGACCGATAAGATCGTCCTTCCCACGGGTGCCGGAATGAAAACTACCGAGTATTTCACCATCGAGATTATCGCGTCGGGCGGCGGGCATCCGACCGGCCTGCGCACTTTCGACTGGCATGCACAAGGATACTGACCATGGCGCAGCATGATTTCGTCATCGACAATGCGGATGGCCGCTCCGTCAGGGTCGATATGGAAGCGGCTCTCAGGGCGCTCGCCTCCATGAACTCCGGGACCACCGAGCCGGATATCATGTATGCGGGGATGCTGTGGCTCGACCTCACCATTGTTCCTGACGGCATCCTGCGCCAGCGCAATCAGGCCAACACCGCTTGGCTGCCGGTCCTGCTGCCCCCTGACTTCCGATTCAACACCGCCGACCTCTATTTCGGAGCGCGCACCGCTCCGGCCCGCTGGGTGTGGAACGACAAGTACGACGGCTCCGGGGTGGACCGGATGACGTTGCGCGAGGATGGACTGCTGACGCTCAACCCAACGGCTGGCGGGGTGCCGACCGCCGCTGGCGATATCGTCAACAAGGCTTACGTGGACTCCATCGGCGTTCCCATCGGCGGGATAATGGCATTCGCGATGAATGCGGCCCCCACGCTGTGGATAGCCTGCAACGGGGCCAGCCTGCTACGGGACGGCCCATACAACCCGCTGTACCTGAAGATCGGAACGACCTACGGGGCCGCCGATTCCAGCCACTTCTCGCTGCCCGATCTGCGCGGTGAGTTTATTCGCGGCTACGACAGCAGCGGCACCATCGATCCGGGCCATGCGTTCGGCGCGAAGCAATCGGACCTGATGGAGAGCCACACGCATGCGGTGAACGGAAATACACAGATCAACAGCGTCGGCCATACCCACACCTTCAGCGATAACTCGTCCTCGACCAACACGGGCAGCGCCAACCACCAGCACAACATCGACGGCATCATCTACAATCCGGGGCAAGCCTACTCGTGGGGCTTCGATAATGTGCAGTCTGGACCAGCCAGCGTTAACCCGGTGACCGGGGCCAGCGGCGCGGCGCATACGCACACGGTCGCCGTGTCCGGAACAACCAACACGCAGAGCGCCAACCATACCCACGCCATCGCCCTGACTGCCACCGCGCAAACTGGCGGCGGCGGCGAAAATAGACCGCGCAACATCGCACTGCTCTACTGCATCAAGTACCTGTGAGGTCGATCATGACGACGGAAAAAACAACGATGACGGTCTACAACTACCATCCGGTCAATGGCCAGTTCACTGGCGCGTCGGAAGCCGAGCCGAGCCCGATGAGCCCCGGCGAGTTCCTGATCCCCGCCTATGCCACGGAGGTCGCCCCTCCTGAAGCTTGCAGCGATGGCTGCGCGCTGGCGTGGTCTAACACCAGCAAGGCGTGGTCGGAGATTCCCGATCACCGGGGCGAGGTCTGGTACGGCAAGGAAGGCGATGCGTTCACCATCAGGCTGGCGGGCGACCCGGCGCGGCAGGGGCTGTTGCCGAACGCCCCGGAGCGGGCAGTCGAGCCCCTTGGCGCGCCGGAGATACCGCTGATGCGCTACGCGCTGGTCGGCGATGGCAAGATCATCCAGATCATCGAAGGCTACAACCTCGTCTGGAAGGTGGCTGAAAACACCGAAATGGTGGAAGCGCCCAAGAGCCTCGCCGATGTCTTCATCGGCTCGCTCTACGAGGAAGGCACATTCAAGATGCCTCCGGTTGTGGACGAGAGCGAGGCCGGAGAGATTTTCCCGGCGAAGGCGGGCGCTAGCCGGTGACCCAGCATGACTTCACCATAGCGGACGGCCTCGGTCTCGCGGTTCGCGAGGATTTACAATCTGCCTTGCAGGCGCTGGCCTCGCTCAATTCCGGGCCGGTCGCTCCGTTTGCGGTCGCTGGCGAAAACGACGCCTACACCAAGGTCATGCTGCACTTCGACGGGCCTGATGCCAGCACAGCCATAACCGATAACGCCGTGGGCGGCTCTGCCCATACGTGGACGGCAGCAGGCAATGCGCAGATCGATACGGCGCAGGGCAAGTTTGGCAACTCGTCACTCCTGTTGGACGGCACTGGCGATTATCTTTCGACACCGGACCATGCTGACTTCACGCTCGGCGCGAACGACTTCACGATTGAGTGCTGGTTCAAGAGCAATTCCAGCGGCACTTCCGAGTACCTGTGGGGGCAGAGCGACAGTTCCGGTACAGTGACGACGATCTCGACGCGGTGCGCAAGGGCTATCTCAGGCGTCATCACGGCACAGGCTTATCAGGGCGGCTCGCTTGTCTCGGTCGTAGGCACGACGATCTTCACCAATGCCGTCAATCCCGGCTGGCACCACGTCGCTTACACCCGCAGTGGCAACACGCTTAGACTGTTCATCGACGGTGTGCAGGAGGGCGGCGACGTCGCCATCACCGGCGCGATCAACGATAGCGCCAACACCTTCCGTGTCGGCGCGCCGGGCGATATCGTCGCCAACCTATGGAACGGCTGGATTGACGAGTTCCGGCTGTCGGTAGGCGTTGCGCGCTGGACCGCCGCCTTCACACCTCCGGAGATAGCTCATGGTGGCGGCGCGCCCTATGCGGGCATGTTCTGGCTCGACACCACGGTTGCGCCCAACGGCCAGCTAAAGATGCGCAATCAGGCCAACACCGCTTGGATCGGTGTCGCTGGCTTCCCGGCCAAGGCATCCAGCGCCGAGACGGTGACCGGCACCGACGATGCAAAGTACGTAACGCCAGCGGGCGTGGCGGCCAGAGATGCGGTCGTGCAGCCGGGCCACCTCAACCACATCGTCAATCCGGCGATGCAGATCAGCCAGCAGAACGGCAACACGGCATCGACGGTGAGCGGCTATTTTCCCGCCGACCAGTGGCAGTTTGTGATGGTTGCGGCGGGGGCGGACGTTACGGCTGCTCGGGTAGCTTCGATAACGCCCGGCGGCTCGCTGTACAGGTTTCGACTATCGGTGACGACCGCGTTGGCGGCGCTGGGAGGGAGTGATTTTTGTTCGTTTCACCAACCGCTGGAAGGCACCAAGATTGCCGACTTCATGTTCGGCACTGCGAGCGCCAAGCGGGTAATTCTGCGGTTCGGATTCAAGGCTCCAGCCGGGACCTACGCAGTCGCCCTTCGCGGGATATCGCCCTACCCCGCCTATACGACGCCGATCACGATCACAGCCGGGCAGGCCAACGCCGATACCGTGCAGACCCTCGTGATCCCCGGCAACCCGGCTGGATCGTGGCTGACAACGAATGCCCGGTCCATGGAACTCTACATCTCGATAGCGACCGGCGCAGCGCATAACACGGCATCCAACGTTTGGACCCCGGCAACCGGCGCTATCGGTGTGCCCGGAGCAACCAACGGATTGGCATCGACATCGAACGTGTTCGAACTGTTCGATGTCGGCCTCTACCTTGATGACGATGTGTCGGGTATCCCGCCCCTTTGGGAAACGCCGGACCCGGCAGAAGAACTGCTGGCCTGCCAGCGCTATGTCGTCTCTGGGGTCACCACCCTTTGGCACGGCACTGCCCTGTCCGGATCACAATATACCGCGATGGCCTATCTGCCCGTCGAAATGCGGGCCAACCCAACGCTGCTCGCGAGCGCGGTCGGCGAGACACCGGCTTTGTTCCCAAATGCTGTCGGATCGGTTTCCATCTACAACACTAAAACGATCTACGAGTTGCGGACCGCCAATACGACCGGGCCATCGGGATTCTTCACGTCAACGCTGATGTTTTCCGCGAGGATGTAGTGACGACGCACGATTATCAGATCGAGAATGCCACCGGGCGCAACGTCCGCTTGGATTTCAATGACGCGCTGATGGCGCTGGCGACGTGCAACTCCGGGGCTGTCGAGCCTGCCGCTCCGATAGCCGGAATGCTGTGGCTCGACACCAGTGTGCTTCCGAACGGTCAAGTCAAGCAGCGCAACCAATCGAACACGGGCTGGGTGCCGATGGTCGGAGTGCCGACCGCAGCGACCAACGCACAGGTGATCGCTGGCACCGACGATGCCGCCTTCGTGACGCCAGCCGGATACACAGCGAAGCTGGATACGATTCCCGACTGGCAGGCGTTCAACCACATCGTCAACGGCGCGATGCGGATCAGTCAGGAGAACGACAACAACGTCATATCGCTGTCGACAAGCGGAAATTATTATGCTGCCGACCAGTGGCTCGTCACCCTTTCCTCGGCGTCAGGAGCCACTGTCACCGCCAATCGGCATGCATTTTCGACGCCGCGTGGATCGTCACATCGCCTGCGTATCAACGTGACGGTGGCCAAAGCGGTGCTTGCCGCTGGCGATTATCTTTCGTTCTGGCAACCCATCGAAGGTTTGCGCGTCGATACTCTCGGTTGGGGCGCGGCGGGCGCGAAACGGGTCATCGTTCGTTTTGGTTTCAGGGGACCGGCTGGCACCTATAGCGTCGGCGTTCGAACCTATACGACACCGTACCGCTCGTACTGTGTGCCGTTCACGATCAGCGCGGCGCAGGCCAACACCGATACCGAGCAGACGTTCTCTATTCCCGGCGACATCACCGGAACATGGCCGATCACTACGGCAGGCTCCATCATTCTCTGGATCACGGTAGCGGCTGGCACGACATTCCTTGGGGCGTCATCGGTCTGGCAGACGGGCAACTACATCGGCGCGACCGGGATGAGCAACGGCCTCGCCACGGTCAACAATGAATTCAACCTGTTCGATGTCGGCTTCTACGTTGATGAGCGTCAGAGCGGCGTCGCGCCGCGCTGGATGCTGCCGCCCTTCGATGAGGACCTACGCGACTGCCAGCGCTACTACGTCAAGGACTGCCGCACCATGTACAGCGGCTCCGTCACGTCCGGACTCGTCTATTACGCGGCCATCGGCTCGCTGCCGGTGGAGATGCGCATCAGCACTCCGACGATTGACGCTACCAACGTCGCGGCTTCCGCCTTTCCAACAACAGCCGGGACGGTCGCCTTGATTGCGCTCCCCAGCAGTACAGGAAGCCCCTTCAAGCTTAGGGAAAATCGCACGGCCAACGCCACCGCCCAACCTGCCCAGTTCGTGTCGAACTGCAATATCAGCGCGAGGATGTAAGACCTTGAGCCAGCACGATTGCGTCATCGACAACGGGACTGGAGCGGCAGTGCTGCTCGACATGAACAACGCGCTCAAGGCGCTGGCATCCTGCCAGTCAGGCGCTACAGCGCCAGCGACGATGTACCCCGGCATGTTCTGGCTCGATACCAGTATTCCGCCCGACGGCTATCTCCGTCAGCGCAATCTCACCAATACGGCGTGGGTGAGCGTCCTCGGCCTGCCTGCCAAATCGACGGAAGCGCAGGCTGCGGCTGGCACCGACACCGCCAGCTATCTCACGCCGAAGATGCTGGCGGAGCAACAGGGCGCGTCGCTGAATTACGCGCGCAACCGTCTCATCAATCCGGCGATGCAGATCAGCCAAGAGAACGGCAACACGGGCGGAGCCAACGGCTGGTATCCCGCCGACCAGTGGGTGGGCGCTTACTCGCAACCTTCGTTGGTCGCCAGCTATGCTCGCGTCAAGGTCGGAACGCAGTACAGGCTGCGCACCACCATCTCGGTGGCTGGCGCGACGCCGGTGGGTGGGGAATATTTCGGCATCCTCCAGCGCCTCGAAGGCAGCCGCATCGCCGACTTCCGGTTCGGCTCGGCATCAGCGAGAAAGATAATCGTGCGGCTCGGTTTCAAGGGACCGGCTGGCACATATGGCGTCGCTATTCGCAACGTCACCGGCTCTCGAATCTATGCGACACAGTTGGTGATCACCGCCGCGCAGGCCAACATCGATCAGATCAGGACGTTCGAGGTTCCCGGTGACATCACCGGTACGTGGCCGCAGACCGATGTCAACGGCATGGAACTGTGGATCACCTTCGCCGCAGGCTCGACCTATATGGTCGCGCCCAATGCGTGGGCGACCGGAGCGCAAGTTGCCCCGACAGGCATGACCAACGGTGCGGCATCGACCGCCAACGTTTTCGAGATATTCGATGTCGGCCTCTACCTCGATCTCACCGGCACCGGCCAGCCGCCGCCGTTCAAGGTTCCCGACAAGAACAAGGAAATGCTGGCCTGCCAGCGCTACTACGTGATGCAATATTCGATTTACAGCAAGGACGTTACCAGCATCACCACCTGCTACTGCATCGCCACGCTGCCCGTCGATATGCGCCCCGCGACGCAAACGTTTGTGCAGAAAGCCAATTCAGGGCAATCCGCAAGCTTCCCGGCGACCAGCAGCTATACCTTCCTTCCGCCCCGTGCCTTGCGCGTTGGCCGCATCTCGTCGGCGGCTGCCAACGCGCAGCTATTCCACGAAATGACCGGCATCAGCGCGAGGATGTAAGCCATGGCTTTTGTCTCTGCCCGCTTCGTCAAGCTTATCGAGCCGGATGGCTCGTTCACCACCGATCAGCACGTCGCAGCCCTCGATGAGAATGGCCGCGTGTGGCAGCATTCGGTCGATTGCCAAGTGGGCGATTGGCTGCGCTATCTCGAAGCGGGCGGCGAGATCGCGCCCTACGTGGAAGGCGACCCGGAGTGACCGACGAACGGTTCAACGATGACGAACGGCTGCTGCTGATCCAGTTGCAGTTGCGGCAGGGATCGGTGACGGTCCTCCAGTTGCAGCGCTATCTGCGCATCCGACCAGAGAACGCCCCGGCTTTCCACACGCGGCTGCGGGTGCTGCGCGACCGCGGATTTCTGATCCTGAATCGGTTCTCCCCACGGACCCCGATGGAGGTTTCTCTCACCGTGGCCGGGATGAACCGCCGCTATGACCGACCAGCTTAGAATTTGGGTCCGCGAAAACAGCACACTGGTTTACTTCCTGATCGCGCAAGCCGTTGGCGTGGTCGCGACGCTGATGACGATGACGGCATACATCGCGCGGCTGGAAAACCGCGTCACGACACTGGAGGTTCGCGGATCGCCGCACCTCGCCACGGTCGATAACCGGCTTAGCATTCTCGAAAGCCAGACTGCGGAGAACAAGGATCGCATCGAGCGGATCGTGGATGCGCTGACAAAGAACGAAGGAGACCGGAAATGACTTTGACCCTCACTGGCCTGTTGCTTGGTGTCGTAAACATCGCGATTGTGATCGCAGTTCTCCTGCTGATCGGCGCGCTCATTGTCTGGTTCTGCGGAATCATGGACGTCTCGGTGCCCTACGATGTGCGGCGAATGTTTTTCGTCTTG
>Ga0193738_1000711_pt1 | contig 15284 bp, 17 predicted proteins | sample L2a1metaG_FD_144927 | JGI IMG/M metagenome (GOLD analysis project Ga0193738, IMG submission 144927) | Soil microbial communities from a riparian zone of the East river system, Colorado, United States - L2a1 | ecosystem: Environmental > Terrestrial > Soil > Riparian zone | place: USA: East River...
CGGCACCGCCCGTCGGCGCATCAATCGGCTGGACGGCATCTCCCAGACCGAGCGCGCAGAAATTGCCTACGGCGGCGCGGGGTGGTATCTAATCAACTACGAGGGGTTGCGTATCAATGACGAGATGGCCAGCTTTGATTGGGACATTCTGATCTGTGATGAATCGACAGCCATCCGCAATCCCCAAGCCAAGATTACCAAGCGATTGATTCGGGATTACGCCCATGTTCCTTATCGGGCGATCTTGACGGGGGATCCGGTTCCCGAGGGGCCGTTGAATTACTTCAGTCAGTTCGTGTTCCTGCACGGCAACTTCCTGGGCATGAACAACTTTTGGGTTTTCCGCCACGCCAAATTCAGGCAAGACCCCCGCTTCGACTGGCTGTGGATGCCGAAACCCGGCACCCGCGACGAGATCAAGGCCTACGTCCATGCGCGTGCCGTCGTCATGACCCGGAAGGAATTCAACGTCGGCGGCGTCAAGTCGTATCAGACGCGGGTGGTGCCGATGAACGACAAACAGAAAGCCGCGTATAAGCAAGTGGCCCGAGATTTTGCGCTGGGCGACATGGAAACCAACTTCGCCACGGTGCGGGATATCTGGCTGGCCCGGATTGCGGGAGGGTTCTCCCCAGACAAGGAGCATCCGGAACAACTGTCGAATGCCAAGATTTCCGAGATCATCGACTTGAAACGCGGGGAACTGAAACATCAAGCCGTGGTCATCTGGTTCCGGTTCAACGAGGAATTGTGGGCCACGGTCGCCGCCTTAAAGAAAGCAAAGATTCCGGCCGTGGGGGTCGATGGTTCTGTCAAGAAAGAGGATCGGTTCGGCATCCGCGAACGCTTCATGGCAGGGGCGTTCGACGTCATCTGTGTGCAGGTCCGGCTGGGCCGGTTCGGGTGGAACCTGTCCCGGGCGACGACGGCGATTTACTATTCCTACCCGTATGACCGGGAATCGCTGGCGCAGTCAGAAGACCGAATTGTCCACCCGACCAGGAAAGACCCCCTGCTCTACATTAACCTGGTGACCAAAGGCTCCATTGATAAGGAGGTCGTGCAGTTGCAGCGAGACAAACGTATCACCTCACGGGCGTTCATGCGACGTCTGAACAGTGCGGTGATGGCTGATTTACGGAGGATGAGTGAAGATCAAAAAGCGAAAGCCCCTAAAGACACCGGCGCGCTCCGCGTCCGTCGCACCTTCCCGGGAGACCGTCGAGCAGATTGAGCGGCGGATCGAGAAATGGCTGATCGACAAATTGATGTGGGCACGGCGCATCAATGAAATTCAAGACGTGGACAAGAAATTGCGTGTGTTCAAGTCCATGTCTGTGGAGGAAGATGCCCTGTTCGTACGGATGAGCGAATACGTGCATGCCATCACCGACACTGGCAAGAAAACGTGCGTGTGCCGGAAATGTGATGGCACCTGTCCTACGAAACTTTATTCCGAAAGTTTGTCGCCGGTGTGTTACGATTGCACATTCGGGCGACACAAGGGTTCAAGCGTTACCGGACCCACCCCCACGGCACCAACGGCAGTAATGGAGAAGAAGCATGAACATCGCAGTGCGGCACGTACGAAGCCAGCCACGTCTGGTCAGCAAAGCGTTCCGGTCCTACCTCGACGACCCCGCCTTCGTCTTCGGAAAAAACGGTAAGAAATATTCCCGGTCAGAGTTGACCGTTCTGACGGAATCGCCGTGCATACGCGCTGCCCAGTTGTTGGCAACGGCGATGCTGGTGTACGACATCACCACCACTCTACAGCTCTATAACGTCGGCCTCAGCGGATTGCTGCGGTGCCGGGGAATTGGAGAGCGTGCCGCATGGGTGGCCGCATGCGTGCTTGGCGATTCCGGATACAACGTCATCAAGTGGTGCGACATGAAATCGCGAGGCACGCGCACGGTGCGCGGCAGCATCCGGACGGCGCAGTTACGGACCCGGAAACAGAAGCACGGTTAGAGGAGGCATCAATGGCAAAGCGCTTCAAAGTGGTGCAACTGCAGACCACCACCCGTTACAAGGGTGTCATTACCCTGGATGATCTTCGCAAGAAATTCGACATCCCCAATCATGCCGATGTCTCGATCAGTGTGCCATCAGGGATGGGTGGAGAATTGAGCATGGGCGAGCATCTTGATTTTGGGCATCTCGATGTGTCGTGGGAGGAGGTCAAATGAAGAACAAGAAAATCAAAATCCACATCACCAAGTACATCGGCACCGGCACGGAACCGGCGCGACGGTCACGCTGGGACCGGATCCGCTGGCGTTTCTGGCGACTGCGCCGGCAAGCGCCCTACTGGCGCTGTTACGTGTTTGGCCATGATCTGGTCAGCAGCGTGTCGGGGCTGTTGCACACCCAGCAATGCACGCGCTGTCATTTTTCCGCCACGAGGATGCCATGAGATATTTCGCTATCGATCCGGGGTTGTCGGGCACTGGCTGGGCCGAATTCAAAGACGGAAAACCCACCCGTTGCGGCGTCATCTATCCCAAGAGCCAGACGTCGGACCTGTGGGAAGAGAAGGCAGAATACATCGCGGATCAACTACTTCAAGACTGGTTCCAAGTTACGGAACTGGCCTACCGAAGTGCGTTGCGGCGCATTCATGTCTACATCGAGATGCCGCAGCAGATGGTGTCGGCTCGTGGCTTGGCCGCGCAGGGCGGTGCCGTCTACAAGCTGGCGTTCCTGGTCGGCTATCTGGCTCGAGCGGTCCATCCGTGCCGGGTCCATGCCGTTACCGTGAACCAGTGGAAAGGCCAATTGCCCAAGGATGTGGTGAATAAGCGCATCATCAAGACGTTGGGCACGGACCTGTGCGTCAAACTGAACATCCGGACGCACGCCTGGGATGCGGTCGGATTGGGCCTGTGGGCCGGGAGTCATCAACATGGCGACTAATGAATTGAACGTCTATATCATGACGACGGCACGTCGAGCCCAGTTGTGGGCCGAAGGGGAGGCAGCACGTGAGCGAGCACGAACTGAACGCACCGAGACAAGCGCACATGATCCGGTTCACGTTCCCGTCAGCATTCAGAAAAGCGTTAGCGATCTCCTTGGGACGGACGGGAGAGATTGCGACCTTACCCGAGGTGGAGGAATTTCTCCGGGAAGCCGTCACGGTGAACGTCCAGGCTTGCATCGAGGACCATTTAACGCCACCGCGACCAAAACTACGGGCGCGAATACGCCGCCCATCGTGACGCTGGATTGCCCGTTGGATGTGCTGGCGGCAATGGCCTTGACCTTCGAACGCGAGGCCTACGGCCATGACCCCCGCCCCAAGATGGCGGAATTAGGCGTGTTGAGCCTGATCCATGAACTGGACAAGATTGAACCGGACTGGCGGTACATATGGCCACGTTGAAAAAGAAGGTCATCCGCCTGACACCGGTCACACCGGAAAAATTCTATGACCCTGAGCGGGATGGTGTCACGTTCGGGTTACTGTCCAAATTCCTGACGTGCCGGGAGATGGCCCGGCTGTTCCTGAAGGGGTGGTCATCCTCCTACTCGTCTTTTGCGTTGGTCTATGGCCATGTGGCGCATGCGGTGTTGCAACGAGCGTATCATCAGCACCTGACCAAAAAACTGAAGCGTGTGCCGGACAAGGCATGGATCGACGCCGTGCTGGACGACATCTGGGCGCGGTGGAAACGGGACAATCCCCGCCCCCACGAAAAAGCCGTCGCCGTCATGGAAGAAGTCATGATGAAGCTGTCGGCCATCCTACCCTATTACTTCACGTATTGGGCCAAGGACGACTTCAGCCGCATGCAATGGATTGAAGTCGAGGAGACGTTCCGGCTGCAATGGCAGGTCCGCGATCAAAAGGGCGGATCTCTTTCCACGTTCTTGCGGGGCCGCATCGACGGCGCATATCTGCTCCCAGGAAAGAAATACGCGGATCGGCCCCGTCTGCTGGAGACAAAAACCCGGGCCGTCGTGGACGAATCGAACCTGGTGGACACGATGCCGCACGAGCGCCAGACGAATACGTATCTGTCGGCGTTGCGGGGGAAACTGAAGAAGGTGCCTCGGTCGGTGCTGATGAACGTCATTCGCAAGACGGCGTTACGTCAAGGCAAAAAAGAGTCGTGGGAACAATACGCCCGACGCATCGCGGACGATGTGAAATCCCGGTTAGACTTCTATTTTATCCGCATGGAGATGACCGTCGAAGAACAGGACATTAATCGGTCGGAAGAAGAATTGAACGATCTGATCAGCGATTTCCTGCTGTGGTATGCTGGGCAATCCGGGCATTACAAGAACACCAATGCCTGTGTGCAGCCCGGGTTCGGCCGGTGCGCGTATCTGGGCGTGTGCAGCCGGGGAGATTACCACGGGCTGATCAAACGGGATGTGGTGTTCCGTGAATTGGAGGATGAGTAATGGTGCCTCGTGTCTTGAACATGCGTCGCATAACCCTAGCTGAAAAAGCCAACGCCGTCTTTGTGGGACGGCCGTCCAAATGGGGCAACCCGTTCTCGCACATCTCCAGCGATAACCCGCATCGCCGCGTCATCAAAGTCGCGTCCCGGGAACGGGCGATTGCGTGCTACCGGGAATGGCTGGCCAAGCACCCGCAACTGATTGAAGACGCCAAAAAGGAATTGCGCGGCAAGCATCTGGTGTGCTACTGTGCGCCGATGCGGTGTCATGCCGATATTTTGTTGGAGATTGCCAATGACTAAAGCATGGATCGGAGGACACACTTTCGAGGTGCAGTGCGACATGATCGACGTGACCAGTATGTCGCGTCCTGACACGGACTGGCGATACACCTGTCGGGGCGGCGGTCTGCATGCCTGGTACCGGGATCAGGCACCCGCATCCAGTTACCGCCCCGAGGCCCGTTACCACACTCCGACACTGCGTTGGGTCCATGACGGGTGGGGCTACTATGAAGATGGAGAACGATATGAGATCGGCCACCACGAATGCGCCCAGTGCGGAGAGCACATCACCCCACGGCGCACGGCCGACACATCCCAGCAATTCGTGCCGGGATTGAGACACTATTTCGCAGACGGAGTGCCCGTCTCCAAAGAGGAATTCGAGAGGATACACAATGCTGCGCGACGTTGACATTGCGGTGATTGGCGGGGGGATCACCGGCCAGCTGATTAAATTCGCCGTGCCCCGGGCGACCGTCTTCGACTGGAAACCCCCGCCTGTGGGCCAGCGGAAGCTGACCCGATCATTCGGGGCCAATTACTTGTGGCACCCGATTCCGGGGATCCCATGTCGGGAGTTTACCGTCATCACCCACATCGACGGAAAGGACGCGACTTTTGACGGTGTGCGAGCGTACAAGGCGAAAATCAAGAAATCCTACGACGTGCCCAATATTCTGGTGCCGCCGCAGTTCACGCCCCAGATGAAGGGCTACGATTTTATCGACTTCCCTAAAGTCGATATTGAGTATGGCCACCGTATCACGCAGATTGACCGGCTGGATCATGTCATTCACTTCGCCGACCAGCCGCCCGTGCGGTACACACAACTGGCTTCGACAATTCCGTTGTATTCGTTGCTGTCGTTGCTGGGCATGCCGGAGCCGACGGGACGATTGAAGTACGACCCCATTTTCTTCAAGGTGATTGGTGTGCCCCCGGATGCGCCCTATGGACCGGACGTGATGTACGTCAATTACTTAACCTCGCTGGCCATTGTCCCGTATCGGTACTGTGACCGGGACGGTGAGCGACATTACGAGTCGATTATGCCGTACACCGGCACAATCAGTTCCAAACGGTTCATTCCGGGCAAGATTCATCCCCACCCCGGGGCACAGGAGGTGCGTGAGTTGTTGGACAGTTTCGGGATCAGTGTCTTCGGGCGGTTCGGCAAATGGGCACCAGACGAGTTGGTGCATGAGACATGGAATGACATTTCAGAATGGAAGGAGAACGGATGATTTACGACCGATTACGGCATCTGTGGGATGATCAGGAGGAACTAAACAAATTGTTCCGGCCCGATGGCCCCCCGACCGATGACGTAGCACGCGTGGCATTGGTGAAAGAAATGTCCTTGCACCTGATCAGCGAGATTCATTCCTTGCTGAATGCGGCGGGTGCGTGGAAAGTTCATCGGCGGGAATTGACGCGGACCAACCCTGCAGCTATCGACATCGAGCTGGTGGATATCGGTAAATACTGGATGACGCTGTGCCAAATCTTTGGGCGCACGCCCGAAGACATGTTCCAGAAAATGATGGCCAAGTCGATGGTCGTCCGTCAGCGGCACACGGAAGAATGGGTGACGGAAGTCAACCGCCCGTCCGTGGTGGTAGACATCGACAATGTGCTGGGGGATTTTGTCGGGGGCTTTACCTCATGGCTGATCAAAGCGGGGTTGATTACCGATGATAAAGCATTGGAACTGATTCAATCGGGCGTCTGGATCGATGCTCGGAATCTGGGCATGACGGACGCCGCCTACTCAAAAATCCGGCACGCATTCCGGACTGATGGCGGATTCGGGTGTCTCCCGCTAGTCACGGGGGCACAAGCGTTTCTGGAGTGGTGCCGTGAGCGGTGGCAGGTCATTTTGCTCACCTCGCGCCCGATTCACGAATACCCGAACATCTACTCGGATACGATCATGTGGCTGGACCGGCATAGACTGCCCTATGACCGGATCTGGTGGACCAAGGACAAGGCTGACTTGTTGATGGACCGGGATATGCTGACGAACGTCATCTTTGCGGTGGACGACGAACGCACGTATGTCGAGCATTTGGCCGGTGCCGGGGTCCGGACGTTCTGGTTTACCCCTCGTACAACGTCACGGTTCGTGGTGGAGCACGCGACCGTGGTCAAGGAGTTTTCGGAGATTATCAGCATCATGGAGAGCGCACATGTCCAATAACTATCAAGATGCCGGGCACCGGCCGCATGCGCGGCATACTGGCGAAGTCTCACGCAACGAAATCAAGGAAGCGCCCTATCACCTGACGGTGACGCTGGATTCGTGGGGGCCGGTGAATAACTTGTTCCCGGCGATCTACGACGCGTTGCAGTCGAACTGGGGCGACGCGCCCAGCCGTACCGTCGAACAGCTGCCTTACGGTGGCCAGACATTGGAAGACGACACAGGGTGGACGATCCTGTCGCCGGAGCAACAGGCGTACGTCGAATCGTGCTTCCAGCGTAAGACACTGCAACAGGTGCTGGAACGCATCACGTTCAGCTTCCTCGTGGACGGCTGCACCCGGGCCTGTACCCATCAACTGGTGCGGTCGCGCATCGGCAGCGCCATGATGCAACACGGGGGCCGCGACAACGACTGGCGGCACCGGCTGTGGGTCATGCCCGAAACCATCCGGCGAGCGTGTGTGCATGGGCCGGAAGGACAGACCACGGAACGATGGACACACACAAAATCCGGCGTGCAACAGGAGTTGACGCACTGTATCACTGATTGGACCCCTATCGAGGGGTACCTCGAGCGGTGGCAAAAAGACAATCCTGCCCAACGAATGTCTTTGCGGGACGCCATCGAGCAGTATTTAGCTGAAGGGCGTGACCTGTACGCCGCGTTGGTGGATGCCGGAATCCCCTGGGAAGATGCTCGACGGGTGCTGTGGATGGGCACGGCCACCTACATCCACATCGACTACAACTACATCGCGTTCCGCGACATGCAAGCCAACCGGCTGGAGCACATCATGGATTGGGAAATCAATTGCGTCGCCCAGTTGATGCAGCGAGAGGTGCGAATGAAATGCCCCCCGTTGCTATCGAAATACCTGGGCTCGCATTCCGACCTGGCCGGCCAGGACAAGTTCGCGGGGTTGCAATCATGGCCCCCGGCGGGGAAGCATCCCAATCCGTTCGTAAAGTGCGTGACTTGTGGGCATCCTGAAACGAATCACGAACCGGGACTTCCGAATACCCGCACGGCCGGACTCCATATGTGCGAGGTGTGTGCCCGTACTCACGGGAAAAATATCGCCTGGCATCGCTTCGAACCCATCGATACGCTCCCCAGAGAGCATCGTCCGGAACAGAATCCCTTCTGGGTGCTGCATCCGGACAGCATGGCCGGGGGGCCGATTGTCTGGATCCCCACGAACGGCACCTATCCCCACGACGTTATTAACAAGGAGAAGTAGATGGGGGACATGGCCGATTGGGTATTAGAAAATATCAGTCGGCAATACATCGAAGACCCTGGTCAAATTGATCATGATAAAGGAGCACGCATGGCTGTAGTCAAACGCAAAATTCCCGACGAAACGAAGAAACCTCAGAAAAAGGTCCGGGCCGATGGCCCCCCACTGGAACTGGCGTTACCGACGACGCGATCTGTCCCATCCAATCGCATCGGGGACTACTCGATCCTGTTGTTCGGGGAAAAGAAAATCGGCAAGACCGACCTGACGGCGCAATTCCCCGACACCTTCCACCTGATGTCGGAACCGGGTGGGAAGGCGCAATCCATCTTCCAGCGGGAGGTGCCCGACTGGCGCACGTTCAAGGGGTACGTCAAGCTGTTGAAAAAAGACAAGACGTTCCGCACCGTCACGGTGGACACGGCGGACCTGTTGTATGCCCATTGCTTCGATTACGCGATGAACAAGCTGGGCATCGACCATCCGTCCGACGAGGCCTACGGCAAGGGGTGGAAGGCCATCCGCGACGAATTCGAGAAGGAGATCATGGCCCTGATCAATACCGGCAAGGGCATCATTTTCATCTCGCACGCCACCGAGCGGGAAATCAAGATGCGCGACGGCGCGAAATACGACCGCATCCAGCCCACCATGAGCGGTCAGGCCCGGGATATCCTGGAGGGGTTGGTCGATCTGTGGTTCTACTACGGGTATGACGGCACCGACCGTGTGTTGACAATTCAGGGGTCCGACCACATCGGCGCGGGACACCGGCTGAAGAAAAACTTCCTGACGCCGGCTGGCCAACCCCTGTCCGAGATCAGCATGGGCCGCAATGCCGAAGAAGGATACACGAACCTGATTGCGGCGTTCCATAACAAGTACGTGCCGCCCAAGCGTGACGACGACACGCCGTCCCCGGTCGTCAAGAAAAAGAAACTGTCGTTGAAAAAGAAAGGCGCGTGACATGGGCGGCGTGCAGTTTCGGCCGTTGAAAATCGCCGTGCTGATCCCGTCACGGGGGCGCAGCGAATTACTGCGTAAAAACCTTGCCAAAATGCCGTGGCTGCTGAACCACGATACGTTCATCGGCGTCGAGCATGACGAATTCACGGCGGATGGTTATCGCTGGCTCCAGGCAACGCCAGTCCGCATTATCCTCTACAATAACAAGGAGGGATCGGTCGGTATCGCTCGCGAAAAACTCCGTCTGGCGGCGACCAAGGAACATTACGACTACTATGTGGCGACGGACGACAATGCGCGCTATAATGAACATGCGGTCAATGCCTTGGTCCAGAGCACCGAGGCGTGGCGTGTTCATACTGGAAAGATGACGCTGGCATGCGGGATGCACTCGACCGCGCCGCATTTTGACAAGAACCTCATCCTCAGAAAGGAGACCGTCGGCGGGTGGACGACCTATCCCGGGATTAACTTTATTTTCCATTGCATGCCCCACGATTGGTATGCAAAATATAGTTATCCGGGGGGTTGCTTTGCGTTGGAAGATCGGCATATGATGTTGACGGCCATTGATCTGGGTCACTCTGAATTTCGGGTGTGTATGGACGCCCCGTATGCGAAGAGTCGGTACCAGGTCGGGGGCCAAGGCGACATCAAAAAACGACAGTGGAATTGCGGGAGGTCGATTGAGCAGTTGGCTCACGACTTCCCAACGTACGTGGGTGCGCGAGGGACGTTTCCCTTGCCCTGGCAATTCATTTTGAAGCTTCGCTCGGGGGCGGTCGTGGACCGCCTCATGGGAGGGGCAATGCGGAAAGGAGACGCGTTAGACGTGCCCGTCAAGAAATTGCGGGCAAAGGTGAGGAAATGAGAGCGCATCGATTGCAAGACATGTTTGCGAACAACGTCAACGAACGAGGAGAGAAAATCATCATGGTGGATTTCAAGAAGATTCTGAAGAACGCGAACAAAAACTGGGCGAAAGCCAAGACCCGTGCGGCCGAATCGGATCCGGGGTTCACGGAATACCCGGACGGCAAGTACGAGGCCCAGCTGGTGTCGGCCAAGCTCGGCACGTCGGAGTCCGGTCGGAACCAGATCGCGTTCGGGTGGAAGTTCGTGGACGGCGATTACGAGGGCAAGACCAAGACGGCCTACCAGGGCATCGACACGGAAGACAATCTGTACTTCCTGGCGCGTGACCTCGAGCGGCTGGGATACGAACTGCCCGACGATCTGTCGGACCTGCCGGACATCCTGAAGGATCTCGAAAAGAGCAAGCCGGTGGCGTCGGTCAACCTCAAGACCAAGGGCGATTTCCAGAACCTCTACATCCGCAAGGTGTACACGGAATCCGACGAGGATGACGAGGACGAGGACGAGGACGACGACGCGGCGGCGGAAGCCGAGGCCGATGATGACGCGGCCGAGGACGAGGAAGAGGAGACGGACGACGCCGAGGAATCGGACGACGAAGAGTCGGATGACGAAGAGTCCGACGACGAGGAATCCGACGACGAGGAAGAATCCGACGAAGAGGAGTCCGACGAGGAAGAGGCGGACGCCGACGACGAAGAGGTCGAAGAAGAGGTCGATATCGAAGTCGGCATGCGCGTTCAGGCCGAAACCGCCAAGGGACGGGAACCCGGCAAGATCGTCGGCATCCTCGAGAAAGAAGAGAAGGTGCGGGTCGAGCTCGATTCGGGCCGCACGGTGAAGCTCGGCATCGACAAGATCGAAATCGAAGCCGAGGATGAAGCCCCCGCTGCCAAGCCGGGCAAGAAGACCCCCAAGCCGGAACCGAAGAAGAAGCCGGCCCCGGCCCCCGCACCCGCCAAGAAGAAGGCGGCACCCGCTCCGGCCAAGAAGACGGTCACGGGCAAGAAAAAGACCAAGCGGTAACATCGCCGTTACCGTTCCCGACCGGGGGTGGGCCAGCGTGCCCATCCCCGGCTTTTCTTTGCCCGAGGAGCGCATATGACACAAGAGGATAAGTCAATCATTATCGCCGTGACCTTCATCGTGCTGTGGGGCACGTTATTGTGGGTGACGCGCGGCCACTGGCTGGTGTACGCGCGATGATAACCCTAGCCGACCGTCAAAACTTCCTACAATTGTTTTTTAGTGGCTGCCTTGCCATCACCCACACCAAAGGAAAGGATTACAACCCGACCGGCGTCCCGTTTCTTGAAGTCTTAGAAACGGCCGTGGACGGGAACCTCGAACCCGAGCAGGTACTGTTCGTCTATTACCGCAAGCACGCATCCGCGATTGCGGCCTACCTCCAGAAAGGGCATCTCGAATCGGAACCCATCCTCGGCCGGTTGCAAGACGCGGCCAACTACATGGGGATGTTAGCGTTTTACGATGCCGAGAAAAAAGCCATCTACGCCGCCTGGCGTACCTTCTGGAGAACACAATCATGCGAGTGCGGATTCAAAAAGACATTAGGCAATCCCCGGGCACTGCCGACACAGCCCAGCTGTCAGAAATGCATAACCTTGTCCTGGATGGAGAAGCGGGCGTTCGCGCTCGGCTCCGACAAGGCCTCAACGGATACGACACGGAAGGCACCGGCCTCATCCCGTATGGACCTCCCGGCTATTGGGGTTATTATCCCGCCAGCCCCTTCGCCCACTCGTTCTGCGACGAACGGGGCGCGGAAGCGTGGATCCGCCAGCCGGTCGAACCGAAAACGCGCCGTGTCCTCCCGGCGACCAAAGCCGAAGACGCGGCGTTAAGATTTTTTCTCGGGAGCACACGGTACGACAAGGTCGGACACAACCTGTCGTACGATCGGCGGTTGACCGAGGCCCGTGGCTACGTGTGGCGGGGCGAGGTCCATGACACGATGGTGCTGGCGCATGTGGCAACGGCGGGGGACGAATTGTCCTATGCGCTGAAACCGCTGTGCAAAAAGTATCTCGGGTTTCCGGACGATGACGAAAAGAAACTCGAGGATGAAGTCGTCAACGCCCGTCGTGAGGCCCGTGCCCGGGGGTGGTTGATTGCCGGAGGGAAGAAACAGGTTGAAGCCGGTGAACGCGTGGTGTTCGCCGGATCCAAACCCGTCAAGGCGGATTACTGGCTGGTACCGTCGCCTACGGCCACGACCGTCAGCCATCGGACGGACCTGGTCCGTGAGTATGGGGTGGGGGACGCGGCCCGGACGATCCTGTTATTCCTGTTTTTCTGGCCTGTTGTCGAATCGGACAAACGCTTGCTGGCCACGTACCGCCGCGAGATGGAGGGGTGGCATGTCTTGCGCGGGATGGAACGGCGAGGCACGCGCATCTATCCGAAACAGACCGATTACCTGATCGGGTGGTATCGGGATTACATGGTCGCGCAACAACAGTCCGCAGATGAGAACGGCGGGTGGTTGCCCCATAAGAAAACCGGCGAGATGATCCGTATGAATTACAACAGCTCGCCCCAGCTGATGCGGAAATTCTACGAGGAACGCGGACACCCCATCGAATACAAGGAACGGAAAAACAAGAAGACCGGGGAAATCAAACTGACCCCCACGTTCGGCAAGGACCAGTTAGCCGTGTTGGGAGCGGTCGATGAAGAAACCGGACTACCGGCCGACCAATTGGCCAAGGCCATCTTGGAGTATCGGTCGGCCCGACAGACGATCACGGCGTTCCTGAATATCTACAAAAAATTCTGGTATCCGGCGGGAGTCATCAAACCGGAACATCAAGCCCGATACGACAAGATTCTGACCGTCACGACAGACCCCGATGGCTTCATCACGCGGCTGCGTGACCGTGACCTACGATGGTTGTACCAGCATGCCGTCTGGCAGTTGCACCCCAATTACAACCAGACCGGGGCCGTGACCGGCCGCATGACGTGCTCGGACCCCAATCTGCAGCAAGTCGCATCGGCCACCACGGGATTACGGAAGTCAGACATCCCGCAACGGCCGCGCGAGTGTTTCGGGCCGCGCCCGGGATGCTTGTGGTATCTGCCGGATTATTCCCAGATCGAAGTCTGGCAATTCGCCTTCATCTCTGGGGATGAAGAAATGCAACGCGTGTTGCTGTCCGGGTATGACTTCCATCAGGGCGTCGCGGATCGGTCGTTCACGTCGCGCCCCGATTACGAAGAGCGGAAGAAATATTACCGCAAGCTGGCCAAACTGATCATGTTCGGAAAACTGTACGGCGGCGGCGTCGGCTCCAGAGAGAAACCGGGACGCATGACGCGGCTGTTGCAGATGCCGTTCGACGAAGCCAAGGCGTTCATCGATTCGTTCGAGGATCAGTTTGCCGGGGTTGCGGCTTACATGGATTCCGTGACCCGGGATGCGAAACGCAACAAAGAAGCGTGGAACATCTTCGGTCGCAAGTATGTCATGCAACGGGAGTGGGCCTACAAGGTCGTGAACTACATCGTGCAGGGCACGTCGGCCGAAGTATTGAAGCTGGCGAACATGCGTGTCGATTGGTTGTTGAAGACCCGGTGGAAGCATCCGTTGTTGGGGCTGTTGAATAGCATCCATGACGAACTGATGATTGAAGTCCCTTATGAATTGCACAGCATCCAGTTGATGCGTGAGATTGCGTGGGTCATGCAGATGGATTCCACGCTGTGCGGGATCCCGGTGCCATTGCCCGTCGGCATGAAAACCACCAAGCCGCAATACGTCATACGTGAGCATGAATGGATGCAGCGGTGGTCCGATACCGAGGATTCGGTGATTCGATCCGATTACGAAGTCCAATACTGGTTGAAGCGAGGCCGCATCGGTGGGCGTCCCGATCCGACCGATGACGATATGAAAAAATTCAAGGCCACCGTCGGCGGCGTGCCGTACCTGAAACATGAACGGGCGGCGTTCGCGGACTTGGCTCGACACATGGCCGATTGCCCCTATAACAAGTTAATCGTCTCGACGGAGGCTGCATGAGTGTCCCGAAACCTCTCCCGTATCCTATCCCGCCGTGTAACGGCATTCACACCTGGGGCAGTTTCCGGCCTGTGTATGTGTGGAGTCACGACCATGCTGGAAAAATGGAGCGGATGTGTCCATCATGCAAGATGACGATGGAAGAATTCGCCAAAATTAAAACCCCTGACCGTATGCGTGCCTCACGGACGTAGCCCATGCCCAAACCCAAAGCAAAACCGAAATCGACACCGCTGGATGTGTTCCGCGCTCATGGCGTGGACCTAGTAGGAGAATCGGGGGATCAGCTGATTGGCCGGTGCCCGTTTACCGGCAAGGACAAATTCTACATCAACGCAAAGAATTTTCTCTGGGACAGTAAGACCGCTGGCGTGTCGGGAAACGTCCACGACTTCATGCGGTTGATTGCCGGCCAGTATCGCAAGGCACTGACCACGCCGTTGCTGCGCCAATTGGCGAACGACCGGAAGCTGCCCATCGAAGCGTTCAGTGCCTGGGATCTGGGATGGAATGGCCGCGCCTACACCATTCCGGTCAAAGACATCAAAGGCAAAGTTGTCGATATCCGCACGTTCGCCTTGGGGGGCCGCGTCATGTCCACCAAGGGCGCGAACACGGGATTGCTGGGCGCGGAATGGCTGGCCAAGTTGCCGGATGCGCCGGTCTACATCTGCGAGGGTGAATGGGACACGATGGCGTTGCGCTGGCTGTTGATGATGAAACTGGATCAACGCGTGGTGGTCGTCGGGCTGCCCGGAGCCGGGGTTTTGAAGACGGAGTGGGTGCCGTGGTTGTCGGGCAAACGAATCCACACCTTGTACGACAATGATGAGCCGGGGGAACAGGGCGAGCATGTGGCCCTGGGCCGGTTGAAGAACAGCACCCAAGCCCTGACGTTTACGCATTGGCCCGAAGGCTTGCCCGAGGGATTCGACGTGCGCGATTGGGTGGTCGAAGGGGCCATCAAACAGAATAAGCCCAAGACGTGTTGGGCCGGGTTGCAGACATTGTTCCAACCCATGCCGCGTAAAACCGTCGTCAAAGGCGACGCCGACCCGGGCGTCATCGTGGACGAAACCACAGCCCGTGAGCGTGGTCCCGAGGCCGTGGTTGCGCCCCGGCAGACCAAGTGGAAAACGCCGCCGACGTTGGACGATGTGTATAAGGAGTTTCGCACATGGCTCTACCTGGACTCGACGGATGCTATCGACATCATGTTGGCGACGGCTATCTCCCAGCAAATCGATGGGG
>Ga0193738_1000712_pt1 | contig 15260 bp, 9 predicted proteins | sample L2a1metaG_FD_144927 | JGI IMG/M metagenome (GOLD analysis project Ga0193738, IMG submission 144927) | Soil microbial communities from a riparian zone of the East river system, Colorado, United States - L2a1 | ecosystem: Environmental > Terrestrial > Soil > Riparian zone | place: USA: East River...
CGGCGACTTCCCGTGGATGATGCCGAAGTGGGAAGACGTCACCACGCGGATGTCCAACCTCGGGCTGTCGCCGACGGGCAAGCGCGCGGTGGTCGAAGCACGCGGCGAGATCTTCACGATTCCGGCGGAGAAGGGTGACGTTCGCAACCTGACGAACTCGAGCGGATCGGCCGAGCGCGATCCGGCCTGGTCGCCCGACGGCAAGTTCGTCTCGTACTTCAGTGACAAGTCCGGCGAGTACAAGCTCGTCATCGAGTCGCAGGACGGTCTCGGCACGCCGCGCGAGATCGCGCTGGAGAAGCCGACGCACTACTACACGCCGGCGTGGTCGCCCGACTCGAAGAAGCTGCTCTTCACCGACACCAACCTTCAGCTCTGGGTCATGGACATCGAGACCGGCAAGGCCAAGGTCGTCGGACGCGATCCGTGGATGGTGCCGCAGCGGACGATGAACCCGTCGTGGAGCCCGGATTCGAAGTGGATTACTTACGCCGGGCACCTCAACTCGCTCTACAAGGCGATCTTCATCAGCAACGTCGAGACCGGCGAATCGAAGCAGGTGACAGACGGCCTCGCCGACGCGACGTGGCCGGTGTTCGACGCGAGCGGCAAGTACCTGTGGTTCTTCGCGTCCACCGACTTCGGCATGCGCTCGCAGTGGCTCGACATGACGTCGTACGACCACACAGAAACATTCGGTTTGTATCTCGCCGTCTTGAAGAAGGGTGAGCCGAGCCCGCTGCTGCCCGAGAGCGACGAAGACACCGGCGCGACGTTCGCGCCCGGACGCGGCGAAACCGGCGGCGGCGGACGTGGCGCGGGTGGCCGCGGTCGCGGTGGCGCTCCTGACACGGTCGACACGGCCGGCGCCGAGGCACAGCCGCCGGCGCAGCCTGCGCCGACTACGGCCGACCGCGCACCGCGCAACACCGTAACCGTGCAGATCGACTTCGAGGGTCTTGGTCAGCGCATCCTCGCCATTCCCGGCGTGCCGACGCGCGAGTACTCGCGGCTCGAGGCGGGTTTGGCCGGCACCGTCTATTACATGAGCACGTCGGCCGGCGACGACGAGGGCGGCGCCGGCGGCAGCAGCATCATGCGGTATCGCCTCAGTGACCGCCGCGCGGCGACGTTCGTGGCGCGTGCCGCGGACTACACGATCAGCGCGGATGGCCGTAAGCTGCTCTATCGCACCGGTGGCGCCGGCGGGCGCGGGGCTGGACGCGGCGGCGAGGCCGCAGGCGGCGGCGCTGGTCTCTTCCTCGTGGATGCGGATCGCAATCCGCCGACGGCGGGCCAGGGGCGGCTGAACGCGACCCTGCGGATGTATCTCGAGCCGAAGGAAGAGTTCCGCCAGATCTTCACCGAGGGCTGGCGCAACCAGCGCGACTACCTCTATGTGCCGAACATGCACGGCGCCAACTGGCACGACGCGCGCGAGCGCTACGGCTCGCTGCTCCAGTACGTGAACCACCGCGCCGATCTCAACTACCTGCTCGACAACATGGGCGCCGAGATCGCGGTCGGCCACTCCTACGTCCGCGGCGGCGCGATGCCCGAGGTCCCCAACTCGATCGGCGGCCTGCTCGGCGCCGACTTCGTCATCGACTCGGGGCGCTACAAGATCTCGCGCATTTACGACACCGAGAGCTGGAACCCCGATCTGCGCGCGCCGCTCGCGGCGCCCGGCGTGGACGTCAACGTCGGCGACTTCATCGTCGCGATCAACGGCATCGAGCTGAAGACGCCCGACAACATCTACCGGCTGCTCGACGGCACGGCCAACCGGCAGACGGTGCTCGCGCTCAACAACCGTCCGGTCATGGACGGGGCGCGCCAGGTGACGGTGATCCCGGTCGCGAACGAGCAGACGCTTCGCACGCGCGCCTGGGTCGAGACCAACCGGCGTCTCGTGGACAAGCTGTCGAACGGGCAGCTCGCCTACGTCTACCTGCCGAACACGGGGCAGCCCGGTTACACCAGCTTCAATCGTTACTACTTCGCGCAGCAGGACAAGAAGGGAGCGATCATAGACGAGCGGTTCAACGGCGGAGGCTCCGCGGCGGACTACATCATCGACGCGCTCGGCCGCGACTTCGACGGCTACTTCAATAACGTGGCCGGCGACCGCGTCCCCTTCACCAGTCCCGCGGCGGGGATCTGGGGGCCGAAGGTGATGATCATCAACGAGATGGCGGGCTCGGGCGGCGACCTGATGCCCTATATGTTCCGCCGCCGCAAGATCGGTCCCCTGGTCGGCAAGCGCACGTGGGGCGGATTGGTTCACACCGCCGACACGCCGGCGTTCGTTGACGGCGGCTCCATGATCGCGCCGCGCGGGGGCTTCATCGATCGCGATGGCAAGTGGTCGGTCGAGAACGAGGGCGTCGGCCCCGATATCGACGTCGAGAACTGGCCGAAGGACGTCATCGCCGGCAAGGACCCGCAGCTCGAGCGCGCCGTCGAAGAAGCGATGCGCCTGCTGAAGGAAAAGCCGCAGCCGCGCATGATCACCGAGCCGCCGCCGCCGACGCACGGCAAGCGCAAGGGCGGCGGCGGCGACTAGCTCCGATGGTCGATGACCGATGGCCGAGACACCGGTAGCGACGTTCGGTCTGACTCACCTGGCGCTCCGCGTGGCGGATCCACGCCGGGCGTTCGAGTTCTATCGGAAGGTCTTCGGGATGGTCGCGGTTTACCGGAGTCCTGATTTCATCCAGGCGCAGACGCCGGGTTCCCGCGACGTCCTCGTGCTCGAACGGAAGAAGAAAGGTCCGACTGGCCGGAGCGGATCGATCGCGCATTTCGGGTTCCGGCTGACCGACCCCGCCTCACTGCCGGCCGCGATTGCGCTGGCAAAGGGCGCCGGCGGGCACATCGTCGAGACCGGCGAATTCGTCCCCGGTGAACCGTACGTCTTCGTGAAGGATCTCGACGGGTATCTCGTCGAGATCTGGTACGAGGTACCCACACCAATCGATCCAAAAATCCCCCGGCCTAAGGCTTCTCGACGGCCTCTGCGCGATATTCCGTCAAGACAACGCCGCTGACTACGCAGCCGCTGGCGCGTTGGCTATTGCGCCGCAATGAAAGCAATGATCTAGTGCACTAGATGACGTCCAGCAGGTTTCGCGCCTATGCCGCCCTGGCGGTGGCGATCGGCGGTATTACCTGGTCGGCGATCCTCGTGCGTTGGGCCGGCATTCCGGGAACCTCCTCGGCTTTCTACCGCGTGCTGATCGCCGGCGCCGTGCTGATTCCGTGTGCCCTGGCGCGCGGGCCGCGGCGGCCGGTGTCATCACGGGCGATGTGGCTGGCGATCGGCGGCGGTGTCTTCTTCGCGCTCGACATCGGGCTCTGGAACACCTCCGTGATGATGACGCAGGCCGCCGTCGCGTCCATCCTCGGCAACAACACGCCGTTCTTCGTCGGGATGATCTCGTGGCTGATCTTTCACAAGCGGCCGCGGGCGTCGTTCTGGATCGGCCTGACGCTCGCGCTGGCGGGCTGCCTGGCGATCATGTCGGCCAGCTTCGGCGCCGGCGCGGCGCGCGGCAGTCTCTTCGGCAACATGCTGGCGCTGGCCGGGAGCTTCTTCTTCGCCGCGTATCTCGCTACCACCGAACGCATCCGCGCCTCGATGGACACGCTGACGTTCAGCGCCCTCGCGATCGCCGGCAGCATCGTCACGCTGCTGGTGCTGTGCCTGGTGCTCGGATTGCCGCTGGCCGGATTCTCGACCCGCACCTGGCTGGCGCTCGCCGGCCTCGGCCTCGTGTCGCAGCTCCTGGCGTACTTTGCCCTGGTCTACGCGCTCGGCCACCTGCCGGCGACGGTCACGTCGGTCGGCCTGCTGGCGCAGGTCCCCGGCACCATCGTCCTCGCCTGGCTGCTGCTCGGCGAGCCGTTGTCGATGGTGCAGATCGCCGGCGGGGCGATCGTGCTCGTGGGAATATTCGTCGTCAATCGCGGCTGACGCGTTCGAACACCCGCGACGGCGGACGGCACGAAGATCACCAAGACCACAAAGCGCACAAAGAACTACTTTCCAGTTATCTTTGTGTCCTTCGTGGTCTTTGTGGACTTTGTGCCGGAGCGTGACAGCGTGACAGGCCGGCGCCTGAAGAAAGGTTCGAGATGAGACTGCTCGCAGCTCTGACACTGGCCGCCGTCGCGAGTTACTCCGGATCGGGCGTCGGACGTCGGGCCTCGGACGTCGATACCCGCGCAGTCGACGCGATCTTCGCCGACTACACGCGCGCCGGCTCTCCCGGCTGCGCGGTCGGCGTGTTCCAGAACGGCGCGATCGCGTTCGCCAGGGGCTACGGCATGGCGTCGATCGAGCACGACCTGCCGATCACGGCCGACACCGTATTTTACGCCGGGTCAGTGTCAAAGCAGTTCACCGCGATGGCGGCGGCGCTGGCGATTCAACAGGGGAAACTCTCGTACGACGATTCAGTCCGGAAACACCTGCCGGAGCTGCCGGCGTATGCGGACCGAATCAAGGTCAGCCACCTGCTGCACCACACGAGCGGGCTGCGCGACTACAACACGCTGCTGGCTGTGGCGGGGCGGCGCGACGAGGACGCGTGGGACAACGCGGCCGTACTCAGGATCACCGCGCGCCAGAAGGCGCTCAACTTCGAACCGGGCGCCGAGTATCTCTACTCGAACACCGGGTACACGCTGTTGGCGACGATCGTCGAGCGGGCGACCGGCACGAAGTTCGCCGCCTACGCCGACGAGCGGATCTTCAAACCGCTCGGCATGACCGCGTCGCATTTCCACACCGACGCGCGCCGGCTGGTCAAGCACCGCGCGCTCGGTTACGGCGGACGCGAGGGCGCCTGGACGATGGATACGCCGATCAACGAGCGGGCTGGTGCCGGTGGCGTCTACACGTCGATCACCGAGCTTCAGAAGTGGGACGAGAACTTCTACAACGGCAAGGTCGGCGGAATGGCGCTCCTCGAGCGGCTGCAGACCCGCGCCGCGCTCAACGACGGGAAGACGATCTCCTACGCGTGGGGCCTCCAGATCGGCGAGTACGGCGGGTTGCCGATCGTCGAGCATTCGGGCTCGCTCGGCGGCTACCGCGCCCACATCTTTCGCGTGCCCTCGGAGCACACGTCGGTGGCGCTTCTGTGCAACGTCTCCGCGGTCAACACCAACACGCTGGCGCGCCAGGTGGCGAGCGTTGTGCTCAAGGGCCGGCTGACTGCCCCGTCCGCCACGCCTGGCGGCGTGGCCGGTAGCACGCTGGGGCGCGTGCCTGACTCGACGACCGCGGCCGCCAACGGTGACTACGCGGGCACGTTCTACAGCGACGAGCTCGAGGTCCGCTTCACTGTCACGGCGCGCGGCGACGAGTTATTGCTTCAGCGACAGAACGACGCCGCGCCAACGGTCCTTCGAATGGATGGCCCGGCGGATCACTTCATGTTCCGCGGTTACGTCCTGAAGTTCGTCCGCGACGACGCACGCAAGGTCACGGGATTCACTGTGGACGCCGGCCGAGTTCGCGGGATTGTGTTCGAACGGCGGGAACGCTGAGGCAGACCGTCAGTTGTGCGTGACGCGCGACGGCGGACGCTCCGGCACAAAGCTCACAAAGATCACTAAGCCCACGAAGCAATTAGTGAACAAATTACCTTAGCGGGCTTTGTGGTCTTAGTGGCCTTTGTGTCGGACCGTGAGCCGTCGGCCGTCCGACAAGCAGTGCGGCGCGATCTAGAGCCCGGATGCCGACATCAGCGCGGCGACGAGCAGCTCGACGCCGAGCGCCATCGTTGCGATCGAGCCGCATAGGAGCAGGGCACGGACAACGGCGCCCAGGGCGTGGCCGCCGCGGAGGACGCCCCGCCCGTCAACCGCAAAACCCGACACGACTTCGCGCACCGGCGGCACGACCAGCCAGCCGCGGACGCGCGTGACGGAGAGGCCCGCCGCGATCGTCGCGCACTCGCCGAGGAGCCACCAGCGCAGCCGCGCGCCCTCGAGGCCGCGATACGCCGCATCCTCGAGCAGGTCACCCACGATCGCCTCGCGGTCGTTAGCCGGGAGGAGTCGCAGAACGAACCCCATCCCACTGGGAATGTCCGCGTGTTCCGCGCGATCCGCGGCCGTCATGCCCGATCCAGGACCGTCTCATAGTCCCGCCACAGGTTGAGGAACATCTCGCGCGATTCGCGCAGCGCCTTGAGCCCGGTTGATTTCAGCTTGAAGAAACGCTTGGCCCGCCCACCGCGCTCCGGCGTGCTGTCGCCAAGCCGCGACGCCACAAGTCCCTTTTGTTCCAGTCGCTTGAGCGCCACGTAGACCGTGGCGCGCGACACGTCGCGGCCGCTTCGCGCCGACACCTCGTCCAGGATCGGGATGCCGTAGGCATCCTTGCCCAGCCGCAGGATCGCCAGCAGCACCAGATGTTCCATGTCCCCCAGGTCCGTTCGCGCCATGTCGATCAGATCTTCGCAACCATTTGACGGTCCGTCAACGTCTAATGGTTGCGTTGCGCAACTATTAGACAGTATTCAAGCCTATGCAAACGCTAAAGCACGACCTGCTGTACGCGCTCCGGACCCTGGCCAAAAGCCCCGCCTACGCCGCCGTCACCATCCTGACGCTGGCGCTCGGCATCGGCGCCAATACCGCGATCTTCAGCGTCGTCAACGGCGTGCTCCTCAAACCGTTGCCGTACCCGCGCCCGGAGCGCCTGCTCCTCATTACCAGCACGTTCCCGACCCTGGGCTTCGACAAGTTCTGGATCTCGGTCCCCGAATGGGTCGAGTTCAGGGAGCGCAACCGTTCCTTCGAGAAGGCCGGCGGCTACCGCGAGGGGTCTGTGAACCTCGGAACGCCGGAGCGGCCGCGCCGGGTCAACAGCGCCATCGTGACCCCTGATCTGATGGATGTCCTCGGCGTCGCCCCCGCCCGTGGCCGTCTGTTCACGGAGGCCGACTCGCTTCCAGGCGCCGAAGACGTCGGCATCATCTCCGACCTCACCTGGCGGAACGATTTCCAGCGCGACGAGGCCGTGCTCGGACGCGTCATCCAGATTGACGGCACGCCGACGCGCGTCGTCGGGATCATGCCGCCGGGGTTTGACATCCACGACGAGCGCGTCGAAGTTGTTCTGCCGCTGACGATCAACCCGCAGAACTTTCCGAACACCCGCGGCAGCCACTTCATGTATCTGGTCGGCCGCTTGAAAGACGGCGTCACGCCGGGGCAGGCGCAGACCGATCTCGATTCGATGATCCAGCAGTGGCGAGGGCTGAGCGGAAACCGTCACTCGCCGGTGCCGCCAGGCCCCGACGGCGTCGGCGGCCACATGCTGCAGATGGAGCCGCTCAAGCAGGAGATGATCGGCAACATCGGCACGGCGCTGTGGGTTCTGCAGGGAGCGGTCGGCTTCGTCCTGTTGATCGCGTGCGCCAATCTCGCCAACCTGATCCTCGCGCGCGCCGAGTCCCGTCAGAAGGAGTTCGCGATTCGCTCGGCGCTTGGCGCCAGCCGGCTCCGCCTGCTCCAGCAGTTCCTGACCGAGGGGGTGATGCTGGCGATCGTCGGCGGCGCGCTCGGCGCGTTGATTGGATTCGTCGGCGTCCGCGCCATGCTGGCCGCGAATCCAGAGAGCATTCCGCGCGCGCTCGAAATCGTGCTCGACTGGAAAGTCCTGGTGTTCACCTTCCTCATTTCGATCGCGACCGGGCTCATCTTCGGCATGGCGCCGCTGCTGCACCTGCGCGAGCAGGTGGTCAACATCTCCCTGAAGGAAGGCGGGCAGCGATCGACCGCCGGCTCCACCCGCGCGCGCCTCCGCAGCGGCCTCGTCATGGCCGAGGTCGCGCTCGCCGTGGTCCTGGTTGTCGGAGCCGGCCTGTTGTTGCGCAGCTTCCAGAAGCTGATGACCGTGGACGCCGGCTTCAATCGCGAGCACCTGACGACCTTCGGGGTCGTGCTGATGGGGGCGACTTACCAGAAGCCAGAAGACCGCGTCTCCTTCTTCAACCGCCTGCTCGGCCGGTTCCGCGAGATGCCGGGTGTCACTGGCGCGGCTGCGATGTCGGGCCTGCCGCCCAACCGGCTTGTCAACGCGAACGACACGGATTTCGTCGGCTACACGCCGCAGCAGGGGGAGCCCGCCGAAAACGTCGACTACTACCAGACCACCAGCGTCGACTACCTGAAGACGATGGGCATTCCGGTGGTGAAGGGGCGAGGCTTCGAAGCGGCCGATATCGAGGGCGCGCCGGTGCTGCTGGTCAACGAAACGCTGGAGAAGACCTTCTTCACGTTCCGCAAGATCGACGCGGTGGGGCAGCGCGTCAAGATCTTTACCGGTCCGAACCAGTCGGTGGAGTTCACGATCGTCGGCGTCGTGCGTGACGTGAAGCAGGGCGGGATGGCGAGCAAGACCGGCACCGAGCTCTATTTCCTGAACCAGCAGGGACCGCGCGTCGCCAACATCGCGCCCGCCAACATGAACATCGTCATCCGTTCGACCCTTCCTGAGGAATCGCTGTCGCAGGCGATCCAGGCCGCGGTCCGCGCGCAGGATCCCTCGCTGCCGATCGTGAAGCTGCGCTCGATGGAGCAGGTGTTCTCGGATTCGGCGGCCCGTCCGCGCTTCCTCGCCGAGTTGCTCGGCATCTTTGCCGCGCTGGCGCTGACCCTTGCGGCGATCGGGACCTACGGGATCCTGTCGTACTCGGTCAGCGAGCGGACCAAGGAGATCGGCATCCACATGGCGCTCGGCGCCACCCGCGGCAGCGTGCTCGGCATGATCCTGGGGCAGGGGATGCGGCTGACGATCGTCGGCCTCGTCGCCGGCCTCGCGGCGTCTTTCGGCCTGACGCGGCTGTTGCAGGCCCAGCTCTTCAACGTGAAACCGACGGACCCGGCGACGCTCAGCGTGGTGACTGTGTTCATCGCCGTCATCGCGTTCATTGCGTGCTACATCCCAGCTCAGCGGGCGACGCGCGTCGATCCGATGGTCACGCTGCGGGATTCGTAGGCAGTTACAAGCTCCCAGCTCCCAGCTCCCAGCGTACGGCTTCCCAACGGACGGTGGCTGCCGGGGCATCTCCGCCAGTAACGAGGCGACGAGAACGGTCGTAATATTGCCGATCCTGGGCGGTCATGGCTCCCCCTGCGCCCGAGGGTATAATCCGCGCATCTCTAAGCCTTTTGGAGGGGTTTTTCATGACGCCACGGAAGAATGCATTGGTGTGGCGACTGGTCATTCCGGTCGCGATCGCTTTACTGCCGCTGACGCTTGGCGCGCAGAACAGCGCGACGCAGTCGCCGGATGATGTGCTGAAAGCGCAGTCGTACCAGACACCACCCAAAGATCTCGCCGACGCGGTGCTCGCGCAGCGGTATCTGAACGTGGCCTTGACCAACACCAGCCCGGACAAGAAGTGGTTCGTCGACGAGATCGGCGACGGTCCGGTAGTCATGAAAACTTTCTCCAAGCCGTTCCACGAGCTCGGCGGGCTGTTCGTTGATTTCAAGGCGAACCGCGCCCGCCCGCTGACGGTCCGCAACGACATCGGCATCCAGCTGATCTCCGCGACCGACGGCACCAAGAAGGCGATCCAGCTGCCGGCCGGCGCGCGCGTGACGAACGCGACCTGGTCGCCCGACAGCAAGTCGATCGGCTTCTACGTCCACGGCGAAGACGCGACCCACATCTGGATCGCGGACGTCGCGACCGGCGCCTCGCGCCAGGTCACCAAGACACCGGTGCTCGCCACGCTCGTGACGACGTTCGAGTTCAGCCAGGACGGCAAGCAGATCGCCACGGTGCTCGTGCCCGAGGCGCGCGCCGCGATGCCGCAGGCTCCGGCCGCACCGACCGGCCCGTCAGTGAAACTGGCGATGGAGACCGACAAGAACCGCCTCCGCACGTTCGCCAGCCTGATGTCCACGCCGTATGAAGAGCAGCTGCTCGAGTGGCATTCGATCGGCCAGCTCGCGCTGGTGGACGTGGCGAAGGGGACCGTCAAGAAAGTCGGAGCGCCCACGATGGTGCGCAGCCTCGACCTGTCGCCGGACGGCAAGTACGTTCGGGTGACGCGGATGCTGAAGCCGTTCTCCTACGACGTCCCGGTCGCCAACTTCGGACAGATCGAAGAAGTCTGGGACGACACCGGCAAGGTGATGGCCAAGCTCAGCGATCGTCCGCTGAACGTCGGCGTCGCGTCGCCTGACGATCCGCCCGCCGACCCGCAGGCGGCGCCCGCCGGTGGCGGCGGCCGTGGCGGTCAGCAGACCGGCAAGCGCGAAGTCGCGTGGCGGACCGATGGCTCCGGCCTCACGTATGTCGAGCAGGAGCCCGCTCCCCCGGGCGCCGGCCGTACTGGCCGCGCTGGTGCCGATGACGCCGCGCCGGCGGTGAACGACGACCAGCCGGCCGGTGGACGCCGCGGCGCCGGCGGGCAGGCTCCGCAGCGCAAGGATCGCGTCTACCAGTGGGTCGCGCCGTTCGACGCCGCGAGCGCGAAAGTGATCTACGAGAACCCGACTCGCCTGAACGGGCACCGCTTTTCGCCCGACATGCAGTGGCTGTTCTTCACAGAGACGGCCGGGCAGAACACGCTCGAATCGGCCGTCAACGTGATGGAGATCTCGAAGAAGTACACCCTCGCGCGCTATCGCGCCACTGACGTCTATACCAATCCCGGATCGCTGGTCGGCGTTCGCGGCGGCGGTGGCGGCGGCCGCGCCGGTGGAGCCGGCCGCGGCGGCGGTGGCGGCGGCGGGCCGGTATTGCTCTCGGCCGACGGCACCAGCGTCTTCTTCCAGGGCTCCGTCTACGACAAGAGCCCGAACGAAGTGGCGCCGAAGAACTTCATCGACAAGATCGCCATCAAGACCGGCGAGAAGCAGCGGATCTACGAGAGCGAGAACAACGGCATCTCGGAACGCGTGTCCACGATCATCGACGCCGACGGGAAGAAGTTCATCGTCACGCGCGAGTCGCCGACCGAGGTGCCGCAGAGTTTCCTGTCCGACGGCACCAAGCGCGTCCAGCTGACGAAGAACTTCGACGTCCACGAGGACCTGACACGCGCGAAGGTCGAGCGCTTCGTCGTCGAACGCCCTGACGGTTTCAAGTTCCGCGTCAAGGTGACGCTGCCGCCGACCTGGACGGCCGGGAACAAGCTGCCGGCGCTGTTCTGGTTCTATCCGCGCGAGTACTCGTCGCAGGACGAATACGATCGGCCGGACCGCACCTTCAACAAGAACGCGTTCGCCGACTTCGGCGCGCGCTCGATGGAATACTTCGTCCGCCTCGGCTACGCCGTCGTCGTGCCCGACACGCCGATCGTCGGCCCCGCCGGGCAGATGAACAACAACTACGTCAACGACCTGCGCAACGACCTGTCATCCACGATCGACGAACTCGAGCGCCGCGGCATCGCGGATCGCAACCGCCTCGCGATCGGCGGCCACAGCTACGGCGCATTCTCGACGGTCAACGCGATGGTGCACACGCCGTTCTTCAAGGCAGGCATCGCGGGTGACGGCGCCTACAACCGCACGCTGACACCGCTCGGCTTCCAGACGGAGCGACGCGATTTGTGGGAAGCGCCGAACGTGTACCTGAACATGTCGCCGTTCCTTTACGCGAACAACCTGACCGGCGCGCTGCTCATGTATCACAACCTCGCGGATCAGAACGTCGGCACCGACCCGACCAATTCGATCCGCCTCTATCACGCGCTCAACGGCCTCGGAAAGCCGACGGCGCTCTATCTCTACCCGCTCGAGGATCACGGGCCGGTCGCGAAGGAAACGCTGCTGGATCTGTGGGCCCGCTGGGGCGCCTGGCTGGACAAGTACGTGAAGAACCCGCAGAAGCCCGCGCCGAAGAAGACGACGACGGATCAGCCGGTGGCGGTTAGATAGCGATCAATTGCCGTTTGGCGACTGCAGATTGCCGATTCACGGATTGCCGATTGTTGATTGCTGATTCCAATCGGCATTCACCAATCAACAATCCGTGAATCTGCAGTCTGCAATCTGCAATCGCCAATATGAGACCTACTCGTACCTCAAAGCGCGCATCGGGTCGATGAGTGATGCCCGTCGCGCCGGTATGAAGCCCGCGGATATCGCCACGACCGTCAGCAGCACCGCCGACGCCGCCAGCACCAGCGGATCCCACGGCTTCAACTCGAAGAGGATCGACCCCGCGGCATACCCGACGCCGACCGCGCCGGCGAGGCCGATCACGCCGCCGATGAGCGTCATCCAGGCGACCTGGCGCAGCACCATCGCTCGCACGCGTCCCGGCGCGGCGCCGAGCGCCATGCGAAGACCGATCTCGCGCGTGCGCTGCGAGACCGTGTAGGCGAGCACGCCATAGAGTCCGACAGCGGCCAGCAGCGTCGCCAGTCCCGCGAATAGCGCCGACAGCGTCGTCATCATGTGGTCCAGGAACGTGTTGTCGCGGACCTGCTGTTCGAGCGTCTTCAGGCCGACGACCGGCAGGTTCGGGTCGAGCCGCCGGACGACGGCGTTGACGGCAGTGGCCATCTGTAACGGATCGCCGGAGGTGCGCACGTAGAATGATGCGCTGCCGATCGTCGGGTCCTGCCGGTACGGACGAAAGAACACCGGCGGGACGCGCCCTTTTACCTGGCTGTACTTGGCGTCCTGGACGACGCCGACGATGACGGTGTCGCGCTCGCTGCGGTAGCCGCGTGCGCTGCCCATCATCTTTCCGACGGCCTCTCGTCCGAGCTTGAACTTCTTCGCGAACGTCTCGTTGACGATGGCGACCTTCTGCGCCTGGAGCACGTCCGCGTCGGTGAACTCGCGCCCTGACATGATCGGGACGCCCATCGCCGAAAAGTAGCCGGGCCCGACCTCGTTGACACTCGAGCCGCTGTCGGTGTCGGGACCGGCCTCGAAGCCCTGGACCGCCACGTCGTTGCCCCAGTTGTTGCCCGCTACGAGCGCCACGGTGGAGATCGTGGCGGCGGTCACGCCGGGCGTCGCCCGCAGCTCTTCCTCGAGCCGCTGGTAGAACAGGCGCGATTGTTCCGGCTTGTAGCCGTTCAGAATTGGCGAGAGCCGAAAAGTGATCAGATGATCGGTCTTGACCCCGAGATCGACGCGGCTCACATTCATCAGGCTCTTGACGAAAAATCCTGACGCGGCGAGCAGCAGCATCGACAAGGCGATCTGCGTCGTCGCCAGGGCCAGCCGGAACCGCGCCGCGCCTCGCGCGCCCGAGGGCTGCCCGGCCTGGCTCTTCAGCGTCGACACGAGATCGGGCCGCGTGCTGTGGAGCGCAGGGAAGAGCCCGAACAGGAGCCCGGTGCCAACCGTCACCACGGCCGCGAACAGCATCGCGCGCGGGCTCAGGGTCAACGTCATCGTCTGCGCCACCTGCGCCGGCATCAACGACATGATCAGGCCGAGCGTCCAGTGCGCGACGAACACGCCGGCGATCCCTCCGAAAGCGGCCAGGAGCAGCGATTCGGTCAGCAGTTGGCCGATCAGACGCGAGCGGCCGGCGCCGATCGAAAGACGGACCGCCATCTCGGTGGCCCGCGCCGCCGAGCGCGCGAGCAGCAGGTTGGCGATGTTGGCGCAGGCGATCAACAGCACCAGGCCGGTGACGCCGAGCAGGAGATACAACGGCACCGAGGCTTCGTCGCGCACGGAGCTCTGGCCCAGCCCGCCCGGCTCGATCCCGATCGGCTTGGCCTTGAACTGGGCCATCGTCGCGTCACTCACTCCCTGCTGCAGCGGCGCCTCGACGTCCGTGACGATCCCGCGATACTGCGCGTTGAGCGATTCCCGCGCCGCCTCGATCGCGACCCCCGGCCGCAGCCGCGCGAACAGGTAGGCCCAGTAGTTGGTCCGATTGCTCCATGCGTTCCACCCGGGGCTCATCTGGCCTTTCAGTGTGATCGGCACGAATACATCCGGCTTGGCGCCGAGCGTCGTTCCTTCGAACCCCGCCGGCGCGACGCCGACAATCGTCAGCGTCCGGCCGTTGATCTTGAGCGTCTTGTTCAGGACGCCGGGGTCGGCCGCGTACTTCGTCGTCCAGAAGCCGTGCGAGAGCACGACGACCGGTGCTTCGCCGACGAGCCGGTCGTCGTTCGAGTCGAACAGCCGCCCGACAGCGGGCTGCAGCTGAAGGACCTGGAAGTAATTGCCGGAGACCAGCAATCCCTGCCCGCTCATCGTCTGGTCCTCCAGCGCCAGGTTGGCGCCGATGAGCTGATGGGCGGCGATGCCCGTGAACACGGTCTGGACGTTCTGGAGGTCACGGAACATCGCGTAGCTGAACACTTCGTCGCAGTCCCCCGCCTGGCCGCAGTTCTGGGACCCGGGCTTGGGCCCCGGCGCCGACAGGTTCACCAGGTCGCCGGGCCTCGGTACGCTCAGCGACTGCAGCAGCATCTGGTTGTAGGCCGAAAACATCGCCGCATTCGCCCCGATGCCCAGCGCCAGCGAGACGATGGCGATGATCGTGACAAACGGGGTCTTGAAGAGGGTGCGGAAGGCGAACTTGAGGCTGCTCATCGGGGGATTGGACGGATTCGGCAGGGGTGAAGTTTACTCACATTGCAGATTGGCGATTGCAGATTGGCGATTGTGGATTGGCGATTGCGGATTGGGGATTGCGGATTGGGGATTCACGAATGCGGATTGCGGATTGTTAATTGCCTCCGCGGACCGAAGGTCGCCGTTACTGCAGCCTTCGGAGGGCTTTCTTGATCGGTTCGGTGGAATTCCTAAACTTCTTGCGCGGCGCGGACTCTGCAGGGTCCTACGGCGTGAAGGCGGACGAACTGACCCTACAAGAGAGAACTTACCGCGCAACATGCCGTGCGCGGAGCCCTGCTGAATTCATCGCTAAGATTGGGGTCGCCGCTGAGGAAGCAGACGAGTCGAAGGGGTGGCTCCAGTTGTTGGTCAAAGCGAGTTTCGCGACGAATGAGCAGGCAGGTGCCCTCATTCAGGAGGCGGACGAACTGACCGCGATTTTCGTCGCGTCACGCAAAACCGCGGAGCGTAATCAAGCGATTAGGAAGGAGGCGCGGCAGAGGAAGAAGAAGACGCACCGATAGGGTCAATCGGGAACCCCAATCCCCAATCGTCAATCGCCAATCGCCAATCGCCAATCGCCAATCGTGAATCGGCAATCGCCAATCTGCAGTCTGCAATTTGACGTTCGTATCCTCTTCCGGTTAGCGTGCATCGGATGCGGAGCCCGGCCTTTGCGA
>Ga0193738_1000713_pt1 | contig 15250 bp, 15 predicted proteins | sample L2a1metaG_FD_144927 | JGI IMG/M metagenome (GOLD analysis project Ga0193738, IMG submission 144927) | Soil microbial communities from a riparian zone of the East river system, Colorado, United States - L2a1 | ecosystem: Environmental > Terrestrial > Soil > Riparian zone | place: USA: East River...
CGCGTGACCGTTGCGGTCCTCGCCGGTCTCGGCCTGGTGGCGGGTGCTGCGCTGCCACGCCTGCTGGCTCTCTTGCCCGACCGCGAGCCCGAGGCAGGTGAACGGGTCCGCACGCCGTACCGCGCACTGGCCGCGGCGCCACGGCTGCGCCAACTGTTGGCCGTGGCCACAGGGGTCACGTGGGGTGTCCTGGCCGGCGCGCTGGGGTGGACCGTCGACCTGCCGGCGTACCTGCTCGTCGGTGCGCTCGGGGTCGCGATGGCCTACGTGGACCTGCGCGAGCACCGCGTGCCCGACCCTCTCTCCGCGGCTGCGCTGATAGGCGGCGGGTCGCTGTTGGCCGTGGCGGCTGCGGTGTCCGCCGCGTGGGGTGCGTACGGACGGGCGTGGCTCGCGGCAGCCGCGATGTTCGGCGCGTTCTTCGCGCTGGCGTGGTTGCGCCCGGCCGACATGGGTCTCGGCGACGTCAAGCTGGCCGGGGTGCTCGGCCTCGTGCTCGGCTGGCTGGGGTGGGGCGTGGTTGTCGTCGGCGCGTTCCTCGGGTTCCTGCTCGGCGGGCTGGCAGGCGTGGTGCTGGTCCTCGCCGGGCGGGCCGGCCGGCGCAGCGCCATCCCGTTCGGACCGTTCATGCTCCTGGGTGCCCTCGCCGCCGTTGCGTGGGGTCGCCCACTGCTCGACGCCTACCTCGGCCGCTGATCGCCGAGGGTGGAAGGATGCCGGCATGCTGCGATGGCTGACCGCCGGCGAGTCGCACGGGCCCGCCTTGGTGGCGATCCTGGAGGGGCTGCCCGCCGGCGTGCGGGTCACCACCGAGGACGTCGCCGCGGCTCTCGCGCGCAGACGGCTGGGCTACGGTCGCGGCGCGCGGATGACCTTCGAGAAGGACGACGTCGCGTTCCTCGGCGGCGTGCGGCACGGGTCGACGCTCGGCGGTCCGGTCGCCGTCGAGGTCGCCAACACCGAGTGGCCCAAGTGGCAGGAAGTCATGGCGCCCGACCCGATCGACCCCGAGATCCTGGCGGGGCTGGCCCGCAACGCGCCGCTGACCCGCCCGCGGCCCGGGCACGCCGACCTCGTCGGCATGCAGAAGTACGGCTTCGACGAAGCCCGTCCGGTTCTCGAGCGCGCCAGCGCCCGCGAGACAGCGGCCCGGGTGGCCCTCGGCGCAGTCGCGTCGGCGTTCCTGCGGCAGGCGTACGGCATCCGGCTGGTCGGCCACACCGTCGATCTGGGCAGCGTGGCAACGCCGGGCGGCACCTTGCCTGGGCCCGACGATGTGCCGGCCCTCGACGCCGACCCACTGCGGTGCTTCGATGCCGCCACGAGCGCCGCGATGGTGGCCGAGGTCGACGCTGCGCATACCGACGGTGACACGCTGGGCGGCGTGGTCGAGGTGCTGGCCTATGGGCTGCCACCCGGGCTGGGCAGCCACGTGCACTGGGACCGCCGGCTTGACGCCCGCCTGGCGGGTGCGCTGATGGGCATCCAGGCGATCAAGGGGGTCGAGGTGGGAGATGGCTTCGCGATCGCGCGCAGCCGCGGATCCGCTGCGCACGACGAGATCGTGCCCACCGGTCAGGGCGTCCGGCGGACGTCGGCGCGCTCGGGAGGTACCGAGGGCGGCATGTCCACCGGGGAGCCGCTGCGGGTCCGGGCGGCGATGAAGCCGATCTCGACCGTGCCGCGTGCACTGCGGACCGTCGACACCGCGACCGGCGAGGCCGCCACGGCGCACCACCAGCGCTCCGACGTCTGTGCCGTGCCGGCCGCTGGTGTCGTCGCCGAGGCGATGGTCGCGCTGGTGCTGGCCGACGCCGCTCTGGAGAAGTTCGGCGGCGACTCCGTCACCGAGACGGCACGCAACCACGGCGCATACCTGGATGCGCTGCCAGGCGTCCTGGCCGTGCGGTGAGCCCACGGGTCGTGCTGGTCGGAGCGCCCGGCGCAGGGAAGACCACGGTCGGACGGTTGGTGGCAGGCCGGATCGGCGTCGCGTTCCGCGATACCGATGACGACGTCGAGGTTGCTGCCGGGAAGTCGATCAGCGACATCTTCCTCGAGGACGGCGAGCCGGCCTTCCGTGCGCTCGAGCGCGTCGCCGTCGCCGCAGCGCTCAACGCCCACGACGGCGTCCTCGCGCTGGGTGGGGGAGCGGTCACCGATCCTCGGACGCGAGCAGTGCTCGGGGGGCACCTGGTCGTCTTCCTCGACGTCGGGCTGGCCGACGCGGCGAGCCGGGTCGGCTTGAACCGCGACCGACCGTTGCTGATCGCAAACCCACGCGCCCAGCTCAAGCGCCTCCTCGACGAGCGGCGACCGCTCTACACGGAGGTCGCGACGCTGACCGTCGACACCGCTGGCCGGACACCGGACGAGGTCGTGGCCGAGGTGTTGACCGGTGTCTCCTGAGCCGACCCGGATCGCCGTCGGCGGCGACCGTCCCTACGACGTCGTGGTCGGCCACAACGTGCTCGGCGACCTGCGGGGGATGCTCGGCGACGGTGTCGCGAAGGTCGCAGTCATCCATCCCAGGGCTCTGCACAGCGCGGGCGAAGCCATCCGGGACGACCTCGCTGCCCAGGGAATGGACGCCCACGTGATCGAGGTGCCCGACGCTGAGGACGCGAAGACCGCCGAGGTCGCCGCGTTCTGCTGGTCCGTTCTGGGTCGCATCGGGCTGACCCGCTCCGACGCGATCGTGGGAGTCGGCGGGGGTGCGACGACCGATCTGGCCGGCTTCGTCGCCGCCACCTGGTTGCGCGGGGTTCGTGTCGTCCTCGTACCGACCACCGTGCTCGGGATGGTGGACGCCGCCGTGGGCGGAAAGACCGGTATCAACACCGGCGAGGGCAAGAACCTCGTCGGCGCATTCCATCCACCATCCGGGGTCCTGTGCGACCTTTCGGTGCTCGAGACCCTGCCGCCGCACGAGTACGTGGCCGGCCTCGCCGAGGTGGTCAAGTGCGGGTTCATCGCCGACCCGTCGATCCTGCAGGTCGTCGAGGACGACCCCGCCGCTGCCGCGATGCCGGACGGGCCACACGTTCGTGAGCTGGTCGAGCGTTCGGTGCGGGTGAAGGCCGACGTCGTCTCGCGCGACCTGCGGGAGACAGGGCTCCGGGAGGTACTCAACTACGGGCATACGCTCGGACACGCAATCGAGAAGGTCGAGCGGTTCCGTTGGCGGCACGGCGCGGCCATCTCCATCGGCATGGTGTTCGCCGCCGAGCTCGGCCGACTGGCCGGCCGGCTGGACGATGAGACGACCAACCGGCATCGTGCCGTCCTCGAGTCGCTCGGCCTGCCGACGACCTACGACCCGGCGGCATGGCCGCAGCTGCTGGAGGCCATGAAGGTGGACAAGAAGGCCCGTGGAAACCGGCTGCGTTTCGTCGTGCTCGACGGTCTGGCAAAGCCCGGCATCCTGGAGGCGCCGGACCCGCAGCTGCTGGCGGCGGCGTATGCGCAGATCTCCCAGTGATCATCGGCAGTCCGGTGCCCGTGGGGGCCTGAAGTGCCGATGATCACCGGACTGGGTGGGTGGAGGACCCGATGACGCGTGTGCTCGTCCTCAACGGACCCAACATGGGCCGGTTGGGTTCACGCGAGCCGGAGGTGTACGGGTCGGTGTCCCACGACGACCTGGTCGCGGCGTGCCGCGAGGCCGGAGCCGAGCTGGGGCTCGACGTCGAGGTCCGTCAGACCGACGACGAGGCCGAGCTGGTGAGCTGGCTGCACGGGGCCGCCGACGGCAACGTGCCGGTGGTGCTGAACCCGGCGGCGTTCACGCACTACTCGTACGCGCTGCGCGACGCCTGCGCCCAGCTGACGGCGCCGCTGGTCGAGGTGCACATCAGCAACCCGGCCGCCCGCGAGGAGTTCCGGCACACCAGCGTCGTGGCGGGCGTGGCGACCGGCACGATCGCTGGCTTCGGCATCGACTCCTACGTCCTGGCGTTGCACGCACTCGCCAGGGGTGCCTGACGATCAAACGGACGTTCGCGGGAGCGCTGTGTCATCGCATCGCGTTCACGATGGCGTACATGAGGTTGGAGCGCCCGTCATGCACGTCCTTGCGGGCTAGGGCGTCCCGCGGGTGAATCATCAGCCGCTCGTAGGCCGCTACGAGCTGGGCGCGGGCCGCGTGGGTACGGGGAGTGAAGTACTCGGGGGCGGTCCATGCCCAGCGCGGCGAGGCGTAGACGCCGGTCTCGACGATGTGGGCGGCGGCCTGCCGCAGGGTAAGACCGTGGTTGAGTGCGCTGGGACGGTCGGGCTGGTCGCGTGTCGAGTCATCGTCCTGCCAGTGACAGACCACGCAGATGTGGTTCCTGCCCCGCTCGGTCAGGGTGGGATACCCGCAGGCCGGGCACGGCACCTCGTGGAGTGCACCTTCCGCGTGCAGCTTTGCGGATGCTGCCCGCCGTGCACAGGTCGTCGCCCACGGGTCGCCGTCCGGCACACCCCAGGTCATTGCACTCGGCGCCCCATTCGGCAATGCGCAGTAGTGCAGGGCGTCTGCAGTCGACCCTGCCCGAACGCCGCTGGCGGACCGTCGACGATGCACCCGTCACCAGCCGCGCGACGATATGCCACATAAGCCATGATCGCACCGCCCACCGTCACGCACTGCACCTCTATCATGACCCGACCGGACGACGACGGCAGTCACCGGGCCTGGGCCTGGCAGTTCACGGCCGAGGGCCAGCGTTCAGCGGCGACTCGTGTCAGGGGATGCGCGGGCTTGACGTCCTTGCCCTGCACAGTGGTGCGGGTGTTCACGGCGAACCACTCGACGAGTACGTGCCCGGCTCGAGCGTCCACCGTGAACGGTCCCGCCTCCGGCTGCAGGGCGAGGAACTCCACACCCGGACTGGCCAGCAGGTAGCCACTCAAGCACAGGTCTCGCCACGGCTGCATCTCGATCAACCGCGCGCGGTCGGCGTACCGGACGGTGTCGCCCATCGCGAGCCGGGCCGGCTCGAACGCATCGAAGGCCATTCGAGGCATCGTCGAGGACCTCGTTGGCCAATGCATTGGCCGACCGCCCGGGCTGACAAGGGCCCATGTCGGACGAGCGTGCACATCGTGACGCGGGGATAGGGTCGGCGCCATGCCTTCTGAGCACGCCGCGCGCCGGGCCCGTCTGGCGATCACCGTCGCCGAGAGTGGCGCCGATGTCGCCCTGATCACCCGGCTCGTCAACGTCCGTTACCTCACCGGCCTGGCCAGCAGCAATGCGGCGGTCCTCGTCGGGGCGGACGGCAGTGCGGTGCTCGCCACCGACGGTCGGTACACGACTGCTGCCGCCCAATCGGCGCCGGACATCGAGATCGTCAAAGACCGGGCAGTCGCGACGGCGCTTGCCACGCGGGCGGCGGCGGACGGACCGGTACGCCTGGCTCTCGAGGAGCACGATGTGACACTCGCCCTGGCCGATGCCATCCATGGTGCTGCGGACGAGGCCGAGCTGCTGCACCTGGGACAGGCGGTCGAGGCACAGCGTGCCGTGAAGGACGACGACGAGCTCGCGCTGCTCCGCGAAGCCTGCGCGGTCTCGTGCCGGGCGCTGGAGGACCTCTATGCGGCCGGCGGATTCGCCGGACGCAGCGAGAAGGTCATCGCGCGAGACCTCGAAGCCAGGATGTACCAGCACGGCGCCGACGGTCTCGCCTTCGAGACGATCGTCGCGTCCGGTCCGAACAGCGCCGTCCCACACCACAGCCCCACCGGTCGGATTGTCGAGGCCGGCGACCTCCTCAAGATCGATTTCGGTGCGGTCTACCAGGGCTACCACGCCGACTGCACGCGGACCTCGGTCGTGGGCGCCGAACCGGCAGCATGGCAGCGTGAGATCTACGAACTCGTGGCCGAGGCGCAGCGAGCCGGGCGCAAGGCGCTCGCCGTCGGCACCGAATGCATAGCCGTCGATCGGGCATCCCGCGAGCTGATCGACGCGGCCGGCCACGGCGAGCACTTCGGGCACGGTACCGGTCACGGGGTGGGGCTGGAGATCCACGAGGCACCGACGCTCGGGTACTCGGCGACGGGTACACTGGCCGATCGCATGCCCGTGACCGTCGAGCCCGGCATCTACCTGCCGGGGCGCGGTGGCGTCCGGATCGAGGACACTCTCGTCGTCCGCGAAGCCGGCGGCCCGGAGCTGCTCACGACCACGACCAAGGACCTGCTGGTCCTCGACGCCTGAGCGGCGCCGGGGCCGGCCCGGACGCGAAGGCGCAACTGCGGTGGCGACGACCAACGACCTCAAGAACGGCCTGGTGCTCAACCTCGACGGTCAGCTGTGGACCGTCGTGGAGTTCCAGCACGTCAAGCCCGGCAAGGGCGGCGCGTTCGTGCGCACGAAGCTGAAGAACGTGCTGTCGGGCAAGGTCGTCGACAAGACGTTCAACGCCGGGGTCAAGGTCGAGACCGCCAACGTCGACAAGCGCGTGATGCAGTACCTCTACCGCGACGGCGGCGACTTCGTGTTCATGGACTCCCACTCCTACGAGCAGATTCACGTCGGATCGGCAACCGTCGGTGGCGCCGAGCACTTCATGCTCGAGAACCAGGACGCGACTGTCGGACTGCACGACGGTGTGCCGCTGTTCGTGGAGCTCCCCACCTCGGTGGTCCTCGCCGTCGACTACACCGAGCCCGGCCTGCAGGGCGACCGTTCCACCGGTGGCACGAAGCCGGCCCGGCTCGAGACCGGGTACGAGATCGCCGTGCCGCTGTTCATCACCACCGGCGAGAAGGTCAAGGTCGACACCCGCGACGGGTCGTACCTCGGCCGGGCCACCTGACCCGGCGGCCGGACCGGATCGATGGCGGCGCGCACGAAGGCTCGCAAGCGGGCCCTGGACATCCTCTACGAGTCCGAGATCCAGGGGCTCGCACCCGGCGCCACGCTGGCACGGCGGACGGCCGACGCGTCGCCGCCGCTGAGCGAATACGCCGTCACCCTGGTCGAGGGGGTCGTCGCGAACCTCGAACGCATCGACGAGCTGCTGGCGACCTACGCGATCGACTGGACGCTGGAGCGGATGCCCGCCGTCGACCGCAACCTCCTGCGGATCGGCGCGTACGAGATCCTGTTCCGCGACGACGTGCCCGACGCCGTGGCCGTCAGCGAGGCTGTGGCACTCGCGCGGGAGCTCTCGACCGACGACTCGCCAGGCTTCGTCAACGGCCTGCTGGGCCGCTTGGTCGAGATCAAGCCGAGCCTGAGCCGCTGAACCCGGTCAAGGCCGCGCTTCGGTGAATCCGACTGCGGCGAAGTCGCCGTCGAAGGCGAACGCGGTTCCGATCTTGTGCCTGCGCATATAGGCGAAGCTTGTGGCGTCGACGAAGGAGTACGCGCGCTCGTCGTGGCGATGGAGCCACCGCCACGCCTCGTCCTCGACCTCCGCGGCGATGTGGACGACGGCGAGAGAGGGGCTGGCGCGCAGGCCGGCGGTGAAATCGACGGCGACGCTGTGACCATGGCGGCGGTTGAGAAACGTCCAGGTCTCGCCGACGACATGGTTGGAGGTGACGAGCGCTCTGGGGCGAGAGTGCCACAGTGCCGCCGCGACCTCGTGATGCGCGTCGGCGCGCGCCGTGAGTGCGGCCCAGAAGGACGTGTCGACGAAGGTCACCGCGACTTGTAGACGACCGCGTCGACCGAAGCGGACTCGTCGCGCGTGCCCTCGACGATTCCGACCAGTCCGTCGATCGGTTCGGTCGGGCGGTTTCCGATCCGTTCGGCGACGTACTGCCTGATCAGCGCGGCCTTCGACGTTCCGCGACGCCGTGACTCGACGGCCAGGGCGGAGTCGAGCTCTTCGTCGATATAGAACTGCAGGCGCTTCACGTGGTGAGTATACGTCGCATCATCAGATGTATACATCGCCACCGGACAGTGCCTCGGCCCTCGCGGGTCGGGCAGGCACGGCGGCTGTGCGATTGCTAGGCTGCGCGTCGACCGACGTCCTTTAAGTCCCGTCCCGTGAGGCGGGGAAGGAGGTCCGCAGGCATGTCCACGCCTGTCTCCGAGCCGGGTCCCTCGACCCGCGACTTCGCCGACTCACCCTCCATCCTCGATGCCGACGACATCGCCCGGGCGCTGACCCGGATCGCGCACGAGGTGGTCGAACGCAACAAGGGCACGGCCGGGCTAGTCGTGCTCGGCATCCCGTCCCGCGGTGTCCCGCTCGCGAAGCGGCTGGCAGGACGCATCGCCGCCGTCGAGAGCACCGAGGTTCCGGTGGGCGCGCTCGACGTGACGATGTACCGCGACGACCTCCGGCTGCGACCCGCCAGGGCGCTCGAGCACACCGACATCCCGCCCGGCGGTGTCGACGGCAAGGTCGTCGTACTCGTCGACGACGTGCTCTTCTCCGGCCGGACCATCCGGGCTGCGCTGACGGCGCTCGACGACATCGGGCGCCCGGCGGTGGTGCGGCTCGCAGTGCTGGTCGACCGCGGGCACCGCGAATTGCCGATCCGCCCCGACCATGTCGGCAAGAACGTCCCGACCTCGCTGCGGGAGAGCGTGAGGGTCCTCCTCGACGAGGTCGACGGCCGCGACGCGGTCATGATCGCAGCGGCCGGGGACGGCACCAGGTGAAGCGCCACCTGCTCACCGCTGCGGACCTCGACCGCGATGACGCGACGCTGGTCCTCGACACCGCGGCCGAGATGGCTCGCCTGACCGAGGGGCGTTCGGTCAAGAAGCTGCCGACGCTGCGGGGTCGCACCGTCGTCAACCTCTTCTTCGAGGACTCGACCCGCACGCGGACATCGTTCGAACTGGCCGCGAAGCGGTTGTCCGCAGACGTGGTCAACTTCTCGGCCAAGGGCTCGAGCGTTTCCAAGGGGGAGAGTCTCAAGGACACCGCCCTCACCCTCGAGGCGATGGGCGCCGACGGGGTCGTCGTCCGCCACTGGGCCAGCGGCGCACCGCACCGGCTTGCCTACTCGGGGTGGATCCGCTCGAGCGTAGTCAACGCCGGCGACGGCACCCACGAGCACCCGACCCAGGCCCTACTCGATGCGTACACGTTGCGGCGGCATCTCGGCTCGCTCGACGGCCGCCGGATCACCGTCGTCGGCGACGTGCTGCACAGCAGGGTCGCGCGCAGCAACGTCCTGTTGCTGACGACGCTCGGTGCCGACGTGACGTTGGTCGGGCCGCCGACCCTGCTGCCCGTTGGCGTCGACGGGTGGCCGTGCCAGACGTCCTACGAGCTCGACCCGGCGCTGGCGAAGGCCGACGCGGTCATGATGCTGCGGGTCCAGCGCGAGCGGATGAGTGCTGCCTTCTTTCCCTCCGCCCGCGAGTACAGCCGCAGGTACGGGCTCGACGCGCGGCGCTTCGCGCTGCTGCCGGACGATGCCGTCGTCCTGCATCCGGGTCCGATGAACCGCGGCATGGAGATCACCGCCGACGTCGCCGACAGCGACCGCTCGGTGATCGTCGAACAGGTGACGAACGGGGTGTACGTGCGGATGGCCGTGCTGTATCTGCTGCTGGGCGGTGCGTCGTGACATGGGTCGTCAGTGGCGCGCGCATCCTCGGGGGCGAGCCGACCGATCTCCTGCTGCGGGACGGACGCGTCGAGGACGCAGGGACCGGCCTCGACTCCGCCGGGGCCCAGGTGCTCGACGCCCACGGCCTGGTGGCGCTGCCTGGCCTGGTCGACCTGCATACCCACCTGCGCGAACCCGGCCGTGAGGATGCCGAGACCGTCGAGACCGGAACGCGGGCAGCGGCGCTGGGTGGTTTCACCGCCGTTCATGCCATGGCCAACACCGACCCGGTGGCCGACACCGCCGGTGTGGTCGAACAGGTGTGGCGGCTCGGTCGCGATGCGGGACACGTCGACGTCCGGCCGGTCGGTGCGGTCACCGTCGGTCTCGGGGGAGAGCGGCTGGCCGAGCTCGGCGCCATGGCCGACTCACCGGCCCGGGTCCGGGTCTTCTCCGACGACGGGCGCTGCGTGTCCGACGCGATGCTGATGCGCCGGGCCCTCGAGTACGTGAAGGCCTTCGACGGAGTGATCGCCCAGCACGCGCAGGAGCCGCGGCTGACCGAGGACGCGCAGATGAACGAGGGCGAGCTCGCGGGCCGGCTGGGCCTGCGCGGGTGGCCGAGCGTGGCCGAGGAGGCGATCGTCGCCAGGGACGTCCTGCTTGCGGCCCACGTTCGGTCGCACATTCACCTCTGCCACGTCTCGACCCGGGGCTCGGTCGAGATCGTCCGGGTGGCGAAGCAGCGTGGGTTCCCCGTCACGGCGGAGGTGACGCCACACCACCTGCTCCTGACCGACGACCTCGCGGCCAGCTACGACCCGCGCTACAAGGTCAACCCCCCGCTGCGCACGGCCGACGACGTGGCCGCGCTGCGGGAAGGGCTTGCCGACGGGACGATCGACGCGGTGGCCACCGACCATGCCCCGCATCCGGTCGAGGACAAGGAGTGCGAGTGGGATGCGGCCGCGTTCGGCATGCTCGGGCTGGAGACCGCACTGTCCGTGGTGCAGGCGACGATGGTCGACACCGGGCTGCTCGACTGGGCGGGCGTCGCCGAGCGGCTCTCCGGCGCGCCGGCCCGTATCGGGCGCTGCGACACGGGCGACGAAGCCCAGGGCCGGCCGCTGGCGTCGGGCGAGCCGGCCAACCTGGTGCTCATCGACCCGTCCGTCTCACGCACGGTCGACGCGCGCGAACTCGCCTCCCTCTCACGCAACACCCCCTACGACGGCCGGTCGTTGCCCGGGCGGGTGGTCGCCACCTTCCTGCGCGGCAGGCCGACCGTCTTGGACGGGAAGCTCGCGTGACTCGCGCCGCTGCGCTGCTGGTGCTCGAGGACGGCCGGACCTTCTGCGGCGAGTCCTACGGCGCGGAGGGCGAGACGTTCGGCGAAGCGGTGTTCTCGACCGCGATGACCGGTTACCAGGAGACGCTGACCGACCCGTCGTACCACCGGCAGGTCGTGGTCCAGACGGCGCCGCACATCGGCAACACCGGGGTCAACGACGAGGACTCCGAATCTGCCCGCATCTGGGTTGCTGGGTACGTCGTCCGTGAACCCGCCCGGCTGCCCTCGTCATGGCGGTCCCGGCGCAGCCTCGAGGAGGAGTTGGTCAGCCAGGACGTGGTCGGCATCAGCGGGATCGACACCCGTGCGTTGACCCGGCACCTGCGCGAGCGCGGCGCGATGCGGGCCGGCATCTCGACCGTGGAGACTGCGGCCGACGCCCTGCGGAAACGGGTGCTCGACGCACCGCCGATGGCAGGGGCCGATCTCACCGGCGACGTCACAACCCTGCACGCCTACGTCGTACCGGCTGCGGGGGAGCGCCGGTTCACAGTCGCAGCGCTCGACCTCGGCATCAAGGCCATGACTCCGCGCCGGATGGCGCAGCGCGGGATCGAGACGCACGTTCTCCCGGCCTCGTCGACCCTGGAGGACGTCCTGACCGTCGGGCCGGATGGGCTGTTCCTGTCCAACGGGCCGGGCGACCCGGCCACCGCCGACCACGCAGTCGACGTGCTTCGGGAGGCGCTGAGGCGGCGGCTGCCCTTCTTCGGGATCTGCTTCGGCAACCAGGTCTTCGGCCGGGCACTCGGCTTCGGCACGTACAAGCTCGGCTATGGCCACCGGGGCGTCAACCTGCCCGTCCGGGACCGTGCGACGGGCAAGGTCGAGGTCACCGCTCACAACCACGGCTTCGCCGTCGCCGCACCCCTCGACGGCGCCACCGCGACGCCGTACGGCACTGCCGAGGTCAGTCACGTCTGCCTAAACGACGACGTCGTGGAGGGGTTGACACTGCGCGATGCCGACGGGCGAGCCACGGCCTTCTCCGTGCAGTACCACCCGGAAGCGGCGGCCGGTCCGCACGACGCCGCCCACCTCTTCGACCGGTTCGTCGACCTGATGCGCTCGGCACGGGTGACGCGGCGGCGGGACCACGGCTGATGCCCAGGCGCACCGACATCGGGTCGGTCCTCGTCATCGGGTCGGGCCCGATCATCATCGGCCAGGCCTGCGAGTTCGACTACTCCGGCACCCAGGCCTGCCGTGTACTGCGCGAGGATGGGCTGCGGGTCGTCCTTGTCAACAGCAACCCGGCGACGATCATGACCGACCCGGATGTCGCCGACGCCACCTACGTCGAGCCGATCACGCCGGAGTTCGTCGAGCGGGTGATCGAGCTCGAGCGCCCGGATGCCCTCCTCGCGACGCTGGGGGGGCAGACCGCGCTCAACACGGCTGTGGCCCTGCACGGGAGAGGCGTCCTCGACAAGTACGGCGTCGAGCTGATCGGAGCGTCGGTCGAGGCGATCGAACGCGGCGAGAACCGCGAGTCGTTCAAGCGGATCGCCAGGCAGGTCGGGGGAGAGGTCGCGCGTTCCGTCGTATGCCATTCGACGGATGACTGCCTGGCCGCCGTGGAGGTACTGGGCTTCCCGACCGTCGTCCGGCCCTCGTTCACCATGGGGGGCGCGGGCTCGGGGATGGCCTTCGACGAGGACGACCTGCGCCGGATCGCGGGCCTCGGCCTTTCCGCGTCACCGACCACCGAGGTGCTCCTGGAGGAGTCCGTGCTCGGCTGGAAGGAGTACGAGCTCGAGGTCATGCGCGACCGCGCCGACAACGTCGTGGTGGTCTGCTCGATCGAGAACGTCGACCCGATGGGCGTGCACACCGGCGACTCCGTGACGGTCGCGCCGGCCATGACGCTGACCGATCGCGAGTACCAGCGGATGCGCGACCAGGCGATCGCGGTGGTCCGGGCGGTCGGCGTCGACACCGGCGGCTGCAACATCCAGTTCGCTGTCGATCCGGCGACCGGACGGATGATCATCGTCGAGATGAACCCACGGGTCTCGCGCTCGTCGGCGCTGGCCAGCAAGGCGACCGGCTTCCCCATCGCGAAGATCGCCGCGAAGGTGGCGCTGGGGTACACCCTCGACGAGATCCCGAACGACATCACCGCCGAGACACCGGCGTGTTTCGAGCCGACGCTCGACTACGTCGTGGTCAAGGTGCCGCGGTTCGCGTTCGAGAAGTTCCCGCACGCCGACCAGACGTTGACCACGCACATGAAGAGCGTCGGCGAGGCCATGGCCATCGGGCGCAGCTTCACCGAGGCTCTGCAGAAGGCGATGCGTTCGCTGGAGCAAGCAGGCGGCGCGGTCGACTTCTCCGTGCAACCGGGATCCGCCGCGGAGTTGGTCGAGCGGGTGCGGCGCCCCTACGACGGCCGCCTGCGCGACGTCGCCGCCGCTCTGCGCGCGGGGGCGGACATCGCGACGCTGCACGAGGCGACGCGCATCGACCCGTGGTTCCTCGACCAGCTATTGCTTCTGACCGAGGTCGCCGAGCAGGTCAGGTCCGCGCCCCAGCTCACGCCGGACGCTCTCCGCCGGGCCAAGCGGCACGGCTTCTCCGACCGCCAGCTCGCGGCGTTGCGGGGCATGACCGAGGAAGTCGTGCGCGGACTGCGGCACGCGCTCGAGGTCCGGCCTGTCTACAAGACCGTCGACACGTGCGCCGCGGAGTTCGCCGCGCGCACGCCCTACCACTACTCGTCCTACGACGAGGAGACCGAGGTCGTGCCGCGGGGCAAGCAAGCCGTGATCATCCTCGGGAGCGGCCCGAACCGGATCGGGCAGGGCATCGAGTTCGACTACTCCTGCGTCCACGCGGCGATGGCCCTGCGCGACGCCGGCTACGAGACCGTCATGGTCAACTGCAACCCCGAGACCGTGTCCACCGATTACGACACCTCCGACCGCCTCTACTTCGAGCCGCTCACCCTCGAGGACGTCCTCGAGGTCGTTCACGCGGAGCGATCCGCCGGTCCGGTCGCAGGCGTCGTCGTCCAGCTCGGCGGGCAGACCCCACTGGGCCTCGCCCAGGCGCTCGCTGACGCCGGCGTTCCGGTCGTCGGGACGTCACCGCAAGCCATTCACCTGGCGGAGGAGCGTGGTGCGTTCGGGCGGGTGTTGGCGGCCGCCGGCCTGCCCGCGCCGAGGCACGGCACCGCGACGTCGTTCGAACAGGCCCGCGAGATCGCCGGCGAGATCGGCTACCCGGTCCTGGTTCGGCCGTCATACGTCCTGGGCGGGCGCGGGATGGAGATCGTCTACGACGAGGAGTCGCTGCGCTCGTACGTCGCGCGCGCCACCGACGCCAGCCCCGAGCATCCCGTGCTGGTGGACCGCTTCCTCGACGACGCCGTCGAGATCGACGTCGACGCACTCTTCGACGGCTCGGAACTGTTCCTCGGTGGGGTGATGGAGCACATCGAGGAGGCCGGCGTCCACTCGGGCGACTCCGCATGCGTGCTGCCCCCGATCACGCTGGGCCGGGAAGAGCTCGACCGGATCCGCGCATCGACCGAGGCGATCGCGCGCGGCGTCGGCGTCCGGGGCCTGCTGAACGTGCAGTACGCGCTGGCCGGGGACGTGCTGTACGTTCTCGAGGCCAATCCGAGGGCGTCGCGGACCGTGCCGTTCGTGTCGAAGGCCACCGGCGTGGCGCTGGCAAAGGCCGCGGCGCGGATCATGGTCGGCGCGACCGTGGCCGACCTGCGGGCCGAAGGACTCCTGCCGGTCGTCGGCGACTGCGCCGACCTACCGGACCGGGCACCGGTCTCGGTCAAGGAGGCGGTGATGCCGTTCAACCGCTTCCGGCTGCCGGACGGCCGGTCGGTCGACACTGTGCTCGGCCCGGAGATGCGCTCGACCGGCGAGGTCATGGGGGTCGACGAGCTGTTCGGCACCGCCTTCGCCAAGTCGCAGACCGCGGCGTATGGCGGGCTGCCCGCGGGCGGACGCGTGTTCGTCTCGCTGGCCAACAGGGACAAGCGGCACATGGTGTTCCCGGTCAAGCGGCTGGCCGACCTGGGGTTCGAGATCATGGCGACGGCCGGCACCGCACAGGTGCTGCGCCGCAACGGTGTCGAGGCAACGGTCGTCCGCAAGCTGTCCTCAGGCGTCGACCCCGACGGGGGACCGTCGATCATCGGGCGCATCCTCGCCGGCGACATCGACCTGATCATCAACACGCCGACCGGTACGACTCCCGGCGGCAGCCCGCGGGCCGACGGCTACGAGATCCGGACTGCGGCGGTCCACGCGAACATCCCCTGCATCACCACCGTGCAGGGACTCGCCGCCGCCGTTCAGGGCATCGAGGCGGCCCGTACCGGGGTCATCGAGGTCCGGTCTCTGCAATCCTGGGCAGCAA
>Ga0193738_1000714_pt1 | contig 15247 bp, 16 predicted proteins | sample L2a1metaG_FD_144927 | JGI IMG/M metagenome (GOLD analysis project Ga0193738, IMG submission 144927) | Soil microbial communities from a riparian zone of the East river system, Colorado, United States - L2a1 | ecosystem: Environmental > Terrestrial > Soil > Riparian zone | place: USA: East River...
TCAAAATCGTTTGTCGCCTCGTCCCAGGCCTGGTTAAATAACCTTGCTGCATCAGCGTCTTTACCACTTGCTTCCAGCTCCATAGCCTGGACACAGCGTTGAATAATTTTATTGCTGGGGCTGAATTCCATTTTTATAAATTATTTTGTCTCTTCATTGTTGAAATATCAACTTCTGAAAGTTTTCTCGCCTATGAATTATTGCTGATTACAAAGCTCCAGGTTTGCACGAAAGCTTACCTGATGAAAACCCGCGTTAGTAGTTCTGCTACTTGTACAAATGTTTTTTTAGTTCCCATTTCCAAATCAATCCATCGTTTGGATCATTAATCTCTTCAACTTTCTTAAAGCCACATTTCCGCAGGACTTTTGTTGAAGGATTGTCCTGTCCAAGGGTGTGAGCAATAATTGATTTTACCTTCTCGTCCCTAAATGCATTCTCAATTAGTCCCTTCGTCATTTCAGTTGCAATTCCACGGTTACGGTAGTCTGACATGATTTCATATCCGAGTTCAACTATTCCGTCTGTTGTTGGCTTGCCTTTATAGCCACCACTTCCTATAAGTTTATTTTCTTTCTTGTAAACTGGAAAATATGTCCACCAATTTTTTTCTTCTTCACTTTCTGCTAGTTTGGCTAGTGAATACTTCAAAGCATCAACGCCAAATTCTGTCCAATTGTCTTGTACTGTCACGTTAATTTTTTTTGCAAGAATTTCATTCCCTTCTATTGCTGACTTCAAAATTTCCGTGTCGCAGGAAATGAGCTTTAAGTTTTTTGTTTCTATTATCATGTTTTGTCTAGAAATCTAGATGTAACTGAGCATGCTGATGATCCTACGAAGCCTTCGAGACCGTAGAGGTGTGAAAATCTTACTGCGCTAAATATCCGCCATCGACTCCGTAATATGAACCTGTTACGAATGATGATTTTGATGAACTCAACCATAAAATTAATTCAGCTACTTCTGATGCCTCTCCTAACCGGTTCATAGGAATAATTTTTTCCAAAACTTTCATTCCGGCATCGTCAAAAGCATTGGTAAGCATCGGGGTTTTAATATAACCCGGACCCACCACATTGACGCGAATATTCTGTTCTGCATATTCAAGAGCTACCGCCTTGGTAAGACCAACTACACCATGTTTTGTGGCAACGTGGGCAGCAGTATTTTTTTTGCCTACTTGTCCTAGCATGGCTGAAATATTTACGATGCTTCCGCCGCCGCTTGCCAACATTGCGGGTATCTGAGAGCGGATTCCGTAAAATACGCCTGAAAGATTTATGCTCAGCACGGTGTCCCAAACATCAAGTGGATATTCGACAACCGGAAATGCGGGAGCCGAAATGGCTGCATTGTTACATGCAATGTGTAAACCGCCAAAACGCTTTACTGTTTCTTTGACTAATGATTCCTGCTCAGCAGCACTGGCAACGTTTACTTTTATAAAGATTGCTTCGCATCCTTTCTTAGTAAGCTCCATCACCACTTCGTTGCCTGCTTTCTCATTGATATCCGCCACAACCACTTTTGCGCCTTCAGAAGCATAAGCAATTGCTGTTGCCCTGCCAATGCCCATGCCGCCTCCCGTAACAAGCGCAACTTTATTTTCCAGAATATTCATTTGATGTTGGATGTTAATTGTTACGGGTCTGTTATTTTCCGTGCTTTTCATTTCTGGCCACATTGTCTTCACGGAATTGCATGGTTTCTCCTTTGTAAATCGCATTGAAAACATAGTAGCACAGCACAAACAAAGGGAAGCCAATTCTTAAATACCGGCCTGAATCATTGCCGGTATATTCACAAACGAAACTATAGAGTTCAAACAATATTGAAGCGACACATAAAATCAACGCGATGTAAAAAGATTTCGGAGTAGCAGCTATCGCACGCATGAAGTTCGTAAGTAAAAAGACGGCAAACAAAATGTAACCAATTATTGAGCTTGTCAGAAATTGATTGCCGGAATGATGTTCAGTAAAAGCGAGAAGTGGAAACAATTGAAATTTAAAACCGATTGATTCAAACCCTTCGCTTAATTTAAAACTAAAAATAATGAAATGCGAAAAGAGTAATGAAAGAATGAGTAGCGTAAATGATGTTGTTCGTTTCATCGTATGTCATTTTAAGAGTGATACAGATGTTTGAGTTCGCACGGTGGTTCTGATAATGAAATGTTAGCCGCAATAATAAAACCGGATAAGTATGACAGAAAAAAATTTCTTAACCCAACAAACCTATCGAATTATTCGGGAACTTTTGAAAAATTTCCTGAATCCGACAAAAAATCTGAGGTCGTTTTTATTCTGCCTTCGGTCAATGTCATTAAGTTAGGCTATGAGTTGTGTTCGACTCCTTCGGAGTCGCATGTTTATAGCAATTCATTTACCTATAAACATACGACCGCATCGCGGTCGAACTTTCTTAACTTAATGACATTGCCCTTCGGGGCTACAGGTTTTCATTCCCCCTTCGGGGGTTAGGGGGCCGGGCTCTACTGAAACATTTCCATCTTCTCCGTATTCATCTCCATCTTGAGATTATCCGATTTCGGAAATGAATCAAAAACACTTTGAACAAACGCTCCCGGTGTCGTAAGTTTTCTAGTCTTCAGATCTATCCAGGCGCCATCCATCGTAACCACTGCCGCAAGCATTCCGTCTTCCTTATGGAAATTATGCCGCAGACTCCAGCGTGAAAAATCATGATTCATTTTAGTAAGCTCAACATTTACCGTCACAGTATCTTCCAGTTTTATTTCCTTCCTGAAAATTGCTTCCTCTCTGAAAAGTATCGGACCGATAGCGAGCTCCTCAAGTTTTTTGGTAGTGAGACCCATTTCACTTAAGAAAGCGATTCGCACCAGTGCGCCGAAATCATAGTAAACAGAATGTCTTAAATGCCTGTTCTGGTCGATGTCAGACCAGCGTATCTGCATTGTCTTAGAATATTTTTCCATTATGGGATAACTAATTTTAAAATATGGCGCGAAAATAAATTAAAGGCTCATTTTCAAGCAATAAAATTTCAGGAAGATGTGTCACAAATCATGGGTGAAAAGCGAATCAGGAATACCGCCGTTAAATTTGAATTGCATAAATTCAATCTAGTCCAATCACTACCTTCCTGCAGGAGCGCACATTTTCGGCAGCCACTACTACAAAATATATCCCTGAATTAAAATTCTGCGTATGCACCTGGGTGCTTCCCTGATTTATTAAAACTGTTTCATAAATATTTTTTCCTGCAGAATTATAGATGCTTAGTGTTCCGTTTAGGATGAATTTACTTTCAATATTGATGATCCCCTTAGCGGGATTAGGAGAGATGGAAATGTATTCTTCAGCAATTGTTATTTCATTTTCCCCGGTCGAATTGCAGTAGGTAATTTGTATTCCTCCATTGGAGGGAACAGTACCGGCAGGGGTATCCGTCAATCCAGATGAGATTATCGGAACGAAGGGAATTGCCGATGTTTGAAAAACGGTGGTGAGGGTATTTACGGTTCTTTCATTGCAACCGCTGTGACCGCTACTGTCTGTTTTTACAAGATACATATCGTAGTCTGTAAATTGACAAACTCCGGCAACCATGTATCCATTGTCAGCCGTTTGTTTTACGCTGTAACCGTAGTCAATGTTGCTGCTGCCGAATGCACCAGACCAGGCTACGTCTCCGTTCATATCTGTTTTAAGAAGATAAACATCGAAGGAACCCCCGCCAGAAACCTGCGTTCGTCCGGTGATGATAAATCCTCCGTCCATTGTTTGTTCAATCCAGTATCCTTCATCACTCATGGTATCTCCATAAGATTTAGCCCATTCGACGTCACCTGTGCTATCTGTTTTTATTACACAAACATCTGTGGCCGGATAATTTGGACCGTTGGTAATACCGGTTATAATATATCCATTATCATTTGTTTGTTTAATGAAAGTGCCGATGTCATAGACACCGCCATCATATGTTCGCGCCCACTGCGGAGTACCGCCACTGTCCGTCTTAATCAACATCACGTCAGGTGAACAGCCGCCACAGGAAGTAGAACTGCCGATAAGAACAAAGCCTCCGTCATTGGTCTGATGTATGGAATTAAAAATGTCGAAATAGTTGGCGCCTGAACTATAAGTTTTGTTCCATATAACATTTCCGCTGTTGTTGATTTTACACAGGTATGCGTCCTGAAATCCCGTCGCTACGCTTCTGGTATAACCGGCAACTGCATAACTGCCATCAGAAATTGCAACGCATGTTCTGGCTCTTTCATAGTCAGTTCCTCCAATGCACTTACTCCATCGAAGTGTCCCGGATGAATCGGTATTGACAAGATAGATGTCTTCATTCCCCGTTCCAAATCCTGTTGTGTATCCGGCGATCAAATAATCTCCGCTGCTATTTGTTGCGATGGAATTTCCAACGCTGCTTCCCAGTCCTCCATATGTTTTTGTCCAAAGCAGATTTCCTGATCGATCCGTTTTTACCAGGTACATATCATGAATTCCTGCACCAAAGGTGGATTCAGTTCCGGCCAGGACAAATCCTGAGTCATTACTTTGAATCATGGAGAAACATTGTTCAGCGATATTGCCGCCGTATGAATTTTGAAAGGTGTTTTGTGCTGATGAATAGCGGCAGCATGCTAGTAAAATTAATGTACAGAGAAGTTTGGTCACGTTACTTGAAATTAAAAGTGGAATTTATTTGTGAAGCCGGTTGCATTACGAATTATCTAAAACAAATTTAGAAATGATTTACTTTCATATTGGCGGGTATCAGTTAATAGCTGCTATTTCCGGGTGAAAGTATACATGAGGCTGGTGAAATTTATAAAAGAAGATTTTTAAAAGTGAAAATCAATTGAAGCAAATTCATGATTTAGAATTATTGAAATGATTTTTATTTTGCAGTCATCGAATCAATTTTATTTAAACTGATCAGAGTAAATGATCATAGTGCGACATTACTAAATCTTATATAGTTATTGTCGCCTTTCTAAAATTCTTACATTCGCCAATAGTTGGACAAATGCTATCCCAAAATATTAAGCATCTGAATCTTCTGCCACCATGGACCAACCAAACAAAAAGAAGAAAGGTAAAAGGACTTTTCTAATTATTCTGTCCTCGATTTTATTGTTACTCTTCGGAACAGGATTTTACTTCTATGCGAATTTAAACCGCCTCCTTTCCGACGCGCTGCTGAAAGCTTTTAATTCCAATGTCATATCCGATGTTTACGAGTTAAAATATGAGTCGCTGAAAGTCGATCTTTTCCAGGGAAGTATCAGGATAAAGAATGTGTCGTTAATGCCGCGCACGACGCCTTTGGATGATTATCCTTACATCAACAGTTCATTCTCTCTCAGAACGAAGAACCTGAAATTATTGAATGTGCACTTGATGACGTTGATCAATGACAATAACCTTGTGCTGGAGAAAATAATAATTGATGAACCGGATGTTGACCTGCTTGTAGATGGAGAGGTTCATTTGTTTTTTCCCCAGAAGGATACTTCACAAGTAACTGAAAAGAAAAACAAGAAAAAATTTCTGGATTATTATGGACTGGCTGAATTCCGGCTTACGCATGCCTCCTTCAACACCGTCGATAAATACAAAGGAGGAAAGTTTACGATAAAGGATTTCAATATTACTCTGCAAGATATCAGCGTTAACCAACAGCCTGGGCATGATGAACTTTATTACAAGAGTTTTGAAATGGCTGTAGGCGAGGTTTCAGGCAGTGTACAGGATGGACCTTTCAAAAGTGTTTTCCTGAAAGACTTTAGTCTGAAAGTAGATTCCTTCAAAGTGGACAAAACAGTTGACACGCTGATTTACCGCTTTAAGGATTGTCAGGTCAGTATGCATGCACTGGATCTGCATACCCGTGACAGTGTGCTGCACATTCAATTGAATTCGTTTGACCTTTCTTATAAAGATAGTTCTATTACCATGACTGGTTTCAGCCTTAAGCCGACCATGACTTTTGTGGAGTTACAGAAAAACTACAAATACCAGAAGACCGATGTTTCAGTTTCCGCCGGGTTACTAAAGCTTTCTGCAATAAATTTTGACGACATCTTCAGAAAGAAAATCTCCGCAGGTAAACTTATGATGGACAGTGTGGATGCTTCCATTTATAAAGACAATACAAAGTTTGTGGATGCGGAACATCTGCCAGGTTATCCGGGACAGCAGCTTGCAAAGGTCCCGATTCCGTTAAGTATCGGTGAACTGGAGATTACCAATCTGCACCTGGAGAGTATAGAGCGGAAGAAGGATGGCATCCCCGCTGTGGTTCACCTGCACAGGGGCGTTGTGCATGCGCGCAACATCACCAACCTCAAGCCTGAAGAGGAACTCGCAGTAGATGTTGAAGCTTTCATTGAAGACAAAGTTAAATTCGAAGTACAGTTGGCGTTCAGTTACAAGGATCCAAAGATTACAATGAAAGGTCATTTTGGTCGATTCAACCTGCCTGATATCAACAAGGTCATTGCTGCCTACACTCCGGCAAAAATTGATTCAGGAATTGCAGATGACATAGTTTTTTCCGGCGTGATTTCTCACACGCAGTCATCGGGTTCAATGAAATTCCTTTATCATGGACTGGTCGTGGATCTTAACATGAAGGACAAAGCGAAGTGGAAGAGTGCTGTGGTTGCATTTGCCGCCAATGAATACCTGAGTGAAAACAACCCGCCTGATTCAGGCATGCCGGCAAAGGTTGTAAAGTTCAATGTGCAGCGTGATATGCATAAAGGTTTTGTAAATATCATCATCAAATCGGCGCTTGCAGGTTTGAAAGAAACAATGCTTCTGAGTGGGGAAAATAAAAAGTCATACAAAGCGAAGAAGAAGGCGATGAAAGAAAAGAAACCGTGAAGCAGGAGCCAGGAAACAAGAGGCAGGAGATAAGAATCAAGAATCAAGAGTCAAGAGTCAAGAATACAGTTACGTGTAATAGAACGAAGTCGAATCGAAAAACGTAACCTGGGAATTACAGTTCTTGCTCTACCCCAAATCGTATTGCATCCTGAAGGACGTCAGTGTTTATGTCTTTCAGCGCTTTGAACTTTATACAATACCCTGTCACACTCGCCTTGCCAAGTTTTTTTCCATAAGTTTTGGAGAGGTATTTTTTGTCGTCGATACCGAGGATGTAAATAGAGATTCCGGTTGTGTTTGCGCTCATTCCGATTTGATAAAACTCCCGGGATTTTCCATCGGTATATTTCAGGGTTTGAAGTCCGTATCCGATATTGGGATTAGAAACAGTTTTATTGTTGCTGTCTTTGCCATCCAGGAACCATAATTTGCATCCTGGCATTGCTGCAAGAATGATTCGGTGCAACGCTTGCATGTCGCTGCGTTTTGGTTCGGGTTGACTGGAAATATACTTTTTGATTTGTGCCTCTACATTCATAGAAATATAAAATTATTTGTTTGGTATCAAATCGTGTTTTATTTTTTTTCAGAGTTTCAGGTCAGCGCTTGTTATCATAGTGTTGTGACTGAAGTTTCGTGCATTCATGCAGAATAAAAAAGAGGGATTAAATTTATGAACTTTCGTAGTGGCACAGTTTGAAAAACTCCTACTAAAACTTTCCTTCACTTACCCTAGCCCTAAAGGGAAATCAGCGCGCAGGCCCCCCTTCAGGGTGCGGGGTGTGGGAGGCGTGCCATTAAATAATAAAACATTTCAAACTGTACCACTACCTGAACTTTCGTTTTGCATTGATCCATTATATTTTATATAGCTTTGTAAGACCATTCAAATATCTTTTACACATAAAACTCTACCAAAATGAATCTACAAAAAATTCTATTTACTGTAATCTTATTTACCACTGTAAATATTTCAAATGCGCAGGAACTCGGTGTGCGGTTTGGAGATGGAATTGGTGGTAACGCAGCAGTTGACGGCTTGTTAAGCATCAGCAAATTCAGCAGGGTCCATGCGAACGTTTCTTTCGGAAACGGAATTGGTGCCGACGCATTATATGATTTCATGTATCGCCCTTTTGGAGATGGAACTTTAAAATGGTACATGGGGGTTGGACCTTCGGTTCGATTTAGTGATCCGTTTCTTTTTGGAGTTTGCGGCGAATTGGGATTGGCATACGAGTTTAAAAATGTTCCCATTTCAATAAGCGGAGACTGGAGGCCGACTTTTATTATTATTGAAAATACTGATTTTGAAGCGGGATGGTTTGGTATAAACGTCAGGTATATATTTGGCAAAAGAGGAGGCTCAGGCTCTGATGCCCCGTCAAAATAAATTTTCCTCCTTTCTTCTTATTGGCCATTTTTTATTGGCTCATAATAAAGCGTTACTGCACCACTGCTAAAGTTCTTAGTCTTTATAAGATTAAGGATTTTTCTGTCGTTTATATTTTCAAATAATGGCAGGCCTCCCCCTGCAACTACAGGGTGGACACAAAGCTGGAGTTCATCAATCAGATTAAGTTTCATCAGCTGTATAATTAAACTCCGGCTGCCAACTAAAATATCTCTGCCGGGTTGTTGTTTGAGTTTTGAAACAATTTCCTCAGGAGATTCATCAGACAATTTTGCACTGTCCCACCCGGTATTTTTCAATGTATGAGAAAAGACAATTTTTGGGATTTTGTCTATAGCCAAAGCAAAGTCGTCCATATCTTTTTCACCAGAAGGATTTTTAATCAACTCTTGCCAAAATTGCATAAGCTCATATGTTATTCTGCCGAATAGAATCGCATCTGCGCCTCTTAATTGTTCCGTGTAATATTGATGTATTTCTTCGTCTGGCAATGTCGCTGTATGGTCGCAAAATCCGTCGATGGTCATGTTGATTCCTGCAATAATCTTTCTCATAACTTTTTTTAAAATGTCATTCTTTGATGATTATGTTTGGGCATCGATACCAGGGCCGTTGCTATATCAATCTTTTTTTACTGCTTCTGGACAATCTGTTTTTTCACCGTCTACGTAACAGCCGAATTTGTCTTTTCCCATGTGGGTTAAATCGTTTACCTTAAATGTAACCGGGTCTGCGCCAGGAACAATATCATTTTCATGGTAAACTTTGTTCTTGTCTTTTGCATAATTGCCTTGAAGCAGAATAAATGATTTGTAGTCAACTTCTGGCAATGGTTTTCCCCTATAAAAGTAAGTGGATTTGTCTTTTTGCCAGTGCCAACTTATAACCTCAAATGTTGCCGCATCTGCATTTATAACAATGGTGTCTAGAAAATATACAATTGAATTTTCCTTTTTAAAACCAGCACCTAAATCACCGCTTGCAATTATTCTGAGTTCTTCATTATTTATTTCCTCTGTTCGCGTAAAGAATTCTCTGGCTGATACGATATAAACAGTGCCTTTCACGAAAGCCAACAAAAAAATCATTGGAAGAACAAGCGCTAAATATTTATTCCTGCGATACAATTTGTAATTTCCAAATGCAAGCAATGCCAGGTAAATCGGATAAGCATTCACTGCAAGGAAAAGCAGGAAGGTGAGGAAAAGACTTTCGGGATTGTCAAAGAAAAAAATTGTTGTGAAGAACACAAACGGACATAACAGAGCAGGAATTAAAATAACTAAGTTCAGTATCTTGAACCAGGTAGGTATGTCAGCTGATTTAAAGTAATTCCTTATCCTGTGTTTCATTGTTGTGCTCTGTCCACTGAGTAATTCAGCTCAGTTACCCCGCTGGTAAACTGCCGGGTATTCAATAGCTTTAGTTTTATTTTGTCTTTGACGTCTGTAAATAATGGAATGCCTTGTCCAAGAATAATTGGATTAAGAAATAGCCAGAAGCCGTCGATTAAGTTCTGTTGAAGGAGTGAATGTGTTGCTGTCGGGCTGCCAAAGAGCAGGATTTCTTTATCTCCCTGCTGTTTTATTTCATTTATTCTGTCTGTAAGGTTGTCGCTGATAATTGTTGTGTTAGCCAGGCCTGCGCCGTTCATTGTTTTTGATAAAACAACTTTGTGAATTTTTTTGTACCACTTTGAATGATCAATTTCATGCCTGGTCGCTGTCGGCTTGTCTCCCGCAGTAGGCCAGTAACTTTCCATCATCTGAAAAGTTACCCGTCCGTATAATGCGGTGTCGCCTTCGCTTATCCGCTTACCGACATGGGTAAAAAGTTCTTCATCAACTTTAACCCAGTCCAATTCTCCGTTCGGTCCTGCTACAAAACCGTCGAGGGATACGTGCATAAATGATATTATTTTTCTCATAGGGTTCTATTTATTATTTCTTTTAATCTGCATGTTATAGTCCATTTTACTCACTCAGTCTTTCACAGATTTTCCATTCGTTAGTCGCATTCAGGTTGCTTTTTCTTCTTGTGAAATAGCCTGTACCACAATGACGGTTTACTTCTCAACTCTGTAAATGTGACGGCACCTTTAAGGTTAAGGTCGTTCTTTGTCAAATAAACTTCAGTTGTAATCGGCAATGCCGGAATTAACAATTGTATTTCTTTTTTAGTGTAGCCAACGATCGTAAATAACAAAGTAATTTCCTTCGTCAGAAAAGTATCAGGAATGGCAATTATAAAATTACCGTTAATATCGGAAGTGACTTGATGATCAACTCCTTTAACTGATATTGTTACAAAGGAAATCGCGGCATTGTCTCTATAGTCAAGTATTCTTCCTGAAATGTAACGTGAACTGTCAGAGGAAGAAGAAGTTGAAATAAATTTTCTTTCTGGTTGTAGTTTATTGACAGTGTTAACTTGAAGGGTTCCAGAATGTTTTAAGGCTTCCGCTTTACTTTCGAGTCCAATTGTCAATGCAGCACTGACAAGTAGTTGAGGTAGGAAATTTCTTCGTTTTTTATAATCTTGAGTAATTAGAAACCTGTCAAGTTGATCGGGCGAGAAATTACCACAAACATTTCCGTTTGCCTTGCTGAAATATTCTTTCAGTTGTTGCTCGGAGAAGTTTGTAAAATCAGTGACATGCTTTTTACAACTGTCGCAAAAACGTCCTGTGTCAGTGCGTGACATTTCATTCCAATCTTGTGAGCACGGTTTGGGAATGGTTAGTTTAAGAAGTTGTTTCATTGTTGTCTGCTTGATTGTAGCGCACTATCCTTTGAAATCCGGTATATGGTCTTAACTCCATAACCTCAAATTTAATCATACCTGACTTTACCAATGGCAACGTATCAAGTAGTTTAATTGCTGATTTTTTATCCTCAGTTTCCATAACCAAAACTGCATTTTTGTTTTCTGTAAAATATATTTCTCTTAATGAATCTGAAAGATATAAATTGTAAACATGTTCAGCTTCATCCTTTAACAGGTCTTCTAAATTGTCCCATTCAACTCCTTCAATTTCATTTTCGATTGCAAGTACTTTCATATCAGTCAAGATTAATTTCTGCTGTTAAGTGCAATTTGACTTTTCCCCGATGCAAAACGCCGCTATTGGTAGCTTTTTATTTTTTCTCCAATATAGTTTAGTGCCTTGTCATGTGTTTCAATTCCATGTCCTACATTTTGGTAAACCTTTACGTCTTTCAATTTCTCAATGTGTTTTTTTGCATTATCAATAGACTTTTGATATGGGAATAAAAGGTCTTTGTCGCCAACGAGTAAGTATGTTTCTGTTTTAACATTTTTGAGTTCACTGTTCATGTAATAAGGTTTTTGTGTCTTGTCCTTGTAACGACTGATTGCAAAAACTTCATAGTCAACAAGCATTTTTTCAGAAAAGTCCGAAAGCTTATGATTTGGCTTTGAAAAAACCGCTGCATCAAGAAATTTCAGAACGTTTTTTTCAGTTGGACTTATGATCGGCAAAAGATTATAGTAAAGATTCTTTAACGTCAGCGAAAATGGTTGTAAGCAACCGGGATTCAATAAAAAGGCAGCTCGTATTTTTTCGGGATTAGTGATTCCAAGCTTCATGCATATCAATCCGCCAAATGAAGCGCCCGCCACAAATGCTTTATTGATTTTTAGTTTGTCAAAAACTTCAGCTGCCCAAATACCATAATCCAATGATTTTATGTCTGGCGTTGAACCATCACTTAAATTGGGAAGTCCATTTGTCTCGACCATAAAAATTCGCATTTTATGATTTAAGTTGTCGAGGCCCTTGTCAAAGTCCCAAATTAAAGCGGTTGTTCTTGCTCCGGGAAAAATCACCAGGGTGTCTAAATGCTCGTCATCTGTGTGAAGTCCCCAAACATGCGTGTTGCCAAGCGAAGTCTGAATTACATATCGCTTGTATTGTCTGCCATTATTTTTTTCCAATCGTGTTACCCAACTTTCAAAATGGTTTAGGTCTGCCGATTCGTTTTTAAAGCGAGAGGTACTGTGTATTTTCATCTGTAGTAATCTAACAAGACTGCCGCTAACGTTTCAGGGCTTGCGATATCATTTGCATTTTATTGAATAATTATTTTTTTGCAGAAAACATTAGCTTCAGTAAGTACTTTGACAGTATAAATTCCTTTGGAAATGTTATTAAGGGAAACAACTTTCTTTTCAGTTAAATAAATTATGTCCTCGAAAACTTTATTTCCTGTCATATTGTAAATTTCAATTGTTCCTTTATTGACGGGAATAATAAATTTAATAGTAAATATTCCAGTTGATGGATCAGGGAATACGGTGACAAAATTCGAGTTCTCTGTTTGGTCGTAAACACTCACATTTGAACAAGGTGTATTTAGAATACTGCCGCTACTTACTGATGTCGCAGGAGAAAGAGTAATAAAGCTGGCAGCAGAAACCAGGGAAGAAGCAACGGTTACTTGAGTAGCTGGATTTCCTTCAATAAAAACTGCGCTTCCTCCATAGCATTCGCTATTCCCAATGGAGTCGGTCTTTATCAGATAAATTTTTTGTTCGCTATTGTTTTCTCCGGCAATAATGTATCCTCCATCGTTTGTCTCTTCAACGCTCAATCCTCTTTTATAACCTGTTCCTCCGATAACGTTATTCCATTGCATAGTTCCACTTGAGTCGGTTTTTATAAGAAGTATATCAGCATGGAAAGTAATTGGGTTTGTAGTGCGTCCTGTCAGGATAAATCCATTATCTCTTGTTTGATGTGCTGCGTAAGCCAGATCAATATATGATTTACCATATGTTTTATTCCAAAGTATATTGCCGATGGAATCAATCCTGAGCAGATAGGCTGCATCTCCTGAATTGGCCCCTCTCCCGGCAATGATAAATCCTCCATCGTTAGTAGAGTCAAAAAAGAAAGCATCATGCAAGAAGGTATCACCGTAAGTTTTAGTCCACACCAAATTTCCATTTGCACCTACTTTAATCAGGTAAATATTATCAAGTCCGATTCCATAACTCTGAGTCTCTCCGATTATCATAAAACTACTATCAGCTGTTTGCTTAATATAATAGCCACGGTCCCACTGGGAACCTCCTAAAACACTCGTCCAAAGAATGACCCCGTTTGAGTCAGTTCTAACAATGTAAACATCACCGCTCCCTGCTCCAAAGGAAAATGTTAATCCTGTTAATATGTATCCTCCGTCATTGGTTTGTATTGCTGAATAACCCCAGTCCTCGCCTGGACCGCCATAAGTTTTAGTCCAAAAGATATTACCCAGTGAATCTGTTTTAATAAGGTATGCATCCAGGCCGCCGCTAAAGCTACTTGAGCTGCCTGTAAGAATATACCCATTGTCAGTAGTCTGCTGGATAGAACTACCCCATTCATTTAATTGCCCTCCATAAGTTCTTGTCCATAATGTATCGCCACTTTCATCAGTTTTGATGACAAGCATATCAGTATTATTTACACCAAGGCTATCGTTTCCGATTATTATATAGCCTCCATCATTTACAGGTTGCATGGAATGATACCATCCACAAGTAGCGGATACGCCGTAGGATTTTTGAAATGTTATTTGCGCGTCGGAAGGATGATAGATCAAAAAACCTAACATCATTGAAAATATATTTCTTGTCATTGGTTTCGGATTGGTTTTACAGTTTAATTTATTCGAAGGTCCTATTCCCGCTACGAAGCCGGTTCCACAAAATACATATCAATCTCTCCTTTATTCTTCACCTGGATTTTTCCGCGATAGGTGCAGGTGAATTTATCTTTCACTAATTCATACGTGCTGCCGCTGATGTTTACTTTTCCGGCTTCGCCTGATGATTCCATTCGTGAAGCCGTATTGACAGTATCTCCCCATATATCATACATGAAAATTTTCTTCCCGATAATTCCTGCAACGGCAGCTCCTGAATTAATTCCAATCCGGAATTTAAAATGTGAATGTTCATTGGCAATTGCCTGCAATTTGATAGCAACTTCGGTCAATACCATTGCATGATCCTTTCTAAATTCCGGAATACCGGAGGCTACCATGTAAGAGTCTCCGTTCGTTTTGATTTTGGTTAATCCCATGTTGCTGATCTCATCATCAAACTTTGAAAAAATATTATTCAAATGGTTTACAACTTCATTGGGTAGGAGTTTCTCTGACCAGGAAGTGAACCCTTCAATGTCGGCGAACAAAACCGAGCATTCATGAAATTCATCGGCAAATGTTTTCCCTTCATGCCGCATCCTTTCAACAACGGGTCTTGGAAGCATGCTTCCTATTAATCCTTCAAGCTTATCGGCAGCAAGCGTAAGTGCTTCCTCTGATTTGGTAATCTCTTTCACAAATTGCCGGGTCACAAAAAACATAGTAAGAAGATTTATTACTACACTCAGCATGTTAATGTAGTGCGTCTTATCAGGAGGCAAAAAGACTAAGGGAAAAAAAGGCGCATATCCAAAATGGAAAAGGAAAAACAGGACAAAAAAGATAAATGAAATAATTTCCCTGTATATTTTATATTCATACAGAAGGAAATACGATACCAATGCCATTGTTATAAAACCAAAATGCGCAGTTCCGTTATTGATTCCGTACCCTGCAGCAAAAACAGTTGCAGTGAGGAAATAGCACAATCCAGTAATAAGAATAATAATTTTTGCAGATAATATCCTCTTAAAACGGATAAGCTGTAAGGCGCAAATGCCCATTGCGACAGTTGCTAAAGTTGCAACGGTTAAAACATAGATACGTTCAATTAATGTCAGTACCATCCATTGCAAAGCTGCGGCAATCATTAAATAGGAAAGGATGCGTACAAAAGATGCCACCCGCTTTTTTCTGGCATCTCTCCATATTGAACTTATGTCGTAAAAACTAAATTCCATTTTTAATTACTGCGAAGTAAACAAAAACGGCCCCCATTGGAGGCT
>Ga0193738_1000715_pt1 | contig 15206 bp, 16 predicted proteins | sample L2a1metaG_FD_144927 | JGI IMG/M metagenome (GOLD analysis project Ga0193738, IMG submission 144927) | Soil microbial communities from a riparian zone of the East river system, Colorado, United States - L2a1 | ecosystem: Environmental > Terrestrial > Soil > Riparian zone | place: USA: East River...
AAATCGTCGGCCTCCTCGCCCAACCCCCACCGACAGAGCCCGACAGTCGGGAGCCCGTCGACCCCGACCCACCACCGTTCTGAGTGGTAGTACCTCGGACAGGGCGTGCGGCTGGGTCGCCGGCGGCGCCGCTACCAAGCCTCGCGGCCTCCCAGCACGTAGAACGCGACCGCAGCTGCGGCAGCGACGTTGAGCGAGTCGACGCCGGCGCGCATCGGGATCGTGACGCGCAGATCGGCGTCCGCCGTCCACCGTGCCGACAGGCCTGCGCCTTCAGTTCCCAACACGATGGCGAACCGCTCGGCGACGGGCGCCTGCGCCAGCGGCACCGCACCCGGACCCGGCGTCAACGCGACGATCTGGAAGCCCGCGGCTCTGAGGTCCCCGAGGCCGTCGTACCAGTGCGCCATCCGCGCGTAAGGCAAGGAGAACACCGTGCCCATCGAGACCTTCACCGCACGGCGGTAGAGCGGGTCCGCACATCGCGGGCTCAACAGCACGGCGTCCATGCCGAGTGCAGCGGCACAGCGGAAGACGGCACCGACGTTCGTGTGGTCGACCAGGTCCTCGAGCACGACCACCCGGCGCGCTCCCCCCAGCAGGTCGGCCACGCTCGGCAATGGCCGCCGCTGCAACGACGCCAGGGCACCCCGATGGACGTGGAAGCCGGTCACGGCCTCGACCAGCTCCGCTGGCGCGACGTAGCAGGGCACGTCCGCCGCCAGCTCGAGCACATCGGCCAGAGACTCCAGCCAGCGCGGCGCCATCAGCAACGACCGGACCGCATACCCGGCCTCGACCGCACGGCGCACGACCTTCTCGCCCTCGGCCAGGAACAGGCCGTGTTCCGCCTCCATCGACGTTCGCAGCTCGACGTCCCGCAGGTTCACGTAATCGGCCAGCCGTGGGTCGGCCGGATCGGTGACGTGCTCGAAGCGAGCCATGGCCGGCAGATCCCGTCTCAGCGGTCGAACTGGAGGACGACCTCGTAGTGGTCGTCCTCCTCCATGACCTCGAGTGAGCCGGACGATCGGTAGAAGATCGACATCATCGCGTCATTGCCGAGCAGCACGTCGGCGGTGAACCCGCGGACGCCGTGCCGGCGCGCATAGTCCGTGGTCCGCTCGTGCAACGCAGTCCCCAGCCCGCGGCCATGCCATTCGGGATCGACCATGTACGCGACGTCGGCCAGCCCGGTTTCGGGGTCGACGAAGTAGCTCGAAGCGCCGACGGCCCGCTCGGCCTCCTGGTCGCCGACGACCGCGACGAACGCCATCTCCTCGTCGTAGCCGACGCTGCTCAGGTGTTCGGCGTGCTCGAGGGTCAGCGACGACAGCCGGCGGAAGAAGCGCGTGAGCACGTCGCGCGGCCGAAGGCGGTAGAACAGCGCCTGCAGCAACGGGGCGTCCGCGGTCCGGGTCGGCCGGACGAGCACGGTCCGGCCATCTGCCAGGGCTACCACGTGTTCCTCCTCGAACGGGTAGGCCCGCCGGCTGCGCAGGCGCTGCCCCGCGGGCAGTAGGCCGAGATCGGCAGCGGCGCGCAGCAGGTCCTCGCGGTGGTCGGGGTGCGCGATCTCCACAAGTGCGATGGCACGTTCGCGCAGAGATGCACCGTGCAGGTAGGCAGTTCCATATTCGCTGACCGCCCAGTGGACGTCCCAGCGCGGGATCGTCACCGGATCGTCCGGCCCCAGCGCCGGGCGCACGGCGGACGTTCCGTCCCTGGTGGAGGCGAGACACACGATCGCCCGGCCACCACGCGAGCGGACGGCGCCCTGGTGGAAGCCCACCTGCGCGCCCACCCCACCCAGCGGCATCTCACCGCCGGGCTCGGCGCAGACCTGTCCGGTCAGGTCGATGCTCGCGGCCTCGGTTATCGAGACCATGCGCCGCTGGGCGGCGACCACGTCCGGGTCGGCGACCTCGTCGATCGGCCGCAGCACGACCTTCGGGTTGGCGTCGATCAGGTCGTAGAGACTCCTGGTGCCGACGGCCGTGCTCGCCACGATCCGGCCTCGGCTCATGGTCTTCCGGCGGCCGGTGACCACCCCCTCGGCGACCAGGTCGAGCACGGCATCGGTGATGACGTCGGAGTGAATGCCGAGATCACGCCGCGACCCCAGGTAGCGCAGGACCTGGTCGGGAACCTGGCCGGGCCCGGCCTGCAGAGTCATCCCGTCGTCGACGAGACGGGCGACGTAGCGCGCGATCCGCTCCGCCGTCGGGTCTGCGGACGGCGGCCTGTACTCGGTTACGGCAGTGTCCACCTCGACCGTCACGTCGAGCCGCTCGTAGGGCACCGTGCCGTGGGATCCCGTCCACGGCATCGCCGGATTGATCTCCGCGATGACCAGCCGCGCCTGCCGCACCGCCTCGAGCGTCGCGTCGACGGACACACCCAGTGAGCAGCGACCCGCCACGTCCGGTGGCGTGACCTGCACCAGGGCAACGTCGACGCGCACGCGGCCACGTCGCATCAACCGAGGCAGGTCCGCGACGGACAACGGGACGTAGTCGACCCGGCCGGCCGCAGCGAGCTCCCCCATCTCCGGTGTGACGTAGAAGACCCGGTTTCGGAACACCGAACGGGGCTCGTCCGGCCCGGCACCCCGGTGGGCCAGGAGGTGGACAAGCTCGACGCCCGGATGGTCCACGGCACGGGCCTCGAGAGCACGTAACAGCGTGCGCGGGGTACCGCCCGCGCCGCCGACGAAGACATGCGCCCCCGCCGGCACGCGAGCCACCGCCTCGTCAGCGGAAACGCACTGGTCGCGCCACGATCGCGCGGCCAGCCCGGGCATGAGCCGCATCGGCTCACCGTAGCGTCACGACGGCGACCAACCCGATCACGACGACCACGGCTCGCAACACGATCGGCGGTAGCCGGCGGGCGACCCCGGCGCCGACGATCCCGCCGGCCGCAGCCCCGATGGCGACCAGCCCCGCCGCCGCCCAGTTGACGTCGGCGACGAACGCGAAGATCACGCCCGCCGCAAGGTTCGCCACCCCGGCCAGGACGTTCTTGGCGGCATTGACCCGCTGGAGGGTCTCGTTCAGGCCGAGGCCCAGGACACCGATCAACAGAACCCCTTGACCGGCCCCGAAGTATCCTCCGTAGGCGCCGGTGACGAAGATCAGCAGCCACAGCAGCGGACCGCCGTGGTCGCCGCGCGGACGCTCTCCGAGCCACCTGACCAGCCACGGCTGGACGACCACGAGGACGCACGCGACGAGGATGAGGACGGGCACAATCGCCGCGAAGGCCGCCTCGGGCAGGACCAGGAGCAACACCGCACCGACGACGGCCCCAGTGAGTGTCGCCGCACCCAGCCTGAGCAGGCGGGGTACCTGGCCGGCGAGCTCGCGACGGTAGCCCCAGGCCCCGGACACACTGCCCGGCACCAGGCCGACCGTGTTCGACACGTTTGCCACGACCGGCGGCAGGCCGATCGCGAGGAGCGTCGGGAACGTCACCAGGCTGCCCGAGCCGACGACCGTGTTGATGGCACCGGCGCCCAGCCCGGCGAGCACGACGGCGAGAGCCTCCAGCAGGCTCATCGCGATTCCCCGACTGTGGGCGGCCTCTCGTCACTTGACCCGGAGCTGCCGGCGTCTGTGCTGGTCACTCCTGGCGCAGGCGCGGCTCGGGCGTTGCCGAGGCCTGCTGGGCCGCCTCGAGGGCCTCGCGGACCTCGGCGTGGGCCGCCGACACGGCCGCCTCCGTTTCCTGGTACGCCTGCTCGGTCGCCGCCTCGACCGCCGACAGGTCGCCAGCCGGCGCGGCGGTTGCGACATCGGTGGGCCCGGAACCGACCGATGCCGCGCCGAAGCGGCCGACAGCCGCTCCCAGGCCTTCGAGCGCGGCACCGATCTCGCTGGGGACGATCCAGACCTTGTTGGCGTCGCCGCGGGCGATCTCGGGCAGCATCTGGAGGTACTGGTAGGACAGCAGCTTCTGGTCGGGGTTGCCGCGGTGGATCGCGTCGAAGACCGCGTGGATGGCCTTCGCCTCTCCGTCCGCGCGCAGGATCTGGGCCTGCTTCTCGGCCTCGGCGCCGAGGACCGTGGCCTGCTTGTTGCCCTCGGCGGTGAGAATCGCCGCCTGTTTCTGACCCTCGGCGGTGAGGATCTGCGACTGCCGCACACCCTCGGCGGTGAGGATCGTGGCGCGCTTGTCGCGGTCGGCGCGCATCTGCTTCTCCATCGAGTCCTGGATCGACGGTGGCGGGTCGATGGCCTTGAGCTCCACCCGGTTGACCCGGATGCCCCACTTGCCGGTAGCCTCGTCGAGGACTCCCCGCAGCGCGTTGTTGATCTCCTCGCGGCTGGTGAGCGTGCGCTCGAGGTCCATGCCGCCGATCACGTTACGCAGCGTGGTGACGGTGAGCTGCTCGATGCCCTGGATGTAGTTGGCGATCTCGTACGTCGCGGCCTTCGGGTCGGTGACCTGGTAGTAGATGACCGTGTCGATCGAGACGACGAGGTTGTCCTGGGTGATGACCGGCTGCGGCGGGAACGAGACCACCTGCTCGCGCAGGTCGATCAGCGGCAGCACCCGGTCGACGAACGGGACGACCACCGTCAGACCGGGATCGAGCGTCCGGTTGTAGCGGCCCAGACGCTCGACGATGCCGGCCCGGGCCTGGGGCACGATCCGCACCGACTTGGCCAGCGTGACCGCACCGAATACGGCGAGTAGGAAGACGACGAGCAGCACGACCGTCGAACCGACTTCCATGAACCAGAACCCCCTCGGCAGCAGGCGGCGGATATGAGGCGGAGCCTACGGACCCTCCGCCTCGTACACGAGGGCGGTGGCTCCCTGAATCTCTACGACGTCGACGCTGGCGCCGATCTCTATCACCGAATGGTCGTAGCTGCGCGCGGACCAGATCTCGCCGGCCAGCTTGACCCGCCCGCCGTGGGCATCGACCCGTTCGACGACAGTGGCGCGGCGCCCGACGAGGGCGGCCACACCGGTGCGCGCACCGACCGGCTGGCGAAGGTGGCGCTTTGCCACCGGACGGACCACGCCGAGCAACGCCGCACTGGCAGCGATCGCGACCAGGGCCTGCACGATGAACGGCGCACCCAGCGCTCCCGCCACGGCTCCACCGACCGCGCCACCGGCGAGCATGAGGAACACCAGGTCGAGGGTCGTGGTCTCGACGATCCCCAAGATCAGCGCCAGGCCGAGCCAGGGCACCCAGGCGTTGTCGCTCAACCACTCCAACCCGTCGCCCACACGTCAAGCCTATGGGGTCGAGTGGACAAACGTGGAGATTGCGGAGCGGATTGTCAGCCCGCGCGGGCGGTCCAGCGGCCGTCGGACAGGCTCACGGTCAGGGGCAGTCCGAAACACCTGCTGAGGTGGTCGTCGATGACCACGTCGGCCACCGGTCCCGCCGCCACCACCCCGCCCTCGCGCAGCAGCAACGCGTGGGTGAAGCCCTGTGGGATCTCCTCGACGTGGTGGGTGACCAGCACGGTGGCGGGGGAGGTCGGATCCGCTGCGATCTCGCCCAGAGTTGCGACCAGCGCCTCACGGCCGCCGAGGTCGAGGCCGGCGGCAGGCTCGTCGAGCAGCAGCAGTTCGGGGTCTGTCATCATGGCGCGCGCGATCTGCACGCGCTTGCGCTCACCCTCGGACAGCGTGCCGAAAGTGCGCTCGCCCAGGTGGCCGACGCCGAGCCGGTCGAGCAGGACGGCCGCGCGGTCGACGTCGTAGCCCTCGTACGCCTCGCGCCACCTGCCGACGACCGCGTACGACGCGGTGACGACCACGTCGTGGACCGACTCGCTGCGGGGGATGCGGTCGGCCAGTGAGGCGCTGGTCAGTCCGATCCGCGGGCGAAGCTCGAAGACGTCAACCGCACCGAGGATCTCACCGAGGACCGCGGCGTAGCCGGTGGTGGGATGCATCTGCGCCGAGGCGATCTGCAGCAGCGTGGTCTTGCCCGCACCGTTCGGCCCCAGCACCACCCAGCGGTCGCTGTCGGCAACGGACCAGGTGACGCCGTCGAGAAGGCGGTGACCGGAGCGCACGACCGACACGTCGGCCAGCTCGAGGACGTCCGTCATGGGGCGCCCGGCTCTCCCTCCGGGTCGACAGCGCGGTCGCAGACGACCCTACGGCAGGCGCCACCCGTAGGCTCACCGACATGCTCGCGCTGCCCCGTTCCGCGCGCCTGGTCGTCTGGGCCGGCGCCTGGCTCGACGGCGCGGCGACCCTCGACGACGTGGTCGCACGGGTACACGGCGACGACGAGCCTCACACGGTCACGGGCATCCCCGGGCAGGCCGGGCCGGGTTCGCTCGGCACCGCGCTCGGGGCGCTGCGGGCGGGCGGCGCGCATGCCCTCCGGGTCGCTCTGCCCAGGCCAGGCGACCCGCACGGGCTGGCCGGCCCGCCCGACCTCAACGCCGACGCCCTGGCCGCCGGCGAGGCAGTCCTGGCCGTCGGGTCACCAACTGCCCTGCTACCCGAGGTGCAGTCGTTCGGCCCGCCCGGTGACCGGGGCCACCTGGTCACCTGGACGTGGCGCGACGCGGCGACACCTGCTCGTGGTGGCTCCATCGCCGACGCCGAACGCGCCATGTCCGAGGCTCTGCTCGCCGCGAGCTGGACGCTGGCCCGCCTCGACGTGGCCTCGTGGCGCCCGGAGATCGCCCAGTTGCTCGACGACATCCGATCGGAGCGCACCGGTGAACCGCTCCCCCGCACGTTCCCGCCAGCGGCCCAGGCCCTCGCGGCACGCGCGGCGCGATTGCTCGCCGTGGTGGAGGCGGCGCTGACTGACGACGGCGCCGCCCGCACCGCGGGTTCGGCTGCCGCCCGCCGCGAAGCTCTCGTGCCGCTCGAGCGCACGGCCCGCCATGCACTCGCGTCAGCGTGCAACGTCCTCGCCGACTCCACGTCGTAGCCTCCCGCCATGCCCGCCGTACCCGACGCCTCGACACTTCTCGTGACGATCACCGGTCGCGACCGTCCCGGCGTCACCTCGAAGCTGTTCACCGCGCTGGGCGCGCACCCGCTGGACGTGCTCGACGTCGAGCAGGTCGTCGTCCGTGGCCGGCTGATCCTCGGCGTCCTCGTCTCGGTCCTGCCCGACGACGCCGGCCTGCGCCGGGACCTCGCGCGCGTCGCCGACGATCTCGGCCTCGACATCGAGCTCACGCCGGGCGGTGGCGAGCGGCGTCCGGCGTTGAATCGTGCACACGTCACGCTGCTCGGTCATCCGCTGCGGCCGGCTCCCGTCGCCGCGATCGCCCGGCGCATCGCCGCCATCGGTGCGAACATCGACCGAATCGTCCGGCTGGCGTCATACCCGGTGACCTCGGTCGAGCTGGAGGTTTCCGGCGCCGATCCGGCGGTATTGCGCGTCGACCTCGCGGCGGAGGCCCTCGCGCACGGCATCGACCTCGCCGTCCAGCCGTCAGGGCTGATCCGGCGGGCCAAGCGCCTTGTCGTCATGGACGTCGACTCCACCCTGGTTCAGGGCGAGGGGATCGAGTTGCTGGCCGCCCGGGCGGGTGTCCTGGAGCGGGTCGCCGTGCTCACCGCGGCTGCCATGCGCGGTGAGCTCGACTTCGCCGAGGCGCTGCGGCAGCGGGTAGCACTGCTCGCCGGTCTGCCCGTGACGGCTCTGGACGAGGTCCGCGCCCAGGTCACCCTCACCGCGGGCGCCCGGACCCTGGTCCGCACGCTCAAACGCCTCGACTACCGGTTCGCGATCGTCAGCGGCGGCTTCACCCAGCTGACCGACCACCTCGTCGAGGATCTGGGCATCGACTACGCAGCGGCCAATACCCTCGAGATCGCCGACGGCCGGCTGACCGGCGGACTGGTCGGGCCGGTCATAGACCGCGCCGGGAAGGCCGCGGCGCTGGCCCGCTTCGCAACGCAAGCCGGGATCCCGTTGTCGCAGACGGTCGCCGTCGGCGACGGCGCGAACGACCTGGACATGATCGCCGCCGCGGGACTCGGTGTGGCCTTCAACGCCAAACCGGTGGTCCGCGGCGCCGCCGACACCGCCGTGAACGTCCCATACCTGGACGCTGTGCTCTACCTGCTCGGCATCAGCCGAGAGGACGTCGAAGCCGCAGACGCGGCCGATGGGTCACCCACGCCTGCTCCCCCCGTCACGGGCACCGCGGGCCCCAGTTGATGCAAGCTGCCGCTCACCCGCGCGCGACCGCGAAGGCGACCAGGCGGACCGTCCCGGGATCCACCTCCGACCAGCTCCCGTCGACATCGAACACCGCGAGGGCGCTGGTGGGGAACTCGCGGGTCGACTCTTCGCCCTCGTCGAGGACGTCGGCCAGCCGCCCGATGCCGGGGTTGTGACCGACCACGAGCGCGCTCACGACGTCGGCGGCGAGACCGCGCACGAGGTCGAGCAGGTCGCCGACGCTTGCTCCGTAGGCGGCGTCCGTGACCGTAACGAGTGGGCGATTCGTGAGCTCCGCGGCCATGAGCTCGAAGGTCTCGACCGCGCGGCGCGCGCTGGAGACGAGCGCGACCTCGGGTGCCAGCTCGCGCTCGCGCAGCCAGCGGCCGGCGGCCGGCGCGTCGCGGCGACCTCGCTTTGCCAGTGGGCGTTCGCTGTCAGCCACATCGTCGGGCCACGCGGACTTGGCGTGACGGAGCAGTACCAGGGTCCTCGGCACTCGAGGAGCGTAGCCGGAGTGCCCGGCAGCCGGATTTCGCGAGATCAGAGCTCGCCCTTGACCATCCGGATGAGCCGGTCGAGCACGTCGCCGTTCTCACGCAGGCCGTCGTGCTCGTACGCGTTGGTCTCCCATAGCCGCAGGCTCCCCACCGCAGCCGCGGTCTCTCGCGAGAGGCCGGCGTCGACGTACATGTCGCCGGTGTAGAGCGCCGCGGCCACAGGGACATCATTGGCCTGCAGCGCCGCGCGGTCGTAGAGCGCCGGCCAGTCCTCACGTTCCGCGAGCAGGTTCGCCGCCTCGGCGAAGGGCACCAGCGCCGGGTCGTCGACGAACATCCAGGGATAGATCATCTCTCCGGTCAGCAACAGCGGCGTGGCGTCCGGGTCGAACTCGGACGGACGCAGCCGCTCGGCGGCCCACCGGGTGGCCGCCCCCTGGGCGTAGCACGCCTCGTGGAGCACGGCATAGAGCGGCTGGCCCGCAAAGCCGATCTGCGCTTGGACGCCTTGCAGGAACGTCTCGGACAACTCCAGGCCGCCGGGCCCGCCCACGAACGCCTCTTCCAGCAGGTAGTGCAGTGGCGGCACGCCGCTGCGGGCGCCGAGCGCCATCCCGAGGGTCTGCAGGCGCCGGACCGACAGCGGCGACGCGTCGGGCAGGACGACGTCGCGGTCACGCAGGTAGGCGGCGATGTCGTGCAGGCGTTCGCGGTCGGCTGGGAAGGCCGCGTGGTAGGCGTCGTTCCTCGCGCGGGCGTGTCCGTAGGTGACGCTGTACACCTGCTCCGCGGTCGCCTCGAGCGGCGCCAGCCCACCGGTCAGGTACGCAGCTGCAAGGCCCTGCGGGGCGAACGAGAGATAGGTGAGCGTGCAGAACCCGCCGAATGACTGGCCGAGCACACTCCAGCGCCCGTCCGCGCCGAGCAGTGTGTGCCGGACGTGCTCGGCGTCCCGGACGATCGAGTCGGCCCGGAAGTGGGCGAGATAATCGGCCTGCTCGGCGGGTGTCCCCCGGGCCTGCACCGTCGCGCCGGTGACCGGGGTGGAGCGGCCGGTCCCGCGCTGGTCGAGGAGCAGGACCCGGTGGTCGCGGACGGCTCGTTCGATCCAGTCCGAAGCCCGGGCCGGCCGCGGCGACTTGCCGCCCGGCCCGCCCTGCAGGAACAACAGCCACGGCAGCTCGTCGTCGACCGCAGCGGCTGCGGCGACTTCGCGCGCGTACAGCCGCAGGGTCTCGCCACCGGTGCGGGCGTGGTCGACGGGGACGTCGAACCAGTGGTCGCGCACCGCCAGACCGCCGAACAGGACGGTTCCGTCCCGCCTCGCCGGAATCACCGTCACGCCCCCATCGCGTGGACGCCACCGTCGACGTGCACGATCTCGCCGGTCGTCTTCGGGAACCAGTCGGAGAGGAGTGCGACCACGCCGCGCGCGGCCGGCTCCGGGTCGGACAGGTCCCAACCGAGGGGGGCACGCTTGTCCCATACGCCCTCGAACTGGTCGAACCCGGGGATCGAGCGGGCGGCCATCGTCTTCACCGGCCCGGCCGATACGAGGTTGACCCGTACGTTGCTCTCACCCAGGTACTTGGCCAGGTAGCGCGCGGTCGATTCCAGACCGGCCTTGGCCACGCCCATCCAGTCGTAGCCGGGCCACGCCACCTGCGCGTCGAAGTTCAGGCCCACGACCGATCCGCCCGCGGGCATCAGCGGCAACGCCGCCATGGTCAGCGACTTCAATGAGAACGCGGAGACGTGGACCGCGGTGGACACGTCGTCGAACGTCGTGTCGAGGAAGCTGCCGCCGAGGGCCTCCTGCGGCGCGAACGCGATGGAGTGGACCACGCCGTCGAGCGCGTCGACGTGCTCGCCCACGCGCTCGGCCAGCGAGGCCAGCTGGTCGGCGTCCTGCACGTCGAGCTCGACAACCGGTGGCGGGTCGGGCAGCCGCTTGGCGATCCGCTCGACCAGGCTGAGCCGGCCGAACCCGGTGAGGACCACCGTCGCGCCTTCGGTCTGCGCGAGCCGGGCGACGTGGAATGCGATCGACGCGTCGGTGAGCACGCCCGTGACCAGGATGCGCTTGCCCTGGAGAAGTCCCATCAATGCCCCATCCCTAGTCCGCCGTCTACCGGGATGACCGCTCCGGTGATGTACGCCGCCTCGTCGCTCGCGACCCATCGCACGACCCGCGCGATCTCCTCGGCCGACGCGTAACGGCCCAACGGGATGCCGGCGAGGATCTCGGCGCGCCGCTGCTCGGTGAGCTCAGCGGTCATGTCCGACTCGACCAGGCCCGGCGCCACGACGTTGGCCGTGATGCCCCGGCTGCCGAGCTCGCGGGCGATGGAACGCACCATGCCGACCAGGCCGGCCTTGCTGGCCGCGTAGTTGACCTGGCCTGGCGAGCCGAGCAGGCCTACCACGCTGCCGATCAGCACGATACGACCACGGCGGGCCCGCAGCATGCCGCGGGCCGCCTGCTTCACGACCCGGAACGTCCCGGTGAGGTTGGTGTCGACAACTGCGGTGAAGTCATCCTCGCTCATCCTCAGCAGCAGCGTGTCCCGGGTGACCCCGGCGTTGGCGACGAGCACCTCCACCGGGCCCTGCCGCTGTTCGACCTCGGTGAATGCGGCTTCGACCGAGCCCTGGTCGGTGACGTCGCAGATGACCCCGGCCAGGCCGTCGGGCGGCTCGCCGCTTCGATGCGTGACGGTGACGGCATCGCCGCCTTCGGCGAAGGTGCGGGCGATGGCCAGGCCGATGCCCCGGTTACCTCCGGTGACCAGCACGGACCGGCTCACGCGTGCTCCCCTCGGCGTCGTCGACGCCCGCCGACGCTACCGGCTACTCCTGGGTATTGCGGGAAAGGGCCCGTCAGGAGTCCTCGAGCCGGAAGCCGATCTTCATGCCGACCTGCCAGTGCTGCACGGCGTCGTCGACCAGCTGACCACGGATCTCGGTGACCTCGAACCAGTCGAGATGGCGCAGCGTCTGACCGGCGCGGGCCACGCCGTTGCGGATCGCCGCGTCGAGGTTCTCCGAGGACGTCCCGACGATCTCGGTGACCCGGTAGGTGCGGTTCATGGTGGTCCTCCCACGTGTGGAACGGCACAGGTCGGCTGGGCGCAGTATGGCGTGAAGCAGCCGGGCGGCCTACCGTGATGGAGTGAGGACGCCGGTCCACCGACGCGGCCATGAGGTCCAGTCGGTCACCACGGCCCACCCGGGCCACAGCGACGACATCGACGCGCGCCAACGGCGGTACCTGCTCATGATGGGCATCCGCATCGCCTGCCTGCCGCTCGCGATCGTCGTGCAGGGATGGGCGCGTTGGGTGTTCATCGTCGCCGCGGTCGGGTTGCCGTATATCGCCGTCGTGGTGGCGAACGCGGCCCGCCGACCGGTGTCCGGGCGTCTCGTTCCCGTCGACGGTCCGCCCAAAAGAGCGCTCCCAGGGCCCGACACGCCGAACATGCGGGATACCGCATGAGCGACCCTTCACGGGTCATCGTTTCCGTGTAATACTCCCTGCGCGCGCGTTCCGTATTCCCCCGTCGGTGCGCGTCGTGATGGCGAGGCCGGGCAGCTTCCCCCGTGGCTGCCCGGCGTCGTCCTTCAGCGTTCCGGACCCTATCCGCCGATGGCGGACATCGGGCGCGCCGGCTGCAGGAAGTCCGGATCGTTGATGCCGTGCCCGGGCAGTTTCTCGGCCATGGCCACCCGCCACAGCCACGCCAGCTCGGCGTCGCCCGCTCCGCCGCGCAGAGCCGTTCGCAGGTCTGACTCCTCGCGGGCGAACAGGCAGTTGCGGACCTGCCCGTCGGCGGTGAGCCTGGTGCGGTCGCACGCACCGCAGAACGGCCGCGTCACGGAGCCGATCACGCCGACCTTGGCCGGCCCGCCGTCGACCAGCCAGGTCTCGGCCGGGGCACTGCCGCGCTCGTCCGCGCCGACCGGCGTCAGGTCGTACTCGGCGCGCAGCGCGGTGAGGATCTCGTCCGCTGTCACCATCTGCTCGCGGTCCCAGCCGTGCTGGGCGTCGAGCGGCATCTGCTCGATGAACCGCATCTCGTAGCCCCGGTCGAGTGCCCAGCGCAGCAGGCGGGAAGCCTCGTCGTCGTTGATGCCGCGCATGAGGACAGCATTGATCTTCACCGGGGTCAGGCCTGCGGCCGCCGCGGCGGCCAAGCCGTCGAGGACGTCGGGTAGCCGGCGTCGCCGCGCGATCGCCTCGAAGCGTTGCGGGTCGAGCGTGTCGAGGGATCCATTGACGCGGTCGAGCCCAGCCGAAGCGAGTGCCTGGGCCAGACGTGCCAGCCCGATCCCGTTGGTCGTGAGCGAGAGCTCCGGACGCGGCACCAGCCGGGCGCAGGCGGCCACGATGCCAACCAGCCCGCGTCGCAAGAGCGGCTCGCCGCCGGTGAACCGCACCTGCGTGACGCCCAGCCGCTCGACCCCCACGCGAACCAGGCGGACGACCTCGTCGTCGGTCAGCATCTCTGGCGTGGGAAGCCAGGCCAGGCCTTCTGCCGGCATGCAGTACGCACAGCGCAGATTGCACCGGTCGGTGAGCGACACCCGCAGGTCGGTCGCCGTGCGGCCGTAGCGGTCGACGAGCATCGCGCCCTTCCCTCCGGCTCCCGGTCCGTTCCGCGGCCAGCCTATGCCCCGCTCAGGACGTCGCGGTCGTTCCGGTCTACCGTCAGGGGGTGTTCCGGGTGCTGGCCTCACGCCGCTGGGCGCTGCGAATCCTCGCCGGGCTGGTGCTTGTCGCTGCGTGTGTCCGGCTGGGCATCTGGCAACTCGACCGCAACGAGGAGCGCTCGGCCCGCAACGCGGTGATCGAGGCCAACAGCGACCGCGAACCGGTTCCCGTCGACGACGTGCTCGAGCCGGGCCGCCCGCCGGCACCGGACCGGCTGTGGACACAGGTCGAGGCGACAGGGACCTACGACATCGACCGTCAGGTGGTGGTTCGGCTGCGCCCGCTCGACGGTCGGCCCGGCGTGCACGTGCTCGTGCCGCTGGTGACCACCGGCGGCGCAGCACTCCTGGTCGACCGCGGTTTCGTCGCGCAGGACGGTTCCGCGACCACCGTCCCGCCCGTGCCGGATCCGCCCGCGGGTGAGGTCGAGGTCGTCGGCCGGGTGCGCGCCAGCGAGGAGGGCCGCGGTACCGGCGGCGACCCCGCCAGCGGCGCGATCCGTCACGTCGATGTCGACGTGCTCGCGACCACGCTCCCCTACCCCGTCTTCGGCGCGTGGGTGGAGGTGGTCGGCGAGCAGCCGGCGCCGTCGGACGCGCCTCTGCCGCCGCCGGCGCCCACCCAGGAGGCCGGCCCACATCTGTCATACGCGATCCAATGGTTCCTGTTCGCGTGCATCGGCATCGGCGGTTTCGGCTTGCTGATCCGTGCCGAATCACGCATGCGACACGAGGATGAGACAGCGCGGGCGGAGCGGGGCGAGGATGTCGAGGCGACAGGAACGCGCGTCACGAGATAGGGCGGGCCGATGGCCGGACTGATCGAGGACCATGGTCTCGTGGGAGACCTGCACACTGCGGCGCTGGTCTCCCGCGACGGCACGATCGACTGGCTGTGCCTGCCCCGCTTCGACTCCGCCGCATGCTTCGCCGCGTTGTTGGGCGACGAGCGGCACGGGTACTGGCAGGTCGCACCGCCCGGAGCGGGCAACGCCGACCGCCGACGTTACCGCGGCGACACGATGATCCTCGAGCACGAATGGGACACTCCGGACGGGACCGTCCGCGTTACCGACTTCATGCCCCCGAGCGACGGCTCTCACGACCTGGTCCGCATCGTCGAGGGCATCTCCGGCCGGGTCCAGGTGCACAGCGCACTGCGGTTGCGCTTCGACTACGGCCGCTCGGTTCCCTGGGTGCACCGCATAGACGGACAGGTGGTCGGCGTGTCCGGGCCCGACGCGGTGGCGCTCCGCGCCGACGTGCCCACACACGGCCGCAACCTCACCACGCACGCCGACGCGACCGTCTCGGCCGGCGACCGGGTGACGTTCGTCTTGAGCTGGTTCCCCTCGCACCTGACCCTTCCCGAGCCGACCGACCCGTGGCAGGCCCTCGCCGCCACCGAGCGGTTCTGGATCGACTGGGCCGCGCGCTCCACATATGACGGGCCTTATCGCGAGGCTGTCCTCCGGTCCCTGCTCACCCTCAAGGCGCTCACCTACGAGCCCACCGGCGGCATCGTCGCCGCGCCCACGACATCGCTGCCCGCGAACATCGGGGGCGTCCGCAACTGGGACTACCGGTACTGCTGGCTGCGCGACTCCGCGTTCACGCTGGACGCGCTGATCCGCAGCGGCTACGTGAACGAGGCGAAGGCGTGGCGCGACTGGCTGCTGCGGGCCATCGGTGGCAACCCCGACGACCTGCAGATCATGTACGGCATTGCCGGCGAACGCCGGCTGATCGAGTACGAGCTGGACTGGTTGCCCGGGTACGAAGGTTCGGGCCCGATCCGGGTCGGAAACGCCGCGGCCGCGCAA